>Ga0209212_1000108_pt1 | contig 161660 bp, 145 predicted proteins | sample RifGroC2_FD_183996 | JGI IMG/M metagenome (GOLD analysis project Ga0209212, IMG submission 183996) | Groundwater microbial communities from Rifle, Colorado, USA - Groundwater C2 (SPAdes) (version 2) | ecosystem: Environmental > Aquatic > Deep subsurface > Groundwater | place: Rifle, Colorado...
GCGCTGGCTGCCGGGCGCGAAGTCCAGCAGCAGCGCGCCGGCTTTGGTCCACAGCAGCGCCGCGTTGCCGCTGCTGCCGGAACATAGTGATTTAAATCTTAGGGGCATTAATTATACCGCGCCGCGCCATGGGAGGATCCCGCACTTACATTCTACAAAAAGGGCAACCCAGACGCGGAAAAGCCGCCAGAGCAGCCGTGCTCGAGTTTGCTGGTGATAAGGGTGCGGTGGGATCTTAATCAGGCCGCATAACTGGTATCGATACACTTTTGCAGATACGGGCTGACCTTCTCCAGCATACCGCGCAGATGCGAATACGGAACCTTCTTTTGATGATGCAGTCTGCCGACCACAATGCCGGGGTGACGTTTTACGCTATCCGCATAAGACGCTACGCTCTCCCGGGAATAGAAGTGTCCGCTGCTCGAGAGGAATTTCTCGTACGTCGCAGATTCCAAAAGCCATTCGCTGGCCAGCCTGTCCGCGGTCTGTTCCGCTTCAACATCGGAAGGCTTCTCTAAATTAGTGTCAATATGCACCCCGTGGTGATTAGCAACAAGATGCGCCACCTCGTGCGTAAGGGTGAACCAGAAGTTGTCCACCCTGTCATACCGTAGCGTCAACAATATCACCGGGTTTGCCCCCGCGTAGAACACAGCCCCGTCCATATAGGAATGAGACAATGCAGGGACAATAACCAGGTGTACGCCTAAATTCGCGAAGAATGCCGGCAGCTTCTCTATGCTTTTTACATCCTTTGATAACTCCAACAGCTCGGGAATAGCCGCCTTGAACTTCGCAGCGTTAAACTTTGCCACCTTGTGCTTCTTTGCAAGCTGCCTTGCGCGCATCAGAACAGCTATCTGCGCCATCCCCTCGGGTTCACGCGCTTCCGAATGCCTTCTGCTTACAGGCACCCCAAAACTGGGAGTCATACTGATATCCGAAAGCCCGAGGAAGTCGCAAATATTCTTTTCCAATTCATCCAGGTCCAGACTATTGGGGATCCAGCCTCTCTTAATCAGCTCTTTAATCGGCGCAAGGCTATAGATGCGGCTTCTGCGCCTGATATCATCGCTGCCCGCCTCTTTGCGCGCGGCGAACAGGCGATAATTGGTCTCAAGGTTCATCCAGACCTCGGGCGTAGTGCCAAACACCTGGGCCAATTCGTGCGCGGTAGCCGGAGTAACCTGCTTGTTGCCGTTCACTATCTCGTTTACAGCCTGAAGCGGCCGGCCCATTATCTCCGCCAAGTCCTTCTGGGTCCAACCCCTGGCCTCAAGCTCCAAAGCGATCACCTCGCCGGGCCTCGCCACCCTTGCAGGTACTAAAGTCATTTCGTCCTCCGTTTTACTTATAATGGTCGCCGATTTCCACCACCAGGATGGTCTTTCCCCTGGGATCGGTTTCCAGCTTAATGATCAGCCGCCACTGATCGTTCAACCGTAAGGAACGTTCTCCCTGCTTGCCGCGCGTCCCTTTTAGCTTCTCATAATGCAAACTTTTAAACGAATACAAGTCCCCCTCGTTCGGCATGGACCGGATAATAGACATTACATGGAAAAAACCTTTAACTACTGCCGCCGGATAGCGATGCGCCCCTTCTTCATGGGTATACAGCAATTTGAGTTTATCGCTTTTAAACCGGAATTCCACGATTTCCCCTCTTTATGTCATATTCGCCCTGTCACCCCTTGGGTGATAGTCATATTGTAACAGGCGATTTCCGCTTTGTCAAGACCAGTCCTAATATGGCGAATTCGCCACAATTAGACTTAGCACGCTGTCTGCGGTCACGGTGTTTTGCGACAAGCTGTCGCAGAAATGCCCCAACCTGTCTCCCGCCCAATTTGGCGACAAGTTGTCGCCAAATTGCCTCATTGGCGTCGGGGCGGTGAGCGGGCTGCGGCGTATGGTCAGGGGACTAGCTGAACTTCCAGTAATGGGCCACGTCCATGTCGGCGGGGATATTGGCGCCGTGGGTGCCCTTGCCGGTGGCAGGGTCGGTGTGGGCGCCGTGGTCCGGCGCGCACAGCACCGCGCGCGGCAGGCCCGCCCACTTGGCGTCGAAGGCCTCCGTCAGCCGCAGCAGGCTGCTGGCGTGGCGCCGCAGGGCGGCCTGCGCCTCGCCGTTCCACGGGTCCGAGGCGTGCAGGATATCGTCGTACTCCTGGTGGTAGACCAGAATGAAGTCGTGCGCCCCGGCCTGTATCAGCGCCAGCGCCCTGGCGGTGGCGTCGCTGTCTTGCGGCTCCGGGAAATAATCCGCCTGGCGGCCCCTGAAGATGAGGTCTATGCTGGAGTCCTTCACCGCCACTATGGCCGTGCGCAGGCCGTGGGCAGGCAGAGCGTCGAAGACGGTCTTGCAGGCCAGTACGGGCTTCTCGTACTGCGTTATGCCGTGCCCCGCGGGCTTAAGCCCCGTGAACATGGAAGCGTAGCAGACCGGCGTCTTGGACGGGAACACGCTCTCCACCGGGAACTTGAGGAAGCCCGCCCCCTCCAGCCCGCCGAAGATCTCCGGGAATTTGGCTAAGGCCAGGCGGCCGATAGCGTCCGGCGCGTAGACCAGCAGCTTCTTCACCCCCGCCGCCGGCGCCTGCGCCGCCACGCGCGCGTCCGCCGGGGCCGCCCCCGGCTCCAGCCGCCCCTCGGGCGCGCCGCAGACGCGTATGATGGTGTTGGCCACCGAAGTGATGCAGTATTCGTCCCGGCCGGAGTCGCTTGTGGAATAGGTCATTAGTTGCCCCTATTCTAACAAATCGGCCAAAGGTGCAGTCATTCCCTGGCCGTAAAGCCTATCTTCTTAACCGCCGGTGGGTCCGCGATAAGGCTTTTGATGGCGTCGAAGACTGCTTTGAACTGATAGTCGTATTTCTTTTCCATCTCCTCCAGCTTGCGGCGCAAGTCGGCGTGGGTGTTGAGCAACTCCCGTATCTTTGTAAAAGTCCGCATTATCTGGATGTTCACCTCTATAGCGCGCTTGCTATTGAGCACACTGGAAAGCATGGCCACGCCATTTTCGGTGAAGACGGACGGGGAGTAATTGCGTCTTCCGCCCCAACTTGAAATCACAGTTTGTGATTTCAAGTTCTTTATCTCCGCTGGCTTCAAGTTGAACATGAAATCCTGAGGGAAGCGCTCGATATTACGCTGTACGGCTTGCTTTAACGCCCTTGTCTCACATAATCCCCCCCTGCCCATAAATAGCATAGCAGGCGAACCCGACAACGGCTTGTCGGGTTGGCGAATGGCATATCGGGAACTATTTAAGGATGTGGTCCAGGTCCAGCACGGTCATAACGCCGTCGCCGTCCAGGTCGGCGGCGTCCAGCGTGCCGGCGCAGGCGTGGCAGTGGTAGATGGTCTTCAGGTACTTCTTCTCCAGCAGCGGAGGCAACAGGTCGTAGAACTTGGGCTCCGGGGCCAGGCGCTCTTTATAGAAAGCGTAGAGGCCGCGGTCGTTCTTGCTGGCATTGCAGGCGCCGCAGGCCCAGATGAGATTATGCACGGCCTGTATCTTGTCGCAGGAAGGGCATCGCTCGTTGATCTTGAGCGACTTGGGCACGATGTGCTCTTTCTGTATATTCCCGGTAGCCCCGCAGTAGACGCAGGCCTTCTCCATGTCGATGAACTGCAGGTCCTCGCGCAGGATGTCGGACCAGCTCATGCGGCCGCTCTGCAGGTCCTTGAACGTCTTCTTCACGAACCCGTAAGCCTTCTTCTTGGCCTCTTTGCCATTGGCGCAATGCATGGCGCTGCACGCCACTATCTTGGCGTACTGGAAAAAGATCTGGTCCTTAATGGTCTTAACGTCGCGGTCGGGCATAGCGTCCCTGATACATTTTCGCTCTTTTGCCTATATGCTCTTCAAATATCCGCGGTTCTTGCCTTTTGCATCTTTGACCTGGCTTATCTGGAAAGATTTTGGGGCCTTGAGGCCGACTATCATCAATGGAATAGGAATCAAGTTGTGAAAAGCTCTTAAGTGCGATTTTACTCGTTCAAATGTCATCACCGCGCCATCGAAGCCACCCGCGGCTTTCATTTCCTCGGTAGCGAACACTACTATCCCGGCTTTTGTTTGTATCGCTTTCTCTACATGATTAAGCTCGCTGGACAACACTGGCTTGAAGAGATTCCAGGCAGTTGCTTCCCCGTGATTGAACGCGACCTCAATGCAGATATTGTTCTTCGCGAAATCCAAGCGCCAAGTCTTTTCTTCCAGCAAGTCTTTGTCCTTGAAGATAGGGGCTTCTTTCAGCCACCCTGCCTCTACCAGGCGGTTCCGAATGAGATCATTAATTGTTGCAGCTATGCTCTTCTGCTTTCCCTCATAGTTGTCACGGAAACACATGCTCAGATTTTCATCAGAGATATACTTCAGTACGTCTTGAAATTCCTGCCAATCCTGATTAAACTCTGGATTTTGAAAGACTTCGGTCGCGTGACGGTGTGAGTATGTTATGAATTCCATTTAATCCCCTATTATTGTTGTAGACCCAGATGTAATTCTAAATCTTTAGGATCAGAGCGACAACCCATTTATTTATGTAAAACCAACCCGACACACGGTTGTCGGGTTCAATTTCTATACTATTATGCTTGATCCATCAAATTGAAGGTGCTATAATTATGTATAAACCAGCCAGGCATATGTCCAAAAAGAATACAACTCAGGCATTGAAAGTTATAGAGCTCTTCGCCGGCGTAGGCGGATTTCACCTCGGCCTTAAGAAAGCTAAGGGGTATGAGATAGTTTGGAGCAATCAGTGGGAGCCTGGTACCAAGCTTCAGCATGCTTCCGACATATACAAGACCCGATTCCCGGGCACGAGCCATTCCAATACGGATATCAGCAAAGTTACCAAGGCTGATATCCCTGCACACGACCTTCTGGTTGGTGGATTCCCTTGCCAGGACTATTCTGTCGCTCGCACACTGAACCACGCAAAGGGCATTCTGGGGAAGAAAGGCGTGCTTTGGTGGCAGATACACCGGATAATCGAAGAAAAGGGCGATGAAAAGCCATCCTACCTAATGCTGGAAAACGTGGACCGCCTGCTTAAATCGCCAGTTGCCCAGCGTGGGCGCGATTTCGCCCTTATGCTCTCTTCTTTATCCGAACAGGGCTATATCGTCGAATGGCGAGTCATTAATGCCGCGGACTATGGAATGCCTCAACGGCGCCGTCGCATATTTATCCTGGCCTATCAGAAAAACTCTCCGATATATAACCGGATCCACGATCTTCAGAATCCTTTCGAATGGATTATAAATTACGGGACTATCGCAAAAGCATTCCCTGTGATAATTGACAAGCAGTCGCCGTTCCCTAAAGGGCACACGTTTCTTGTTGAAAAAGACCTGGTGCATATATCAGAAGAGTTCAATCTCAAAGGCGGAGATTCCCCTTTTGAGAACACAGGCATACTAATAGACAACAAGGTCTACTCTCTAGACACCAAGGCGGACTATAAAGATGAGCGCACCACCCTTGGGGACATAATCATAAAGGATGAGGAGAAGATCCCCGAAGAGTATTTCATCGATTCTAAGGATAAAACACGATGGGCCTACCTTAAAGGCTCAAAGAAGGAGCCCCGCAAATCAAAATCGGGGCATATCTATAACTATTCAGAAGGGGCAATGGCTTTCCCTGACCCTTTGAATAAACCTGCAAGGACCATTATTACGGGTGAAGGCGGGAGTTCCCCCTCACGGTTCAAGCATGTGATCCGCACTAAGAGCGGAAAGCTGCGAAGGCTTACCCCCATTGAACTTGAGCGCATCAACATGTTCCCCGATGACCACACTTCGGGCCCCGGAATCACGGACAATCGTCGCGCCTTCTTTATGGGCAACGCGTTGGTGGTTGGCGTAGTAGAGGAACTAGGGAAATCACTTCTTCAACAAGTAAAAGCTGCCGTGAAAGCTAAAAAGCAGTTGCCTTAAGCTTCGATACCAACTTCTGCACGTTCTTCTTTATCTGGCACTCCCAGAACACTACGGACCTTATGCCCATCTTCTTGAGCAAGGCCCGTTTTGCTTTATCCCTGACCACGTTGGCTGCGAACTTCTTTGCCCAGAACGCCTTATGCGTTTTAGGCATGCTCGGCTTGCAGTAAGGGCAGCGGTGCCAGAAGCAGCCATTGATAAAGATGGCTATTCTATTTGAAGAGAAACAAATATCTGGTCGCCCCGGCAGGTCTTTTGGGTGCAGGCGATATTCAGTTAACCCCTGCAAGCGAAGTTCTTTTCTAAACACCAGTTCCGGTCGTGTATTCTTCGCCCGGACTCGGCTCATTATCCGTGAGGTTGCCTCCTGTTTGGGAGCAGGCGCTCGTCCATCTCGGATAAACACCGGGTTCTCACTCACGTATTCATGCCCTCGAATCAGCGCAGCTTGGCTGCGTATCTGTATTTAACCTTAGTATTGATAAAGGCGTTTAAACCGAAGCCACTGTTTGCCAGCGCTTTCATTCTAGTAATATTCCCTTCTCCCGCACTGGCATGGGTGTAGTGATACACAGAACCATCGCTAAACTGCACTTTTATATAGTCTGCACCCTGCTCAAAAGCCGCAACGCCAGATGTCCCGCTTAAGTTTTTATAGCTTTCCATAATGTCTCCAGTTGTTAAAAATGCCTTTAAGAGCCGGGGCGGATATGTTATCCGCCCCGGTGAGTATCCCGCCGGTCTTTATGAACAGAGACTACGCAAGTTGCTCGAGACCGTAGTTTTATACGCGGCCATGAGCTCTTCATGTTCTATCGAATGCTTAATTTCAGCAGAAGCCAGGGAGAACAATAGGAAGTCAATGGCGTTCCTAAGGTTCGGATCCTGCGCATAAGGCTCAATTATCCGCGCATAGAACGGGTGCGCGGTGTTAAGTTGCACCACGATAGTCGCCCCGTCGGGATAGGTCTCATACAACTGCCCCTGCCCGCCGAAGTCAACCTCCTCGAACCGACAAACCCTGCGAAGTTTTGCCGGTTCTTTTTCCCCAGCCCCGGAGGCCGATTCTGCTTTTGTTTTCCGCTTCGCTCCGGTGGAGGGTTCCGCACCGGAAGCCACTTGCGGCTCGGTTTTTCTGGGAGGGAGCTCGAGTATTTTGGCCTTCTTCGCGATTTCCTGCTCAGACTCCCCGTGCTGCACCTTGTCTATCTTGCTCCTGGTGTTATCCTTTGCATGGTTCTTCCGGATATAATTAATGTGCGGCTTCACCAGGGCATTTATCTTGTCGGCCAGCGACTGAACCAAGTTGGCGCGACTTTTGGCAAAGTCGATCTGAATGGCTTCGTCCATCTTCCCGGAAACCTGTATCTCCGCCCTGAACCTGTTAAGGCTGGGGTGCTTGGTAAAAAGTCCAAGTGTCGATGCATCAACGATTTCGCGAAGATTTCTCAGGACATAAAACCCTTGCCCTGCCTGATTGAAGTCATAATCGCGCGCCGACTCGTCAGAGACCTCCGGAAGGAACGCCAGCTTAAGCCTGACCATTTCCCCTTCCGCATCCTTCCCATTCAAGGGATACAGAAAGGTTTCATCCAGTATTATCCGGCTAGGTTGCCCAGGAATCGGGTCCAGAGGATTAACAGCTTCAGCTTTCTTTCCGTTTATGAAGATATTCCGCTTGTTCTCCAAAAAGACCCGGAACACCCGCGAGACTTTCTTGCGGAGTATGTCCGAGGCCACGCTAAGGTTCGCATTGGTAAGCCTGTCAACCTTTTGGAGCTGAATGACTGTCCCACTCTTGGCATCGCCTATCATCTGGAAGAAGAAGGCCCTGTCGTCCTGCGTTATTCCGCCCACCTCCATCTTGAACTTGTTTTCCGCTATCATTTCATCGATGTCGGTAGCGCCCCTAAGTAGCTCTCCTGTTTCCGTCTTCGTCAGGATAACCACTTTGCGGCAGAGAGATAATGTAGCGGTAGTCAGTCCCATACCGAATCTGCCAAGGTCTGTTTCGGGGTTCTTTTCGCCCAGGGATCCTAGGCGCATTGCCTGGTTGAGGGAGTCCGCGTCCATCCCAGACCCGGTATCCGCAATAATTATTGTAGGACTTCCCTTTTCCTGCTTCCACCAGACGTGGCACGTGCCTGCGCCCGCATCCAGGGAATTATCGATAATGTCCATGACTGCCGAATAGTTGTCGTATCCGACATGACGCATGGAGTCTATTAGTTTGGCTGCATTGGGCTGAATATCAACGACCGAGGTTGTTTCGTTTTTCATACTATTAGTTTCCTTCTCTCTATGCCCCGCGGCACAAAGAAGTTGAATTCCATAACAGCAAAGCTGCTAGGGAGCTCTAGTAGTAACACGGCAAAAAGATGTGGAGAAAAAAAGGAATGAATACAGAACTGCTGCAACTTCTCCTCGATGTAAATTACACCAAGGCCGCTTCTGGTTTCCTTTCAGTCTCGATGAATCTCTTCACCAAGTCCTACTAAAACTCTATGATAGTCTACCAGACACCAGTGCTTTTGTCAAATCCCCATTGTGAGTGCGAGTGATGTGTGCCAATTTCAGATGTTAGCCTTGAAGCTTGCCTCACTGTGATATTTGAGATACCATACCTCGAAGACATGAATGCCGAATCACGGCAGGTAAGCCACCATGTCGGGCTGATAATGATTGGGCAGGTCGATGTTGTGCCAGACAAGGTAATCCGCCGGCAGCGCGTCCCTGAGCTTTTTATGGAGATACTTCTCCCCGGCATTAATGCCGTTAAGCCCTGCACCTAAAGCCGAGACCGGAATTGCTATAGCCATGGTTTTAAATAGGCTGGGAGTTAAATATCTCAATCTCTTTCACAGAAGGTTCCTCCAGCTTTTTTTCTTTGCTTTTTAACCATTTCTTGGCATTAGCCATTTTGCTGAATGATACAGTTTTATTTGCAGCTCTATTTGTAGAGGAAAACACTATGTCATCCTTTATGCAAGCTGCTAATACTTTCTTGAAAATTCTATGCTCTAGATAATTCAACTCTTTTCGCTTATTTTCGTCAGTGTTAAAATAGATTCCGCAAAACTTGTTCCGCCGATTGAATAATGGAAAAAAGCAGAAGCTATGAATAAGTTTGTTGCAAATCCACCTTAGATCCTTAGTTGTGTGTTGGGCATTGTTGAGGGCATAAAACTCTTCTATACGATGCGCATTGAGTTTATCGAGAAATCTATCACCGCCAATATAACTACATGTTTCTAGATGGATATCACGAGAGCAGCACTCAATAGAAAGTTTCTTTGCTTCAAGAAGCTTCCTGATTATGTATGCGCTAACGAAATAGAATTGCTCGATCCGGAAGCCAAGATATTTGGATTGAATATTGTGTTTGGATATCAATCTCTCAAACTTTAAGAGTTCTTTCCTCAGCTCTAGTTTCCAGATGACGGAGTCCCAAATCATAAGCTTGGGTTATCCCCTGTTCCAGTCAATTGATTTATTGCTTCGAAAGGCAAAAAGCATTAACTTGTTTATAACCGAATCCGCCAGTTATTTGATTGTTACATCGTCAATCGCACAAGAGCCGTGATTATCTCTCAAATAAGGCTGGCAAGGCTTACTTGGCTTTTTCAACCCATGTCGGGAAGTTCTCATAACCATTTCCTGCTTCCCAGTCAAAACAGGGGACCCAAGTTGACAACTTGAATCCTTTACCCCAATGCTCTCTAGGGTAATTTGTCTTTTTAGTGGCAAGTTCCTCATACTTTGACCAACTTGAACCATCGTGAGTGTAATACATATGGCTAGTCCCATCATCGCTTACGATAAAGCCTAGATAGTCAAAAGGATTATTTCCGTTAGGGAAAGTCTGCCTGTTTTTGTCGCGAACCCCATTTATGTGAATCCCGAATAAACTATTACCTCTATCAAAACTTTTTAGAATCTCATACCTAACCCACTCGCGTTTCCAAGTCTCAGTCCCAATAAGCGCACACGTTACGGAGGTGTTCTCAAGGTTGCTGTCAATCAAGCGTTTTACTGAAGAAGCGCCATGGAGTTTTGCGTCCTCCCAAATGGAGGCATCAAAGAAGCCTGCTTCGTCAGTTTCTTTTGTCATATCATGTTTCCGGACCACATTGGCTCGGAATGTCTTTACATCTTCATAGTGAAAGCTGAAAAATACTCTTTTTGCCATATAAATTCCCTATTAAGAGGCCAACCAAGATTTGACTTCCCCCACGGTCCATGAATTATCAGAATCGCGCATAAGCAACCCGCCTAAAGAATCAAGTTCAATGCGATTATAGATTAACAGATATTCGTTCCCCTGAAAATTACCATTAGAATCAGCTACTGGCATTATTGCCATTTTTGCGTGACTTTTTGCTTGGTCTGCCACCCCTATTTCCCACGGAACCCAGCGGGATTCTAAAGCATTTGGTGTCGCTAATATCAAGAAAAAATCTAATTCGGATATTGTGCGTTTTATGTTCTGTGCTGTTTCCCGCGAAGTGATGCGAGGCATAGTGGAATCTTGCCAGTCTACGTATAACGATAATCCGAGGGGTGCGAGGTAATTAATAAGTCCCTTTGCCAGATCTCTGTCTTTATGGCTATGGGATAAGAATATGCTTTTAGACGCGCTTGCCAACGAATTTTTTATATAAAAAGACGCATACTGTGTTCGTTGGGCGGAGGTGGACGCAGCTTTTAAATCAGATTCTCTTATGTAGGCCATATATCCTCATTGTCCATAATAAGCTAAAAAGGTGCCAATGTCTCTATTCCACCGGTGGATGCTTTAACGGCCAACTGCCCGCGCGGCTTCTTCAATCCAATCCCTAATATTTTTATATCCATTATCATCTATCCAATCATAAGTGGGATAGAGTGTTGAAAGCGTTCTTCGTTTGATTTCATTGGAAAGGCCAAGCCAGGAGGATTCTTCAATGTTTGCTGTCATGTGGCTAAACGGATTAAGTCCCTTATAAGATTTCTCTCCGCGTTGGTTCTTGAGTTTATGAATGTATATACCTAAGAGTCCATTCCCTCTGTTGTGGCTTTCACGGATTTCATGTTTTACGTATGGGCGTTCAGATGTTTTCTCTCCAATAAGAACAACAGTGACTCCTGTTCCTGTGAGTTGGCGGTCAATCCAGGCCATAACGGCCGGGGCCCCACTTCTTTTAACTGATTCCCAACTGGCGGCATCTAAAAATTGTTGCGTATCGCCACCTTGCGTTCGCCAGCAGTTTCGGACCTGGCTTACGCGCCAGATATCGTTTTGATAATGAAAACTGAAAAATACACGACGTGCCATATTTACTTTCCCTTCTGTAAAATCGCGGAAATAGTGTTTGGGGATTATTCTTGTTTGACTCTGTCGATCCTTTACCGCACCCTTATGAGGTGGTTGTTCCTCATAGTTTGAGGCCACTATCAGTCATTTTCCGGCATCTTTGGCAGCTTTTTCTATCCAATCACCGAGATTATTATACCCATCATCATCAACCCAATCGTATGTCGTATATATTGAGGATAAGCGCACCTTCCCACCATGCCAGGGTATTTCCCAGTAATCAAAAGGGTTTTCCCCGTAACTGCTCGTTCTTCCATCTTTATCTTTCAACTGATGTATACGTATTCCGAGCAGGCCGTTCCCTTTTTTGCGACTAGCTAACATCTCATAATCTATCCACTTCTTCTGGGCGGTATCAGCTCCTATTAGAATAACTGTTACAGAAGTGCCATCCAACTGATTGTCAATCCACCGCCCTATCGCAGAATCATCTTTCTTTTTAACATCTTCCCATGCAGCTGAATCGAAGAAACCGGCGCCATCTACACCCTGTGTGACCCAACTGTTTCTAACAATGCCTGCGCGCCAATTATCTTGCCTATACCTAAAACTAAAGAATGTGCGTCTTGCCATAGATTAATCCCCTCAACTCAGATACTTGACATACAAAAACAGCAAACCCAAAAGAACGATTATTGACAGGTAAAGATTCCGTATTGTTGCTGAACAAAAGGAATCACAATACGAATATTTGCCATCCGTATACAAATCAGGCCTCATCTCAAACGGTTTGATTTGCTTTGGTTTCTCTGATACTTCCGCAACGTCATTATACAGCCCTCTAAATTTCCTTTCTTGATTTAGATAGTATGCATCCAAAAACCAGAATACTACGGTTGGGAATATGCCGATAAGTACGAAATAGATATTCTTATTTGATGCGTATATAGCCAACAATGCGGCCACGATAGTGACTGTCCATTCCTTTATTTGGAATGAATTAGTATTCATGCGAGTGATAATGTTTTGGATAAACTCCAAATGCTTCACTTTATCGTCGTTCATATGATTGTTACCCCTTTAAAGAAATTAAACAATTTAACAGATGGTTCTGAGGCAATTAACGTGCAGTAGGTTGCTTCCCCTTAAGCCATTCGCTAAAACTGACATAGGTCTTCTCAGTTTCGTGGATCCATAACGCCATACTGCCCTCTTTCGTTTTGTCTTTAGCGACATATGGATATAACCCCAAGTATTCTTGCCCGTTATAAACATTTGTTACGCTATCACTTTCCAGAATGGGTAGAATAGCCACCTTCTTCTTTAATGCATCGAAATATCCAAGTTCCCAAGGCATCCACTTTGATAGAGCTGAATTCCCCGAGGCCACATAGAACAAACTATTACAATTATCCATTCTATTCCTAAGCGTTTCCGCCGTTCCTTTATCTACTTTTGAGCGATTAAGCTGTGCATCCTCAATCCAATCCACATATACCGAAGCACCTATGTCTTCAATCTCTTGCTTAATACGCAGAATATCGTCAGCGTCAGAATAACTATGCGACAAGAAGATATCGTACATCTGACTCTTAGAGAACTTCGCAGAAGCATTCCTTAGAATATACGAGGAGCTCTCGCTAAAGTTCTTCTTAAGCGCTACACGTGATAATGCCGATTTAGTAAATAATGCCATAGATCGCCTCCCGTGCCTTTCTGACAATACTCAAAATATCCCTCCTAAAATACGCTATGGTGTTAAGGCAAATTACTTGCCCCCCCAACAAACATCTATATCCTCAGGCAAATCAGTGCAACCGCCATGTTTTGAGCCCGCATATTATAATTAGTCCTAACCAAAATATATTTATCAACTTCACAAAAAGACACACTTCTGCACCACTTCTGTTACTTCCATGAACTTTTCGTCATCCGTGTTCGGGATGCCCATGCTGTATCTCCGCCGATGTCATTGCTCATGACATCCTGCTGGAAGCGCCCCTTGGTGGCGCTGTAGACTATCACTTATACTCCGTGTACTTGGTGTGGCGGCCTTTGGCTTTGCGGACGGGGTATTTCTTGGCGTTCTTTTTGAGTTTGGCCGAGAGGGCTTTAAGGGGATCAATGCCGAGGTCGTGGCTGAGGAGGAGGACGTAGTAGAGCACGTCGGCAAGTTCGTCGGAGATGGCCGTCTTGCTGGTCTTGATGTGGCGCTCTATCTCGGCGGGGTTCTTCCACTGGAAGTGCTCCAGCAGCTCGGCGGCTTCGAGGGTGAGGGAGATGGCTACGTCTTTGGGGTTGTGGAACTGCGCCCAGTCGCGGGCGTTGCGGAAATGGATGATCTTGCGGCTTAGGCCTTTAATAGTTAGCATTGTTGTACCAGTATAAGCGCAGTTCCCTTCTAACCTAGTAAAATCCTACATCTTTACGACGCCATAATAAACCCCCTCCCGGAGAATGGCGGGCCTACGGGCGCATGGGCCTAAAAGCGGGGCCGGCCTGGGCCGTTAGCCGCTTATGGGGGCGCGCTATATCTATTATGATTCTAGTATGCGGAGACTTTATGTTTTGGCGGCGGCGCTGTGGCTGGGCGCGGGAGCGGCTTTTGCCGCGCCGGCGCAGGTCATTTTAATACGCCATGCCGAAAAGCCCGACAGCGGCCCCGAGCTGAGCGCGCAGGGCTTCCGGCGGGCCGAGGCGCTGGTGAAGTTCTTCCGCAACAACCCGGCGCTGACGCGCTACGGCACGCCGGCCGGCATCTACGCGGCCGCGCCCAAGCACGAGGACAGCTCGGTGCGCTCCATACAGACGGTAACGCCGCTGGCCAGGGCGATCCGCGTGGACATAGACACCAGCTTTACCCGCGGCCAGACCAACAAGATAGTCCGGGCCATCATGGAAGACCCGGCCTACGACGGCCGCATGGTGCTAGTCTGCTGGCAGCACACCAATTTGGTGGAGATAGCCCAGAACCTGGCCGCCTACAACAATTCCCCCCGCCTCACCATACCGCTGGTCTGGCCGGACGAGACTTTCGACCGGGCCTGGATACTGGACCTCAAGAACGGCAAGGTGACGGCCTTCAAGGACCTGCCGCAGCGCCTGCTGCCCGGCGACAGCGATTAAGCTTTAAGACGCAAATGAAAAGCCCCGGGCAGTCCCGGGGCTTTTTGTCGGTCAGTTGTACTGGTTGAAGGGGTCCGGCGGCGGCACGTAGGAGTTGGGCGGTACTATGTCGAAGTGGCATTTGAAGTTGGCCGGGGTTCTATCGCCCAGGGGCCGGCGCAGCTTGTCCACCTTGGCCAGGAACAGGTCGGCCCACTCCTCGGCGCTGTGCTCGGGGGCGCGCTGCGGGGCGCGGGCGGCGTTGAAGATGTCCACTAGCTGCTGGCGGCTGAGCAGGCTCAGGCGGCGTATCATCAGCTGGCGGGCCTGCTCGCCGATCTGGTGCATGTCGCGGCCGGTTTTGTCGGCCTCGCGCAGGGAGCTGGTGCGCACCACGTTAAGGCGCATGATGCAGGCTTCCGGATTGTCCCAGACTTTCTCGTTCTTCCACTTACGGTAATGCATGCGGCGGTTGTGGTAGATGCCGCGGCCGCCGAAAGAGACGCCCATGTCCTGCAGGTAGACCACCGGCTTCTGGCATACCGTCTGGCCGTCCGCGATTATCAGGTCCTTCTTCTCGCAGCCTAAGGCCTGGTTCTCGGCCTTGTTGTCGGTATTGCCCAGCAGCATGGCGATACCCGCCAGCGCCTCGGCCTCCACGCGGTTCTGTACAAGATGGAAATCGTCGAAGCCTATGCCCGAGTTGGCCGCGTACTCTATGCGCTCGCCCAGCTTGTCCTCTATGACGGCCCTCTGCCCCTGTTTCCAGGCGCCGGGGTCTATTTCGCTTTTGAAAGGGTCGGACGGGCAGTCGGGGCAGTTGACGCGCACCGGGTACATGCGGTCGGCGTACACGCCTATGCCGGTGAAGATCCAGCTGGCGGCGGTCTCGGTCATCAGCTCGCCGTTATCCTCGCCGTATTTCACCTTGAACTCTTTGCCCTTGGCGTCGCGGCATTTGAATTTGCGGGTCATGCCGTTGGGCTTGCCGCCCTCGTAGGCGTCCTTCATGGGCACGTAGTTGCAGGTGACCAGCTCTTCGGGGCGGTACTTCATCTTCTCGTAGGGGCCGGTCTTGAAATCTATGGCGGCGGCGCGCAGCTCGCTCTCGGGGCGGAACAGGGAGGCGCGGGTGACGTACTCGTCGCGCCGGGCCTTGGTGACCAGGCCCAGCTTGAGCTTTACCGGCCCGGCGTAAGCGGGCTGTATGTCGGCGGTGTCGGCCGCGGCGGCGGCTTTCAGCTCGTCGAGGTTTATGGCCAGGCTGCCGAAATCGGCCTGGGCACCGGCGGGGGTCGCTATGGCGGCTATGAGGGTTAAGAGCAGAAATTTCTTCATTTATCCTTCCTGTTTGGCTGCTTATTAATGATATGAATCTTGCGCCGGGGCCAATAGAGGCGAAAGGCCCAAGCGGCGGAGGACTTTTGCCCGCGCCTGCCTGGGCCTTCCGGCTGTGCCGGCGCCATTGACGGTATATGACCCCTGTGGTATACTATTTCTGAAGAGCGATAAGCCCGTTTCAGGTTGTCCAGGTGTTTTCCGCCATAACGGTTAAAAGCCTGGTCGTTAAGCCTGTCCGGCGCGCTCTTCTTCGTTTTTAGGGCAGGCACAGCGCATATTGCGATGAAAACAGAAGGCCCGGCTGAAAAGCCGGGCCTTCGTTGTTCGTGTGGGCTAATTTAGTTCACAGCGACTACCACGCTACCACTGGTAGCGGGAGCGCACCTTGGCCAGCCAGGGCGGGGTTTTCTTGGCTATGCCGGCGGCGTAGGCGGCGATGATGGCCTGCACGGGCAGGGCGGCGAAGCCGGCCTTGTGCTCCGGGGCCAGGCGCAGGCGGTAGCGCTCCATGGGGCCCTGCTGGGGCTGGTTCTCCGGCGAGGGGCGCTCGGCCGTGGTGAGGCTGGTGTTGCGGTTGTCGTACACCACCAGCAGCAGCGCCTCGTCGAAGCCGAAGTGCTCTTTGAGGCGCAGCAGCGTGTAATGGCTGCGGTAGAGCTGGTTGACCGGGCCGGCGAACAGGCAGGCCCCCTCGTGGCCGTCGAGCGGGTTTGGCTTGCCGAACATATTGTCGAGGTTGAACTCGCCGAAGGCCGGCAGGCCGGCGCGGTGGCGCAGCTGGCAGAGGGCGCCGCGCTCGCCGTTCTCCAGGCAGGCGTGGCGGCCGGGCTCGGTATAGGCCGGGTCGGTAAAACCGGCGCAGGCGGCGAACTCGGCCTCGGTATATTTAAATTCCACGCCTATGAGGGCGCGCACTTCGCGGCCGTCCTTCATGCCGGTCACGGCCAGCGCGGCGTCCAGGCCGCGGGCGCGGCCGGTCTCACCGGTCAGCTCGGCGAGGTCCGCCTTGGGGAACACGCGCGCCTGGGTCTGGCCGGGCACGGGCTTATGCGGCACCTCGAAATGGCAATCGGCCACGGCGCTTACCATCACCCCCCACGTGGGCGAGACGTTCTCGTTGAGGGCCTTGATCAGGCCGGCGATGGCGGTCTCGTTCTTGGCGAAGACCGGCGCCAGCGCCTGGGCGCAGGCCGTCTGCGAGCTGCGCGGGTTCTTGGCCCGGGCGTGCAGCGCCAGGCCGTTATGCTTGGAATAGTCGTTGAGCAAATTGTCGAAACCGCCGGGCTGGGAAAGCTTGGGCAGGGCGGCCCATGCGGCCTGGTGGGCGTCGGCCAGGCGGGTGAAGGCGTTCACGCGCGGCTTGCGGGGCAAATAGGCTGCGCGGGGGCTGGTAAGGGCCTTCTCGAGGAAGTTGACCAGCGGCTGGAAGTCGGCGGCCTTGAGCGGCGCCACCACGCCCAGCAGGGCGCACTGGCAGTCGGGCAGGTCGGCCGGCGTGAGGCAGGCCAGGCGGCCGTAGGCGTCGTAGGCCTGGCCGAGTATCAGCAGGCCTTTGTCGCTGATACCTTTTATATCGAAAGCTTCGGTATTGAGCACGCCAAGGGCGCTCTTCTGGGCGAACAGCTGCTGGTAATGCTTCAGGAAGATGGCCTCGCCCCCCTTTACGGCTGCGGGCAGGGCTCGCACGGCCTTCAGGCGGGCCATGGCCGCGCCGTCCAGGTCGGCGCTGGAGGCGAACTCCAGCGACAGCAGTACCAGCTGGGCGGTGGCTTTCTCGAGCAGCAGCAGGTCCACGCGGGTGGCCTGCTGACCTTTGTCGGCCAGGGCTTCCTGCGGCACCTGCACCTGCTCGTCGAGCACGGTGAAATCTTCGCGCTTGCGCAGCAGCTCCCAGGCCAGCAGCGCCTGCTGCACCGGCTCCTGGCCGGCCATCTTGTTCTTCTCCACGTACTCCATCACGGCGCGGCGGCCTTTCTTGAGCTGAATGGTAAGCCCCTCGGCGTCCACGCCTTTTACCGCCTCCCGCCCGAAGAGCTTGGTGTATTCTTCCGTCGAGCCCAGCTCGCCCAGCTCCAGGGCTTTCTGGCCCAGGTAATAGAAGGCCACGGTATTGTTGGGCCGCAAGTGCACTATGGAGCCCGGCGTGCTCTGCCAGTTGAACAGGTTGTCTTTTAAAAGCTGGGCCTTTTCGAAGGCGGTTTGGTTGAGGAATCTTTTGAAGGCCATTGTTTCTCCGGACGGCTGAATATATGTAATTCTACCTTTTATCCCCCCGGCAGCGGGGTTTATAACCAAATGAAAAACCCGGCGCGGGGCCGGGTTTTCCTTGGGGCTTGGGCAGGCCTAGTTCTTGCGCACGTCCATCATGAAGCCCAGCCAGCGGTTGCCGCTGAGCGGCATTACGGGGTCGCTGGAGACGCCCAGGAAGTCCTTGCCGAACATCTCGTAGACGCCGGAGGACAGCTGCAGCTCCGGCAGGCGGCCCACCAGCCGGCCGTCCTCTACCAGGAAAGCCACCTGCGCCGGCGTGCCGAAACCGCCCTGGCTGGTATAATCCCCGCCCATGGCCATACTCACAAAGATGGCCGGCCGGCCGCCCAGCATCTCTCTGAAGGTCCTGGCCTGGCTTTGTATGCGCATATTGCCGGGGTTGGCGTCGGGCGTGCCGTCGTAGGCGGCCGTAGCGCTGCCGCTCGGCTCGTAGCCGAACTTGGCGGCCGTCTTCTTGTCGGCGTAGGGCGCGCGCAGCACGCCGTTCTCGATGTATTTAAAGCCCTCGCCGCAGACGCCCTCGGCGTCGAAGAAAGGCCTGAAGGCCTGGCCGGGGCTGTTGTAGAGCGTAAAGCCCTCGTTGAACAGGCGCTGGCCGAGCTTGCCGGAGAACAGCGAGCTGCCCGAGCCGAGGGTCATGCCCGAGAGCTCCCTGAAGAAGATGTTCCTGAGCTGGCTGTCGTTCTCTTCGAAGAACACCGACAGGCGGCCCTCGGCCGGCAGCGGCACCTCGCGCAGGTGGGCGGCCAGCATTTCGGAGCCGTAGGCCTGGAAGGCGGCCCGGTCATACCCGGTGCCGGTATAGGAGAACCAGCCGTCCAATATGCTCGACGACGAGGCCAGCTTGTAGAAGAAGGTGAACTCGTGCGTGGTGATGGAAGAGGCGTAGTCCAGCCCGGCGTCGTTGCGCATGCTCCGGCGGCTGGTGCCGGTCTTGATGCCCGACGAGGAATAGACGAATTGCGGGAAATCCTTGCGGAAGGCGGCCAGCAGGGCCGCCGCCTCGGCGTCCAGCGCCTGCGGCGTGAAAGGGCGGCCGCCTACGGTCTCGGCGCGCCGAGAGCCGGTGGAAGGCCGGCCGGGATAGGGGATCTTATAGCCGAGCGCCGCGGCGGCGCGCTCGCGGGCGGCGGCCTCCCCCTCCGTGCCCATATAGCCCGAGACGCCTATGCAGCCGTCGCTATAAACCCGCACGCCGGTGCGGCTGATGCTCTTGGCGCGCAGCGACTCGAGAGCCGAGGCGGAGAGCTTAATGGAGACTTCGTCTTCGACGGAAGAAATGGTTTCGTTGATCATAGTTCCTCAGAGTACCGTCAGCTCGCGCACGCGCACATAGGGCCCGCCGAAGCCTACCGGCAGCGGGTACTGCTCCATCTTGCCGCAGCCGCCGCCCACGAAGGACAGCAGTTCCACCTTGTCCGAGATGGCGTCTATCTTGCCGAAGGTGTCGAACACGCTGCCCGAGATAACGGAGATCTGCGCCGGCCCGGAAACTTTGCCGTTCTTGATGTAATAGGCCAGCGACGGCGCTATGGTGAAAGTGCTCAGACCCGAACCGTGCTTGATGGTCTCGACGTACAGGCCGTCCTCCACGCCGGAGAACAACTGCTCCTTCGTCATGTTGCCGGGCTCGAAGTGGGTGGTGGTCATGCGCACGATGGGCTCGTACTCGAAGTTGACGGCCCGGGCGTTGCCGGTGGTCTGCTCCCCCATCGCGGCCGCGGTGCGGGCGCTGTGCAGCCGGCCGGCCAGGCGGCCGTTCTTGATGAGCGTGGTGCGGCGGGCGGGGCTGCCCTCGTCGTCGTAGGGTGTATAGCCGTTGCCGGGCAGCGAGCCGCTGTCGGTGATGTGCAGGAAGTCGGGGCCCAGCTGGCGGCCTATATGCCATTCCTTCATCATGGTCTCGTCGCCCAGCATGAAGTCGGCCTCGCTCTTGTGGCCGAAGGACTCATGCGCGAATACGCCGGCGGCGGCGGGCGACAGCACCACGGTGTATTTGCCGGGTTTTACCGGCGTGGAATCGCGCAGGAACTCCAGCGACTTGGCTATGCGGCCTTCCAGCGCCTCGCCGAAGCCGTTCAGGCCGGCCAGGTCGCCGGCGGCCAGATTGGCGCTCTCGGCGAAGGTGCGGCCGTTCTCGCTGAAGGAAAGGTTATAGCGCATACCGCAGGTCTGCTGGTCGCTGACTATGGCCGCCCCCTTGGAATTGTACAGCTCTTTATGCGTGCAGGTGTCCTTGTAGAAGCAGGACCACATGGCTATGGCCGGCTCGGCCGTCACCGGCGGGAAGAAGGAGGCCAGCAGGGCGTTCTTGGCCGCCAGAGGTACGGCCTTCAGGTCTTCGCCGCGCAGCGTCACCGGCGCCGGGCTGCGGTCGGGCAGGGCCAGCACCATTTTGTCTGCGGCTATGTCCTTGTTGGGCGCGGCCAGGGCGGCCAGGCGGTCTATTTCCCCCTGCACCCGGTCCAGCGCGGTGATGGAAGAGAAATACCAGCGCCCGCCGTCGAAGACGCGGATGAAGGCGCCGGCGGTGTCGCGTTCGCGCATTTCGCGGATCTCGCCCTTGAGATAGCTGATCATGATCTCGCGGTTGCGCTCTACGCGCACATCGCAATAAAGTCCGGCCGGGAATTTAAACATATGGCTCCTATTTCGTCCGCTTGATCCTGCCCGTCCTGGGCGCTTTCACTTTACCCCGGGCGAAGGCCTGCTGCATGAGGGAGCGGACGGGGATCATGGTGTCCACTATATCCTTGCCGGCCTGGAACACGTCGCCGCCGTTGCCGCCGTAGGCCAGGTAGTCGTTGGTGGCCACTGTGAATTCCTGGTCGGGCTTTATGGGCTTGCCGCCCCGGGTCAGCACTATATTGTCGGCCTTGCGGTCGGCGCCGGGCGTAAAGGTGATTTCCAGGCCGGACACCTGTATGAAGGACATATTATCGACGATATTGTCGGCTATGAGCTGCCGCAGTTGGGCGCCGCTCAGGCGCATGGTTATGACGTCGTTGTCGAAGGGCATGGTCTGGTACAGGTCGCGCAGCAGCACTATGCCCCGCTTGATGGGCGTGCGTATGGCCTTGGTATTATGGAAGGCCAGGTCGGCGCCGGTGGCCTTGCGGGTGATGTCGCAAAGCCAGTTGCCGATGGCCGAGTCCAGGCCGTCCGGGGCGAAGGGCAGGTCGTCGGCGGCCTGGCCCACTACGCGGCCCATCTTGATCTCCACCGAGGCGTTAAAGCCGGCCACGGTGGCCAGCACGGCGGGATCCTCGCCGATACGGTCTATCCACAGCGGCAGAGCGGCCACGCTGATATCGGTGAGCTTGCCGCTCCTATCGTCGAAGGTCAGCTCCGCCCGGGTGACATAAGAGAGGCCGTAGCCGCTCTCGCCGATCCAGGTGCCGGACACCGGGTCTTTATAGCCTTTGTAGAAGGCTGAATGGTCGTGGCCGCCCAGGAGCAGGTCTATGCCGGGCACGGCGCGCACTATCTGCAGCGTGCCGACCGGTTCGGCGGTGAAAGTCCAGGTGGAAAGGTCCAGGCGCTTGAGGCTGAGGGCCTCGTCCAGGCCCCAGTGGGTGAGCACTATGACGGCGTCGGGGGCCTGCTCTTTAAGCACGGGCAGCCACCTGGCGGCCTCGGCGGTCTCGTCGCGGAAATCCAGGTGTTTTACGTTCTCGGGGCGGGTGCTGGTGGCGGTATGCTTGCCGGCCAGGCCCAGCACGGCTATGCGGCGGCCGGCGCGCTCGAAGACGGCGTAGGGTTTTACATAGTCGGGCTTGCCGCCGTCGGCCTTGCTGTAGATATTGGCGGCCAGCAGCGGAAAATTGGCGCTGCCGAAAAGACTGCGCAGGTTGTCGGCGCCGAAGTCGTAGTCGTGGTTGCCGGGCACGGCGGCGGCATAGCCCAGCTGGTTCATCAGGGCCATGCTGCTGAGTCCCCGCGTGAGTATGCCCTCGGGCGTGCCCTGGAACATGTCGCCGGAGTCGAGCAGTATATAAGGGGTGGTTTCCTTCTTTAGCAGGGCGGCCAGCGCGGGGAAGCCGCCTATGAGGCGCGTGGGGTTGTCGTTGTCCCAGGCGGCGGGGCGGGCCGAGTACCAGCCGTGCACGTCGGAGGTGTGGTAGACGGCCACGGTGGCGGCCTGCAGGCCCGCGGCCAGCGCCAGGAACAGGGAGAAGAATATAGATATCTTTTTCATGCTAGGTATATTGTAGGAAAGCCGGGGCCCCGGCACAAACGGCAATTTGGCCGCGACACGCCCTTGTCGCAGTGGCCTGCTATACTTTTTTCAGCGGCGCGCGAATTAACTATAATCTAGAGGGTTCTATGGCCAAATTAATACACACAGCTGACCTCCACATAAGCGTGGCAGAGAAAGACTACTCCTACGCCGTGCTGGACGAGATCATCGCCCTGGCGCGCGCGGAGAAGGCGGGCTTTCTCATTATCGCCGGGGACCTGTTCGACTCTTACGCCGATTTCGAAGCGCTGCGCAAAGAAGTGCGCACCAAGCTCTTCCACCTGCACGAGGAAGGCTGCCGCATCATCTACATCCCCGGCAACCACGAGGGCCGCGGCGCCACGGCCGACCTGGCCGCCTACAGCCTGGACCCGGTGCAGTTCTACGCCAAGGCCCCTTTCGTTTTCTTCGAGGCGGAGGGCGTGGAGTTCGTCTGCGTGCCGCACGCCGCCAACTACGACGGCTACCGCGACTGGAAGGTGCCCCCCAAGAAAGAAGGCGCCGCGCGGCTGGCCGTGGTGCACGCCCTTAATTCCACCATCTATACCGGCCCCGACGAGGAAGCCGACGCCCGGGCCGGCGTGATAGAGGACGATTTCTTCGCGCGCTTCGGCATCGACTATGCCGCCATGGGCCACGTGCATTCCGGCCGCGAGCAGCGCCTGGGCGGGGCCGTGGCCTGCTATCCCGGTTCCCCCCGCGTCTGGCGCGCCCACGCCCGCGAGGCCGGCCCGCGCACCGTGCGGGTGCTCGATATCAACGGCACGAATATCAGCAGCCGCGAAGTGGAAATGAAGACCGCCGGCCAATACCGTGAATATTACCTGACCATGGGCATAGACGGCGCCCTGGACCTGGTGGGCCTGCACAAGATAGAGGACCAGACTGGCAAACTGGATTTAATAGACATTAAGATCACCGGCGTGGTGGAGGACGAAAAGGCCGCCGCCGCCGAGGCCGAAGCGCTGCGCGCCCGCCTGGCCCCCGCCTGCCGTATCGTGGAAGTGGAACTCCGGACCAAGGTGGCGGCCGAGATCTCCACCAACGGCCTGGCCAGGAATTTCCTGGCCGAGATGGAGACCATCAAGCCCGAGCCCGCCGAGGCCGAGGCTTACCGCCGCTGGCTGCTGGCCCGGCAGTACGGCCTGGAAGAGATAGCCGCCGGGCTGGGAGGCGCCAAATGATCAAGCGCCTAGAGGTAAAGGATTTCGGCAAGTTCGCCAAGGCCCATTGGGACTTCGGACCTTTCACCGTGGTGGCCGGGCCCAACGAGGCCGGCAAGACCACCATCTTCGACGCATTGTTCGACGCGCTTTGCGCCGGTTCCCGCAAGGAGAACCTGGTACCGTGGAAGCGCCTGGCCGGCCGCTATACCGCCATCCGCCAGGCCGCTATCACCTGGAAAGGCGAGCCCCTGGCCTTTAATTTCGACGAGTTCCTCGAGATCTTCGCCATCCGCGCCGGCGACGCCGACATACACGCCGTGGACGGCGGCTCATGGGCGGGCGTGGCGCAGGCCAAGCTGCTCAACGCCGGGCTCAACCCCGCCGAGATAGGCGAGGCGCTGGCCCGCAAGGCCAAGACCAAGGCCAACGGCGGCGTGCAGGCCCGCATAGCCGACCTCAACGCCCAGCTTTCCAAGAAACTGCCCGAGCTGGACGCGCTGAAGGCCGAGCGCGACCGCATTTTCTCCGGCGAAGCCGAAACCCGCCGCCTGGACGCCGAGCTGAAAGCCAAGAACACCGCGCTGGAGGCCAAGAAGGCCGAGGTGCACGCGGCCAACGCTAAATTCGACGAGATCTCCCTGGCCTGCCGCCTTGCCGCGGCCGAGGCCGGCATAAAGGCCCTGCGCGAGCTCAAGGCCGCGCGCGAGGAGCTGGCCGGCATGGCGCGCTTCTCCGGCAGCGAACTGGCCGCCTACCGCGCCCTGCAGCATGAAGCCCGCGAGCGCGAACGCGACGCCACTTCGGCCGCCGCGGCGCTGGGCGAGAAGCAGGCCAACCTGGCCGCCGCCAAAGGCGGCCTGGACGCGCTGGTGGCACGTCTGCCGGTCATAAAGAAACAGGCCGAAACGGCCGCCGCCCTGTCGGACAAGCTCACCGCTTTCGTTTCCGCCCCCCCGCGCGCCGTGGCCGTGGTGAACAAGCCGCTGCGCATAGGGCTCTGGTGCGCCGCGCTCGGCCTGGCCGCCTTTGTGGCATACAGCGGCAGCAATACCGGCGCCTATATAGCCTCGGTAGCCATAGCCGCGGCCGGCGCCTGGGTAGGCCTCAAGCTTTCGGTCAAAGAGACCTTCTCCGGCCATACGCCCGACGAGACCAAGGCTTTCCTGGACGGCGTGGCCGCCGAGTGGACCACCATCTCCGAGGCCACGCTGCCGGCCGAGCTGGAGGCAGCGCGCGCCTGGCTGGCGCGTGCCGGGGCCGAAGCCGCCGCCGAGGCCGACTCGCTGAAGGCTAAAGCCGCCGCCCACGCCGACCTGGAAGCCGCCGTTAAAGCCGCCAACACCAATTTGACGGAATTGAAGGCCGCGGCCGGAACCGCCGCCGGCAAAGCGGAGGCCTGGCTTAAAGAGCGCGGCTGCGCCACCGAGGACGATTACCTGCAGCGGCTTACCGCCTACGAGAAGCTTTCGGCCAGGGCCGGCGATATCGTGGAGCGCCTGAAGATCTTTAAAGAGAAGTACCACTGTTCTTCCGACGAAGAGATAAAGGACAGGCTGTTCCTGGAGAAGGAAGCGCTGGACCAGAAGGGCGTGGACCCGGCCAAGGCCGACGAGCCCGAGCTGGAGCGGCTCAAGGCCCGCCTGGCGGACCGGACGCGCGAGGCGCGCGACCTGGAGACAGAGGCCAGGGAGATCTCGCATGCCATGGACAAGGCCCGCGCCGTGGCCGGCGCCAGGCTGGAGAGCCTGCCCGAGCGCGTCAACCGCGGAGAGAGCGAGATAGCCGCCGCCCGCGAGGAGATAGCCGGCCTGGAATTGAAGGCCGAGGCCTACCGCCTGGCCGCCGAGGTCTTCGGCAAATTGGCCGCCAGTTCCAAGATGGCTTTCGACGCGCTGGCGCAGGAAGTTACGGCCACGCTGGCCGGGGCCGTGCCCGGGCTGCGCGCGCAGTTCGGCAGCTTCGACGCGGCCGAGGCCTCCATGAACGACGCCGGCGGCAGCCTGCGGCCGGTCAAATACCTGTCCACCGGCACGCGGGACCTGTTCATGCTGGCCGCGCGGCTGACTATGGCCCGCAAGGCCAGACTTGGCCCCGACGGTTTGGCCCCGGCCCTGCTGGTGCTCGACGAGCCTTTCTATACGCTGGACCCTGAGCGGGAGGCCGCCGCCCTGCGGCTGCTGGCCGCCTTCCAGAAAGAGACCGGCTGGCAGATCATTTTGCTCACCAAAGACCTGTCCGTCCCCCCCAAGGCCGAAGAAGCCGGCCTGGACGTAACCCTGATTAAACTCTAACCCTATCGAGGCTTCACCTCGATACGCAAAAAAAGCCAGGCTCTAGAGCCGGGCTTTTTGGTCTACGTGTGGCATGGGCGCTATCGAGGCGAAGCCTCGACAGCCTTGGCTTGTCTGTAGGCCTCTAAAGCGGCCGGGAAGGGGCTCAGGACGCGTTCCAGCACGCCTTTGCACTCCGAGATAGCCGTGCCGTAGTTGGTGATGGGTATGCCCGCCGCGGCGGCCTTGCCCATGCGGCCCAGTATCTCGGTGCGGCCCAGCATGCAGCCGCCGCATTGTATGGCCAGCTTATAATCGCCGAGGCCGGCCGGTATGTCGTGGCCGGCGAAGGTGTCGATCTTGAGATCGCCTTTAACGGTCTCGCGCAGCCAGCGCGGCAGCTTCACGCGGCCTATGTCGTCCTCTATGGCGTGGTGGCTGCAGCCTTCCAGCACCACCACCTTGTCGCCCGGGAGCAGCGAGCGGATGGCCGCGGCGCCGGCGGCGTAGGCGGCGAGATCGCCCTTGAAGCGGGCGAACAGGATGGAGAAGGTGGTGCAGGGCACACCGGGCGGCGTGTGCTCCACCATGAAGTCCACCACCTGCGAGTCGCAGACCACCAGGGCCGGCGGCTCTTTGAGGGCCGCGAGGGCCTGGGGATACTCGTGCTCGCGGCAGGTCAGGAAGAGCGCGCCGTGGTCGAGCAGGTCGCGCATGGCCTGCACCTGCGGCAGGATGATGCGGCCCTTGGGGGCTTCCTTGTCTATGGGGATGATGAAGACTACGGTCTGGCCGGGACGCACCAGGTCGCCGAGTATGGCCTTGGGGCCGGCGGCGGCCTGCGTGATCTTGAGCAGGCGGCTCTTGATGGCCGAGACGGTGAGTTCGCCGAGGCTGCGGGTAAGGGCCGAGCAGAGTATGGGCTCCAGGTTGCGCTCCCGGAGCGCGGCCAGCAGTTCCGCCGACGGGGCGGCTATGTCGGTCTTGTTGACCAGCACTATCAGCGGTATATGCTTCTCGCGGGCGGCGGCGGCGATCTCGCTCTCGCAGTCCCCCCAGCCGTAGGGCTCTACCACCAGCAGCGCCACGTCGGCGCGGTCGAAGATGCGGCGGGCGCGCTCGGTACGCTTGCCGCCCAGCTCGCTCTTGTCGTCCAGGCCGGCGGTGTCTAAAAAGACCACGGGGCCCACGGGCAGCAGCTCCATGCTCTTCTCCACCACGTCGGTGGTGGTGCCGGGCACGGGCGAGGTGATGGCCACGTCCTGGCCGGCCAGCAAATTGAGCACGCTGGACTTGCCGACATTGGTCCGCCCGAAGATGGCGATCTGAAGCCGCAGGGATTTAGGGGTGGTGTTCATAAAATCTCCGTATCGAGGCTTCACCTCGATAGCGCAGCTATCGAGGTGAAGCCTCGATAGACTTGAGCGTGTGGCCGTAGCCACTGGCGCGGCGGCGGCCCAGGGAGACCAGCATGGCGTCCACGCAGCCGGCGCACTGCTCCGGCGCCTCGTTGGTACAGATCTTGCCGGGGTAAAGGCTGTAATCCACGCGGTGCTCCTTAGGGCTGATATTGGGCATCAGCACGTTGGCGCCGCAGCGCAGGGCCTTCTGGCGGCCCTGCGGGTCTATGCTGCCCATGGCCGTGGTGGCGGGGATATGGGTGTTGCGGGTGACTATGCGGGTGAGGGCCACCATGCGCAGCCCGAGGTCCAGCGTGCCGCCCACGGCGCCGGCCATGGGCGTGTCGGGGTTGGCGATGAAAGGGCCTATGCCCACCATGTCCAGCTCGAGCTGCCTGAACAGCAGTATGTCGTCGGCCATGCTCTCAAGGGTCTGGCCGGGCAGGCCGGCCATTACGCCGGAGCCCACCTGGAAGCCGGCCTCTTTGAGCCAGGCCAGGCAGCGGAAGCGGTTGTCGTAGTCCGAGTCGGGCTTGAGCATGCTGAACAGGCGGCGGTCGGAGGTTTCGAAGCGCAGGAGGAAGCGGTCGGCCCCGGCGGCGCGCAGCAGTTTATAATCCTCTTTGGTATGCTCGCCGACGGACAGGGTGATGGCCAGGCCGGTCTCCCGCTTGACCTCGGCCACTATGTCGGCCAGCTGGCGCGGCCCCCAGTGGTTGTCCTCGCCGGACTGCATCACTATGGTCTTGTAGTCCAGCCGGGCCGCGGTGCGGGCGCAGTCGAGGATCTGGGCGGGAGTGAGGCGGTAGCGGCGCACCTTGGCATTGCCGGCGCGGATGCCGCAATAGTAGCAGCGGCGGCGGCAATGGTTGGAGAACTCAATAAGGCCGCGCAGGTGCACGCCGTCGCCCATCTCCTCGCGGCGTACACGGTCCGCCTCGGCGAAGAAGGGCGCGGGGTCGGTGTCCTGGGACAGCGCTTTTACCAGTTCTTCCTTTTTCATATAGCCTCAGAAGCAGAGGTCCCGCTCGCCTTTTTCGATGCGGTCGTAGTAGGCCTCCAGCATTTTTACCGTTTCGGGCGGGAAGTGGGCGGAGCGGGCGCGGATCTCTCCTGTTTCCTTCTTTATCAGGGCTTCGCCCTTGGCCTTGGTGGCGTCGGAGGCGAAGTCGTCCAGCCATTCGCGGAAGGTGAGCACGGCGTTGAGCTTGCAGAAGCGGCTCTCGTGGCCGCTCTTGAGCAGCTTCATGATATGGTCGCCGGTGCGGCCGCAGCGGTAGCCCGAGGTGCAGAAGGAGGTGATGTGGCCCAGGTCGGCGAGTTCGCCGATCACCTCGTCGAGGGAGCGGGTGTCGCCCAGGATGAACTGCTGCTTCTCGGCTTCCTGCGCGCCGGCGCGCTCGGAGTAGGCGCCGATGCCGATGCGGGTGCTGGCGTCGCGCTGGGTGCACATGCCGATGACCTCGCGGATGGTTTCCGGGCGCTCGCGGGCGGTGACTATCATGCCGGCGTAAGGCACGGCGAGGCGCAGCACGGCCACCAGTTTTTTGAAGTCCGCGTCGGAGACGTTCTTGAGGCTGTCGGCGGGCAGGCTGGTGCCGTCGGCGTTCTCGAGGCGCGGGAAGGAGATGGTATGCGGGCCGATGCCGAAGCGGGCTTCCAGCTCGCGGGCGTGGGCGACCAGGCCCAGCACCTCGAACTTCCAGTCGGGGTTGAGGCCGAACAGGGCGCCCAGGGCCACGTCGTCTATGCCGGCCTTGAAGGCGCGGTGCATGACGTACAGGCGCCAGCGGTAGTCGGCCTTGGGGGTGCCGCCGGGATGCAATCTGGCGTACAGCTCGCGGTCATAGGTTTCCTGGAAGACCTGGTAGGTGCCTATGCCGGCGGTCTTGAGGACTTTCAAGTCCTCCACGCTCATGGGGGCGGCGTTGACGTTGACGCGGCGGATCTGGCCGTAACCTTTGCGGGTGGGCACTTTTACGTCGTAGATGGTCCGCATGGCCTCGGCGATATACTGGGCGCCGGTGGCGGGATGCTCGCCGGTGACGAAGATGATGCGCTTGTGGCCGATGCGGCCGGCCAGGGCTTCCGCCTCGGCCTTGATCTCCGGCAGGGTGAGCTTGCGGCGCACGGCGCCGGCATTGCCGGTGCGAAAGCCGCAGTAGAGACAGTTGTTGACGCAGAAGTTGCTGGCGTACAGCGGGGCGAAGGTGATGACGCGGTTGTCGTAGACCTTGCGCTTTACGTCGCGGGCGGCCTGGAAGATCTCCTCGAGCAGGCCGGGGTCCTCCACGGCCAGCAGGGCGGCGGCGTCCTCCGGCGGCAGCGCCTCGGAGACGGCCAGCGACCGGGCCAGGATAGCGCGCACGCGCCCGGCCGTCGGGGCCGGGGCGGCCAGGGCCGCTTTAAGGGCGGCGTCGTCTATGAAATCCTTGCCGCCCCTGAGATAATCGGCGTAGGTGTCTGCGTTTACGGCAACGGTCTGCATAAGACCTCCTGAAAGCCCCCTCAGGCCTTCAGCGCGGGCTCGGCGGCCGGCGCGGGTACCGCGGCGTCCTTCAGCGACAGCTCGAAGGACGAACCCTCCCCGTACTTGGACTGCACCTTTATCTCCCCCCCGTAAAGCTTTACCACCTTCTTAAGGATGGACAGGCCGAGGCCGCTGCCGTCGATATTGCGGGTGTGCTCGTTCTTCATGCGCACGAACTCGCCGAACAGCTTGGCCAGCTCCTCGTCGGTCATGCCGATGCCGGTGTCGGAGCAGCGCACGGTCACGGTATCGCCGTCGCGGTTGAGTTCCAGCGTGGCCTTGCCGCCCTGTTTGTTGTATTTGACGGCGTTGGTGAGCAGATTGGACAGTATCATGTCCGCCTCGCCGGGGTCGGCGTTGAGCATTACCGACGGCGGGGCCTTGAGCTCCACCCGCACCTGTTTCGCCTCGGCCAGCGCGGCGACGTTCTCCATTACCAGGCCGGCGGTCTTGACCAGGTCCACGGGCTCGATGGCACGCTTCTTCTTGCCGGACTCCAGGCGGGTGAGGTCCAGCAGGTCCATCACCAGCTTGCGCATGCCGGCTATGCGCACCACCGAGCGGTCCACCATGGAATCGTAGGCGGCCAGCTCGGGGCCCTTCAGGCGCTCCCGCATTAGGTGCATATAGCCCTCTACGGCGGCCAGCGGGCTCTTGAGCTCGTGCGCCAGCACGCTGATGAACTCGAAACGCACCTGGCGCTTCTCTTCCTCCAGGCGGCGGGCCTTACGGTGCAGGTAGATGCTGCGGGCGGCCTTGCTGATGGTGGCGCGCAGTTCCTCCGGCGTGAACGGCTTGGCCAGGAAATCGAAGGCGCCGCGCTTGGTGGCGGTGACGGCCACCTCGAGCGAGGCGAAGGCGGTGATCATGATGGTGAGGAAATCCCCCGCCGGGTAGGCGGCCAGCACGTCTATGCCGGTCATGTCGGGCAGCTTATAGTCGAGCAGCAGGATGTCGGGGCTCCTGGCCTTGAGCTGGTCGAGCGCCTCGCCGCCGGTGGCGGCGGTGCGCACGGTGAAGGTGACGGTCTCGCTGAAGTCGGGCAGCGGCACCGAGAAGCCCTCGAGGGAGCGTTCGGCGCCGGCGCGCATGCCGGCCTCGTCGTCGACGATGAGGACGTCCAGCGCGTGGACGGGCAGGGGGTCAGGAGGCATGGCGCTCACCCGCGCCCAGCAGGCGCTTCAGCTCGGCCTTGAGCTGCTCGAAGCGCAGCTCCTTGTGGATGATGGCGTCGGCCTTGATCCAGTCCTTCGGGTCGTGGGCCTTGTCGAAATAGTAGCCGGTCTCCTTGGTGACCGACGTGACGATGACGACGGGGATCTTCGGGTCCATCTTCTTGATCTTGTGGCTGAGGACGAAGCCGGAGTCCGGGTTCTCCATCATCAGGTCCAGGACGGCGGCACGGAACCTGCCGGGCGCGATGAGCGGCTCGGCGTCCTTCTGCGTGGAGGCGGCGACCACCTCGTAGCTCTCGCTCTCGAGGTAGACCTTCATCTGTTCCATCATATCGGGGTCGTCTTCCACCACGAGGATCTTTATCTTGTTCTGGTCGGTCATAGCGTTCTCCTGTGCTGTCTTAAATCATTTCGCCGCGGGTTCGCTCTTCATCCTTATGGCCCCGGCGGCCGTGGCCACGCGGGGCAGCTTTACCGTGAAAGTGGTGCCGGCGGGGCCGGCGGCCGGGTCGGCGTTGCTGGCCACCGTGATATTGCCGCGGTGCACCTTGATGATGCCGTAGCTCACGGCGAGGCCGAGCCCGGTGCCCTTGCCGATCTGCTTGGTGGTGAAGAAGGGCTCGAAGATCTTCTTGAGGTTCTCGGGCCTTATGCCGCAGCCCGAGTCGCTCACGCTGAAGGCCACGCTGTCCCCCTCGGCGAAGGTCCTGATGGTCAGCGCGCCGGTATTGCCCATGGCCTCGAGGGCGTTGGTGACCAGGTTGGTGAGCACCTGGATGATCTGGTCCGGGTCCATCTCGGCCTGCAGGTCCTCGCCGGAGCGGTCGATGGTGAACGTCACGGACGGGGGCACGGTGGCGGTCTTGAAATAATTGTCCACCAGGCGCACCAGGCTGGTCTGGCGGAAGAAAGGCTTGTTCTTGCGCGCGAAGTTGAGCAGCCCGCCCACGATCTTCTTGCAGCGGTCGGCCTGCTCGGTGATCATCCTGGCGTCGGAGAACACGCGCGAGTCCTTGTCGCACTGCTCGGCGAGCAAATGCGAGTAGAGCAGCACCACGCCGAGCGGGTTGTTGAGCTCGTGCGCCACGCCGGCGGCGAGCTGGCCCATGCTGGCCAGCTTCTCCGACTGCATAAGGGCCTGCTTGGTCTTGGCCAGCTGGTTGTAGGAGGTGGTGAGCTCCTCGGCGGTGGTCTTGAGGCGCTCGATGGTATAGGGCAGGCACATCTCGCTCTCGGCGATGCCGCGGATGATGGCCACGGCGTGCTCGACGCAGGTGGGGTAGCCGCAGGCGCCGCAGTTGAGCTCGTCCTCGGGGTTGGTCTTGCCCATGTTGGCCAGCACGGCCTGCAGGGCGTCGCCGGCGGGCAGCTGCATGCGCTGGTCCTCGGGCTGGAACGAGGCGCTGTAGTCCAGGCCGCGGAAGCGCCTGACGCTCGCCTCCCAGTCGGAGAGCTTGATGCTGAAGTAGCTCTTGCGGGCGTAGCGGCGCAGGGCGGCCTCGCGGGCGTGCTTGGAGGTCTTGACGCTGATGCCGGGGCCCATGATGCAGCCGCTGCAGCAGAGCAGGTCTATGAAATCGGCGTCTATGTCGCCGTGCTCGAGGTTCTTGAGCACTTCGGGGAACTGCTCAAGGCCCTCAGCGGAGAGGAAGCGGCCGCTGAGCAGGTCCTCCTCGAGCTCGGCGGAGTTGAGCAGGCCGCCGCCCATGGGGTACAGCACGCCCTTGGCGGGGTAGGGCGGGTCGAACTGCGAGTCCAGCGCGCTATTGCGGTCCACGCCGGCCTCCTTGCACATGGCGCGCAGTTCGGTGAAGGTGATGGATTCGTCCAGGTCGGCGTGATGGCGGTCGGTTTCCCCCTTCTTGGCCACGCAGGGGCCGATGAACACCACTTTCACGTCCTTGCCGTAGAGTTCCTTTATGACGCGGGCCTCGGCCACCATGGGCGAGACTATGGGGGCCAGGTTGGGCACCAGGGCCGGGTGGTATTTTTCGACGAAGGAGACCACGGCCGGGCAGGCGGTGCTGATGAATTTCTTGCCGGGGTTCTCGTTGAGCAGCTTGCGGTACTGGAAGCTCACCATGTCGGCGCCGAAGGCCACCTCGCAGACGTACTTGAAGCCGAGGGCTTTAAGGATGCCGGCGAAGCGCAGCGGGTCGATGCCGCCGAACTCGACGGGGAAGCTGGGGGCCAGCGCGGCGGCCACGGGAGCGCCGGACTTGAGCAGGGCCCGCACGGCCTCTATGGACTGCTTGGTCTCCTTGGCGCCGCGGCTGCACATGAGCACGCAGTTGGCGCAGGAGATGCAGCGCTCCTTTATGACCTCGGCCTGGCCGCCGGAGATGCGGATGGCCTTGGCGGGGCAGCCGCGGACGCAGGTATAGCACGCTTTGCAGCGTTCCTTTATCGTCCTTACCAGCGGTTCGTTCTCGGGGGTCATAATAGCCGGCTTGCTTTTCTGTCTCTTTTGCCGCAGCTACGCGATGTCGGACGCCTTGCGCTTCGTATATTTCGTGTGCAGCAGGTGGTGGCTCTTCTCGCCCAGCGGCTTGCCCAGGAAGTCCTTGTATAGAGCCTGCACGGCCTTGTTGGCGTGCGAGGTGCGCAGTTTCTCGGCGGCGTCGATGGCGTAGAGGGCCTTCATGCGCTCGATGATGGCGGTCTTGTTGCGCGCGAAGGGCTGGCCGCCGCCGTTGATGCAGCCGCCGGGGCAGGTCATGATCTCGATGAAGTGCAGGTCCTTGCGGCCGTTCTTGATCTCCTCTACCAGCTTGCGGGCGTTGCCGAGGCCGCTGACGGCGGCCACACCCACTTCGAGCGCGCCGATCTTGAGCTTGGCTTCCTTGATGCCGGCCTGGCCGCGCACGGCCTCCACCTTGAGGGCGCCGAGTTCCTTGCCGGTGAGCAGGAAATGGGCGGTGCGCAGGGCGGCCTCCATCACGCCGCCGCTGGCGCCGAACAGTTTGCCGGCGGTGCTGCGGTCGCCGAAGGGCATGTCGGGCTCTTCGGGCTGCAGGGCCTTGAGGTCTATGCCGTGGATGCGCAGCAGCTGGGCGAGCTCGCGGGTGGTGAGCACGGCGTCGATGTCGGGGCAGCCCTCGCGGCCCATCTCGGGGCGGGTGACCTCGAACTTCTTGGCGGTGCAGGGCATGACCGAGACGCTGTACATTTTGGCGGGGTTAAGCCCCTGCTTCTTGGCGTAGTAGGTCTTGATCATGGCGCCCAGCATCTGCTGCGGGCTCTTGCAGGTGGAGAGGTTGGGGATGAGCTCGGGGTAGAAGGTCTCGACGAACTTGATCCAGCCGGGCGAGCAGGAGGTGAACATGGGCAGCGCGCCGCCGTTCTTCACGCGGTGGGCGAGCTCGCTGGCCTCTTCCATGATGGTCAGGTCGGCGGCGAAGCTGGTGTCGAAGACGGCCTTGAAGCCCATCTTGCGCAGGGCGGCGGTCATCACGCCGTTAACGTCGGTGCCGGCCGGCAGGCCGAACTCCTCGGCCAGCGACACCGAGATGGACGGGGCGTGCTGTACGACCACGTACTTGCCCTTGTCGGAGAGCGCCTCCATAACGGGCTGTATGTCGCTCCGCTCCATCAGGGCGCCGGTGGGGCAGACGTTGATGCACTGGCCGCAGTTGACGCAGGAGGAGACGTTGAGGCTGCTGTCGAAGGCGCAGCCTATGAACGAGTCGGAGCCGCGCTTGACGAAGTCGATGCAGGCCACGCTCTGCGTCTCCTCGCAGGCGCGCACGCATTTGCCGCACAGGATGCATTTGTCGGGGTCGCGGGAGATGGACGGGCTGGAGATGTCCAGCGGTTTCTTCTTCCTGGCCACGGGGAAGCGGCGGCTGGTGACGCCGTAGTCGCGGCTGAGCTTGTTGAGCTCGCAGGTGGGCTGTTTGGCGCAGTACAGGCAGTCGTCGGGGTGGCTGCCGAGCAGCAGCTCCACCACGGTCTTGCGGGCGTTGATCACGCGCGGGCTGTTGGTGAGGATCTTCATGCCTTCGGCGGCCGGGAACGAGCAGCTGGGGATCAGGTTGGCCTGGCCGTCCACCTCCACCACGCAGATGCGGCAGGCGCCCGACGGGAGCATGCCTTCCATGTGGCAGAGGGTGGGCACGTGCACGCCCTCGCGCCTCAGCACGGTGAGCAGGGTTTCCCCCGCCTGGGCCTCTACGTTCTTTCCGTTGACGGTGAGTTTCATGGTTGTATCCTTACGCGGCGCTGACGGCCTTGAACTTGCAGACGGTCCTGCACGAACCGCAGGAGATGCACTTCTCGGCGATGATGTAATGAGGCACCTTGGGCTTGCCGACGATGGCCTGCGTGGGGCAGCCTTTCACGCACAGCGTGCAGCCCTTGCACTTGTCGGAGTCGATGGAGAACTCCAGCATCTCCGTGCAGGCGCCGGCGGGGCACTTGCGTTCGAAGATATGCGCCTCGTACTCGTCGCGGAACCAGCGCAGCGTGGAGAGCACCGGGTTGGGCGCGGTCTGGCCGAGCCCGCACAGGCTGGTCTCGCGGATGACCTGGGAGAGGTTCTCGAGGTTCATGATGCCGGAGAAGCGGGCCAGGGCGTCGGCGTCCTTCTCGTTGCGGCGGTGGCGGGTGATGGCTTTGAGGATCTCCAGCATGCGCAGCGTGCCCTCGCGGCACGGGATGCACTTGCCGCAGCTCTCGCGCTTGATGAAGTCCATGAAGAACTTGGCCACGTCGACCATGCAGGTCTTCTCGTCCATGACAACGAGCCCGCCGGAGCCCATCATGGCGCCCACGGTCTTGAGGGACTCGTAGTCCACCTGGATATCGATGTGGCTCAGGGGGATGCAGCCGCCGGAGGGGCCGCCGATCTGCACGGCCTTGAAGGCCAGGCCGTTCTCTATGCCGCCGCCGATGTCGAAGACGATCTCCTTGAGGGTGGTGCCCATGGGGATCTCCACGAGGCCGGTGCGGTTGACCTTGCCTGACAGGGCGAAAACCTTGGTGCCCTTGCTGCCCTTGGTGCCGATGGCCGCGAAAGCCGCGGGCCCCTGGCTCATGATCTCGGGCACGTTGGCGAAAGTCTCGACGTTATTGATGACGGTGGGCTTGCCGAACAGGCCCTTCACCGCCGGGTAGGGCGGGCGGGGCCTGGGCATGCCGCGGCGGCCCTCGATGCTGTTCATCAGGGCGGTCTCCTCGCCGCAGACGAAGGCGCCGGCGCCCATCTTGATGATGACGTCGAGGTCGAAGCCGCTGCCGTAGATGTTCTCGCCCAGCAGGCCGTAGGCCTTGGCGTCGGCGATGGCTTTCTTCAGGTTCTTGATGGCCAGCGGGTACTCGGCGCGGATATAGACGTAGGCCTTGCTGGCGTGGATGGCGTAGGCGCCGATGGCGATGCCTTCGAGCACGCGGTGCGGGTCGCCCTCGATGACCGAGCGGTCCATGAACGCGCCCGGGTCGCCCTCGTCGGCGTTGCAGATGATGTATTTCTGGTCGGCGTCGCTGGCGAGCGCGATCTTCCACTTCTTGCCCGTCGGGAAGCCGCCGCCGCCGCGGCCGCGCAGGCCGCTGGCCTCCACCGCGTCGCAGGCCTGGGCCGGGGTCATCGTGTGTATAACTTTAAGAAAAGCCCCGTAGCCGCCGCGGGCGATATGCTCCTGTATTGAGTTCGGGTCCACGATGCCGACGTGCTTGAGCACGAAGCGCAGCTGCTTGCCGAAGAAAGGGTGTTCGCTCAAGAGCGGCACCTTGGGCCAGCGTTTCCCCCCGTCCTCGAACTGCCCCAGGACCTGGTCCTTGAGCGGGGCCTTGTCCCTGAAAACGGAATCCAGCAGGGCCGGCACGGTGTCGCCGGTGGCGCGCTGGAAGGAGACGCGGGCCTGGCCGGGCAGCTGCACGTCGAGCAGCGGCTCCACGGCGCACAGGCCGATGCAGCCCACTTCCAATATATCGGCCTCGAGCTTGCTGTCCTTGAGATACTTCTTCGCGGCTTCCAGCGTCTTGGCGGCGCCGGCGGCCAGGCCGCAGGTGCCGGCTCCGACGTAGATCATGGGGCGGGCGAGGGTTTCGCGGCGCAGCTCGGCCGCCTTGGCGGCATAGTCCTCGCTCCCGAAGGCTCGGACCAGGAAGGCCTTGCGGGCCGAGGCCGTGAGGCCGGCGAGGTTGCGGTCGATGAGGTCTTTATTTGCCATTGGAGTTCTCCGCCTTCTTGAAATCTTCCACCAGCCGGCGCAGCTTGTCGGCGTTGACCTTGGCGTGGAACTCGCCGTTGACGCTGATCACCGGGGCCAGGCCGCAGGCGCCGATGCAGGCCACCACTTCTATGCTGAACAGCCCGTCGCGGGTGGTGTCGCCGGCCTTGATGCCCAGAACTTCCTCGCACATCTTGAGCACCGCGGCCGAGCCCTTGACGTGGCAGGCGGTGCCGCGGCAGATCATGATGTGGTACTTGCCCACCGGCTTGAAGCGGAACTGGTTGTAGAAGGTGGCCACGCCGTAGACCTTGCTGGCGGGGATATCGAGGTGCTTGGCCACTTTCAGGGCGGCAGGCTTGGAAATGAAGCCGTCGGCCGCCTGCACGTCCTGCAGTATCGGGATCAGCTTGTCGCGCTTGGCGAAGCTGTAATTCTCGAGGACTTTTTCCACTTTGCTCGGTGCGCTCATTTCAGTCGCTCCTTGACGGAATTCTTGCGGGCGAAATACGCCACTTTTTCTATCGAGAGGGTTATATCGAGCTGCTCCAGGAAGATGCCGGGCGGCACCTTGAGCTGCACCGGGGCGAAGTTCACGATGCCCCGCACGCCGGCGCGCACCAGCGCGTCGGCCGCCTCCTGGGCGGTGGAGGCGGGCACCGTGACGATGCCCACCGCCGCCTTCTCCCGCGCTACGGTCTTTTCCAGCTGGCCTATATGGTGCACCTGGCAGCCCGAGTAGACCCGGTTGACCTTCTCCGGGTCCTGGTCGAAGGCCGCCACGATGGAGAGGTTGGGCCTGCGCTTGAGGAAGTAGGACAGTATGGCTTTTCCGAGGTTTCCCACCCCCACCAGCACCATCTTGGTCAGGGACGAAGATTCAAGGTGCGCGTACAGCTCGGCCATGAATTCCTTGATGGGGTAGCCCCGCTGAGGGGTGCCCTTCAGCTCGAAGTTCATCAGGTCGCGCCGCACCTGTTCCGGGGAGACGCCCACCGCCGCCGCCAGCTCGTGCGAGAACACGTACTCGGAGCCGGTCTCCAGCCTGTTGTGCAGGAACTGGCAGTAGCGGAAGAATCTCTCTACGGTGCGCTGGGGTATCTTCGTCATATATCTCCTTACCTGGTGCGGCCTTCCACGTTGACCTGTTCCTTCTTAAGCGCCAGTAATTCCTTCACCTTGACCAGGAATTCCTTGGGCTTTATGGCTTTCTCCATGAAGGCGTCCACCGGCAGGAATTCCCCGTCCTTCTCTCCGAACTTCTGGGGCGAGGTCTCGTTGACCGAGGTGAGCATCAGGATGGGGACGTACCTGAGGGTCTCGGTGCGGCGGAACTTCTGCGCCGTGGCGAAACCTTCGGTGGGATCGTCCATCATGACGTCCAGCACTATCAGGTCGGGTTGCAGCTTGGAGGCCTTTTCGAACCCCTCTTTGCCGTTGATCGCCGTAACAACGGTGTGGCCAACCCCCTGCAGCACCACTTCGCAGGTGTCCAGGATGTCTTTGTCGTCGTCTATGCAGATTATCTTAGCCATACTATCCTCCGGGTCTTGTCGTTCAGATTGTAACGCTGCCTGCCGCATCGTTATTTAATAACGTTATTCCGTTAACGTTGACTATGAAAATAGTATACGTCATCGTTTGCGTTTTGTCAACCCTAGTTTTAAAAGGCTTGTTTTACGTCGGAGAGCAGCGTTACCGGCGCGTTACACTTCTGCGGGTACTGGTATAAAAGCCGCGTTAACGGCGACTATTCCGCCGTTACACATTAACGCCGCGGCCTCCCCGGCCGGGCTTCCCCCTCCCCCCCGCCGGCCGGGGCGGCCGCGGGGTTAACGGGGGCCCTTGCGGGCCCGCGGCGGGCGTTAACGGAGGGTGAATACGGGCAAAAGAAAAGGCCCTCCGCAAAGAGGGCCTTTTCTGTATGGGCCCAAGGCTACAACTTAAATTTGGGCAGCTTGATCTTGCCCGGGGCGGCTTTCTCCTTGAGTGAGTCGGCGAAGCTGTCCATGGACTTCTGCCCCGCGCCCAGCTTTTCCTTCAGCTCGGCCTCCTTGGCGGAGGTGAGAGCGTCCAGCTTCTTTTTGTAAGGCTCCAGGGCGGCATCCACCTTGGCGGCGGCGGCCTCCTGCGCCTTCTTGAGCTCGGCGCCCAGCGCCCGGGAGAAACCGGCGGACAGCGCGGCGGCCAGGTCGGTGCCCACGGAGAATTTAGGCGCCTTCACGGTGCCGCCCAGGTCGGTCCAGACGGAGGCCGAATCGAGGCCGGAGAAGGCGCCCAGCAGGGCGGAACGCAATTGCGGCGTCTTGACCGCGTCGGCCTTGGGCGCGAAAGAGGCGCCGGCGATGTTGAAGGTGCCGCGCCCGGAGAGGCTTTCCCCCGCCGCTGCGAACTTGCCGTCGAAGCTGCCGGTGCCGCTGACGGCCACGGAGACGGAGTTCTCCGAGCCCAGCCGCAGGCCGCTGACGGCCATGCCCGAATAATTGACCAGGGCCCGGGCCTTAAGAATGTCGCCGGTGGCGTCCACCAGCGCGTTGGCCTGCAGCCGGCGCGCGCCTTTAGAGCCCTTTATGTCGGCCACCAGGGGCTTGCCGTAGACCTTGGGCTGGGTGGTGATGCCCTCTATGCGCCCCTCGTAGTCCAGGGGCGCGTCGAGGTTGAGCTCGCCTGAAAGGGCCAGCTCGCGGATCAGGAAGGAAGGCCAGGCCCGCTCCTTGGGGAAATGCACCACGCGGCCGCGGGCGGCCTCGCGCGCCAGCGTTTTGGCGGTGGCGCTAGCCGGCATGTAGCGGCGGGCTATGGCGGCCCACTTCATGGCCTTATCGGCCTTGGCGGCGATGGCCGGGCCGGCCAGCATGCGGCCCAGGCTCTCTTTGTCGAGCGAGGGCAGCTTCATCTTGCCCATCACATTGGCCGTATCCTTCCGGCGGGCTTCCTCTACGGCCTTCAGCGCCGTCTTGGCCTCCGCCATGGCGCGCTCCAGCTCGGCCTTGTCGCGCTTGAAGTCCTCGGTGAGTTTCCTGAGTTCCTTGGCGGCGGCGGCGTAGTCTTTGGCCTGCTTTACGAAGTTCGTCTCGCCCCTGGCTTTCCCGTAGGAGGCCTTGAGCGCGTCCATGCGGGCCTGGTAGCGCTGCATATCGGCTTTCTCGAAGAGCTGCCTGTAATCCTCGTCGAATTTCTTCTCCAGCTCCCTGGCCAGCTTTACCGATTCCAGGTCGTCGGGGTTTACCGTGTAGGCGGTCAGCGCGTCGGCTTTCACGTCGGCGGCGCGGTCCAGCGCGAAGTCTTTGGACTCGGCCTGCAGCTGCCGCGAGAACTCGGAGGGCGGCTCTTCCTTGGCGAGCGGCAGGCGGGCGGAAGTCTTGCGCGGCGTGCCGAACTTCAGTCCCGCCAGCGCGGCGCGGTCTATCACGAACTTCTTCTCGAGCAGCGGGCGGCCTTCCATGCGGAAGTCCAGCGAGGCGAACTCGCAGAGGTTGGTGTATTCGGCGGCGGCGTCGCCCACGGCCAGGCCCTTCACCGAGAGCGAGGGCGGGAATATAGTCGTTTTGACCGAGGCTATCTCGGCCCGGGCGCCGGCGCCTTTCTCTATGCCCTTGATCAGGCCCCACTTCAGGATGGGGTCGAAGGCGAAGAAGAAGAAGGCCCAGACCAGGGCTATCAGCGTCAGGCGGGGCGCTATGTATGACCAGCGCATATTACACCCCCTCCTTGAAATACCAGTCGAAGAGGATGGAGGCCTTCACGCTTTTGACCAGCTTCGAATTCATGACCTTGTCGCGCAGGCGGGCGTTGTAGTAGACGCCGAAGGCGCGCCCGGCGAAATACACCGGGACGAACAGGACCAGGCCGGCCAGCAGGCCGCCCAGCAGCACCGTGTTGTTAAAACCCGTCCACGGCATGACGGGCATATTGTAGAGGGCCGTCCACAGCGGGGCCAGCGGCTCCGCGGTGAGCAGGGCGTAGCCCAGCGGGTCGGTCAATTTGTCCGCGAGCGGGTTGACGAAAGAGACCAGGAACATCGCGATCAGGCCCATCGGGATGTTCACCTTGAGCGCCATCAGCAGCACCAGCAGCAGTTGGGCCGTCAGATTGCCCTTGGGGATGAGGCCGATGACGAAGCCGATGGCTATGCCCCAGCCGATCTGCCGGGGGTCGGTGTCCGAGGTGAGACCTTTGATGAATTGCCGCAATATGCCTAGTGGGTTCATAATTTTAATATATAAAACATCCTCTCCTACTTCAAGCCGCCGCCGGGCTATTGGTATAATTTAACCATGAAGACGCCGGAACTGCTGCTCATCGCCCTCGGGCTCTCTATGGACGCCTTCGCCGTCTCGGTGGCCAGCGGCGCCACCATGAAGCGACTGCACCTGCCCAATGCCCTGAAGATGGCCCTCTTCTTCGGCGGCTTCCAGGCGCTGATGCCGGTGCTGGGCTGGCTGGCCGGCCTGGGCATGAAGAACTTCATCTCCGGCGTGGACCACTGGATAGCTTTCGGCCTGCTCCTGGCCGTGGGCGGCAAGATGCTCTACGAGTCCTTAAGGATCAAGGAAGAGGAGGACTGCGGCGGTCCGAAGACCTGCCCCTTCGACACCGGCACGCTGACCGTGCTGGCCATCGCCACCAGCATAGACGCGCTGGCCGTGGGGCTGACCTTCTCGGTGCTGGCCGTCTCCATCATCGCCCCCGTGCTGGTGATAGGCCTGGTAACTTTCGCCATGTCGGTGGCCGGGGTAAAGCTGGGCTCCACCGGCGGCCACTTCTTCGAACACAGGATGGAGGCCGCGGGCGGCCTCATCCTCATCGGCATCGGCCTCAAGATCCTAGTCGGGCATCTCGGGCTGCTTCCCCTCTGATTCCCCGGCCAACGGCAGATAAATATCCACGCGCGTGCCCGCGCCGGGCGCGCTGCGCAGCACTATCTCTCCGCCGTGCTGGTGCACCACGCCGTGTATGATGGCCAGCCCCATGCCGCTGCCCTTGCCCTCGGCCTTCGTGGTGAAGAAGGGCTCGAAAGCCCGCTCCAGCACGCCCTCGCTCATGCCCTCCCCCGTGTCCGACACCGAGATCCGGGCGGCCTTGAGGCACTGCCGCGTACTTACGAAGCAGATCTCCTCCATGGCCGTCTCCAGGCGCAGAGTGCCGCCGCCGGGCATGGCGTCCCTGGCGTTGGTGGCCAGGTTCAGCAGCACCTGGTCGAGCTGGCTGGGGCTGCAGTTGACCGGCAGCGGCGCGCCGGCCAGGGCGGTCTCTAACTTTATGCCGCCGCCGATCAGCCGCCGCAGCATCGCAGAGGCGGACTCCATCCGGAGGTTTATGTCCACGGTCTCTCGCGCGTCCTGCGCCTGCCGCGAAAAAAGCTTGAGCTGCCGCGTCAGTTGCTCGCCGCGGTCCACGGCGGCAGAAACCTCCGTCATGTCCTCGTAACAGGGGTCGCCGGGGCGCAGGCGGGCCAGAGCCGCCGAAGCGTAACCGCCGACGGCGCCCAGGATATTGTTGAAGTCGTGGGAGATGCCGGCGGCGAAGCGGTTTAGCGCATCCATCTTCTGCATCTGGAACAGCGAGCGTTCCAGCTTTTTGCCCTCCAGGATGCGGGCGATGATGGCGCAGACCGAGGCCAGGAAGCGCTCGTCGTCGGGATCCCTGGCGGCGTCGGCCTCCAGGTATACAGCCAGCGCGCCTATTACCTGCCCCGCGGACTTGATAGGCAGGCAGTAATGGCCGTGCGGCACCGCGCCCGGCGGCAGGATGTCATGGCGCTCGTCGATGCCGCGGGCGAAGACGGTCTCGCCGCTTTCCAGCGCCTTGCCGCACAGACAGCGGCCCGCAGGCACGCTGCCGCAGAGCCGCTTATGATCTTCGGTAAAACCCCTGCTGGATTTGAGCCGCAGTTCCCCGTCCTCTACCAGGAAGATGGCGCCGCGGCTCTGTATGGAGAGCGGGGCCGAGTCCAGGACCTCCAGCAGGATGCCGTCGAGCAGGGCGCCGGCGGAGACCGTGTGCAGCGAGGCGCTCCAAAGGTCGCTGACTATGGCGTGCAGCTTGGCGTCGAGGCGCTTGTTCTTCTCCAGCCGGGCCAGGTCGCCGCGCAGGAGCAGGTACAGCGGCCCCAGCGCCACGGCCAGCATCAGCAGCGGGTCCAGGAGGTACGCCAGAGGGTGCTCCGTCAGCCCGGCGTAAGGCAGCGCGAACATCACCGCCAGCTCCGCCGCAGCCAGCACGAGCGCCGTTTTTGCCAGCAGCTTGGTCATTTATCCTTTTCTTTGAACCACTTCTCGTGCCCGTAGAGCTTCTGTATGCAGTCCTCGCAGAGGCCGTGCGTAAAGCGCGCGTTCGAGTGGCCCTCCAGGTACACCTCCACCTTCTGCCAGAAGCCCTTGTCGTCGCGGATCTTCTTGCAGTTGGCGCAGATGGGGATAAGGCCCTGCAGCGTGCGCACTTCCTTGAGCGTCTCTTCGAGCTGCGTGTTCTTGGCGATCAGCGACAGGTGGCCGTTGATGATGTCCGCGAACTCCTCCATCAGCCGCAGCGTGGGGCCCTCGAAGTTGTTGGGCTTGCGGTCGAACAGGCAGATGCTGCCGAAGATGTCGCCGTCGGGCTGCATCACCGGCACGCCGGCATAGGCTATGAAGCCCGCCCTCGCGCCCTCGCTGTCCTTCCAGAAGTCGCTCTTGGTGGCGTCGGGGACTATCAGCTTCTCGCGGGCCTGGATGACGGCGCTGCAGTACAGCCGCATGCCGGGCCTGATCTTCACCACCTCGCTCTCCGCGAAGGGCTTGTCCGGGCCGGTGCTGGCGCCGATGACGCGCAGCGTGTCCTCCTCGATGATATTGATGGTGGCGGCGGGTACGTTGGCCACCTGGGCCAGCAGGTCGGCGATGCTGCGCCAGCGCAGCAGGGCTATTTCGGGTATCCGCAATTTGCGTATGTCGGCCATAGCGTCCTTAAACCGGCAGCTTGGAAACGGTGACCCAGTACATCTCGAACTTGCGGGCCAGGTCCAGGAATTCTTCCAGCGAGGCGGGCTTGGTGATATACGAGGCCGCGCCGGCCTCGTAGGCGCGCACAATGTCCTCGTGGCGCGACGAGGTGGTCAGCATCACGACCGGGATGCCGCGCAGCGCCGGGTCGGCCTTCAGGCGCTTCAGGAGCGAGATGCCGTCCATCAGCGGCAGCGTGATGTCGAGCAGCATTACAGACGGCCGCAGCGGCTTCTGGCCCGCGCGCGCGCCGGTGCCGGAGAGCAGGTCGAGCGCCTCCTGGCCGTCCCGTGCGATATACACCTCGGAGATCAGCTTGAATTCTTTGAAGGCCCGCTGGGCAATCAGGACGTCGTCCTCGTTGTCCTCCACCAGCAGCACGCTAAGTTTTTCGGTCTCGTTGGTCATCCGCCCTCCTAAGGCTTCTTGCGCAGGTCGGCCGGGATCAGGGCGTAGAACGCCGAGCCCTTGCCTTCCTCCGACTCCACCCAGATCTTTCCGTTATGCTCTTCCACGATCTTCTTGACTATGGCCAGGCCGGCGCCGGTGCCGCCGCCGTATTCCTGGCGCGAATGCAGCCGCTTGAACATCTTGAAAATCTCGTCGTAGTACTGGCTGGGGATGCCGATGCCGTTGTCCCTGAAGGTGAACTTCCAGTAGTACTCCCCGAAGCGCTCGGCGCTGATATCTATCTCGGGGACGGGCTTGTCGTTGTATTTCAGCGCGTTGCTGATGAGGTTCTGGAAAAGCTGGCGCATCTTGACCGGGTCACAGAAGATCGTAGGCATGTCCCCGGCTATCCGGACCGCGGCCTTGCGCTCGTCCACGGCGGTGGAAAGGCCGGCCAGGGCCTCCTGGGCCAGCTGGCCGGTGGAGGCGTCCTCGTAGGGGTTGCGCACGCGGGCCACGCGCGCGTAGCTCAGCAGGTCGTCTATCAGCCGGCGCATGCGGCTGGAGGCCTTGGCCACGCGGCCCAGGTAATCGGCCGCCTGCGGGTCTATCTTGGCGGCGTAGTCCGACATCAGGATGCCGGAGAACATCTCTATGCCGCGCAGCGGCTCCTTGAGGTCGTGCGAGACGGTATGGGCGAAAGCGTCCAGTTCGCTGTTGACGGTCTCGACCTCCTTGAGGTACTGGGCCATGCGGGCCTCGGACTCGCGGTGCTGGGCCATGTCTTTGAGCACCGTCACCACGCGCCGGCGGCCTTCGCCGCCGATAAAGGCCGCCGACAGCATGGCCGGCAGGCGGCGCCCGTCGCTGGCTTTCAGCCAGAGGTCCAGCTCCTTTATGTGGCCGCTCCAGGAGAGCAGCCCGAAGGGCTCGGCCGCCCCGGCGGCCTGGGGCTCCAGCAGGTCCTTGAGGTTCAGCTGGGCCGTCTTGAAATCGTAGCCGGAGAACTCGGCCGCGGCGAGGTTGGCCTTCAGTATGTTCCCCTCCTCGTCGGTAATGATCATCGGGTCCGGCATGCTCTCGAGCACCGAGTCCAGGTACTGCTTGGACACCGTGGTCTCGGAGAGGCCGCGGCTGAGCTTGTTGAAGCTCTCGGCCACCTCGCCCAGCTCGTCGCGGGCTATGACCGGCACGGAGAAATTATAGTCGCCGGCGCGCACCTTCCTGATGCCCTCGCCGAGCAGCGCCACCTGGCGCAGCATCAGGCTGGAGAAAACGGCGGACAGGCCGGCGGCCAGCACGGCGATGGCCAGCGCCAGCAGCAGCAGGCTGAAGATGATCTCCTTCTCGGCCTTGAGGGCCGGGGTCATGGGCAGGCCGGCGCGCAGGAAGCCGGCGGCCTCGGCGGGGCCGCCCACGCCTTCGAAGAGCAGATCCTCGCCGGTAGGACGGCTTTGCGCCACCGGGATGACCGCGTCCACCGTCGGTTCACCGTTATGCGCCATACGGGAGAAAGCCGGCGCGGCCTGGCGCAGGCCCCTGGCCATCAGCGGGTCGTCGAGGCGTGTGCCGGCCAGAGCCACGTTGGTATGGGCGATCACTTCCCCCCTCGCGTTGGTCAGGCCGGCGTAGACGGCGCCGGTGCGCTGCGTGAAAGCGTGCAGGGCCTTGATGCCGTCGAGTTCCTTGCCCGACGCCAGCGCCCGGAGGAACTCCGGCGCCAGGTCGGCCGCCACGTTGGCCGCGGCGTCGAAGATCTGCGCGCTCATGGCCTCGGAGACGGCCAGCCTGGAGAAATGGATATTGGCCCAGAGGGCCGCGCCCATCAGGACGACTATAAAAATGAGGATCTTGACGTAGAGTTTCATGGAAAGAGGTAGGCGGCCTCGCGCAGGATCTCGGGCGGGAAGGTTATGCCGCAGCGCCGGGCGGCGGAGGCGTTGAGCGTCAGTTCTAAGGCATCGGGGAAGACCAGTTCCGGGATGTCCTCCCCCCGCTCCAGACCCTTAACGGCCTGCGCGGCCGCGGCGCCGCCGGTCTTGAAGCTGACCCCGACCGAGGCCGTGGCGCCTTCCTGCGCCAGACCGCGGGTGGAGGCGTACATGGGAATGGCGTTGCCCTGGGAGAATTCCCTGAATATCATCAGGGTGTCCGGCGAGATCAGCAGCGGGTCCGGGGGCAGCCAGAAGGCGTCCATGTCTTGGAGGCCCTTGCGCAGCAGCGCGGGCAGCTCGGCGGCCGAGCGCACCGGCTCGAGGCTGACCTCTATGCCGTGGTCCGGCCCGGCGGAGCGCAGTTCCTGCATCTGGTCGCTGTAGCCGGTCCCGGCCCAGAATACCGTGAGCCGTTTGAGAGAAGGCTGTATCTGCTTAAGTTTGCCCAGCAGCCTGGCGTTGGAAGGGCGCATGCTGATCTTTACGGTCTTCCCCGTGCGGCCCGCCGCGGACACGAAATGGCCCGGCGACATGCAGTAGACCAGATCTGCCTGGGGCGGGTAGTCCTGGCTGGCCGCCCTGGCGCCGAAGGCCACCACTATATCGGCGCCCGGGGGCAGCGCGGGCGCGCCTTTGGATGCGTCGAAGCGCCGCACCTCGGCGCCGTATCCGGCCTGAAAGGCCGAAAAGGCCTCCAGGTAGAATCCGACGTTCTTGGAGAGCACGGCCGCCACGCCGTCCCGCGGGGCCGCCTGCGCGGGCGCGCAGAGCAGAGTCAGGACCGCCATGGTGAGGGCTCTTTTCATTCTAGAAGCGGTAACTAAAAGTGTACTCCAGGCGGCGTCCCGTGTAGAGCGGCAGCGTCTCCACCACACGCAGGCGCACATACTCCGGTATCTCCACCACCCCGTCCGTCAGGTTCTTTACCGCCAGGGTATGCCGGGCGCCGCCGTTGCGGTAGCCGAGGCTGGCGTCGGCCCAGAACTGCGCCGGGATGGCCCCGCGCAGCGACCGGCCGGGGCCGAACACGTTAAAATTGGAGGCGGCGAAGAAGCGGCCGGCGTCCGCCGCCAGGCCGCCGGAGAGGTTGTAGTGGGGAGAGTACTTGAAGTTCCAGGAACTGTCCCCGGGCAGGCCGAAAGCCCCGGGGGCCGGGATGTCGGCCTCGTCGTGGCGGCTGCCGCGCAGGCGGTCGAAGGACAGGAAAGCGTGCGCGTGCCTGCCGGAGTAACGCAAGCGCAGCTCAACCCCCTCGGCGTGATAGAGCGGGGCGTTGGAGTAGTAATTGACGTTGGAGTAGGAGACGCCGTCGCGGGTAAAATCGCCGAGGTCGCGGAAGATGGAGTCTTTGTATTTGGCGTGGTAGGCGGTGAGATGGGCGAAAAAGTTCCCGCGGGAGGCCAGGTAGGCCAGCTCGTAGGACTCGGTGCGCTCCGGCTTGAGGCCGGGGTTGCCGACCACCGTGACCGGGGAGGGCAGGAAATACTGCTCGAACGGCGTCGGGGAACGGAAAGACTGGCTGAACAGGGCCTTGAGACTGTTGCGCTCGTCTACCATGTAAATGGCCGAAGCCCTGGACGAGAGGTTATCGCCTGAGTGGCCGTCGTTGGTGTAGCGGCTGCCGGCCAGCAGTTTCCAGCTCCCGCTCTCCAGGCCCAGCTGCGCGTGCAGCGAGCTCTCCCGGTTGAGGCGGTCGCTGAGGCTGTTGTCCCACTGGTTGACGCCGGTATTGCTGTAATAGTTGAGGTAGCGCTGGGCGTAGCGGTACTCCTGCGCGGCCCCGGTCTCCAGATACAGGCCCGCGGGCAGGTTCACGCGGGCGCCCAGCGAGTTGACGAAGCGCGACCCGACTATGTCCGAGCGTATATTGTCGCTGGCGTCGCGGGGCACGTTGCGGCGCTGCCAGTCGTAGGTGGCCGTATAGGTCAGCGAGCCCCAGTCCGGCGCGAAATTATGGGAGAAGCTGGCGAGGGCGGCTTCGCGGGTCTCGTTGAACAGCGCGCCGCTGGCCAGGGTGAGCGTGTTGCCCAGGTAATTCTGGTCGCTGCGCGCGGCGTTGAGCAGCAGCGTGCTGGCGCCGCTGGTGCCGGAGAAATTAAAGGTGCGGGCGCCGAAGTACTCCCGCACGGAGTTTTCCGCCCCGTTCTCGTCCCTGAGCAGCACGGCGGGCTGCGCCTCTTGGCGCGAATCCGCCGAGACCATGTAGGAGTACTTGCCCTCGCCGCCGGAGTACAGGCCGCCGGTGCGCGACACGTCGCCGCGGCCGGCGTAGCCGCCGGCGCCGCTGGCGAGGCCGCCCGTAAAGATGCCGAGCCGCTGCCCCTTGGGCGCCTTGCGCAGCACTATGTTCACCGCGCCGGTGAGGGCGTTGGAACCGTAGAGCACCGAGGCGGGCCCCAGCAGCACTTCTATGCGCTCCACCGCGTCTATGCCCACCCGGTCCAGGTCCCCTTCGCCGGTAACGGCGTGCCACATGGGCACATTGTCTATCATCACCAGCACCTTGTTGGCGTAATGTTCCTGCAGGGCGCCGCGCACGGTGGGGATATTGTGCATCAGGTAGGTGCGCAGCACCGCGAGGCCGGGTACGGTCTGCAGCGCTTCCGACACGGAGGCGAAATTATAGCGCTCTATCATGGCGCGGTCTATGACGGTCACGTTGGAGACGCTGTCGAAAACGCTTTCGGGCGTGGCCGAAGCGACGGTAAGCACCCTGGCCTCCTCGCTCATGAAGGTCCAGAATTCGCCGAGGTCGTCCTGGGCCGCGGCAAGGCCGGGCGAGCAGAGCCGCGCGGCCGCCAGTATGGCGGCAGCGCAAGCGTGCCTGATGCGGAAACTACCGGACACTGGACCCCCCCAGCCCCCAGGGGCTTAAAACGGTCAAGACTGCGCGCCGCCCTGCCGCGCCGGCACTATGAAGATGGCCGCGGCGTAGGCGATGAGGCCCGGGATCACGGCCGTGGCCAGCAGTACGAAGACGAAAGCAAGACGCAGGACCACCGGGTCGACGTCGAAGTATTCGCCGAGGCCGCCGAACACGCCGGCGAAGACCTTGTTGTCGCTGCTGCGGTAAAGACGTTTCATGCTTTTATTTTATATAAGAGTACTCCTTAATGCAATAGAAATCCGGCGGGCCCGCGCGCGGCCCGGCAGGGGTTATTTTTTAGTAGAATAAAACCGATGTCCTATGACGTGATCATTATAGGCGCCGGGGTCACCGGCGCGGCCGCGGCCAGGGAGCTTTCCCGCTACCGGCTCAAGGTGCTCGTGCTGGAAAAAGAGGCCGAGCCGGCCTTCGGCGTGTCCAAGTCCAACAGCGGCATCGTGCACGCCGGCACGCAGAATCCCCCCTCTTCGCTGAAGGGCTGGCTGTGCGTGGAAGGCAACCGCATGATGCGCGAGGAGCTGGCGGCGGACCTGGGGCTGCACTTCGTGCAGTGCGGCCAGCTGATAGCCGTTTTCGACCTGGCCGACCTGCCGGAACTGGAGAAGATCAAGGCCGAGGGCGAGGCGCTGGGCGTAAAAGGCATGGCGGTAGTGGACCGGGTCTGGCTGGACGCGAACGAACCCAATTTAGGCCCCGAGGTGAAGGCGGCCCTGCTGGTGCCCACGGCCGGCATCATCAGCCCCTACCGCTTCGTCTACGCGCTGATAGAGAACGCCGTAAAGAACGGCGTGGAGCTCAAGACCTCGGCCAGGGTGGCCGGCATACGCCGCATAGAGAAGGGCGGTTTCTACGTGGAGGCCGGCGGCCACGTCCACACGACGAAGTTCCTCGTCAACGCGGCCGGCCTGCACGCCGACGAGATCTCCGCCATGGCCGGCGCCCCGACCTTCAGGATCACCCCGCGCAAGGGCGAGGAGTACCTGCTCGACAAGAAACGCGAGCATATCGCCAACCACATAGTCTTCCCGCTGCCCTCCAAGACCTCCAAGGGCATCCTGATCATCAAGACCTCCGACGGCAACCCGATGATAGGCCCCACCGCGCACGACACGGACGACAAGCGCGACCTCTCCACCACCGAGGAGGGCCTGGCCGAGGTGCTCGCCGGCGCCCGCCGCATGATGCCCTCCGTCTCCAAGGGCGACATCATCGCCTATTTCGCCGGGCTGCGCCCGGTGGCCGGCAAAGACTTCATCATCCGCCACGAGAGCGGCGCCCCCGGCCTGGTGAACGCGGCCGGCATACAGTCCCCCGGCCTTACCGCCGCCCCGGCCATAGCCGTGATGATCGCCGATATCCTGAAGAAGCAAGGCCTGCCGCTGGAGCCCAAGGAGCATTTCCACCGCCTGCGCCAGCGCACCGAGCACCTCTTCCTGGCCCCGCCGGAAGAGGCCCGCCGGCTGATAGCGAAGAACCCTGCCTACGGCGACATAGTCTGCCGTTGCGAACTGGTGAGCGCGCAGGAAGTGCGCGACGCGATCAGGCACGGCGCCACCACCCTCGACGGCGTGAAGTTCCGCACCCGCGCGCAGGCCGGCCGCTGCCACGGCGGCTTCTGCACCACGCGCATCTTGAAGATCATGCACGAAGAGCTGGGCCGGCCGGTGACGGAGCTCACCAAGCGCGGCCCCGGCTCCGAGATCGTAAAGGACGAACGCAAATGAACCTGATATACCTCAGAAGCCATGCCCCCAAGGCCAGGAAGTTCATCAAGAAGAAGCTGCGCCGCGACGAACCCAGTTCCATCTACGACATCGAGGCCGGCGACTGTTGCCTCGCCCCCGCCGACACCGGCGGCACGGACTATATCCTGACCTTCCTTAACGACGCGTCCCCCGAGATGCTGGCCTTCATCCAGACCAGCCGGCAGTGGACGGCTCCGGACCTGAACTAGACCGATGAAACAGAGGGAACTGGTGGTGGTGGGCGGCGGCCCCGCCGGCATGGCGGCGGCCCTGGCCGCGCGCGCGGCCGGCGTGAGGGACGTGCTCCTCCTCGAGCGCGACCAGCACCTGGGCGGCATCCTCAACCAGTGCATACACCCGGGCTTCGGCCTGCATCATTTCAAAGAGGAACTGACCGGGCCGGAGTACGCCGACCGGTTCGCCGCGCTGGTAAAGGCCGACCCCGGAATAGAGGTCAGCCTGCGCTCCTTCGTGGTGAAACTCACCGGGGACCGTGAAATAACCTATCTCCGCCCCGGGGCAATGGAGGATATCAAGGCCGGCGCCGTGATCCTGGCCACCGGCTGCCGCGAGCGCACCCGCGAGATGATACCGATCCCCGGCTCGCGCCCGGCGGGCGTCTTCCCCGCGGGCCTGGCCCAGAAGATGGTCAACATGGAAGGCTGGATACCCGGCCGCGAGGCGGTGATAGTGGGCTCGGGCGACATCGGCCTGATCATGGCCCGCCGCATGGCGCTGGAAGGCGTGACCGTGAAAGCGGTGATAGAGATACAGAAGACCAGCCGCGGTCTCGTGCGCAACGTGGTGCAGTGCCTCGAGGACTTCGGCATCCCGCTGCATTTCCAGCACCGCATCACAGCTATACACGGGGCCGACCGCGTGGAGCGGGTCGGCGTGATCAGGGTGGACGACGATTTCAAGGATATACCCGGCACCGCTTTCGAGATAGCCTGCGACACCGTGCTGGTGTCCGTCGGGCTGATCCCCGAGAACGAGCTGCTGGAGATGGCCGGCGGCCTCGTGGACCGCCGCACCAACACCCCGGTGGCCGACGAGGTCAACCTGACCTCGCTGCCCGGCATCTTCGCCTGCGGCAACGCAGCCAAGGTCTACGACCTGGCCGACTCCGTCACCAGGGACAGCGAACTGGCCGGCCGCATGGCCGCCAAGTACCTGGGGGCCGCCGTATGAAGCGCGTGATGACCTGCATAGAATGCCCGCAGGGCTGCCGCCTGGAGATAGAGGCCGACGGCTCGCGCGTGATCAGCGTGACAGGCAACAAATGCAAGCGCGGCGACAAGTACGCGCGCCAGGAGACGGAAGCGCCGCTGCGCACGCTCACCACCTCGGTGCTGACGCGCGGCCTGGAGTTGAAGATGCTGCCGGTGCGCACCTCCAAGCCCATACCGAAAGAGAAACTCCTCGACGCGATGCGGGCGGTAAAGACCCTGGTCGTGACCTCGCCGGTGAAGGCCGGCTCCGTGGTCGCGGAGAACTTCCTGGGCCTGGGCGCGGACCTGGTGGCCTGCCGCCCGCTGGATAAGCTGTGAAGCGCCTGGCCACGCTCCCCCTCGCGCTGCTGCTGGCCTGCTCGGGCGCCGGGCCGGAGGAGAAAAGCATGGACGAAAAACTTAAAAAGCTCACGCCGCTGCAGCTGGAAGTAACGAAGAACTGCGGCACCGAGCCTCCTTTCAAGAACGAGTACTGGAACGAGCACCGCCCCGGCATCTACGTCGACGTGATAGACGGCGAGCCGCTGTTCGTCTCCGCCGACAAGTTCGACTCCGGCTCGGGCTGGCCCAGCTTCACGCGGCCGATCAAAGAGGCCAAGCTGGAAGAGAAAAGGGACAGTTCTTTGGGCATCGAGCGCGTGGAAGTGCGCTCGAAATCCAGCGACTCACACCTGGGCCACGTCTTTCCCGACGGGCCCGGCCCGCGGGGGCTGCGTTACTGCATCAATTCCGCCGCCCTGCGCTTCGTGCCGCTGGAGGAGATGGAGCGGGAAGGCTACGGGGGATATATACCGCAGGTAAAAAAATAGCGGGTTTGACAGCGCGCGCTATATTTTTTAAATTATAAGTACGCCGCATTTCGTTCTCGATGGCCGCCACAACCAGGACCACCTCACGGCGCTGACTTTCAGGCTCCAAAAATGTTACTGGTCCTACTTTCCCTGCTAGTGCTGCTCGCCAGCTCCGCGCTGGCTTTTGTCTTACGCAAAGATCCCGCCCGGGCGCAGGACGCCGGCGCTTACGGCGCCGTTGCCGCCTCGCTGACCGGGCTGCTGCCGGCCGGCCGCGTGCTGCTGACCGGCATGCCCGAGACCCTCGCCCTCCCCTGGGCCGTACCGCTGGGCTCCCTCTCTTTCACGCTGGACCCGCTGGCCGCTTTCTTCCTGGCGCCGCTCTTTATACTTACCGGCCTCGCCGCGGTTTACGGAGTGGATTACCTCAAGGCCTATGAGGGCAAAAAGCCGCTGGGCCTGGCCTGGGCGGCTTTCAATATCCTTACCGCCTCCATGGTGGTGGTCTTCACCGCGGCCAACGCCGTGCTGTTCATGCTGGGGTGGGAACTGATGGCCGCCGCGGCGTTCCTGCTGGTGCTCTTCGAGCATGAGCGCGAGCAGTCCCGCCGGGCGGCCTACCTCTACCTGGCGGCTGGCGGCGCGGGCGCGCTGCTGCTGCTGGCCGCTTTCGGCCTGCTGGGCCGCTCCGCCGCCTCGCTCGACTTCGCCCTCTTCTCCGTACCCGCTGGCGGCGGGGCTTCCGCCGTCTTCCTGCTCTGCCTCGCCGGGTTCGGCCTCAAGGCCGGCTTTATCCCCCTCCACGTCTGGGTGCCGGAAGCGGACCCGGCCGCGCCGGGTTATGTGGCCGCCGTGATGAGCGGCGTCATGATGAAGACCGGCATTTACGGCCTAATCCGCGTGCTGGGTTTCCTGTCCCCCTGGCAGGAATGGTGGGGCTGGGCCATGCTGCTGGCGGGCGCCGCCTCCTGCGTGCTTGGCGGGCTGTTCGCCCTGGCGCAGCACGACCTCAGGCGCGTGCTGGCCTATTCCAGCATAGAGAATATCGGCATCATCCTCATGGCGCTGGGCCTGGGCACCGTGGCCGCCGTCAACGGCGCGACGGCCATGTCTGCCCTGGCTTTCGCCGGCGCGCTGCTGCACGTGCTCAACCACGCGCTCTTCAAAGGCCTGCTGTTCATGGGCGCCGGCGCGGTGCTGCGCGGCGCGGGCACCTCGGAGCTGGACGCGCTGGGCGGCCTGGGCAAACGCATGCCGCGCACCCTCCCCCTGTTCCTGCTGGCCTCGGCCGCGGCCTGCGCGCTGCCGCCGCTCAACGGCTTTACCGGCGAGTTCCTGATCTACCTGGCCGCTTTCGGCGGAGCCGCCGCCCCCGCCGCGCTCGCCGGGATAGTGACCGCGCTGGCGCTGGCCGTCGCCGGAGCCCTGGCCGCGGCCGCCTTTACCCGCGCCGCCGGCACCGCCTTTCTGGGCGAGCCGCGCACCGGGCGCGCCGCCGGGGCGCAGGAGGCGGGCCCCCTGATGATCTTCTCCATGCGGGCGCTGGCGCTGCTCTGCCTGCTGGCCGGCCTGGCGGGCCCGCTGCTGCTGCTGCCGGTGGGCACCGCCGTCGCCGCGGCCTTCGGCCTGGCCCCCGCCCTGGCCGCCATGGAAGGCGCCGCCGCGCCGCTGGTCTACGTCTCCGCGGCCGGCCTGCTGCTGATCTCGCTGGCCGCGCTGGTCTTCGCCGGGCGCGCCCTGGCCCTGAAAGGGAAACAGCCGGCCGCGGCCGGCACGTGGGACTGCGGCTACGCCGCCCCGACGGCCCGCATGCAGTACGGGGCCGCCTCCTTCTCGCAGCCGCTCACCGATTTCTTCCAGCCCATCCTGCGCAAGATAGGCCAGTACCCGGTGATCACCGAATATTTCCCGGGCAAGGCCTCTTTCTCGACGGAAGCGCAGGCCGTCTTCTACAATTCTTTCTACATGCCGGCGGCCGCGCGGCTGCGCGACCTGGCCTACCGCTTCAGCTGGATCCAGCACGGCCGGCTGCAGATCTATATCCTGTACATCGTAGTGACGCTGCTGCTCCTCCTGCTATGGAAATTGTAAAGCCCCTGGTACAACTGCTGGCGGCGCTGCTGCTGGCCCCGCTGCTGCCCGGAGTGATCAACCGGGTGAAGGCCTTCTTCGCCGGGCGCAGGGGCCAGCCGCTGCTGCAGCTGTACTACGACCTCGCCAAGCTGCTGCGCAAGACGCCCGTCTACAGCCGCACCACCACCTGGGTGTTCAAGGCCGGGCCGGCCATAGGACTGGCCGCGCTCGCCGCGGCGCTGCTGGTGATGCCCTTCGCCGGCAGGCCTTCCGCCCTCTCTTTCGACGGCGACTTCGTCTACCTGATCTACCTGCTGGGCCTGGCCCGCTTCTGCGCCGTGCTGGCCGCGCTGGATACCGGCTCGGCTTTCGAAGGCATGGGCGCGAGCCGCGAAATGCAGTTCGCGGTGTTCTCCGAGCCCGGCTTCTTCCTGGGACTGGCGGCGCTGGCCGCGGTGACCGGGCAGCGGTCGCTGGGCGGGATGTTCGGCGTGCTGACCGGCGACAGCTGGCGCGTGGCCGCCCCGGTGCTGGCGCTGCTGACCGCCTCGTTCTTCATAGCGCTGCTGGCCGAGAACTCGCGCGTGCCGGCCGACGACCCGAACACCCATCTGGAACTGACCATGATACACGAGGCGATGATCCTCGATCACAGCGGCCCGGACCTGGCCTATATCCTTTACGGCGCCGCGCTGAAGCTCTGGCTGTTCGGCTCGCTGATAGCCTCGATGGTGCTGCCCAGCCACAGCGGCGCCTGGGCCCGCGACGCGGCCATGTTCCTGCTGGTGATGCTGGGCGTGGCGGCCGCCGTAGGCGTGACGGAGTCGGTGATGGCCCGCCTGCGCCTGACCAAGGTGCCGTACATGCTGATCACAGCTTTCGCTTTCTCGGCGCTGGCCCTGATCTTTCAGATGGGAAGATAAATGAATACCTTCGCGGAACTGATCATCGTTTTTATAATCCTCATAGACCTGGCCCTGGCGGTCACGGGTTCGCTTTCGTCATGCATCAAGCTGGTGGCGCTGCAGGGCGTAGTGGCTGGCATCCTGCCTCTCCTGGCCATGCACGGCTCCCCCCACTTCCGCGCGGTGGCCTTCGCCGCGGTGATCATCGCGCTCAAGGGCGCGGTATTCCCCTGGCTGATGATGCGCGCGCGCGACCGCAGCGGCGCCCGCAAGGACGTGGAACCGCTCATCAGTTACCCCGCCTCCATCCTGCTGTGCCTGGGCGCCTTCATAGCCTCGTCGTGGCTGGGCTCGCGCCTGCCGCTGCCCGAGACCGGCGTGGCCTGGATCGTGCCGGCTTCTCTCGCCACCATCTTCACCGGCTTCCTGCTCATCACCACCCGCACCAAGGCCATCACGCAGGTGCTGGGCTACCTCGTCATCGAGAACGGCATCTATATCTTCGGCCTGGCGCTGTTCGTGGAGCAGCCGATGATGGTGGAGCTGGCCATCCTGCTCGACGTGTTCGTGGCCGTGTTCGTGATGGGCATAGCCATCTTCCATATCAGCCGCGAGTTCGACCATATCGACACGGCGGAACTGTCGGAACTCTCCGACTGGCGCCGCGGGGAGGACGGCCGATGATCACCCGCGCGCTCCTGCTCGTGCCGCTGGTCGCCGGCACGCTGGCCTTCCTGCTGCGCAGCGACGCCGCCCGCCGGGCGCTGCTGGTCTGGACGGCCCGGCTGCATTTCCTGCTGACGGCCCTGGTAACGTACCTGCACCTCGGCCCCGGCTCCGACCCGGGCGAGCCGGGCTGGTTCGCCTTCGACAACCTGGGGCTGCTCTTCCTGGGCGTCACCTCGCTGCTGTTCCTGGGCGCCTCCCATTACGCGGTGCGCTACCTCGAGCTGGAGAAGCGCGACCCCGGCGAGGAAGCGGACGGCGGCTTTATCTTCAACAACGCCCCCGAGGCGGTGTTCACCGGCTGCCTGCTGCTGTTCCTGGCGGCGATGACGGCCGTGACGGCCAGCCGCCACCTGGGCATGCTGTGGGCCGCGGTGGAGGCCACCACGCTGCTGTCGGCCCCGCTGATCTATTTCCACCGCACGAGGCGGTCGCTGGAAGCCACGTGGAAGTACCTGCTCATCTGCTCGGTCGGCATCGCGCTGGCGCTGATGGGCAACTTGTTCTTGGGCGCGGCCGGGCTTAAGACCGGCGCCGGGCTGGAGCTGGAGGGCCTGCTGGCCAAGGCGGCCGTGCTGGACCAGCCGCTGCTCAAGGCGGCGTTCCTTTTCCTCTTCGTCGGCTACGGCACCAAGATGGGCCTCTCCCCCTTCCAAACCTGGCTGCCCGACGCGCACAGCGAAGCTCCGGCCGTGGTGTCGGCGCTGCTCAGCGGCGCGCTGCTCAACTGCGCCTTCCTCGGCATACTGCGCGTCAGCGGCATCTGCGCCGCCGCTGGCCTGGCCGGTTTTACCGGCGGGATCCTGACGCTGTTCGGCCTGCTCTCGCTGGTGACCGCGGCCCTGTTCATGGTGGGCCAGCGCGACTACAAGCGCATGCTGGCCTACTCCAGCATCGAGCACATGGGCATCATGGCGCTGGGCGCGGGCCTGGGCGGCGGGGCCGTGTTCGGCGCGCTGCTGGCCGCGCTGAGCCACTCGCTGACCAAGGCCGGCCTGTTCTTCACGTCCGGGCTGGTGCTGGCCGCCGAAAAGACCAAGCGCATCTCCGAGGTAAAGGGGCTCTGGCGCCGCGCGCCCCGGACCGCCGCGTTGTGGCTGGCCGGCTTCTTCCTCATCACCGGCACCCCGCCGTCCGGCGTCTTCCTGGCCAAGTTCATCATCCTCAAAGAGGCGCTGGAACAGCGGCACTACGCGCTGGCGGCCGCCTTCCTGCTCTCCCTGGCCATCCTGTTCGCGGGCATGGCTCGCTATTTCATCTCGATGACTTTCGGCGAGCGGGAGGGTAAGTCCGGAGAGAAACCTTATGTCGAGGAGCCGGCCATGCTGCTGCCGGCCGCGGCCTTCTTCGTCTGCGTGATCCTGGCCGGCCTGTACCTCCCCGGCTGGCTGGGCTCGCTGCTCGCCGGCGCGGCGCTTAACGCGGGCGGCAAACTATGAAAGTAGACCATCTCTCAGGCTTCGACTTCGCGGCCACCGACCTGGACCCGGTGCTGTTCTTCGACACGGCGGCCTCGCGGCTGTCCGCCGGCGGCCGCGCGCTGGCCTATTTCGCCGTGCCGGAGGGAGCGGCGCACCGGCTGGTGATGGCGGTGGGCTTCGACCGCGAGGGCCGCATAGAGGTATATTCCACGGCCTTCAGCGGCCCTTTCCGCGCGCTTACCCCCTCTTTCCCGCAGGTGCATCTCTTCGAGCGGGAGATCTTCGAGCAGGCCGGCATGAAGCCGGAGGGCCACCCGTGGCTGAAGCCGGTGAGGTTCAACACAGCCGGCGCGACGCCGGGCGGGGCCGAATACTTCACCGTGCACGGCAGCCAGGTGCACGAGGTGGCCGTGGGGCCGGTGCACGCCGGCGTGATAGAGCCCGGCCATTTCCGCTTTCAGTGCCACGGCGAGAAGGTCTTCCACCTCGAGATCATGCTGGGCTACCAGCACCGCGGCGTGGAGAAGCGTCTGGCGGCCGGGCCGGACGCGCGCTCGCTGCATTACGCCGAGACTTTGTGCGGCGACGCCAGCATCGGCCACGGCTGGGCCTACTGCGGGGCCGTGGAGGCCCTCTGCGGCGTCAACGTGCCGCCGCGGGCGCAGGCGCTGCGCGGCATCATGCTGGAGCTGGAGCGCCTGGCCAGCCATACCGGCGACCTGGGCGCGCTGGCCGGCGACGCGGCTTTCCTGCCCACCGCCTCTTTCAACGGCCGCCTGCGCGGCGACTTCCTGAACATGACGGCGCTGGTCTGCGGCAACCGCTTCGGCCGCAACATGCTCAGGCCCGGCGGCGTTAATTTCGACCTGGACCCGGCGCTGATCAAGGAAATGAAACTGCGGCTGGCCGACACCTACCGCGACGTGGAAACGGCCGTGGCGCTGCTCTGGGAGACCAGCTCGGTGACGGACCGGTTCGAAGAGACGGGCGTGGTGCCCAAGGCGGCCGCGGAAGGCATAGGCCTGGTGGGCCCGGCGGCGCGGGCCTCCGGCGTGGGCATCGACACGCGGCGCAATTTCCCCTCGGGTCCTTACGAGGGCTTTACGATGTCGGTCTCGGGCAGCGGCGACGTGTACTCGCGCGCCTACGTGCGCTGGCTGGAGATACAGAAGTCCGTGGAGCTGGTGGACAACTGGCTGGACTCGCTGCCGGCGGGCCCCCTGGCGGCCGACTGCGGGCCGCTGCGGCCCGACGGGGCTGCAGTCTCGCTGGTGGAAGGCTGGCGCGGCCAGATCTGCCACTTCGCGCTGACCGGCCCCGACGGGAAGTTCAGGCATTACAAGGTGGTGGACCCGTCCTTCCACAACTGGCAGGGCCTGGCGCTGGCCCTGCGCAACGGGGAGATCTCGGATTTCCCGCTCTGCAACAAGAGCTTCAATCTTTCCTACTGCGGGAGGGACCTGTGATAAAGGCTTTGCTGGCCCGCTTGAAGCAGGGCTTCCGCACCATGGAGTTCCCGTCCCAGGAACTGAAGCTGCCGCACCGGGGGCTGGGCGTGCCGGTTATCAGGTCCCGCAGCCTGGAGCGGGCCGCGGCGGCCTGTCCTTACGGGGCCATCACGGCTGGAACCGAGCCCGGCCTGGACCTGGGACGCTGCGTTTCCTGCGGCGCCTGCGCGGCGGCGGCGCCCGAGGCGGTGGAATTTACGCGCGATTACAGGGTTTGCGCCTCCTCAAGGGGCGACCTGAATATCAGCGCCCGCGATTATAAGCGGGCGGCCTCGCTGGGCGAGGAGCTGCGGGGCCTGTTCGGCCGGTCTTTCAGGCTGCGCCAGGTCAGCGCCGGCGGCTGCGGGGCCTGCGAGGCGGACTGCAACGTGCTGCAGACGCCGGCCTGGGACCTGGGACGCTTCGGCATTCAATTCGTGGCGTCGCCGCGGCACGCCGACGGGCTGCTGGTGACCGGGCCGGTGACGAAGAACATGGAACTGGCGCTGCGCAAAACTTACGACGCCATGCCTTCTCCCAAGGTGGTCATAGCCTGCGGGGCCTGCGCTATCGGGGGCGGGCCGTATGCGGGGCACGAGGAATGCGTGGGGCTGCCGGCCGACATCCCGGTGAGTCTTTATATTCCCGGCTGCCCCCCTCACCCGCTCTCCATCCTCGACGGTCTGTTGCGGCTGATCGGCAGGATAGATTAAATAGGAAGACTGCACCTTAACCGCAAGATAGCGTAGTCGGGGATCCGACCGGGCAGGAACGCAAAAACGTGGTCTCGCACACCGTGCTCGCCACTCCCCGTCTCGGCCCTCGCGCTATGCAAGCTCGGGCCTCCGACAGGGTTTTGCTTATCCAACCCGGTCGGATACCCTCCAGTAAGATTTGAGATATTTTTCCGGATCTGTTGAGTTTACTGCCGACGGCAGGCTGTAAAAAATTGGGCCCCCAATTCCTGGCTGGGGGCCTTGCCTATTTATAGTATAGCAGAGCATTAGATTTCCGCAAGGTGAAAATGTATACACTGGATAAAAGTTTTTTGAGTGGGTCCAAAGACCTCGTCGGAGTGGGACTTTAGGCTCATTCTGAAGTTTTGATTAATGTATATAGTATAGGGGTAAAGTAACGGAGGACCTTTAATGAAAGCTATCGCAGCCCTTCTTTTCCTCGTTTACACCCCCTCTTTTGCCATAGATTTCGTTACCGTACGCGAACAGCTGCCCGCCCTTGGCGTCTCGCCGGCCGAGATACGGGAAGTCGCTGCCCCGGAGGCTTCTCGTGCCGAGGATGCGGCCCTGGAGGCCCTGCGCGCCGAGGCGCTGGCCGACCCGGCCGGTTTCATAGACTCCCATACCCCTTACGAAGTGGGCCAGGCTTTCGGCCTGCCGGCCAGCCGCTTTCTGGTGACGGATAAGGCCAGGATAGAGCGGGCGCTCGTGAAGCTGACCGTGGACCTCACCCGCCAGCGCCTGGTGATGACGTCCTCCGGCACCGTGAAGGAGTTCAAGATCTCCTCCGGCCTCGCCCCCAAGAACACCACGCCCGGCAGCGGCAAATGCTACGCCCCCGATTTCCTGGAAGAGATGCATTATTCCAGCCTCTACAACAAAGCTCCCATGCCGCACAGCATCTTCTTCAACGGCAATATAGCCATGCACGGCACCGAAGCCGAGTGGCTGCTGGGCAAACCCGCTTCCCACGGCTGCATACGCCTCTCCAAGGTCAACGCCGAGTTAGTGCACGATACCGTGAAAGCCAAAGGCAAGGCCAACGCCATCATCTGCGTTACGGGCGTAACCCCGCAGCCGAAATAGCGTTTTGTCACGGTCCGCGTTTTAGTCTATAATTTCGGATATCGGACGATTAAGGACAGCCATGCTTAAACTCATACTTTCACTGTTGCTGCTGACCCCCGGTTTTGCCGCGGCGGCCCAGCCGGCCTTCGACCTCAACCGCCTGGCGCTGCGCGACCTGGCCCTGCCCCCAGCACCCGCCGTCACCATCCCCTTGCGCGCCGAGCCCTCTCCCGACGCGCGCTATTTCAACGCCTACGTGCTCAAGGCGGTGGACTACCTGCGCGACAACTACGGCCTGCAGGGCTACGACATCAATTCCATCCTGACGCACGACATACAGTACCACGACCAGGGCGTTCTTAAGGCGCGCCACGCCCCGCTGACCATGTGCGTGGCGGCGGTCATGGAAGTGATCCTGACCGCCTACGACATCTACGCCCGGGAGACCGGCGACTATTCCCCCTACGCCTACCTGCCCAAGCGCAGCTTCGAGGGGCTGGCCATCACCGACCTGAAAGGCCATATCTGGGTGAACCACGACTTCAAGGCCGACGGCACGGCGGACGCGCTGATCAACTTCGGCATGGGCGAGCGCCGCCTCTTCGAGGACCTCCGGCCCGGCGATTTCGTCAACATCAACCGCACCACCAAGACCGGCCACGCGGTGGTCTTCATCGGCTTCATAAACAAGACCGGTAAACTGCTGCCTAAGTACGACAGCACGGTGGTGGGCTTCAAGTACTTCTCCTCGCAGGGCCTGAGGGAGGCCGGCAAGGGCGGCTTCGATTACCGCTACGCCGTCTTCAGCAAGTTCGGCTGCCCGGAGATGCCCTACAAGCGCGACTGCAACGTCATCTATTCCGCCAGCCAGCTCTATCTCAACACCGGCACCATGCTGGCCCCCGCCTTCTGGACCGGCCAGCTGCCGCAGGCCACCGGCGAGGAGGGCGAGACCACACTCAACCGTTCCCTCTTCAACGGCATCACCACCGACGATTGAGCGCCGCGGGCCGCCCCGCCCGACAAATAAAAAAGCCCCCGGAGGACCCGGGGGCTTTTTTTGTGGCCGCGGCCTACTTTTGCGGAGAACCCATGTCGTAGCGCAGCAGGAACAACGCCGAGGCGCAGATGGAGCCCAGGCCGTCGGCCAGCATGTCGCGCTGCGCGTCCCAGATGTCGCCCTGGCTGCCCAGGAAAGCGATGCCGGCGGCGGGGTCGGCCGCGGCGGCGTACCACCACTCTATGATCTCGTAGACGGCCGCCACCGTGAAGATGGCGGTGATCCCGGTGAAGGCCAGCAGACCCCGCGACCGCGTATAGCCCTTGCGGAAGATGAATTCCGCTATCGGGTAGGCGTAGAACCCGACGGAGAAATGGGCGATGCGGTCGAAGTGGTTGCGCGTGAAGCCGAACAGGTCGGTCACGGCGCCGAACGGCACCCGCTCGAAGGTATAGTGTCCCCCCGCCGTGTGCAGGAACAGCAGCACGCTCATCATCACATACGAGGTATCGGAAAAAGCGAAGCGGCTGTAGGTGGCCGCCAGCGCGGCCACGATAATGACCATGGGCAGGTTCTCGGCGAACCACACTTCGCGGCTGTACGGGTTCACGGCCAACGCGGCGAACCAGATCAAGTAGGCCCCGAACAGTACATGCGGCAGTTTAATTTTATCCATAGTTCCTTAGGCAGTCACCTTAACCTGCTCCAGCAGTTTCTTATAGCGGGCCAGCTGGGGCGCCAGGCCCTTTATGGCCGTCTCCCAGAACTCCGGCTTGGAGATATTGGCGCCCAGGCTGCGCCGCGCCACGCCCTCGGCGGTATCCGAGCCAGAGAGGCGCAGGAAAGCCTCGTACTTGGGCAGGAAGGCCGCGCCTTCAGCCTTGAACTTGGCGAACAGCGTGGCCGCCATCAGGAAGCCGAAGGTATACGGGTAGTTGTAGAACGAGACGCCTGCCATGTAGAAGTGCAGCTTGGACGCCCAGAACAGCGGATCCTCTCCGCCGGGCTCCAGCGCGTCGCCGAACACCTCTTTCTGCGCGCTCACCATCAGCTCTTTCAGGCGCGCTGCGGAGACTTCCCCCCTCTGGCGCTCCTCGTGGAACGCCTTCTCGAAGCGGAACCGCACGGTAATGTCGAGTATCGTCACGGCCGCGCCGGAGAGGTACTCGTCGAGCATGATGAGTTTCTGCGCTTCCGGCACGCCGGGGTCGCCCTGCACGCCCTCGGCCAGCAAATGCTCGCCGAAAATGGAGGCCGTCTCCGCCAGCGTCATCGGGTATTCGGTGGCCCAGTCGCGCATGTCCCGCATCAGGCGGCCGTGCCAGGCGTGGCCCATCTCGTGGGCCAGGGTGTTCACGTCGCCCAGGGTGCCGTTGAAGGTCATGTAGACGCGGCCTTCCTTGATATAGTGCGAGCCGGTGCAGAAGGCGCCGGGGCGCTTGCCGCCGCGGGCCTCGCTCTCCAGCATCTTCTTTTCGAGGAACTCTTTGTAGAAGGCGCCCAGCGCGGGGTACACGCGGCTGAAAGCCCCCTCCACCTTGGCGGAGCCTTCCTCCCAGGTGTAGAGCTTGTTATCCTTGAACGGCAGCGGGGCTTCCCGCTCGTAGAAAGCTATGCCCTTGCGCCCCATCGCCGCGGCTTTGACGCGCAGGATCTCGCGCACGGGCTCGAGGTTGCGCTCCACGGCGGCGTACATGGCGTCGAGCGTGGGGCGCCTGATCCCGGCGCGGAAGAGAGAATTGTCGAGGAAATGTTTAACCCCGCGGCGCTTGTTGAGGACCTGCCGGGTGCCGGCCAGCGCGTTCAGCGCGGCCGCGCAGGAGTCCTCGATCGTCGCCCAGGCCTTGTTGCCGCCCTCGAAGGCCGCCCGGCCCACGGCGCGGTCGGCGTCGCCCATCAGCGCGCGCCAGCGCGAGATGGGCAGCGTCTCCACCCGGCCGTCGGGCCAGCGCATCTCGAAGGTCAGCTTGCTGGAGATCTTGTTGTAAAGCCGCTCCCAGGACTGGAAGCCGTCCACGGCGAGGTCGGCGGCCAGCTTCTCTTCCGGCGGCGTCATGGTCCGGAGGGCCTGCTCGCGGGCGCGCTTTAGCGAGTAGGCGATATCCTTGAGCCGCTCGCGCTTTATGAAAGCGGCGAAGACCTTCTCCGGCGCGTCCTTGAAGGCGCGCAGCAGGTCGACGGAGAACTTGGAGAACTCGGCCCCCAGCGCGTCCAGGCGCGCGCTCTCGGCGGCGTATTCCTCTTTGTCGGAGTGGGCGGCCTCGAGGCAGCCCACGTAAGAGAAAAGGTGTCCCACCCGGGTGCCGGCGTCCTCGGCGGCCAGAATGATTTTTTCCCAGTCGGAGGTGGTGCGGGCGGAAAGCGGCGGCAATTTGGCGGCTTTCTTCTGCAGGGCCGCGATGTCGGCGGCGAGTTTCTTCTTGAATTTAAGCATCTCCGGGCCGTTGAAGGCCGGGAAGTAACTGGAGAGGTCCCACTGCACGCCCTGTATTTTTTCGCTCATAGCTCCTCCTGTAAACTCCGGAAATTATACATTTATAGGACCAGGTAGAGGGCCAGCGAGAGGAAGACCAGCCCCTTGATGACCGCGAGGCGGCGGGCGTTGGCCGCGCCGGGCAGCAGCCGGGCGCCCAGGCGCCCCGACAGGTAGCCGATACTCCCGAAGACCACCACCACCTGCGCTATAAAGACCAGACCGAGCACGGCCATCTGCGCGCGCACCGCCCCTTTGGCGGGGTCCACGAACTGCGGCAGCAGCGCCAGGAAGAACAGCGCCACCTTGGGGTTGAGCAGGTTCATCACCACGCCCCGGCGGTAGAGGGCGCCGGCGCCTCCGGCCAGGGCGGCGGGGCCCGCGGCCGCCGGCTTTTCGCCGAAAGCGGCCCGGGCCAGCCAGAGCAGGTAGGCCGCGCCCGCCCATTTGACGGCATTGAAGGCGAGAGGGGAAGCGGCGAAGACGGCGGACACGCCCAGCGCCGCCAGCGCGGTGTGTACCAGCAGGCCGGAACTGAGACCCAGGGCCACCGCCAGCCCGGCGCGCGGTCCGCCGGCCAGGCCTTGCGAGGCCAGGAAAATGACGTCGGGCCCCGGGGCCATCGTGAGGACGATGGAAACGCCCAGGAAATAAAGCAGGTTGTCGGGCAGCGGCATGGTTAAATTTTATCAAAAGCCCGGGGTTAAAATTGTAAAATCAGAGCATGGACTGGTATCTCTCCCTCGTCAAAGCCCACCCGATAACCTCCGCCATGGCGCAGTTCGCCGTGCTGGGCACGCTGGGCGAAGTGCTGTCGAAGTGGCTGCTAGCCGGGCGCATACATTCCCCCTTCGGTTTGCGCGGCACGCTGCTGCGCGCCGCCGGCTGGTCGGCGCTGGCCGTAGCCATCAAGTACGCCTTTACCGGCTTCGTGGCCTTCACCGACGGACTCGTCGCCCACGGACTGCTGCCGGCGCTCGGCGCTTTCGGCAAAGCCTTCGCGGTTTCGCTGGCCATGAACCTGCAGTTCGGGCCCTTCCTCGTGCTGGCCCACCGGCTTATAGATAACGCCATAGACGGCCGCCCCAACTGGGCCGGCCTGGACAAGGGCTTCAAGTCGCTGTTGTGGTTCTGGGTGCCGGCGCATACGCTGACTTTCATGCTGCCGGTGGATCTCCGTATAGGGCTCGCGGCCGTGTGGTCGCTGGCGCTGGGACTTATTCTGGGCTGGTACAACAGACCGGCCAAAGTTTAGGGAGGCTTTATGGCAGGAAAACTGATAGCGTTCAATGACAACTTCGCCGACAACAGCACCGAGGCGGGCTTCCAGTTCACCTTCTTCTGCAACCATTGCCGTGAAGGGCACAAGACCCGCTTCGTCGAATCCTCCACTTACAAGAAGAAGAAATTCTTCAAGGGCCTGGGCGACGTGCTGGGCGTGGTGGGCCAGCTGACCGGCAAGAACTTCGGCGGGCTCGAGCGCGGCTCGGACATCATCAGCGAGCGTTTCAACGGCATGTCCCCCGAATGGCACAAGGAGCACGAACTGGCCTTCGAGGCCGCGCAGAACGAGGCCAAGGGGCACTTCAGGCGCTGCCCCAAATGCACCAAGTGGCTGTGCGAGAACTGCTGGAACGAATCGGCCGGACTCTGCGTGGCCGACGCGCCGCGGGAGAACGTGGAGGTGGCCGCCGCCCGCTCGAAGAAGCTGGTACAGGACATAGAACAGGCCGCGCAGAACACCCCCGTGTTCACCGGCAAGATAGACGCCAGGCAGACCCTCTGCCCCAAATGCGCCAAGCCCGCCGGAGAGGGAAAATTCTGCGGCAACTGCGGCGCCCCCCTCGGCATGGCGACCTGCCCCAAATGCGGCGCGCAGACGCAGGCCGGCGCCAACTTCTGCGGCGGCTGCGGCGGCAAATTATAATCCGGAAACTATAGACGGCGGGATCCACGGACGGGCCTGAGCATCAGGCCCGTTCCCGCGTCGCGGGGAAGTAAATGGTAAAGACGGTGCCTTTGCCCGGGGCTGTCTCCAGCCCTATGCCGCCCCCCGCCTGGGAGACTATGCCGAATACCGTGGAAAGGCCCAGTCCGGTGCCCTTGCCCTGTTCCTTGGTGGTGAAGAACGGGTCGAAGGCGCGGGCGGCGGTTTCCTGGCTCATGCCGGTACCGGTGTCGCTGACGCGCAGCGCCACATAATGGCCTGGCGGCGGCGCCAGCCGCAGCCCGGCGGCATCCGCCCCGAGCTCCGCGTTGGAGGTGGCGACGCTGATGCGCCCCCCCTCCGGCATGGCGTCGCGGGCGTTCACGATCAGATTCATCAGCACCTGGGAAACCTGGCCGGAATCGGCGCGCATGGCGGCGATATCGGAGGATAACGCGGTCTCGATCTGTATGCCGGGGCCTATGAGCCTGCGCAGCATGCGGCAGGCGTCTTCCGCCAGGGCGTTGAGGTTCAGCAGCCTGGTCTCCATGGGCTGCTTGCGGCTTATAGACAGCAGCTGCCGCGTGAGCAGCGAGCCGCGCTCGGTCTCGCGCAGGATCTCTCCCAGATCGTCGCGCGCGGGGGCGCCTTCGGGCATGGATTTGAGCAGGAACTCGGCGTAGCCGCTGATGGAGCCGAGTATGTTGTTGAAATCGTGCGCTATGCCGCCGGCCAGGCGGCCCACCACTTCCATTTTCTGCGACTGCAGCAGCTCCTGCTGCAGTTTCTCGCGCTCCTTCTCTGCCTCCAGCCGCTGCGAGATCTCCTCGGTAAGCTCTTTATTGGCGGCGGTAAGCTCCACCGTGCGCTCGGCCACGCGCTTCTCCAGGCCCTGGTTGAGGACGCGCAGCTCTTCTTCAATCTTGCGGCGCTTGGTGATATCCCTGCACAGGGTGAGTATCTGGGGCACCCCGTTGCGGCTGACCACCGTGGCGTTGATCTCTATCGGGGTGACGCCGCCGTACTTGTCCAGGTAGTCCACCTCGAAATTCAGTATACGGCCTTCGCTGGCGCACTGAGCCACGGCCTCGTCGTTCTTCTGCTTATGGTACGGCGCGGTCCACTCCAGCACGCTGCGCCCCATTATTTCCTTCAGGTCCGAGTGGCCCGTCAGGCGCACGTATTCCCGGTTGGCGTCCAGCACCTTGCCGCCGCCGTCGATGACCACGTAGCCGGTGCGCGTGGTCTCCACCAGCGCCCGGTACAGCGACTCGCGCTCGCGCAGGGCGCGCTCGGTCTCCACGCGGACGGTGACGTCGTCGAGCAGCGACAGCACCTTCTTGTCCGGGGTCACGATGCCCGTGATGAAAGCTGTCTTGACGGACCCGTCCCTGCAGACCACCTGAAATTCCCCGCCGGCCATCTCGCGGCCGGTCCTGACGGAGTTATCTGTCCACTCGCTCCAGATCTTCGTGAGCTTTTCGCGGTAAGCCCGGTCCGGGTAGGCCTGGTTCACCCAGCTCTCCAGCGTGGGGATGTCCTCGTGGGTATAGCCGAAAGTCTCGGAGAACTTTCTATTTATGAACTCTATGCGCCCTTCGAAATCGTGTATAGCGATGGCCGTGGGGGCCTGCTCGAGCACACGGCGCAGGGTGCCCACGCTTTCGCGCAGCGCGCGTTCAGCCTTGGCGCGTTCGGTGATGTCGTCGAACATCACGATGGCCTTACCGGCGGAGAGCACGCCGAAGATAAAGATGGTCTTCTGCGTCCCGTCCTTGCAGGCGAGGCGGTACTCCTCGCCCCCGATCTCCCCGTTGCCCTCCGCCGCGCGCTTGATGGCGGCGGCCCATCTGGCGCCGAGCTCGGCCCTTTGCGCCGGGTCAGGGGCCACCCTGGCGCTCCATGCTTCCCGGTCGGGGACATCCTCCAGCGTGTAGCCGAAGGTCTGCGTGAACTTGGTGTTGAGATATTCAACCTTACCGTCGGAGGAATGGATGCCCATCGCCATCGGGGTCTGGTCGAGCACGCGGCGCAGCGTGGCTTCGCTCTCGCGCAGGGCGCGCTCGGCCCGGGCTCGCTCGGTGATGTCGTCGAACATGACGAACACCTTGTCTGCCGCTATCACGCCGAAGATATGGCAGGTCTTCACCAGCCCGCCCCGGCAGGTGACCTCGTACTCCCCGCCGTCTATCTCGGTCTTTTGCTCGAAGGCTTTATACACCTTCCCCATCCAGCGCTCGGTAACCTCGCGGCGGTAGGCCTCGTCGGGATAGGCCAATTTCCACCAGGCGTCCATGTTGGGGATCTCGCTGTTGGGGTAGCCGAAAGTCTCCTCGGCCTTGTGGTTTATATACTCTATGGTCCCTTGCATGTTCACGATGGCCATGGACATCGGGGCCAGGTCCAGGATCTTGCGCAGGGTGCGCTCGCTCTCCGCCAGCGCCTTCTGCTGTGCCGAGCGGGCCGTCACGTCCTCGAAGGTGCAGATCACCTCCTTCTCCGCGGTTACCAGGCCGTAGAGGTTGACGGTCTTGACGGAGCCGTCCTTGCAGACTATGTCGTACTCGGCGGCGGGTATCTCGCCGGTGGCGGAACTCGGCGCGGCCTCCATGCTGGCCTCCCAGCGGCCCCTGACGGTCTGCAGGTAGGCCTGGTCCGGATAGGCGCGCGAAACCCAGTCCTGGAACGTGAAGATCTCTTCCGCCCTGTAGCCGAAGGTCTGCTCGAATTTTCTGTTGATGAAGCGCAGGTCGCCGTCCAGGCCGCGTATGCCTATGGCCACCGGGGCCTGCTCCAGCAAGCGGCGCAGGTTCTGCTGGCTCTCCTTGAGGGCCGTTTCGGTGAGTTTGAAAGGAGTTATGTCGCGGGCGCTGGAGAGGTAGATCTGCCTGGCCGCGTCGGCGGAGGAGAGCCAGGAGATCCACCGGTAACTGCCGTCCTTGCAGCGCACTCTGACTTCATGCGCGGTCACGCGCGAACCGGCGCGCAGTCTGGCGCTGGCGGCCTCGGCCGAGGTCCTGTCGTCGGGGTGTATCAGGTCCAGAGGGCTGCTGCCGATGAGTTCCGCGGCGGAGTAGCCCAGCACCCGCTCCCAGGCCTGGTTGACCAGCCTCAGCCGGCCGTCGAAACCCGCTATGGACATGAGGTCCGAGGAGGAATTAAAAAAATCCCTGTATAAAGAAAGATCTTCCTTGATGTTGTCCCCGCCCATATCCTGACTATACAAAAATGAGGGCTCTAAATGAAGACCCCGCCGGGTGGCGGGGTCTCGAGGGTCACTCGTTCTGGTAATCCGCTTTTTTCTTCTTGAGGAAGCGGGAGAACCAGCCGCCCGGGGCCTCGGGGGCCTTGGGGGCCGCCGGCCGGCTGTCCTGCCTGGCGGGGCGCCGGCTATCGTGGCGGCGCGGCTCTTCGAAATACGGCGACAGGCTGACGATGCCGCCCCGCTTGGAGGGATCGGCCCCGTACTTATTGGGGCGCCCGTCCCTGGGGGCCTCGGAGCGCGCGGGGCGCTGCCCGCGGCCGCCGGAGCGGCCGAAATCCTGTCCTCCGCCCCTGGGGGGCCGCTCGGGGCGGCCTTCCTGGCGCCGGGGGCCTTCCTGCCTGTGCGGCCTCTGCGGACCGGCCTGGCCCTGCTGCGGCGGGCGGGGCTGCTGCTCTCCCGCGCCGTGCTCCCGGGCGGGCTGCCTGGGGCCCTGCTCGCGCTGCGGCTGGGGCCTGCCGCCCTGACTCCGCTGCGACTGGGGCCGGCCGCCCTGGCCGCGGGACTGGGGTCGGCCGCCCTGGCGGCGGGCGCTGGAGGCGGGCCTGGGGGCCGCGTCGGCCCCGAAATCGACAGAGGCCACGTCGGGCAGCTGCACGCGCGTCAGCGGCATGCGGATCAACTTCTCGATATTGCGCACGTCCCGGCCCTGGTCGGGCGAGGCGAAGGTGATGGCCCGCCCGGGCTGGCCGGCGCGGCCGGTGCGGCCGATGCGGTGCACGTAATTCTCGTCCTCGTCGGGCAGGTCGTAATTGATGACCAGCTCTATGCCGGTCACGTCTATGCCGCGGGCGGCGATGTCGGTGGCCACCAGCACGCGGTACTTGCCGGACTTGAAGCCGTCGAGAGCGTCCCGGCGCTGGGCCAGGGAGCGGTTGGAATGGATCTCGGAGGCGCTGTGCGGCATCTCGCGGATGGAACGGGCGATCTTCTTGGCGTTGTGCTTGGTGCGCACGAAGAGCAGCACGCTGCCCCAGTACTTGTCGAGCAGCTTGGCCAGCAGGGCGGTCTTCTCGCCGCGGTCGACGATGAAGAGTTCCTGCTCCACGCGCTCGGCGGCGGTGCCGGGACGGGCCACCTCGATGCGCAGGGGCAGCTTCATGTGGCGGCTGGCCAGCCGCATGATCTCGTCGGGCATGGTGGCGGAGAACAGCATGGTCTGCCGCTCCTTGGGCATCGCGGCCAGGATCTTCTCGAGCTGCGGGGCGAAGCCCATATCGAACATGCGGTCGGCCTCGTCGAGCACGAGCACGGCCACGTTGGACAGGTCCACGTTGCGCTGGCCGATATGGTCTATCAGGCGGCCCGGAGTGGCGATGATGATGCGCGGCTTGCGGCGCAGGTCCTGCACCTGGCGGTTGAGGCTCTCGCCGCCTATGATGACGGAGGCCTGCATGCCCATCAGCGGGGCGAACTGCCGCACCACCTCGGCCACCTGCAGCGCGAGCTCGCGGGTGGGCACGAGCACCAGGCCCTTGCCCTCGCAGGCGGCCAGGCGCTGTATCATCGGTATGGCGAAAGCGATGGTCTTGCCGGTGCCCGTCTGGGCTATGCCGACCATGTCCTTGCCCTCGGCGGCCGGCGGGATGGCCTTATGCTGTATCGGGGTAGGGGTCTTGAACTTGAGGTTGTCGAGAGCCGCCAGGAGTTTGGGGGCTATGCCGAGGCCGTAAAAGCCGGCGGCGGGAGTCTGCGTGGTATCGTTGGTCATATACCATTATCCCATATATACGGCCCCCTCCGACAGTAGTATAATTTAGGCTATGAGATTTATAGCTTTATCCGTGCTGTTGCTGGCGGCGCCCGCCGCGGCGCAGAACAGGACAGAGAAGCGCCTGACCGGCCTTGAGAAGCGCGTTACCGGGGTGGAAAAGCGTGTCACCAGGCTGGAAGGCGGCTCGGCCGCCGCGGGGCCGCGGGCCGAAGCCCGGCAGGAGGTCCCCTCCGACCCCGTCGGGGTCGCCTTTCTGGCCAAGAAACAGCTGGTGGGCCAGGAGAAGATCGGTATACGCCTGTACCTGGAGTTCGAGAACCTCTCCAACCGCCGCCTGTACGCCTTCAACGGCACGCTGCTGTTCCGCGACGAAAAGGGCGCGCTGATCTGGTCCAAACCCTACGGCCACAGCGAGCCGCTGGGCGCCGGAGAGAAAGTGGAAGTTTCGATGGGGATACTCAGCGACCAGGCCAGGGAATACCTGAAGTTCGTGAAGGCAAAACAGGTGACGGTGACGCTGGTGAAGCAGGAAGTTTACGGGGTGGAGTGACGCCCGGGCTTCAGCCCGGGAAATTTCTTGAACAGCGCGGGCGTAACCTTGAGGCGGTACCAGTGCGCCGTAGCGGCGTTGCAGCGGTGGCTGTCGGGGCAGACTTTTTGGAAGCCGTAGCGCACGTGGCAGCAGATGGTGACCAGGTTCCCGTCCTCGCAGGAATACCAGACCTCTTTAGCCCCCCGCTCCAGCGCGTAGCGGATGCGCGCCTCGGTGAGCCCCTTGGCTATGCCGCGCTCGCGGAACTCGGGCTTTACGCGCAGGCCGTCCAGCACCCAGCGCCCTCCCTCGAAATAGATCACGCTGTGCCCGGCGATCTCGTCGTCGGAATAGGCGGCGAAGTAGGCGTGTTCCAACCCCTCCACCGGCTTGATGCCGCAGTCGGCGTAGAAAGCCCGGAAGCGGGTCTTCCACTCCCCGTCTTCTTTCGCCACTCTGCGTATCTCGATACCGGCCTGGCCTTTCATGTCTTACATTATACAGAAAAGACCGGTACCGGCCACGGGCTAAAGCCCTACGGCCGCCTGGGCCCTATGACGGCCCGGGCCTGGGGCCAAAGCCTCTACTGCCGCCTCCCCCCGTAAGGTAAACTTTAACTATCGTATAGTACGGAGGCCTCTGGTGAAAAAGCTGATCCATTTACTGTTGCCGGCGCTGCTCTGCGTTCCCGCCTTTGGCGCGCCGCCCGCCCCCCTCGAATCCCTCACGCTCAAAACCCTGCCGCCGGTGGAAGTGCCGGCCGCCGGGGCGCCGTCCTACATTCCCGCGCCGGAACGCGGCGATTACGACTGGACCGGCCTGCCGGCCTACATATTTACCGACGAGGAGCCGCTGGCCGCGCCGATCATGGACGCCATCGACCGCACAGCCGGCACGCTGGACGTGGCGCTCTACAACCTGCAGATAGACGGCGCCGTGCAGGCGCTGGTGCGGGCCAGGGCGCGCGGCGTCAAGGTGCGCGTGCTCTTCGACAAGGCGCATCTCTACCCGCAGGCCAACAAGCAGATCCAGGCCGTGATCGACGCCGGCATAGAGACCCGCGCGATGAACGGGCGCGGCGGCACCGGCGCCATGCACTGCAAGTACGCTATTTTCGACGGGCGGCTGCTGCAGACCGGCTCGGCCAACTGGAGCGGCTTCGCCGAGACCTTCAGCTACGAGAATATCATGTTCGTGGCGGACCCCGACATCGTGGCCGGCTACGGCGCGGCCTTCGAGTGGATGTGGGCGCAGGCGCGCCCCGCGGGCCAGCCCGAAGCCGCTGCGGCCAAACCCTCCGCGCCGCCCGTGGACCCCACCCCCGACGTGAATTTCAACGGCACGCTGCTGCCGGACTACGCCTTCTCGCCGCGCGGCGGCACCGAACAGGCGATAGTGCGGGCGATAGACGCGGCGCGCTCGGAGGCGGCCGTGGCGATGTTCACCTTCACCTCCCGCGGCATCATGGACGCGCTGGAGCGGGCCGCGGCGCGCGGCGTGCGCGTAAAAATGATGCTTTTCTCCGGGCAGAAGTTCCCCTTCCTGCAGGAGACCAAGGCGGGCGCCATAGACCTGCGCTTCAAGGACGGCCGCAAGGAGAAGGGGCAGATGCACAACAAGTTCGCCGTGCTCGACGGCCGCCTGCTGATAAACGGCTCGTACAACTGGACGGCCACCGCCGAGACGGCCAACACCGAAAACACGATCTTCACCACGGAGCCGGCCTACGTGACCCCCTACAAGGCCGAGTTCGACAAGCTGTTCCTGAACGCCGCCGCCCCGTACTAGGCGCCGGCTGGCAAAAGAAAAAGGCCGCTCCGCAGCGGCCTTTTTTATTGGCAGGGAAGCCTTAGCGGCGCCGGCCGCCGCCGCCCGAAGGCCTGCGGGAGGAGCGCTGGTTCCAGCCGCGGCCGCCGGCGGCGTGGTTGTAGCCCCAGAGGGTCTCGGCGGGAACGTCGGGGTGGGTGACCTGGTTCATCGGGATGCCGGTGAGGGTCTCGATGCTGCGCACATCGCCGCCCTGCTCGGGGGTGGCGAAGGTGATGGCGCGGCCGGCCTGGCCGGCGCGGCCGGTGCGGCCTATGCGGTGCACGTAGGCGTCGTCCTCGGCGGGCATCTCGTAATTGATGACGGCCTCGATGCCGGTGACGTCGATGCCGCGGGCGGCGATGTCGGTGGCCACCAGGATGCGGTACTTGCCGTTCTTGAAGCCTTCCATGGCCTCTTTGCGCTGGCCCATGCTGCGGTCGGAGTGCAGTTCGGCCACGGCGTGGCCGGCGTACTGCAGGAAGCCCGCCACCTTCATGGCGTCGTAGCGCGTCTCCACGAAAACGAGCACGGTGCCGGCGTACTTCTCGAGCAGCTTCATCAGCAGCATCGGCTTGGAGCCGGAGCGCACGACGTAGAGCTCCTGGATGACGTTGGCGGCCGCGGTGCCGCTCTTGGCGACCTCTATGCGGATGGGCAGCTTCATGTGGTGGCTGGCCAGCTTCATCACCTCGTCGGGGATGGTGGCCGAGAACAGCATGGTCTGCCGCTCCTTGGGCAGTTCGCGGATGATGCGGTTGATCTGCGGGGCGAAGCCCATGTCGAACATGCGGTCGGCCTCGTCGAGGACGAGGATGCGGGCGTCGTGCACCTTGGCGGCGCCGCGCTCGATGTGGTCGTAGACGCGTCCGGGGGTGCCGATGAGGATGCGGGCCTTCTTATTGAGGTCGCGCAGCTGGGACTCTTTGCCCTCGCCGCCGATGAGGCAGGCGACGCCCAGGTTGAAGGCGGGCGCGAAATCGCGGCAGACCTCGGCCACCTGCACCGCGAGCTCGCGGGTAGGCAGCAGCACCAGGGCCTTGCCGGGGCCCTGCGTGAGGCGCTGTATCATCGGTATCGAGAAGGCGATGGTCTTGCCGGTGCCCGTCTGGGCTATGCCGACCATGTCCTTGCCTTCGGTGGCTATCGGTATGGATTTCTGCTGTATGGGCGTCGGGGTTACGAAGCCCTTCTTGTCCAGGATGTCCATCAGCTTGGGGGCGATGCCGAGCCCGTAGAAGCCGGACTTCTTTTTCAGGCCGAGCGCGTGCAGCGCCCTGGTCCCGATCTTCTTTAACAGTTTTTTCATATATTATCTATATTATATCCCATTTACGCCCGTTCCGCCTCATCGCTGTCGGTCATCAGCGTTAGTCCAGGTCGAAGGTTTCGCCCATCGCGGGCGACCTGACGTTCTTGATGCCCTCGGCGGTCAGGGCCGCGGTGAGGGCGGCGCGGGCTTCGGGCTCGCCGTGCACCAGGAAGACGCCGCGCGCCGGGTTGACGGCCTTGACGAAGGCCACGAGGTCGCCGTTGTCGGCGTGAGAGGAAAAGACGTGCATGGTCTCTATGCTGGCGGCCACTTCGTGCTCCAGGCCGAAGATCTTCACCTTCTTCTGGCCCTCCTGCAGGCGGCGGCCCAGCGTGCCCTGCGCCTGGTAGCCCACCAGCAGCACGATGTTCTCGCTGTCGCCGATATTGTTGCGCAGGTGGTGCAGCACGCGGCCGCCCTCGCACATGCCCGAGGCCGAGATGATGAGCATCGGGCCCTTCCTGTTATTGAGCGCCTGCGATTCTTCCTTGGCGCGCACATAGTGGATGTAGTCGAAGCCGAACGGGTCCCCGTCCATCTTGGCGTAGGCCAGGAACTTGTCGTCGAAGCTGAAGTCGTCGCGCCGCTTGTGGAAGATTTCCGTCAGGCTGACGGCCATCGGGCTGTCGACGTAAACCGGGATCTCGGGGGCGAGCCCGTCGCGGAAAAGCCGGTCCAGGATGAAGACTATCTCCTGCGTGCGCTCGAGCGCGAAGCTGGGGATCACCACCTTGCCGTTGTTCCTGATGGCGCGCTTGATCACCTCGGCCAGTTTCTCGGCGGCGTCGGCGAGCTTCTCGTGCGTGCGCCCGCCGTAGGTGCTTTCCACCACCAGGTAATCCACGCCGGCCGGAACGGAGGGCGTCTCCATCAGCAGGCCTTCCTGCCGGCCCAGGTCGCCGGTATAGACCAGGCGCAGGCTCTTCTCCCCGTCACGGATGTCGAGCTGCGAGATGGCCGAGCCCATCACGTGGCCGGCGTTGAGGAAACGCGCGGTAACGCCGGGCAGCGGCTCGAAGGCGCTGTCGTAGTCCACGGGGCGGAGATGGGCCAGCGCCCGCTTGGCGTCCTCCTCGTCGTAGAGGGGCTCTATGGTAAGTTTCTCGGCGGCGTGGATCTTGTTGAAGAACTGCGCGTCGCCCACCTGCAGCCGGGCGGAGTCCGCCAGCATGATGCCGGTTATTTCCGCGGTGCCGCGCGTGGCGTAGAGCGGGCCGTCGCAGCCGTCGCGGTACAGGGAGGGCAGCAGGCCGCAATGGTCGATATGCGCGTGGGAGAGCAGCACGGCGTCGACGGAGGCCGGCGGGAAGGAGAACTCGCGGTTCTTCTTCTGCGCGTCGCTGCGGTGGCCCTGGAACATGCCGCAGTCGAGCAGCAGCGAGCCGTTTTCGGTCTGCAGCAAATGCCGCGAGCCGGTGACTTCGCCGGCCGCGCCGTAAAAAGAGATGCTAGTTTTTGACATGTTTATTCCTCCCTGGATTGAACGACTGCAGCGGGCCGATGGTCTTGCGCAGGAGCAGTTCGTCGCTGCCCTTTTCGAAAAAGTCCTTTATCAGCCCGGCCTTCCGGTAGCCGAGCCGGCGGTAGAACCTGATAGCGCCTTTATTAAAGGAAGAAACGCAGAGGAAGACGTTGGGCGAGCGCGCGAAGACGCTCCTCTCGGCATAGGCCATCAGGGCCTCGCCTATCCCCTTCCCCCTGAAAGCCGGCGCCACGAACAGGGACTGTATATAACCCCTGAAAGTGCCGTACATGGTTATGGTCACCAGGCCGGCTATGGCCCCGCCTTCCTTTACCATATAGGTTTCCCTGAAAGGAGCGGCCAGCGTGCGCAGGCAATGGGCCAGGCCGAGGCCCAGCGCCAGCCAGGGGTCGGAGGCGGCCATCAGCGCGGCCGCGGCTTTCCTGTCCCTGGGAGAACGGAGGCGTGTGATCTTCACGCCTAAATCATACAAAATTAGCGTCGGGCGCGATAAAAGTGGGATAATATACTCATGCTCCACGAATTCGCCTCCCTCGCCGCTTTCTCCTTCCTGGCCCTGTTCCCCATCCTCAACCCGCCGGCCATGGCCCCGATCTTTCTGGACATGACCTCGGCCCTGCCCGACGAGGACCGCCACCGCCTGGCCGGCCTGATCGGCAAATACACTTTCATGCTGCTCTTCTCGGTGCTGGTGGCCGGGGGCTGGCTGCTCAAGATCTTCGGCATCTCGGTGCCCGTGATCAGGATAGCCGGCGGCCTGCTGCTGTTCAATACAGCCTGGCAGATGCTCAATAACGAGGCCAGGTTCTCCCAGGCCGAGCAGGAGGAACTGAAAGCCAAGATGACCTCCCGCGCCTTTTTTCCGATGACCATGCCGGTCACGGCGGGCCCCGGTTCCATCGCCGTAACCCTTACGCTGGTGCCGGCCGGCTCCCTGCTGAATTCCTATACCTGGCTGAAGTTCGCTGCCGACGCCGCCGGCCTAGCCCTGGCCGCACTGAGCGTTTTCTTCTTCTACCGCTACTCCGAGAACCTGCTGCGCCGCCTGGGCAGGGCCGGGGCCCAGACCATCTCCAAGATCTCGGCTTTCATCCTGCTGGCCATAGGCGTGCAGATAATCTGGGACGGCATAAGGGGGCTGCTGGGACTCAGCTAAGGCCAGGACGTTGCGCGTCGATCAGGAAGAGGGCCCGGCCCTCTTCTTTTTTTGCGTCCGGAATTTAAATTTACCCAAAGGGCCTAGATGAGGCCTAGGCCCTTTGGCCCTTGCAGCCTAGGCCTAATCGGCTAAACTATTGATATTAGTCAGTTGATTTCAGTCAATAGCCGGAGGAATTTTGAAACGCATCATCGCCCTCTTCTCCCTGATAATTTTCGCGGCGTCGTCTCTTAACGCGGCTCAGCCCGCCCTGGACATCCTTAACGAGTCCGAGGCGGGTTTATCTTTCCAGGCCGACATTCCCGCGGCGCAGCCCCCCCTCACTTACCGGATCTTCGAGATCCCGGAAAGCGATATGGCGGGCGAAGCGCTCTTCACTTACCTGCATGAGGCTACGGACCCCGCCACGCGCGAGCCCTACTCCTACTCGGCCGCCAGGAAGTTCATGTACTCCAAGGGCGACAATACCGGCTGCAACGGCAAGCCCGGCATCATAACCTTCTACTCCCAGGTCTGCGTCAACGGCTCCAGCGACAACGGCAACGACTACCCCGAGCGCGGCGACATCAACAGCGACGGCGTGGTGGATTCTTTCATCAACGCCGAACACATCTGGCCCCAGGGCTACTTCGACAGCAAGCTTCCCATGGTGGCCGACCTGCATCACCTGGCCCCCACCTTTGTCACCCCCAACGGCCGCCGCGGCAACCTCAAGTTCGCCAAGGTCGCCAGTTTTGTCTACAAGACCTCCGCCGGCTCCAAACTGGGCAATGAGGGCTTCGAGCCCGCCGACGCGGTAAAAGGCAACGTAGCCCGCGCCGTCATGTATTTCATCGTGCGCTACCACGACAAAAGCATACGCCAGGGGATGGACTACAATTCTTTCTGGACCAAGAACGTGCCGATGCTGATGGACTGGAACCGCCAGGACCCGCCCGACGCCGCCGAGCGCCGCCGCAACGACCTGATAGAGGACTTCCAGGGCAACCGGAACCCTTTCATCGACAACCCCGAGCTGGCCGAGCGCATCGGCGAGCTGGTCTTCAAATCCCACTAAGTTCCCTGTCTCCGCAAAAAAAGAAAAAAGGCCCCTTAAAGGGGCCTTTTTATTTTTCAGCGCAGGGCTACCTGGAGACGGGCCATTTACATTTCCCTATCAGGGCCTCGTTGACCCGCAGCTGCACGTTCTCAGGGTAGATCACGCGCGGCAACTGGCCGCCCGAGACCAGCACGGCCAGGGCGCGGCCGGCCTCCGAGCCGGCCGCGGCGAAATCAGGAGCGAAGGAAGCCGTCCCCCCGCCCAGAGCCAGCGCGTAGGTGGGCGCGTAGAAGGGCACGGAATTGGCGCAGGAGAAAGCCGACAGGACCATGACGCTGGACTGGGTTATCAGCGCCGGGTCGGGCATGAGCCAGAAGGCGTCCATCTTGCCCATCAGCTTGCGCAGGCGCTCGGGCAGGGAATCCGGGGAGTTGAGCCGGGCGGAAATTATTTCCATGCCAGCCCCTACCCCGGCGGCCCGCAGCTCCTCTATATAGTCATCCCCGGGGTAGGCGGTCCAAAAGACGGCCAGACGCTTAAGGCCGGGCTGCAGCTTTTTATACGCCGCCAGGGCGTCCGCGGGGCGCGGCGCCATGGAGATCTCGTGCGAGTGCGCGCGGCCCTCAACGGGGGCCAGGGCGTAGACCAGACGGGTGCCTGGCGGATAGCGCAGCGCGGCCGCCTTTACCCCGAAGGCCGCCACGTACTTCACTTCCGCGGGCAAAATGAAGCCCTGGGCGGAAGCATCGAACTTCTCGGCGCCGCCGTGAGGGCCGGCCTTAAAGGAGGCGTAGGCTTCGGCGTAGTGTCCGGAATCGGACGAGAGCACTGCGGCCACCTCCCCTGCAGCGGCCGGCAGGGCGCGGCAGCACAGCAGTGCCGCCAGACCGCAGAAGATTCTGTTTTCCCAGTTCATCCTTTCCTTAAAATTTGAACGACATGCCGGCCGAGACCTCAAAAGGGGTCTGAGGCGCGCCGGCCAGATGGTCCGTGCCGCCGCCGTAAGCGGCGTTGTAATAGCGCCGGTCGAAGATGTTCTTTAATTTGAGCCAGGCTGAAAAGGCGGCCGAGGAGCGGGAATAATTCACATACAGGTCCGCCACGGTATAGGGCGCCACGCGCCCCCCGTCCTGGTTGCGGGTATACGAGCGATAGACGGCCTTGGGCGTCAGCACCCACCTGCCGCGGGCGGCCGAAAAACCCGCCTGTATCACGTGGCGGGAATTGAACGGTATGGGGTCCCCGGCCAGCCGTCCCTCGGAATGCGTATAGGCCGCCCAGGGCTCGAAACCCCAGCCGGCCGCGCGGAAGACGGCGTCAACCTTGGCGGTGGCGCCGTAAGTCTCCATAGTACCGGAGTTCTCGGCGCGCTCCAGGGTGTCCACTTCCACGCCGTGGAAAGTGCCCGGCCCCACTATAACGTCCTGTATCAGGTCCCGCACTTTGTTGTAGTAAGGATTGAGAGACAACCGGAAGTTGGGGCTGAAATCGTGCGCCAGCGAGACCTCGGCGGAACGCAGTTTTTCCGGCTTCAGGCTGTCGTTGGGAACATGGAAAAAGAAACTGTGGTAGCCGGAAGGCGCGGACGGGGAAGAGACGAAGGAGCCGAAATGCTTGTGGGTATAGAAAGGGGACGGGGCCAGGTAGGCCTCGCCGTACAGGGCCTTCACCACGGTGCGCTCGCTGCCTCCGGGCCGCCAGACCAGCCCCGCGCGCGGGTTCCAGGTCTCGCCGTAAGCGGTATTGGAATCGTAGCGCAGGCCCAGCGAGAGCGTGGCGTGCCACAACCGGGGCAGCTGCAGGCGCAGGAAGGCGCCGGTATTGCTGTAGCTCAGCGAATGGAAGTCCACCGGTATGGTAGACCCGTTATAGACGAAGTTCTGCGACAGCGGGCTGGCCGTGGTATCGAACTTGTGGCCGAGGTCGGCGGTGTAGGGCAGGACGGAATTTTCCTGGTGGGTAAACCCCAGCAGCACCGGAAAGTCCTCGGCCGCCTGCAGCGAGAGGGTCTGCTCCAGGTAAGCCGTCCTGGAGCAGGCGTACTTATAGGCGTCGTCGTAGCCGGAGTAGCTGTTGATGAAGCGGCTTTCGGGGCTGATATCGTAGTCGAAATAGGAGAGCACGGTATTGAGCCTCCAGGTCTCAGCGGGAGAGGCATAGCTGTGACGTCCGTAAACGGTCCAGGCGCCGGTGCCGAAGCGGGCGTCCTTGGAATAGAGGGTCAGTTCCGGCTTGACGCCGGTGGAAGAGGAATGCTCCTCGTCCATCTTCACCAGGCCCAGTTCCACTTCTCCCACGTTGAGCCGCGCCTGCAGGAAAGAGGACTTGGTCGCCGCGTCGTACCTGGTCACCGGGACGCCGCCCACCACCGACCCGTCGGGCAGCTTGGCCTGGCCGGACTGGTACTGATTGTTGAACCAGGAGAAGTCCTCCTCATAGTACTCGGGCAGACGCGGGCTGGGCGCGCCGGAGGTCTCGTAGGTCAGCGAAGCGGAAGGAGCGCCGCGGGATTTTGTGGAAAGGTGCGTCATGGCCGAGAAACCGGCGGAGCGTCCGTCGAAAGAACCGTAAGAGAGGCCGGCCGCCGAGACGCCCGCTGCGCGCGTAACCACGTTGATGACGCCGCTGAAGGCGTCGGCGCCGTACACCGAGGACATGGGCCCCAGCACCACCTCGACGCGCTCGGCGTTGCGCAGCGAATACTGCCCGGAGATGGCCAGCAGGTCCCCGGTAGGCGGGGAAACGCGGATGCCGTCGTAGAGGATCACGAGGCGCTCGTTATTGGGGATGCCGCGCACGCTGACCAGGTTGAGGCGGCGCGCGTCGGAATTTCTCTGGATCTGGAACTGCGGCATGTCGTCGAAGAGGTCGGCCAGGGTGGCGTAGCCCCTCTTGGCCAGCGTCTCGGAGTTCAGCACGTAGGCCGCCGCCGCCGCGTCGGAAGGCCGCTCCGGGGCGTAGGACGCGGCCAGCAGCGGGGTGTCGAGGATGTCGCCGAGCGAGGACTGGAAAAAGTCCAAGCCCCCGGGTGATTCCTGCGCCGCGGCGGGCGCCGCGCAGAGCAGCGTTGCTACCAGTAATTTCCTCATTGTCCCCCCAACCTGAAAACCTTGCGCTACCTGGCCAGCTTATAAGGATCGTCGGAGACCCCCAGCAGGTACAGCGCGGCCTTGATGTTCTTGGCCGCGGCCTTCTCTATCATGGCCGCGCCCGGATAAAAAGTGCTGCCGTCCAACTCGGCGGTAAAAGCGAAAACGCCCCGGGCGGCATAGGCCCAGTCCCCGGTGTCGCCGGTGGCTACGTAGAGGTCGCTGGCCCGCTGCGGCCGGTAGGCGGTCAGGGCTCCCATGGCCCGCGCCATGGTCTCGAAAACCTTGCGGTCCCGGGCGTCGGCCACGTCCTCGTCGCGGCCCGCCCACGGGTAGAGCAGCAGGCTGGAATAAGAGTGGTAGCTCATCAGTGTTTTAAGATTGGGCCTGGCCAGGACAAAGTCCCTTATCGCCCGGGTTTCAGGCTCGGAAAAAGCGTATGGCCCGCAATAGGTGTCGGCCGAGGCGTACTGGGAAGCGCCGGCCTGGCACCAGAGCGAGTCGTAGTTGCGGTTCAGGTCCACGCCCACGCTCTTATCAGGGTTGATCCTGGTGTTCTTGCGGTGCCAGCGGTATTTGCCGGTCTTGATATCGTACTCGGCGCCGTCGGGATTGGTCAGCGGGGCGACATAGACGTCCAGCGTGTCCAGGTACCCGCGTATCGCCGGGTCGGCCTTATTGGCGAGCAGGTGGCGGGCCAGCGCCAGGGCTACCTCGTTGGTCAGGTGCTCCCGGCCGTGGTGGTTGCCCATGAAGAGTACCGCGGGGCGCGTCGAAGGGGTTTCCCCCTTTTCGGAGGTGTTGAGGCGCAGGCACCAGATCTCGCGGCCTTCTGTGGTCTTGCCCAGCGAGAAGAGCGAGGCCTCGGCGGGATGGGCCGCGGCCAGCTCCTTCAGCGCGTCAGTAGTCTCGGAGTAATTGTGATAGACGGCGTCGCCGGCGGGAAAGTCCTTCAGGTGCCGGGCGGCGTAATCGGCTATGGGCTGCCGGCTCCTGACGATGAAGCCCTTGGCCGCCAGCTGTTCCATCGCGTCCAGCCGGATAAAACCGGAGACAAAATTCTTCTCTATCTCCACGATGTCCAGGCCGGAGCGCAGCAGGGCGGTCCTGTCGTACTTATCGTCGGCCGTGACGGTCACCCAGTAGCGGTCGTCGCCGGCCAGGTGGGACGCGTCGGCGCTCTCGAGGGCAGGTTCGGGCGCGGAGGGCAGGTCCAGGCCGCGGCGCAGCTGGTCCAGGGGGCCGGCGGAGGCGGCCGCGGCGAGCAGGGGCAGGAGCAGGGTGAGCAGGACTTTTTTCATCTTATACCTTAAACTGAATATAGCAAACCGGCGGCCGGGCGGGCTACTGATTTTTGTCAAAATAATGTTATAATTTTCTTGGCGTAAAATCGCGGGATCCCGGAGGCGTTTTGAAACGCATCTCGTCGCTCTTCGTACTTGCCTTGTCCGCAGCGGGTTTCTGGAGTTCAGCCGCCCTGGCGCAGGACCTCCCGTCTCTCGAGAAATTCCTCGCCGCCCTGCCCGCGCAGGCTGTCCCCGCTCCCCTTCCCCCTTACAGAGTTCAGCCCCGGTACCTGGCGCAGGCCGCCTCGCTGACGGGCGAAAAACTTTTCCAGTACCTGCATACCGCCACGGAATATCCGCCTGCCGGCACCGGCACCGATTACCTGAAAGCCAAGCGCTACATGTTCTCCGTGGCCGATAATACCGGCTGCAACGGCCGGCCCGGCGTGGTGGCGTTCTACTCCCAGGTCTGCGTGCCCGGCAGCAGCGACAGCGGCGCCGACTACCGGGAGCCCGGCGACGCCAACGGCGACGGCCTGCACGACAGCGACGGCATGAACGCGGAGCACTCCTGGCCGCAGGGCTTCTTCAACAAGGCCGCCCCGATGAAATCGGACCTGCACCACATTTTCCCCACCTTCATCCAGGTCAACGGCATGCGCGGCAGCGAGCCCTTCGGCGAGGTCTCCGACCCTAGCTACGCCACCGACAGCGGCTCCATGCTCGGCGCCGAGGGCTTCGAGCCCTGCGACGCGGTAAAAGGCAACATCGCCCGCGCGCTGTTCTACTTCCTGACCCGCTACCATGACCGCAAGATCAAGGACGGGATGGATTACAAGGATTTCTGGTCCAGCCGCGTGGAGTTGTTCATGCAGTGGAACCGCCAGGACCCGCCCGACGCCGCCGAACGCCGCCGCAACGAGCTGATAGAGGCCTACCAGGGCAACCGCAACCCCTTCGTGGACGACGCCGCCCTGGTGGAAAAAGTAGGCGCCAAGGTTTTTCAGTCTCACTGACGCGGCCGATGCCAAGGAAAAAAGCCCGGGCTGCCCGGGCTTTTTTCTTTATGGGGACTAACGATTATTTCTTCGGGGCGAGCCGCGCCTTGCCGGCGATGACGGCCAGGTTCAGCCGCACGATATCGGCGGCGTAATCCCAGGAGAGCGGGGCCATCTTGTCGCAGGCCTGGTGATAGCAGGGATTGTGGTCCTCCCAGCTCTCGATGGAGAGGTAGGTGGGCACGCCGGCCTCCAGGAAAGGCACGTGGTCGCTGCCCCAGGCCGGCATGGTGATATTGGGATTGAGGCGCGTATATACCGAGGCCAGGCCGGCCACCCACTCGGCGAAAGCGGCGTGCTCCTGGTTGGTCTCTATGTCCACCAGGCCGTTGCGGTTCCAGGCTATCATGTCCATATTGATGGCCCAGGCTATGCGGGACATCTCGCCGGAAGCCTTCAGTTTCTTCGCCAGGGCGTAGGTGCCGGCCACGCCGGTCTCCTCCCCGTTGGCGGCGATAAAGAGCAGGTCGTGATCTGCCCTGTAGCCGGCCAGGACCCGCGCCATTTCCAGCACGCCGGCCGCGCCGGAGGCGTTGTCGTCCGCCCCGGCGTTCTCATGACCGACCGAATCCATGTGGCCCACTACGGCGATGGTCCTGGCGCCCTGCGCCGGGGACTTGCCGCGGGCCAGAATATTGCATTCCTTGTCCTTCTTGCGGTCCTTATAACAGTGGCGCTCCGTAGCGTAGCCCATATCGCGCAGGGCGTTCTCGATATAGTCCATGGCGGCTCGGTTGCCCGAGGAGGCGGAAGCGTCCAGGTCGCGGGCGGCGCGCTTGCCGGTCATGGTAATGGCGTCGGCATAGCCCATCAGGCCGGCAGAATTGACGCGCGAGACCAGCGAGAGCACGGCCGGGTCGGCCGCCTTTTCGCTGGGCGCCGGGACCGTGTAGGAACGGATATCGGCCGGCGAGGCCGCCCGCAGCAGCGCCATGATCTCCGCCGGCACCTGGGCCGGCGGCACCGTGAGCCTGACCAGGCGCGAGCGGCCCTTGGCGTAGACCGGCTCGGAGATCTCCGCCACCCGCTCGAGGAAAGCCGGGTCGTGAGAGAGCAGCAGGTAGGACGGGCCGGAAACGGGCCCGGCGTAAAGTCGGGCGGCGGCCAGCAGCGGCAGGGCCAGCAATAGCGTTTTTATCACGGGGTAATTATATTGTAATGGTTGACGGCGGTCAAGGGCCGCGAGGGGCGTTCTGGAACAGGCGGGAGCAAAAGTTGTATCATCGTAACTATTGTAACTATGGGCGCGGCGGCGCGCTACTATTAAGGAGTTATTAATGAAAAAGTTATTGTTCGGTTTATTCGCGGCGGCTATCGCCCTGGCGGGCCAGGCTTCCGCCCAGGAGGCCGTGACCTCCAAGTACAAGGTTAACTTTTATGGTTTCGTTAAGACCGACGCCGTATACGACTCCCACGGGGTAGCCGGCAACGACTACATGTTCTACGTGGACAGCGACAAGGCTTCGGCGCGCGACTTCAGGATCAGCTCCAAGGGCACCCGCCTCGGCTTCGACATCAGCGACAACGACAGGGTTACGGGCAAGATAGAGACCGATTTCCAGGGCGACGACGCCTCCAACGCCGGCCTGCGCCTGCGCCACGGCTACCTGGCCCTGAAAGCGGACAAGTTCGAGATCCTCGCCGGCCAGACCTGGCACCTGACCCCCCTCGAGCTTTCCGGGACGGTCAACGAATTCGCGCTGGGCTACAGCGGCGCCCTCTGGATGCGCGCCCCCCAGCTGCGCGTGACCTACAAGCACAGCGATGCGCTGACCTTCGCCGCCGCGGCGGTGCGCCCTACCCGCGTCCTGACGGACAATGAAGGCACCGGCTCCGGCCTGCCCCAGGCGCAGGCACAGGCCCAGTTAAAGCTCGGCAAGGCCAAGCTGACCCTCATGGGCGCCCTCGGACAGTGGCGCAAGAACACCGGTGAAAAAGGCGAGGTGAAGCTCGTGGACCTGGGCTACAATATCCCGCTTACTTCCGCGCTTACGCTCAACGGCCAGGTGTGGGCCGGCCAGAACCTCTACGACTTCCTCGGCGGTATAGGCCAGAACCAGTATGGCACCTCGGCCGTTAAGGCCTCGGGCGGTTTCGCCAACCTGGCCGTCAAGCCGGCCGGCCGCTTCTCCTATAACCTGGCCTACGGTGTGGACAACCCGGTAAATTCCTGCCTGGCCGCCGCGGCCACGGCCAAGACCAAGAACGAGACCCTGCTGGCCAACGCTTCGGCGCTGGTCTACGAAAAGGTTTCGGTCACCCTCGAGGCCGCCAGGATGGTCACCGAGTACAAACTGACCTCCGGCATGGAAGACTTCGATACCATGCACTACCAGCTCAGCATGAAGTTCCCCTTCTAAAAGAGGAACCAGCTCTTAAAGAAGAAGGCCCGGGAAACCGGGCCTTCTTTATTTAGCGAAATAGGAACCCAGGATACGCTCGTAGTCCGGCACCTTCCTGGCCGCGAAGCCTTTGAGCAGTTCGTCCCAGTCATAAGGCACGGCCTTATGCTGTATGGAGACTTTGCCCTTATGGAAGCGGGCTACCAGGTAGCGGGCCGCGGGCTTATGCCAGCAGCCGAGGGCGCCGGGGTTCACATAGCGGACTTTCCCCTTCAGGTCTGAGGCTTTGTGGCGGTGGCCGTGGAAAACCAGCAGCGAGGAATGACGGCCTATGAGCGCGTCCAGGTCCAACGCTATATGTTCGCTGATAGGGAGCGCCACCTGCGTGCCGCAGGCGCTGAGCGCGTAATGCACAAAAGCCGCCCGCACCCCCTCGAATTCATGCTCGCTGAGAAAGGGCCAGGCCGCGGCGGCCGTGCGGTGCCTGCGGGACACCTGCCCGCCCAGCCAGTCATAATGCTCCGCCAGCCAGCGGGCGGAGCCTTTGGGCACCCCCCCGCATAGCCAGGCGTCGTGGTTGCCGGCCAGCAGGTGCAGGCGCGGCGTCTCCTCCAGCAGGTCTATGGTCTCGCCCGGCCAGGGGCCCAGGCCTACCGCGTCGCCGGTATGAAAGGCCGCGTCGTAACCTTCCTTCTTTATCTCCCTGAGGAAGGCCCTGAGCGCCGGCAGGTTGGCGTGCGTATCGGTAAAAACTATTATTTTCATGGCGTATTGTCGCCGGTCACACAGACTTTACCAAATAAAAAAGGGAAGAGGCGCGAGCCTCTCCCCTTTTTTTGCCTGAGGCTTAAGCCGCGGAGGCTTCTTTCTTCTGCGTCAGCAGCGACACCACGACGAGCACCAGGAAGCTCAGCGGGATGGAGACGATGCCGGGGTTGTCCAGCGGGAAGGGCGCCGTCGCCGGGTCCAGGCCGAACTTGTCGTACATCGAAGGCGAGAACATGATGATGCCGATGGCCGACACCATGCCCGTCACTATGGAGGACGCTATGCCCTTGGCCGTGGTCTTCTTCCAGAAGAGGATCATGATGATCGACGGCAGGTTGGCTGACGCCGCTACGGCGAAGGCCAGGCCCACCAGGAACGACACGTTCATACCCTGGAAGATGATGCCGAGGACGATGGCGATGATGCCCACCACGAAGGCCGCGATCTTGCCGGCGCGCACCTTCTGCTTCTCGGTGTGGCCGAGCTGCATATAGCGGTCCATCAGGTCGTGCGCTACGGCGCCCGACGCGGCTATGATGAGACCGCTGACGGTGCCGAGCACGGTGGCGAACGCTATGGCCGAGATCACCGCGAACAGGAAGGTCCCGAAGGTCCTCGCGAGCAGCGGCGCCGACATATTGTCGGTCACGGGGTTCAGCGCGGCGTTGACCACGGCGCCGAGGCCCATGTACATGGTCAGCACGTAGAAGAAGCCGATGGCGGCGATGGCCACTATCGTCGACTTGCGCGCGCAGGCCTGGCTCGGCACGGTGTAGTAGCGGATCAGGATATGCGGCAGCGCGGCGGTGCCGAGGAACAGCGCGAGCATCAGCGACAGGAAGTCCAGCTTCTGCACCGGCGTGCCTTCCACCTTGAACTTCAGGCCGGGGCGCATCAGTTTATTGCCGGGCTTAACGCTCGGGGCGTAGACGGTGACCTTATCCTCGCCGTCGGACAGTTTCACTATCTTCCAGGTGTTGACCTTGGTTTCAGGGTGGCTCAGGATGGACAGGAACTCGAAGGGCCCCACCTTGCCGGTGTCCGCCTCGGGGCCGGTCTTGCCTTTTATGGCTTCCAGGCCGCCGTTCTGGCGCAGCACGTTCTCTTTGGTAGCGGGCAGGCCGTTGACCAGCTTGCTGCCGTCGGCCTTCTTCACCTCGTACTGCGTTTCTTTAAGGGCGATCTTGCCGTCCTTGTCGGCGCGCAGCCACCAGGTCTCTACGCCGTTATTGACAAGCTTCACGTAGGTTTCGGCTTTGACGGGCACGGCGGCGGCCACGGTGTAGGCCTTGTCGGCCACGACGAGCGCGCCTTTGACTTCGGAAGCCTCGAGGGTCTTGTACTGGTAGAACGGCACGCGGCCGCCCTGGTCGGGCTGGGTGGAGAGGCCGCGGTACAGCACGGACACGGTCACGATCAGCGAGAACACCACCAGCATGGCGCCCTTGATGAACTGCACATAGGTGGTGGAGGTCATGCCGGCGGTGGCCACGATGGTGATGACGATGGCGCCCACCATGATGACACCCGCGTAATGCGGGATGCCCAGCAGCGGCTCCACGAGCACGCCGGCGCCCACCATCTGCGGGATCAGGTAGAACACGGAGACCACCAGCGTGCTGATGGCCGCGAACAGCTTGATGCCGCGCGAGTTGAACTTGGCGTCGAGCGCGTCGGTGAAGGTGTACTTGCCGAGGCGCTTCATCGGTTCGGCCACCACGAACAGCGCCACTATCCAGCCGGCCAGGTAGCCGATGGAGTAGAGGAAGCCGTCGTAGCCGGCGGTCGCGATCATGCCGCAGATGCCCAGGAAGGACGCCGCGGAGAGATAGTCGCCGGCGAAGGCGATGCCGTTGACGGCCCAGTGGATCTGGCCGCCGGCGGCGAAGTAGCCGCTGGCCGACTTGGTCTTGGCCGCGAAGTAGAACGACAGGCCGAGCACCATCGCCACGAAGGTGAGGAAAATCGCTATTGCCATGTTATTTTCCCTCCTGGGCGGGTTTGTTGTCGGCCTCGTGCTTGCCGCACATGTGGTTGTAAATGAGAGCCTCTATCAGCGCGAAGACGATGAGACCGAAACCGAAGACCACGGCCAGGTTGAGGCCGAACATGATCTCCTTCTCCATCCAGAGGGGTTTAAGCAGGTTGATAGCGACGAAGGCGGCGTAGATAGCCGCGTAGAGCAGGAACATCCAGACGCCGATATTCTGCTTATACTCCGCAGAAGCATCGGGACCGCATTGTGACGCAGGTTCGTGAAGCATGCACTCTCCTATAAAAAACGGGCGCTCGCTACTTCCGGGCGTCCGTGCCGTAACATTTTAAACGATGAGAAATTTTACCAAATCTTTCAGTTTATTGATAGCCGCGGAGGCGGCCGCCGCGCTTTCGCGCAGGGCCAGGGCGTCGGCCTGGGAGAGTTCCGAGGGTTTGATGCGGTTGTCCGCCGGCGAACCCGCGCCGGCCAGGGCGGCCTGGCGCCTGAGGCGCAGCCGCATCAGCGTCTCAAAAGCCTGCGTGAAAGATTCCTTCTCGGCCTGGTCCAGGACATTGGCCGCGGCCAGGGCGGCGAACCTGCTGGCCGTACCCAGCGGGGCCACGCCGGCGCGCAGGGCGTAAATGCGCGCGAAATCGGAGAAGACGCGCAGCAGCTTCTTGGCGTCGAAAGTCCCGCTGTTCGGCCCGGCGTCCTCGAGGGCCACGCCGCCGCGGAAGTTGAGGGGCACCTTGAACAGCAGCGCGTTATTGGCCAGGTTAAGGAAGAAGATCGTCTTGCCGTTCACGGCCTCTTTGACGTGCGAGCGCAGCGCGGCTTCCAGGCCCCTGTCGCCGGCCACGCAACGGAAGTCGAAGAACACGTTGACGTCGAGCAGCGACTGCGGGTCCGTAACCGCCGCCCAGCCGTCGAAATAGTCCTTCCAGGCGGAGAGAGGCCTGCACCACTTGGGATTGCCGGCCATCGCCTCGCCGGCGCAGAGCGGGTAGCCTGCCCCGGCCAGCCAGCCGCAGACCTTTTGGCCGACGGCCCGGAAATACTCGCCTGCCTCCGCGTCGTTGCCGGGAGCGGGGTCGGCGTAAACCAGGGCGTTGTCCTGGTCGGTCACCAGCGTCTGCTCACAGCGGGCCTGACTGCCCAGGGCCATGAAAGCGAAGGGCACCGGCGGCTCGCCGAGGTCGCGCACGGCGAATTCCACGAAGCGGGCCGTAGCGGCGTCGGCGGCGGCGGTTATCAGGCGGGTGATGCCCGCGCTGTCGGCCCCGCTATCGGCGAGGGTCTTTACGAGGCGCGGCAGGCGGGATTTAACAGCGGTCACTTCCTCCGGCGAGCCGGCCCGGGCGAACTCTTCCATCAGCACGGCCGGCGAATACCATTTAAGGGCCAGAAGTTCTTTCTCGTCCACGACGCCGGTAACCTTGCCGGAGTCGCCGCGCACGGCCAGGTGCCGGATGTTCCTGTCCTGCATCAGCAGCACGGCCTCATAGAGCAGGGCGGTCTCCGGCACGCTCACCAGCGGCGAGCTCATCACCCGCGAGACCGGGTCTTCGGGGCGGGCGCCGCCGGCAAGTACCCTGGAGCGCAGGTCGTGGTCGGTGACTATGCCGATCAAATCCCCCTCACTCTCCACCAGGATGCAGCTGCTGCCGGCTTTAGTCATCAGCCCGGCGGCCTTTGCCACCGGAGTAGAAAGGGCGCAGGCCGCGACAGAGCGGGCCACGCCGCGCACCGACTGGTTCAGGGAACCGAGCGACAGCTGCAATTCAGAAAGGAGCTTTTCCCGCTCTGCGTCGGCGCGGCGGCGGGCGGTAACGTCCTCGAGCAGGCCGTCGCAGCGGCGGGGCGCTCCCGGCTCCGACTGCAGCGGCATCAGGGAGACCAGAAGGCTGCGCTCTCCGGGCTGACCGGGCAGGACCGCCGCGGGGGCCTCCCTGACCGCGCGCCCCGCGGACACTTCCTTGAACAGGCCCGCGGCCTCCAGCGGGGCCAGGGGGGCGGCCCCGGCCTCCAGCAGTTCCTGCACGCCGACGAAGCCGAGCATACGGGCGGCCGCCGGGTTGGCCTCGGTTACGCGGCGCGAGTCCAGGTCCAGGCGGAGCACCCCGAGGTTGATGCTGTCGGTCAGCAGGCGGAACTTTTCGCGGCTCTCCGAGAGCTCCTCCTCGGTCTGCTTGTGGCGGTCTATGTCTTTGACGGTAAGGATAATGCCGTCCCGGCCGGAGAAGTTCAGTCGGGAAGCGGTCAGCAGGGCCCGGAAATCCCCCCCGTCGCAGCGCAGCATGGAGACCTCCACCTGCGGCGGGGCCCCGCCGCTCTCCAGGAGCTCGCGCAGGTAATCGAGGTTGTGCAGCGAACCGGGGTGCAGCAGGGTAGCCAGGTCCCGGCCGTCCAGGTCCGCCGGGGCGCAGCCGAGCATGTCGGCCAGGGTGCGGTTGGAATATACGACGCGCGCGCTGATAACCATCATCATGCCTTCGGTCGCGGCGTCTACCAGCTTGCGGTACTTTTCCTCGGATTCGGAAAGGAGTTTCTCCGCCTGCCGGCGGGAGCGCTCGATGCGCAGGCTCTGCTGGTTGACGTAGAGCAGGATCAGCGCTATGATGGCGGCTATCAGCAGGGAGATCTTTATCAGGTTGGCCTCGAGGCGGGCCATCTCCTCCCGCACGTCCTCGATGTAGATACCCGTGCCGGTAACCCAGCCCCACGGCTCGAAGAGACGGACATGGGACAGCTTCGGCACTATACGGGCCTGATCGTCCTTCCATTGCCACATGTAATCGGAATAGCCCGCCCCGTCGCGGCGGCCGATCTCGGCGAACTCTACGAACAGGCGCTTGCCGTGAGAATCCTTGAAGTCGGCCAGGTCCTTGCCGTCCAGGTCCGGGCGGTAGGGATGCACTATCATCCTGGGGGTCAGGTCGGTTATCCAGAAATAATCTTTTCCCTCGGGGCCGTAGCGCAGGACCCGTACGGCCTGGGCCGCCTTAAGCTGCGCCTGTCGCCGGGAGAGACGGCCCGCGGCCTCCTCGCGCCGGAAGCTCTCCAGGAGGGTATACACAGTATTGTTAAGTTCGCGTATGGTTTCCCGCTTGCGGTCCATCATGTTGCGCTCGAAGGACGGGATTATAAAAAGGAAGGTGGCCGCGATGAACAGCGCTATGGCCAGCACGCTGGGCAGCACAATGCGGGCGAGAAAACTGCCGCCCTCGGGGCGTGGCCTGGTATCCATATATGTGGAGATTATAATAAATAGCAAGAGCGGAAGTGCGCGGAGGTTGGGATATAAGGTGTGCGGAGCTTAAGGGCTGGACGGGAAAGTGCCGCCGCGGCACACGAACCAGCGAAGTTGCCTCGAGGTTACCCGGCCCGGAGGGCAAATTTAAAAACCCCCTTGCGGGGGTTTGGAACAGAGGAGTGCGGAGCTTAAGGGCTGGACGGGAAAGTGCCGCCGCGGCACACGAACCAGCGAAGTTGCCTCGAGGTTACCCGGCCCGGAGGGCAAATTTAAAAACCCCCTTGCGGGGGTTTTTAAATTTGCTCGCCGGGCTGGACTCGAACCAGCAACCCTTCGGTTAACAGCCGAATGCTCCACCATTGAGCTACCGGCGAATCTGTTACGAGAAAATTATACAAAATATTCGCGCGGCGTCAAAAAGGCCGGGCTATCCCGCCCGATAATTTTTGTAAAATATCCGCATGATAAAAAATGTCCAGGAATATTACCAGTGCATACTGGATAACCTCACCGGCGGACTCATCAGCGTGGACCTTAAAGGCAAGGTGGTCTACGTCAACCCGATGGCCGGCAAGATCCTGCACATGCCCGCCGAGTCCTGCTGCCATGACAAAGGCTACGAACAGGTCTTCGAAGGTTTTCCCGCCCTAAAGGACGTTATCAAGGAGACCATAGACACAGGCAAGTGCGTGCGCCGCGCCGAGATCTCCATCATGCACGCCAATACCCCCCTTATCATCGGCTACAGCACCATGCTGGTAAAGAATCCCGAAGGCAACGAGCTCGGCGTCACGGTGATCTTCCAGGATATCTCTTTTGTGGCGAAGAAATAATATGGCCAAGAACACCGATACCCCCGCAGAGACGCCCCGCTCCGCCGAGACCGTTCACTCCGAAGGCGCGGCCGCGCAGGAGGACGCCTCCAGAGCCCAGATCTGGGCTTTCTGGGGCGTCGTGGCCCTGGCCGTGATAGCGGCCCGCGCCTTGAACTACCTGCTGCCGGGCGTCTCCGAAAGCGTTATAGAGCGCTGGGTAATGCTCGGCTTCGGCGCCTGCATGGGCCTGTTCCTGCTGAAACTGAAATAGGACTATGGCTGATTTCATAGATTATTACTCGGTGCTCGGCGTCCCCAAAACTGCGGGCGAGGCCGAGATCAAGTCGGCCTACCGCAAGCTGGCCATGAAGCACCACCCGGACCGCAACCAAGGCAATAAGACCGCGGAATCCAAATTCAAAGAGATCAACGAGGCCTACGAGGTCCTCTCCGACTCGCAGAAGCGCAAGCTCTACGACCAGTACGGCAAAGAGGGCCCCTCCTCACAGGGCTACCGCCCCCCGCCCGGCGGGCAGCAGCGCCGCCAGGGGCCCGGCGGCTTCCAGTACCATTACCAAGGGGGGCAGGGCGGCCAGGGCTTCGGCCAGGGCGCCGACTTCAGCGATTTTTTTAAGTCCATGTTCGGCGGCGGCCAGGGCTTCGGCGGCTTCGAAGGTTTTGGCGGCATGGAAGAGCAGGGCGGCCGCTCGCAGCTGGACATGGAAGCGGAGCTGCAGCTCTCTATAGAGGAATTGCTGCGCGGCGGCCATAAGCAGTTGGCTTTCAGTTACCGCAACGGCCGCAAGACCGAGAGCCGGGAAATAAACGTAAAGCTTCCGAAGGGCCTGCGCGACGGCGCCACCATCAGGCTGCGCGGCCAGGGCCGCGAGGTCAATGGTCAGGCCGGCGACCTCTACCTCAAGATCCGCATACTGCCGGACCCCAGGTTCGAGATGGACGGCGACGACCTGCGGGTAAAAGTGGACGTGCTGCCCTGGGACGCGGCGCTGGGCGGCGAGGTTTCCGTGCCTTCCCCCTCCGGCCCCGTAAAGGTAAAGCTGGCCCCGGCCACTGCCGCCGGCCGCCGGCTGCGCCTCTCCGGGCGCGGACTGCCCCGCAAGGACGGCACCCACGGCGACCTGTACGCCGAGATAGTGCTGGCCCTCCCCCACCACCTTTCCCCGAAACAGTTAGACCTCCTCAAACAACTCAAAGAAACCGATTAGCTCCCCCTCCTTAAAACACGATATGTGGAGGTGAGGACGCACCGGTTGGGTAAGCAAAACCCTGTCGGAGGCCGAGGCTTGCGCAAGCGCCGAGGCCGAGACGGGGAAGGGCGAGCACGGTGTGCGAGACCCTGTTTTTGCGTCCCAGCCGGTGCGGCGTCGCCGTAATAAGACAAACCCCCTGCGCCCGTTTTGCGGGCGCAGAGGGTGAAAAGGAGGCTGACTCTGCTACTGCTGCTTAATTGAAGGTCGAGGTGGCCACGTTGAGGCTGGCCGCGTCGATCTTGCCCTGCGTGCGGGCGTCCTGAGCGTTCTTGGTGGGAGCGCCGATCTCCTGCAGGAAACCGTCGCCCTGGACATAGTATATGTTCTTGGCGGTCATGTCCTTGATCATCGTGTGGACGGTCCACTTCAGCTGCACCTGCATGGAGGCTATCGGGTCCTCATGCGTGCCCACGTTGGCGATGGTGGAATCCGGCACTTCGGAGATCAGGGTCACTTTATAGCCCCAGGCGGTGGTCACGCTGATCGGCTCCACGGTGACGCCGGTCAGGAACTTACCCTTGCCCTGGAAGTTGCCGTTGGCGGTGTAATGCACCTGGTAGGCGACTTTCACCACTTCGGAACCGTAGGCGTTCTTCATGGAGAAGGCATACTTCTTGGTGGTAGGCTTGCTCCAGCCCTGCAGCTGCGTCCAGTGGCTGGTGCCAAAGGGCACGGCGTTGGCGTAGTTGGTGGTGATATTGACCACGGGCTGGTTCTTCTCGATGATGGCGAAGATCTTCTCCACCAGGTTCACGATCTTGTCCATGGTGTCGACGGTGCTGTTGATCTGGTTGATCGTGTTATTGAAGGCGGCATTGGGGTCCGTGGCCGTGCCGGTGACTCCGGGCAGCGTGGGACCGTTGGGCATCGGGGGATTGATCTGCGGACCCGAGGGCGGCTTGGGCAGTTGGTCGGGCGAAGGGATAGTGCCGTTGCCGGGCTTGAGCGGCAGCTGGCCGCCGCGGTCGGCGATCTCTTCTACCTTTATCGAGTTCGGGTCGATCTCGAAGTACTTGGGGTCCAGGTTGTCGTTTGCGGAAACCCGGCCCGCGAACAGCGAAGTTACGGCTGCGGTTATTGCGAGTAGTCTCTTCATTTGTACTTCCTCCTTTTCAATTGCCGTCCCACCCGGGACGGGTACTAAATCTTAGAATACGCCGGCCGGGTTCAGCAGCGGGGCGGCGGCCTTCACGTCCGCGGCCTGCTTGCCTTTCTTCCAGGGGCTGGCTATTTCTTCGAAGTAGCCGGAGCCTTCCACGTAATATACGCTGGTGCCGGTGACTTCCTTGAGCACGGTGGACATCTTCCAGGTCAGCTTCATCTGCATGGCGGCCACGGGGTTGGTGTCGGAACCGACGTTGGCTATCGTGGAATCCGGCACGGCGGCGGACATATAGAACTTGTAGCCCCAGCCCACCTTGGCCACCTCGGGTATGATGGCCACGCCGGTCAGGAATTTGCCGTTGCCCTTATAGGCGCCGTTATAGGTGTAAGAGAACTTATATTTGCAGTCTATCATTACCGAACCGTAGAGGTTTTCGGCGTAGAAGCCGTACACGTAGGTCTTGGGGCGGCTCCAGCCGGCCAACTGGGTGGCGGAGGTCACGCCCTCGGGGTAGGCGGTGGCGTACTTGGTCTCGATATTGGTGACCGGCCGGTTCTCCTTTACTATCTCCCAGACCTTGGAGGCGATGTTAACTATCTTCTCTATAGTCACCACTATGCCGGCTATGTCCTTGGGGGGCTGCTCCTGCAGCCGCACATAGTCCATGGAAGGCTCTTCCTTGACCTCTATGAGGGTGACCTTTACGGAATCGGGGTTGATCTCGAAATACCCCGGGTAAGTTTTGGACAGGTCTTGTTCCTGACGGGTGAATTCGGGCGAGTTTTCGGGAGTAGGAGTTATCTGCAGGTCCTGGGCTCCGGCTAAAGTCGGGACGCAAAGAAGCACAGCGAGGAGAGCTGCGGGATAGGAGGAGAGGTAATTGGGCATGTTGTGTACTCCTTGATCCATCGACTACATATAGAGTATATGCAATCGGCCCTCCCCCCATCAGCGTCAAAGGGCCCAGGCTTTAAAAATATTTAGGCCCAGACCTCCCTGGGCCCTTTGACCTACATCAATCTTGACGAGGGGACGCTGCTTCCTAACTTCCTAATTAGGCCCTTAACCCCGCGTTGGCACCAACAAATGAATTAGGAAGTTAGGAAGCAGCGTCCCCTGGAAAGAAAAAGGGCGGAACCTTTCGGCTCCGCCCTTTTTTTGTGAACCTATACTATACTACACGGCCACCTTTTCCCCTTCCTTGGCCGGGGTCTCGCAGCTCATGGCGGCTATCTGCTGGTACACGCTGAGCCTCCACTTGAACTCCGCGTCGGCCAGCTTTGCCAGGCGGGCGGCCACTTCCGGGTTGGTCTTCTGCAGCGTGCGGAAGCGGTTCTCGCCGTTCATGAATTCCGCCACGGACAGCGTGGGGGCCTTGCTGTCTATGATCAGCGGGTTCTTGCCCTGCGCCTTCAGCGCCGGGTTGTAGCGGAACAGGGGCCAGCGGCCGCTCTGCACCGCGCGCTTCTGCTCGTTCATACCCGAGCCCATGTCTATGCCGTGCGCTATGCAGTGGCTGTAGGCGATGATTATGGACGGGCCGTCATAGGCTTCCGCTTCGGCGAAGGCCTTTACGGTCTGGTTATAATCGGCGCCCATGGCGATCTGCGCCACGTAGATATTGCCGTAGGTCATGGAGATCATGCCCAGGTCCTTCTTGGGCAGGGGCTTGCCGCCGGCTGCGAACTGCGCCACGGCGCCCAGCGGGGTGGCCTTGGACATCTGGCCGCCGGTGTTGGAATACACCTCGGTGTCCAGCACCAGCACGCGCACCTTGCGGCCGCTGGCCAGCACGTGGTCGAGACCGCCGTAGCCTATGTCGTAGGCCCAGCCGTCGCCGCCGAGGATCCAGACGCTCTTCTGGATCAGGTAATCGGCCAGGGTGCCCAGGCGGGCGGCCTGCTCGCCGCCCACGGAGACCAGGGCCTTCTTCAGGTCGGTCACGCGGCCGCGCTGCTGCTCTATGCCGGTCCACTCGCTCTGGTCGGCGCTGAGGATGTCGTCGCACAGCTTGGCCTGCGCTTTCAGCGGGCCCTCTTTCATGGAGGTCACCAGCTCGCGGGCTTCGCCGTTCATCTTGTCGTAGGCCAGGCGCATGCCCAGGCCGAACTCGGCGTTGTCCTCGAACAGCGAGTTGCTCCAGGCCGGGCCTTTGCCGTCCTCGCGGACGCAGTAAGGCGTGGTGGGCAGGTTGCCGCCGTAGATGGACGAGCAGCCGGTGGCGTTGGCCACGGTCAGGTGGTCGCCGAACAGCTGCGTCATCAGCTTAACGTACGGGGTTTCGCCGCAGCCGGCGCAGGCGCCGGAGAATTCGAACAGCGGGCGTACCAGCTGGCTGCCCTGCACGGTGTTGCGGTTGACCTTCGAGGAACCCTGGTCTTTGAGGGCCAGGAAGAACTTGAAGTTCTCGCGCTCGGTCTCGCGCAGCGGGAACTGCGGGGCCAGGTTGATGGCCTTCTTGCCGGTCTCCTTGCCTTCCTTGCGCTCCTTGCCGGGGCAGCTGTACACGCAGGCGCCGCAGCCGGTGCAGTCTTCCACGGCGGTCTGCACGGTGAACTTGAGGCCCTTCAGGGCCGGCGCCTTGGCGTCGACGGACTTGAAGGTGGCCGGGGCCTTGGAGAGCTCGGCGCCGTCATAGGCCTTGATGCGGATGGCGGCGTGCGGGCAGACCATGGAGCAGAAGCCGCACTGTATGCACAGCTCTTTTTCCCACACCGGGGTCTCGAGGGCGATGTTGCGCTTCTCGTACTGGGAGGTAGCGGTAGGGAAGGTGCCGTCCACGGGCATGGCGCTCACGGGCAGGTCGTCGCCGCGGAAGGCGATCATCTCGCACAGCGTCTCGCGCACGAACTTGGGGAAGCCCTCGACCGCGCAGGAGCGCACGATCTTGCTGTCGGCCTTGCCGACCTTCACTTCCTCGATGGCGGCCAGCGTCTGGTCGACGGCGGCGAAGTTCTTGTTGACAACTTCCTCGCCCTTCCTGGAATAGGTCTTCTTGATGGAGGCTTTGATGGCGGCTATCGCCTCGTCCTTCGGGAGGACGCCGGAGATGCCGAAGAAGGCGGTCTGCATGATGACGTTGATGCGGGCGCCCATGCCGGTGGCTTCGGCGATCCTGGATGCGTCGATCACGTACATCTTCAGGTGCTTCTTGACGATGACTTCCTGCACCTCGATCGGCAGCTTGTCCCAGACCTCATTGGCCCCGAACGGGCTGTTGAGCAGGAAGATGCCGTTGTCTTCGGCGCGGTTGAGCATCTCGTATTTCTCGAGGAAGCTGAACTGGTGGCAGCCGATGAAGCGGGCCTTGCTGACCAGGTACGGCGCGCGGATGTAGGACTTGCCGAAGCGCAGGTGGCTGGCGGTCATCGAGCCGGCCTTCTTGGAGTCGTACACGAAGTAGCCCTGGGCGAACTGGCCGGTCTCTTCGCTGATGATCTTGATGGTGTTCTTATTGGCGCCCACGGTGCCGTCGGAACCCAGGCCGAAGAACAGCGCGCGGAAGGTGTCGGCGGGCTCGGTGGAGAAGTTCGCGTCGTACTTCAGCGAGAGGTTGGTGACGTCGTCGTTGATGCCGACGGTGAAGCCGTTAAGGGGCTTGGCGGAGGACAGGTCCTCGAACACGGCTTTCGCCATGGCCGGGGTGAACTCCTTGGAGCCGAGGCCGTAGCGGCCGCCGACGATGAGGGGCAGCTCCTTGAGCACGCCGGCCTTATAGGCGGTGGAGCAGACGGTGACCACGTCCTGGTACAGCGGCTCGCCCAGGGCGCCCGCTTCCTTGGTGCGGTCGAGCACGGAGATGGACTTTACGGTCTTGGGCAGGGCCTTTATAAAATCGGCCTCGGAGTAGGGCCTGTAGAGGCGTACCTTGAGCACGCCCACCTTCTCGCCCTTGGAGACGAGGTGGTTGACGGTGTCTTCCAGCACGTCGGCGCCGGAGGCCATCACGACCACGACCTTGGTCGCGTCGGGCGCGCCCACGTAGTCGAACAGGCCGTACTTGCGGCCGGTCAGTTTCTCGAACTGGCCCATGGCTTCTTTCACCATCGTGGGCACGGCGGCGTAGAACTTATTGCCGGCTTCGCGGCCCTGGAAGAAGACGTCCGGGTTCTGGGCGGTGCCGCGCAGCACGGGGTGCTCGGGGTTGAGGCCGCGGGCTTTATGCTCGGCGATGAGCTTCTCGCTGATCATGCTGCGCATGACCTCGGGGGAGAGGGTCTCCACCATGTTCAGCTCGTGACTGGTGCGGAAGCCGTCGAAGAAGTGGAGGAACGGCACGCGCGTCTTGAGCGTGGCGGACTGCGCTATCAGCGCGAAGTCCATGGCCTCCTGGGGGTTGGCCGAGGCGAGCATCGCCCAGCCGGTCTGGCGGCAGGCCATCACGTCGCCGTGGCCGCCGAAGATGGAGAGCGCGTGGGCCGCGACTTCGCGGGCGCTGACGTGGAACACGGTGCTGGTCAGCTCGCCGGCGATCTTGAACATGTTCGGGATCATCAGCAGAAGGCCCTGAGAGCAGGTGAAAGTGGTGGTGAGCGCGCCGGCGGTCAGGGAGCCGTGGACCGCGCCGGAGGCGCCGCCCTCGCTCTGCATCTCGATGACGGAAGGGACGGTGCCCCAGATGTTCTTATCGCCCTTGGCGCTCCAGACGTCGGAGAGCTCGCCCATGACGGACGAAGGGGTGATGGGGTAGATCGCTATGACCTCGTTGGTCTTGTGGGCCACGAACGCCGCGGCCGTATTGCCGTCCATTGCAACTTTTTTATTAGCCATTATTATAATCTCCTTAGGGATGTAACTGCGAAATCGGGACTGGCTGACAGGAAAAGTATAGCATTTTCGGCGGCCCCCGGGCTCCCCCCAGCGTTAACCGGGTTACGCAGCGTTCGGGCGCAACCCGCGGGTTTTGTATAATTGTGGCATGGAAAACAAGCCTAAGAAACCCACACCATCGATCAAGCAGAACCTTGGCCGGCACCAGGACCAGGTGGCCCGCCGCGGCAATTTCGACGAGGTCGCCATGGGCTTCGGTCTTGAAGAGGCCGTCACCGAGGCCGCCCGCTGCCTGGGCTGCAAGACCAAGCCCTGCGAGCTGGCCTGCCCGGTCAACGTCAAGATCCCCGAATTCGTGGACCTGGTGCATAAGGAAGACCTGGGCGCCGCCGCCTCCAAGATCTTCGAGACCTCCCTTTTCCCGGCCATCTGCGGCCGCGTCTGTCCGCAGGAGACCTACTGCGAGTTCGCCTGCGTGCTCAAGGACAAGTTCGGGCCGGTTTCGGTAGGCCGCCTGGAGCGCTTCACGGCCGACTACGCCCGCAAGAACGGCCTGATCAAGCCCCCCGCCTGCGCCCCCGACACCGGAAAAAAAGTGGCCTGCGTGGGTTCCGGCCCCACTTCGCTGGCCGTCGCGGCCGAACTGCGCAAACTGGGCCACGCTGTCACCGTTTTCGAGGCGCTGCACGAGTTCGGCGGCGTGCTCAGCTACGGCATCCCCACCTTCCGCCTGCCTCGCGAGGTAGTGCGCTTCGAAGTGGACATGCTCAGGAAGATGGGCGTGCGCCTGCTTAAGAACGTGATGGTGGGCAAGTCCATCTCCATCGAAGAACTAAAGAAAGATTTCGATGTGGTCTATATAGGTTCCGGGGCGGGCCTGCCCACCCCGATGCACACCCCCGGCGAGGACCTGGTGGGCGTGTACAGTTCCAACGAGTTCCTCACCCGCGTCAACCTGATGGGCGCCCACAACTTCCCCGAGACCGACACCCCCTACTACATCGGCAAGAAAGTGGTGGTGGTGGGCGGCGGCAATACCGCCATGGACTCGGCCCGCTGCGCCATGCGCCTGAAGCCCGACAGCGTCACGCTGCTCTACCGCCGCACCCGCGCCGAAATGCCGGCCCGCGCGGAGGAAGTGGAGAACGCGATGGAAGAGGGCATCAAGTTCGAATTCCTGACCGCGCCGGTGGAACTGGTGGGCGACGAGCGGGGCCGCCTCAAGCGCGTCAAGTGCATCCGCATGGAGCTGGGCGCCCCCGACGCCAGCGGCCGCCGCAAGCCGATGCCGCAGGGCGGCTCCGACTTCTTCATAGAGGCCGACAGCCTGGTGGTAGCCATCGGCTCGAGCCCCAACCCCGTAATCCAGCAGAGCACTCCGGGCCTGGCCACCAACAAGTGGGGCGGCATCATAGTGGAGGAGGCCACCGCCAAGACCTCGCTCGACGGCATCTACGCCGGCGGCGACGTGGTGCGCGGCGGCGCCACCGTGCTGCTGGCCATGAAGGACGGCAAGGCCGCGGCGAAGGCCATACACGAGAAACTTTCAGCCAAAGGGAACTGACATGAACCACGACATCTACTCCACCGAAGGCCTGTACAAAATAGTCGAGAAGACGGAATTATCCGACACGATCTCGAAGCACGTCATCTACGCCCCCCTCATAGCCGCCAAGGCCAAGGCCGGGCATTTCGTCATCCTGCGCAGCCGCGAGGGCGGCGAGCGCATACCTGTGACGCTGGTGGACTGGAGCCCGGAGCGGGGCACCGTCACAGTCATCATCCAGGCCATCGGCAAATCCACGACGGAGATGAACGCCCTCAAGCAGGGCGACTCCTTCCTCGACGTGGCGGGCCCGCTGGGCACGCCGGTGGAGATAAAGAAGTGGGGCACCGTGCTGGGCGTGGGCGGCGGCGTGGGCATAGCCGAGCTTTATCCCATAGCCCGCGCCTACAAAGACGCCGGCAACAAGGTGGTCTCCATCCTGGGCGCCCGCAACAGGGGCCTCCTGATCCTCGAGAAGGAAATGGCCGAGCTCGGCGAAGTGATCGTCACCACCGACGACGGCTCCGCCGGGAAGAAGGGCCTGGTCACCGACGCGATGGCGGACCTCTACGCCGCCGGCCGCGGCCCGGACGCCATCTTCACCATCGGCCCGATACCCATGATGAAATTCGTGGCGCTGGCCTCGCTGCCGCACAAAACCCCCACTTTCGCCAGCCTCAACCCGGTAATGCTCGACGGCACCGGCATGTGCGGCGGCTGCCGCGTGGAGATCGGCGGTAAGCCCAAGTTCGCCTGCGTGGACGGCCCCATGTTCGACGCGCACCTGACGAATTTCGACGCTCTGATGAAGCGCACCGCCGCCTACCGCGAGCAGGAGAAGGAATCGCTGGAGCGCTACGCCAAAGATCACCAGTGCCGCATAGGGCTGCACTGAGCGGGCCGCGCAGGGGATTAGCGAGAGGCCGCGATAGCGGCATATCATAATGAAAAAGCTATCCATTGTTTCGTACGGACTGGTGTCCCCGTCCCAGATGACACTGGAGTCCGCCGGCGCTTTGCGCTCCTGCGGGATAGTTTATTGCAAGAGCGCTGATACCTCTACCGCTAAAATCATCCGCAGCATGGGAATTCCCCTGGCGCCGTTCAGCGGGCGAGATTATCCAGGCATGCTCAAAGACGTCCTTGAGGCCTTCAAGAAGCACACCCGCGTGGGAGTATTGACCTACGGCAATCCTTTTTTTCTGAGCACTCAGATCTCGGACATTATCTCCGCCGTCCCGCCCCAGGTGGAAGTGGAAGTGCTCCCCGGAATTTCCTCGTTCGATACGCTGATAAACATGTTCGCGATGTCAGCTCTTTCCGGGAAGGGACTTTTTATCGCGGACTTGAATTCTTTCATGACAAACCCGGAGTTCGAGCCCGGGCCGGATATTTTCTTTTTTGCCCCGTTCCGCCTGAACGCCGAGGGGAACGCCAAGTTCAGGGCGAAGTTTATCAAAGCTCTTTCCGGCAAGTATGCGCGACGGTTCCCGGTTTACCTGGTCAAGTGTAACCCGGCCCCGGAACGCGTAGAGGTTCTTAAGGGCTGCATGTCCTGCCTGCCAGCCCTTTTAAAGCGCTGCGACGAACAGCACACGCTCGTGATCTTCTCCGAAGACCGCCTGGCGGCCACTCCGTCCCGGCTCCGCTCCTCCGTGCGCGACGTCTGCAATTGCGGGCTGCGGAAGCCGGCCTTGCCGCGGCGGCAGTAGCGCAGCTGGCGGTTATTTTGGTCGGGATTTACTTTGTGCTCATAGCACGATTATAGCCGGGGCGATGCGGAGTGTGGCGTTGTTGACACCGGCCGGCGTTAAGTTGCACAATCTCGGAAGAAGTAAACCAATTAAGGTAAAGGGGAGCATATAATGAAAAAAGTACTGTTAACCATAGCGATAGTGGGTGCCTTCACCTCCGCCGCGATGGCCGCCGGTTACGGCGCCGCCGGCTGCGGTCTGGGCAGCCTGGTCTTCCAGCAGAACAACGAGACGCAGATCCTCGCCGCCACCACCAACGGCACGTTCGGCAGCCAGACGTTCGGCATGACCTTCGGCACCTCCAACTGCAACAACAAGGGCCTGGTCAAGCTGGCGATGGCCCGCGAGAGCTTCATCGAAGCCAACTACAAGGACCTGTCCCGCGAAGTGGCCGCCGGCAAGGGCGAGTACGTCAACAGCCTCGCCAAGCTCTACGGCTATACGCCCGAGACCAGCTGGCAGTTCACGCAGCTGCTGCAGAAGAACCACACCGTCATCTTCGCCGCCAACGACGCTAAGACCGCTGTCAACACCATCGACAGGCTCGTCTCCAGCATATAAGCGGTAGTGACGTACTGCGGGCCGGCGGCGTAAAAACCTCCGGCCCGTTTTAATTTATAAGGGGCAACGATGGCGCGCGAATTTATTTTCTTTATCCTGCTGCTAACGGCTCTGCCGGCGGCGGCGCTGGGGCCGGAGCGGGAGCTGGAACGCCTGGCGGCGCGGCAGAAGGCCGCCGCCCTGAAGGCCTGGGAAGATCCTTACTGGAGCAAACTGCTCTACTACGAGAAGAATCTGCTGGGCAACTGGCGCAGCCCGTCGGTAAACCCGCAGTTCTTCCTGTCGAAGTGGGGCAATATCAACCCCCGCCTGGAACTGGAAGCGGCGGTGGACGGCCTCTACTTCGAAGGCGCGGACAACGACAGCCCCGAATGCCGCTTTCCCGAGCGCTACCGCTGGCTGAAGGATAAGCTGGGCGTGGCGGCGCAGACTCCCCCGCGCGCCTGCCCGGATTTCGAGGAATGGAAGGCGGCCCTGGACACTGAATCCGTCAGCCTGTTGTTCGCGGGCGGCTACCTCAACAACCCGTCCACGCTCTACGGCCACACCTTCCTGCGCCTGCACAAGCGCGGCGGCGCCGGCGCGGACCTGCTGGACTACACCGTGAATTACGCGGCCACCGCCGACGCCGACAGCGGCCTCTTCTTCGCCGTGAAAGGCCTGGTGGGAGCCTACCCCGGCCAGTTCGCCACCATCCCCTATTACCTCAAGATACAGGAATACCACAACATAGAGAACCGCGACCTGTGGGAATTCCCCCTGAACCTGACGCAGGGCGAGATAGACCGCCTGCTGCGCCACTGCTGGGAGCTGGGCAAGGCCTCTTTCCCGTACCTCTTCTTCACCCGCAACTGCTCCTGGCAGCTGATGCCGCTGCTCGATATCGTGAAGCCGGAATTGAACCTCTCCCGCCGCTTCACCTTCTGGGTCATCCCGTCAGACACGGCCAAGGCCGTGCTGGAAGCCTCCCCCGCCGCCGAGCCCGGCTGGCGCCCCTCCCTCTGGAAGACGGTGGACTGGAAACGCTCGCAGCTGACGCAGCTCGAGAAGACCGCGGTGCTGGCGCTGGCCCGCGGCGACCAGAACGCCGGGCTCAGGGCGATAGAGGCCTGGCCGCCCCGGCAGCAGGCGGCCGTGCTGGAGACGGCCGTGGACTACCTTAGCTGGCGCTTCTACGCGCGGCGCATAAAGCAGGAAGAGCTGGACCGCCGCACCGACCCGCTGCTGGCGCGGCGCGCCCCCCTGGGGCAGCAGGAAACTTTTACCGGCGGGCCGCGGCGCCCCGCCACCGTGCTGGACGGACACGAGAGCCTGCGCGCCGGCGCCGGCGTAGTGGCCCTGGAGAACGGGCCCGCCTACGAAGTACAGGCCCGCTTCGCGGCTCAGGACCTGCTCGACGACCCTGCCGGCTACCTGCCGGACGCCGTGCTGGAGATGGGCTCGCTGCGGCTGCGCTACGAGCCGCGCTATAACCGCTATTACGTCAAGGAAGGGCGCATCGCCCGCGTGGTCAGCCTTAACCCCTGGGACGACTGGGTGCGCCGGCAGTCCTGGGAGGTGGCGGCCGGCGTGGAGCAGGCGCCCGAGACCGGGCGGCAGAGCGGCAGGGCCGCCGTCTGGGCCATGCACGCCGGCTCCGGCCTGGCGGCCGAGTGGGACGGCCCGGTACGGCAGCTGTGGTACGCCCTGCTGCAGGCCGACACCGCCTTCGGCCCCGCGCTGGAGAACAACTGGCGCCTGGGCGCCGGCCTGAAGGCCGGCGTGCTGGCCGAGCGCGGCCGGCTGCGCGCGCTGCTGGAGGCCCGCTACCTCAGCTACGCCGTCGGTGACACGCGCCCGCTTTGGGCCGGCTCGCTGGCGGCTTCTTACAAGCTGACCCGCGACAGTTCCGTACGCGCCGAACACTCCTGGCGCGGCGGCGTCCGGGAAACCGGAGTCTACTTCCACCAGTTCTTCTTCGCCCCTTAACTATGCGCCTTACCTTGCTGCTCCTCGCCGCGCTGCCCCTCTCGGGCTGCACGCATGTCTTCTTCAAGCCGACACGCCATATACACGCGGACCCGGCGGCGGAGGGCCGCAGGTACGAGGCCATAAAGTTCGCCTCGGCGGACGGCACCCCGCTGACGGGCATGTTCTTCCCGCCCGAAGGCAAGCCTAAAGGCACCGTCGTGCATTTTCACGGCAACGGTCAGAACATGACGGCGCATTATCCCTACGCCGCCTGGCTGGCCGACGAAGGCTATAACGTCTTTACCTTCGATTACAGGGGCTACGGCGCCTCCGGGGGCCGCCCGTCGCTGGCCGGCGCCGTGGCCGACGGCCGGGCCGCGCTGGAGCAAGCGCTGCTGCTGCCCGGGGCGGAGCCCGGCAGGATGATAATCTTCGGCCAGAGCCTGGGCGGGGCGCTGGCGGTGGCCGCGGCGGGCGAGTCCGGCTTCAAGCCGGCGGCCTTGGTGCTGGAAGGCACATTCTATTCCTACCGGCAGGTGGCCGCGGCCGTGCTGCGGAGTCACCGGCTTACCTGGCCGGCCTCCTGGCTGCCGTACCTGCTGGTCAGCGGCCGGCATTCCCCCTCCGCCCATATCGCGCGGCTGCATTGTCCCAAGATCTTCCTCCACGCCGTCGGCGACGGCACCGTGCCCTTCGCCCAGGGCCGCCGGCTCTACGACGCGGCGCCAGGCCCCAAGGAGTTCTGGGAAGTCCCCGCCGGCCACATCGAAGCCTTCACCGCGTTCCACGCCGCCTACGCCCCCCGCCTGCTGGCCTTCCTGGACGCCGCGCTGAAGCAGTGACGGCGCCGCCGCGCCACTTGCTACTGCCGGCCGTATTTCATACGATTAACGCATGCTGGAAAACATACCTCTCAAATACCTGTGGATACTGCTGGGTCTGACGATAATGAGCATGGAGCTGTTCCTGCCCGGGTTCATCCTGGTGTTCTTCGGGCTGGGCGCCGTGCTGACGGGCCTGCTGCTGGTATTTATCCCCATGGGGATAAACACGCAGCTGGTCCTTTTTACGATCGTTTCCATAGTGCTGCTGGCGGGGTTCCGGCGCATGGCCCAGGGCTACTTCGTCGGGCGGGTGGCCAACGTCAATCCGACCGGCGCCGCGATGGAGAAATTCACCGGCGAAACCGCCGTAGTCACCGAGGAGATAATCCCTAATTCCACCAAAGGCAAAGTGGAATTCCACGGCAGTTTCTGGAACGCCGACGCCGAGACGGCGATAGCCAAGGGACAGAAAGTAACCGTACTGGAGCGCCACAACCTGACGCTCAAAGTGCAGCCGTTCAACTAAGGAGAAAAACATGGAATTCATTCTTGCGATAGGCGTGATCTTCGTAGTGATGGTCCTGGTCAACTCGGCCAGGGTCGTGCCCCACATGACGGTCTTCGTCGTGGAGCGGCTGGGCAAGTACCACACCACCCTCGAGGCCGGCTTCCACATCCTGATCCCCTTCATAGACAAGATCGCCTACCGCCGCAGCCTCAAGGAGATGGTCGTGGACGTGCAGGAGCAGACCTGCATCACCAAGGACAACATCTCCGTGCAGGTCGACGGTATCCTCTACATCCAGATCATGGACCCGATCAAGACCTGCTACGGCATCACGGACTACCAGTTCGCCGCCACGCAGCTGGCGCAGACCACCATGCGCTCCGAGATCGGCAAGATAGACCTCGACCGCACCTTCGAGGAGCGCGAGAAGATCAACATGGAGATCGTCAACGCCGTCGACAAGGCCTCCATCCCGTGGGGCCTCAAGGTGACCCGCCACGAGATCAAGAACATCACCCCCCCCGACAGCATCAAGGGCGCCATGGAAAAGCAGATGCGCGCCGAGCGCGAGAAGCGCGCCATCATCGCCGAGTCCGAAGGCGACAAGCAGGCCAAGATCAACCGCGCCGAGGGCGACAAGCAGCAGAACATCGCGCTCTCCGAGGGTGAAAAGATGAAGCGCATCAACGAGGCCGAAGGCCGCGGCCAGGAGATCGAGCGCATAGCCATGGCTACCGCCAAGGGTATACGCGAGATCGCCACCGCCATCAACGAGAAGGGCGGCTCCGACGCCGTCAACCTGCGCATCGCCGAGCAGTACCTCGGGGAGTTCGGCAAGCTGGCCAAGACCAACAACACACTGATCATCCCCGCCGACCTCGGCGATACCGCCGGCATGGTGGCCGCGGTGAGCAAGGTGTTCACCGCCACCAGGCAGCGCGCCGCCGACATCGAGGCCGGGGCTGCCCCCGCCGCCGCGCCGCTGCCGGGGGTCAAGCCCGCCGGCCAGCATTACCCCCCGCTCCAGCAGCGCCCTTCCCAGGGCGGCCAGTAAGCCCTCGAGCGCAAAGAAAGAACCGGGAGAAGTCTCCCGGTTCTTTCTTTTATCTGGTTGGATGCGGATCGATGCCGGCAGGACCAGCGGTTACTTTCCGTCGGCGGTCTCGCCCAGTTCTTTTAGGGCCGTCTTAAGGGCTTCCTCGTGGCGGCGGCTTTCCAGCGGGGCCATCAGGCTGTAGGCGCAGGGCACCACCAGCAGCGTCAGCAGCGTCGACAGCAGCACGCCGCCGATGACCACCAGGGCCATGGGGACGCGCGTCTCGGCGCCGGGCCCGTAGCCGAGCGCCGGCGGAATGGCCGCGGCGATGGTGGCGAAGGAGGTCATCAGGATGGGCCGCAGCCGTATCGGGCAGGCCTCCAGCAGCGCCTCATTCACGCCCAGGCCGCCCTCGCGGCGCCGGTTGTTGGTAAAATCCACCAGCAGGATGGAATTCTTCTTCACGATGCCCATCAGCAGGATCAGGCCTATCATGCTGTAGATGGACAGCGAGTGCCCGCCCAGCTTGAGGGCGATGAAGGCGCCGGTCAGGCTGAACGGCAGCGCCAGCAGCACCGTAAACGGGTGCAGGAAACTGTTGAACTGCGAAGCCAGGATCATGTAGGCCACGAAGACGCCGAGGACCAGCGCGAAGGTGAGGCTGGAGAAGGACTCCTGGAAGGTCTTGGAGGTGCCGGAGAAGACTACCCTGTAGCCGTCGGGCAGTATCTTTTTAGCCAGGCGCTCCACTTCTTTTATGGCCTGCTCCTGCGAGGCGCCCTGCGCCACGTTGGCGAACACGCCGATGGCGCGCTCGCGGTTCTTGCGCGAAATGGTGAGCAGCGTTGTCTTCTGCTCCACCTTAACCACCTCGGAAAGCCTGATAACTTCCCCCCGGTTGTTGCGCACCCAGATCTTGTTGATATCCCCGGGGTCCCTGCGGTCCTTGCCCAGCAGCTGCACGCGGATGTCGTAACGCTTGCCGCCGCGGGTGAATTTGCCGGCGCGTACGCCGCCGATCATCGAATTCACGGCGTCGCCGATGGAGGCCACGCTGACGCCGCGGGCCGCGGCCTTCTCGCGGTCCGGCACCACCTGCACCTCGGGCATGCCCTCCTGATAATCGGTGTCCACGTCCGCCATCTTGCCGGAAGCGGTCATCCCCTCCATCAGCCGGCCGCTGTATTCCCCCAGTTTATCCCAGTTGGGCCCACGCACGCTGAACTCCACCGGGAAGCCGCGCTGGGCCGTGAAGCCGCCCAGGGACGGGTCCTGTATGGCCACGCGGCGCACGCCGGGAATGGCGTTGAGCGGCTTGCGGGCGTAGCGCATGAACTCCTGCTGCGTGGGCGGACGTTTCTGGCCGGGCAGCGGCACGCGTTCGGCCGGGGGCTTCATGGCTATCATCAGCATACCCTGGTTCACCTGGCCGCCGCCGAAGCCGCCGCTGTTGGCCATGAAAGTCCTGATATTAGGCTGCGCCATAGCCCATTTCTCCGCCTCTTCCATGGCCTTGGCGGTCACGTCCAGAGGCGTGCCCACCGGCATCTGCACGCGCGCCAGGAAACGGCTCTGGTCCTGCGCCGGCGAGAACTCCTTGGGGATGGAAGGGATGAGCGCCATCGAGACCGCGAAGACGGCCAGCGACGCCAGGATCACGGCCCAGCGGTGATCGAGCAGGCGGCCGAGCAGGCCGGCGTAGGAACGGCGCGCCCGTTCCATCAGGCCGTCCATGGCCCGGCCTATCCACAGCGAGCGCTCGGCGTCCACGAACTGCGAGCAGCGCATAGGCGTCAGCGTGAGCGCCTCCAGCAGCGACAGCATGACCGCGGCCGTCATGGTGACGCCGAACTGGAAGAAGAACTTGCCGATGATCCCCTGCATGAACACCACGGGCAGGAAGATGGCCAGAATGGCCACGGAGGCGGCCATGGCCGGGAAGGTCATTTCGCGGGCGCCCAGGATGGCGGCGCGCACGCGCCCCTCGCCCTTCTCGTTATGGCGCACGATGTTCTCGAGCATCATGATCGCGTCGTCGACGACGATGCCGATGGCCAGCGTCAGCCCCAGCAGCGTGAACGTGTTGAGCGTGAAGCCCATGAAATACAGGATCAGGAAAGACCCCACTATGGACGTGGGAATGGCCAGCAGCACATTGAAGGTGGAGGACCACGAGCCGAGGAACAGCCAGCAGACCATCGACGTCAGGATGACGGACAGCACCAGCGTGAAATTGAGCTCGCGCGTGGACTCCTCGATAAAGCGGGTGGCGTCGTTGACGATCTCCAAATGCATCCCCTCGGGCAGCGTCTTTTTTATCTGCTCCAGCCGCGCCTTGACGCGTTTGGCGGTAGCAACGGCGTTGGAGCCGCGCTGCTTGTTGATGCCCAGGCCCACCGCGCGCCGGCCCCAGTTGCGGGTGATGCGCCGCACGTCGGCCAGGCCGTCCTCGACCCTGGCCACGTCGCCGATATGGTAGGTGCGCCAGATGGCCGAGCCGCCGCGCCCGGAGATGACGATGCGGGAGAATGCTTCCGGGGTGGGCGCCTCGCCGAGCACCCGGACGTTCAGTTCTTTCTTGCCGGTATCGATGTAGCCCGCCGGCTGCTCGGCGTGCTGGGCCGAAATGGCGCCCAGCACGTCGGTGACCGTAAGCTGAAGCGCGTCCATCTTGTCTGAGTCCAGCCAGACGCGCAGCGCCGGGTCCACGTAGCCGCCCATGCTGACCTCGCCCACGCCCTCGATGATGCTGAGCTGGTCGCGCAGCACGTCGTTGGTGTAGTTCATCAGGTCGGCCACGGGACGGTCGCCGGAAAGGGCTATCCAGATGATCGGCTGGTCCTCCGGGTTGGTCTTGGTGACCACCGGCGGGTCTATCTCTTTGGGCAGGTTGCGGGCCGCCTGCGAGACCTTGGCCTGCACCTCCTGCATGGCGTCGTCGATGTCGTGCTCCAGCTCGAATTCCAGCGTGATGCGGGCGGAGCCGCGGCGCGAAGAGGAAGAAATGTCCTTGATGCCGGCTATGGTCATCACCGCGCTCTCCAGCACGTCGGTGACCTGCGTCTCCATCACCTCGGGGGCCGCTCCCTCCAGCGCCACGCTGATGTTCACCACCGGGTAGTCCACGTCGGGCAGCTGACTGATGCCCATGCGGCCGAAACCGATGGCGCCGAAGACGATCAGCCCCAGCATCAGCATCCAGGCGAAGACGGGGCGCTTTATGGAGAGGTCGGAAAGGGTCATTTAAGTTCGGCTCCCGCGGCGGTTTCCAGTTTTATCAGGGCCAGGCGCGCGCGGGCCTGCGCCTGCGACAGGGCCAGGCGGGTCTGCTGCGCGGTGTTCAGCGCCGCGAGCACGTCGAGATTGTTGACCAGGCCCAGCTTATAATCCTCGGCCTGGTAGCGGGCGTTCTCCTCGGCCAGGACCAGGGCTTCCGCCAGCGTCCGCTCCTGCAGCAGCGAATAGTTCAGCTCGTCGTAGGCGGAGAGCACTTCGGAGAGGGCCTGCCGCAGCGCCAGGTCCAGCGCCAGCCCTGCGGCGCGCCGGGCCGCGTAGGCGGCGTCGCGGCCGGCCTTAAGGGCGCCGCCGGTATAAAGAGGGACCTTCAGGAAAGCCCCGGCGTCCCAGCGGCTCTCGGGGGCGGGCATAGGGTCGCGGAGCACGAAATAATTGGCGGCCAGGTCCAGCGTGGGCAGCGAGCCGCGCTCCTGGATCTCGGCCAGGTAGCCGTAGGACCGCGCCGCGAGGCGCCTGGCCTCCACGTCGGGCCGGGAGCGGGCCAGTTCCAGATAACCGGCCAGCGGGGCCCCGCCGCGCGGTTCCACCTCGGCGGGCGCCAGGTCTTCCTGGAGGCCGGTCATGAACCGGAGCGCCTGCTGGGCCAGCCGCTCGTCGGAGAGCGCGGCCAGGTAGCCGGCCTTGTCCTGGGCCAGCTGCGAGCGGGCCGAGACTACCTCGCTGCGGCGCGAACGCCCTATGGCCGCCCGGGATTCCAGTTCGCTTATGCGCCGCGCGGTAACCTCCAGCTGGCCGGCGCGGATGGCCGCCTCGCGCTGGGCGGCGAGCAGGTTGAGATAGGCCTGCGCCGCGGAGAGGTACAGCCGCTGGCGGGCGCGCTCCAGGTCGAGCCGGGCCGCGCCCGAGCGGGACGAGGCCGCCTTTACGGCGACATAGTCGCGCATGCCGGAATAGAGGTTATAGGCCGCGGAGAAATAGCCGCGCGACGCCGCGTCGGAGTTCTGCTGCTTGCTCAGGGAGGCGTTGAAATCGAAAGAGGGGCGGAAACCCGAGGCCAGCTGCCGCTCGGCCGCGTCCAGTTGGGCCACTCCCTCGGCGGCCGCGGCAAGGTCCTCGCTGCGCCCGAGGGCCAGGGAGCGCGTTTCCGCCACGGTTATGGAGCGCATGGAGGAGGTAGAGAAATCCTGAGCCGCCAGTTGGGCGGCGGGCAGCAACAGGCAGGCGAGGAGTAATTTCATTTCCGCTATTTTACTAAATACCGGAGAAAGGAAAGGCGCTTACTTCTTGATCAGCTGCCAGGCGATGTCGGCGGTTTTCGAGAGGTGGTCCAGCAGCAGGTATTCGCCGTTGGACTGCGGGTTCTTCACCCCCGTGCCCACGCTCACCGCGGCGACGCCCCGGGCGTTGAGGGCGTTAGCCTCGCTGCCGTAAGGCGCCGGGACCGGGGCGGGCGCCAGGCCCGCGCCCAGCATGGCCTCGTCGGCCGTCAGACGGACCGCCGCGCCGGCTGGATGCGAGTACGGCGCGAATTCCCAGGACCACTTGAAGGCGGCCGCGCCGCCGGCGGCGGCGGCCGCCGCTTCGAACTCGGCCTTGATCCTGTCGAGTACCGGCCCGGCGCTCTCCGCCACGGAGGCGCGCACCTGCCCTCTGACCATGGCGGCCAGCGGCACGGTGCCGGGCCCGGAACCGCCGGCTATGGTGCCGATATTGGAGGTGGTTTCGGCGTCATGCCGGCCGAACTTGAGGGCCGCCAGCGCGCGGGCGGCGATGCTGACGGCGCAGACGCCCTTCTCGGGCTCGACGGCCGCGTCGGCCGCGCGGCCCAGCACGTCGGCCGAGAACTGGGCCACGCCGTGGGAGGAAACGGTATAGGCGCCGGGATCGAGCGGCGCGTCGAAGACGAAGCCGCAGCGCACCGTATCGGGCAGGACCAGGTGCTTCGCGCCGGCCATGTTGTGGCGCCCCTTGGTGGTAAAGGCCAGCGTGAACGGCTTCAGGGGCAGGTTGGTGTGGACCGCGCGTTCCAGCGAGTAGAGGATAGCCGCCATGCCGGCGCGGGCGTCGGCCCCGAGCGGGTTCCTGCCGTCGGCCGAGACGCGGTCGGCGGTCACCGCGGGGACGGTAGAGGAAGTATAGCGCTGCGTGTCCATGTGGGCCAGCAGGAGGAGCTCCCCCCCGCCGCCCACGCGGCAGACCACGTTGCTGGTGCTGGAGAGGGCGGCGGCGGCCGCGCCGTCCATCTGCGCGGGCAGGCCCAATGAGCTCAGGAAGGCGAAGACGCGCTTGGCCACCGCGTCCTCCTTGCCGGGCAGGCCGTCTATGCGGGCCAGCTCCAGGAACAGGTCTAACAGCCGCCGGCTTACCATCGCCCTATTTCGCCCACTCGCGGGCCAGGTTAACCAGCACCTCGGCGGACTTGTTCATGCCGTCGAGCGAGACCCACTCGTAGCGGCCGTGGTAATTGTAGCCGCCGGTGAAGACATTGGGCGCCGGCAGGCCCATGAAGGAGAGCCGGGCGCCGTCGGTGCCGCCGCGCACCGGCTTGATGTGCGGCACCAGCCCGGCCTGCCGCACCGCGGCCAGCAGGTTGCCCATAACCTTCGGATGCTTTACGATCACTTCCTTCATATTGCGGTACTGCTCCTTGAAGGAAAGCTCTATCTTCGCCAGCGGGTATTTCAGACGCATGGCGGCCACCAGAGCCTCCAGCTGCCGTTCCATGTCCTTCAGCTTCTTAAGGTCGTGCTCGCGCGCTATACCGGACACCTCGGCCTTCTCTGTCTCGGCGGCGATGTCCGAGAACATGATGAACCCCTCGCGCCCGGCCGTGGTCTCGGGCAGCAGGTTCTCGGGCCAGGCGGTCACGATATCGGCGGCGATGCGCGCGGCGTTGGCCAGCGCGTTCTTGGCGGTGCCGGGATGCACGCTCTTGCCGGTGATGACGATCTTCACCCCGTCGGCGTTGAAATTCTCCTCCTCCACGGCGCCGGCCACGTCCCCGTCGAAGGTGTAAGCGCACTCGGCGCCGAAGGCCTTAACGTTGAAATATTTAACGCCCTGGCCCACTTCCTCGTCCGGGGTGAAACCTATCTTCAGAGCGCCGTGCGGGATCTCCGGGTGGCGGAGCAGGTGCTGCGCCGCCGCCATGATAATGGCGATGCCGGCCTTGTCGTCGGCGCCCAGCAGGGTGTCTCCGGAGGCGGTGACGATGTCCTCGCCCTTGCAGCCGGCCAGTTCGGGGCAGTTCTTTTCGTTGAGGATCACTCCCAGTTTGCGGCTGATGACGATGTCGCCGCCCTTCCAGGCCTTGTGCAGCTGCGGCTTCACGCCGGCGCCGGAGGCTGCCGGCGAAGTATCCATGTGCGCCAGCAGGCCGATGACGGGCTTCTTCCCCTTCACGGTGGCCGGGATCTCGGCGGTGACGTAGCCGTACTTGTCGAGTTTGACCTTTTTGGCGCCGATGGCCTTCAGCTCGGCGGCCAGCAGGCGGGCCAGCGCGAATTGCTTTTTAGTGGAGGGGAAGGTCTGCGACTTCTCGTCGCTGGCGGTGTCTATCCGGACGTACCGGGCAAAGCGTTCGTAGATCTCTTTCTTCAGGTCCATGCAGCCTCCAGCACTTAACGTTCCCAACGGAAAAAGGATATAATTAAAGCATCCAGTCATTCAAGGAGCCCGCAAATGGCCATCAGCTTCATGCCCAAAGAAGTAAAATTCTTCGACTTCCTTAACCTGCAGACCGAGAACATCGTCAAGGCCGCCGACTGCTTCAAGCACGCCGTCAAGGCTGGCCGCTTCGACGAAGAGACCGTAAAGAAGATAAAGAATTTCGAGCACGAGGGCGACACGCTCTCCCACGAGATCGTGGACATGCTCAACCGCACCTTCATCACTCCCATAGACCGCGAGGACATCTACGCGCTGGCCAACACCCTCGACGACATCCTCGACATGATCAACTCGATGGCCAACCGCATAAAACTCTACAAGCTCGACACCAACGACGAGCATATGAACCTCTTCGCCGAGACCATAGACCAGTCCACGCAGGCGCTGGCCAACGCGGTCAAGCACATGCACGACACCAAGCGCGCCCGCCGCGTGCTGGATTACTGCATAGAGGTCAACCGCCTCGAGAACGTGGGCGACCAGATCCGCGAAAAGGCCATCAGCCGCCTCTTCGACACCGAGAAGGACCCGATCATGGTCATCAAGTGGAAGGAGATCTACGAAGTGGCCGAGGGCACGCTGGACACCTGCGAGCACGTGGCGAAGGTCATAGAAGCCATCCTCGTAAAACATGGATAGCGCGCTGCTCGTGGTCATAGGGCTCATAGCCCTGGCGCTGGTCTTCGACTTCCTCAACGGCTTCCACGACGCCGCCAACTCCATCGCCACCATAGTCTCCACCCGCGTGCTGACGCCTCGCCAGGCGGTGATCTGGGCCGCGTTCTTCAACGTGGTGGCCTTCTTCATCTTCGACCACTCGGTGGCCAAGACGATGGGCAAAGGCATCGTGGACATCGCCGTGATAGACAGCCACGTCGTCTTCGGCACGCTGGTGGGCGCCTGCGCCTGGAACATCCTCACCTGGTATTTCGGCCTGCCGTCGAGCTCCTCCCACGCGCTGATAGGCGCGCTGGCCGGCGCCGCCGTGGTGAAGGCCGGCTCCACCGAGGTGCTGGTGATGAGCGGCATCTACAAGGTGGTGGCGTTCATCGTCATCTCCCCCCTGCTCGGCATGCTGCTGGGCCTGGTCTTCGGGGTGGTGGTCTACCGCCTCTTCGCCAAGGCCATCCCGAGCAAGGTCGACCATCTCTTCCGCAAGGGACAGCTGCTGTCGGCCGCCGCCTACAGCCTGGGCCACGGCGGCAACGACGCGCAGAAGACGATGGGCATCATCGCCGGCCTGCTGGTCAGCGCGGGCTACCTCAACGCCGGGCCCACCGGCACCGAGTTCGACATCCCGAAATGGGTGGCCGTGCTCTGCTACACCGCGATGGGCCTCGGCACGATGTTCGGCGGCTGGCGCATAGTAAAGACGCTGGGCCACAAGATCTCCAAGCTCAAGCCGGTGGACGGCTTCTGCGCCGAATCCGGCGCCGCGGCCACCCTGTACCTGGCCAGCGGCATGGGCGTCCCCGTCAGCACCACGCATACCATCACCGGCGCCATCATGGGCGTGGGCACGATGAAGCGCTTCAGCGCTGTACGCTGGGGCGTGGCGGGCCAGATCATCTGGGCCTGGATCCTCACCATCCCCGGCGCGGCCCTCATCTCCGCCTTGGTCTACCTGCTCTCGAGCGGGCTGTTCAGCAGTTAAGCCGCCGCTGAAAAAGAAAAGGGCCGCGCTGAGCGCGGCCCTTTTTTATTGGCGCGGCCGGGTTACTTTGCCGCCGCGGCGCGGCCGGCCAGCATGCCGGAGGTCCAGGCCAGGTGCAGGTTATAACCGCCCGAGTCGCCATCGAGGTCCAGCAGCTCCCCCGCCACGTAGAGGCCGGGGACCAGCCTGGAGGCGAAAGTGGCCGGGTCTATTTCCGCGAGCGCGCAGCCGCCCGCCGTCACCATGGCGTCCTCGAACCCCAGTGAGCCTTTAATGGACACCGGGAAAGACTTGAGCATGGCGGCGAGGCCGTCCAGGCCCGGCCCTGCCGGTGCGTCCCAGGCGAGGCCGCAGCGGGCGGCGGCGGCCTTTATCAGTTTCTCGTTGAGCAGGCCGCAGGCGAAGTGCCGCAGCGGCCGGCCCGCGAACAAGGCGGCGCGTTTCTCCAGCAGCGCGGCGAGTTTCTTCTCCGTCAGTTCCGGGAAGAAATCGGCTTCCAGGTAAACCTTGTAATCTTTCATGGCCGTGACCGCGGCGCGGCTGAGGTCCAGCACGGCCGGGCCGGAAACCCCGTAAGCGGTGAACAGCAGTTCCCCAGAGCTTTCGGCCACCGGCTCGCCGTCGAGCATCAGCCGCAGCGCCACGGGCGCCCGGACCCCGTCCAGTTCCTTCAAAAACGTTTCGTTGGACCGCAGCGGGGCTATGACCGGGACCAGCGGGGAGACCTCATGCCCGAGCGCCCGCAGCAGCGCCGCGCCGGAGGCCGACCCGCCTATCTGGGGGTAGCACGGGCCGCCGGCGGCCAGTATCACGCGCCGCGCGCCCAGCAGGAACTTTTCGCCGCGCTCCGCCTTCTTCTCCCACTGCGGCGCCACCTTGCAGGCCTCCACCGAGAAGCCCCCGCCGCCGGGAGCCAGCGCGGTCACTTCCGTCAGCGTCTGTATGCGGCCGCCGCGGAAAGCCAGCTCGTTGGAGAGGGCGCCAACCACGTCCTGCGCGCGCATGGAGCGCGGGAAAAGGCGCCCGTCGGCTTCCGTGACCCAGAGCAGGCCCAGCCCCTCGAAAAAGGCCGTCACTCCGGCGGGCGGCAGCGCGGCGAAGGTCTTCTTCAGGAAGGCGGCGGCCGGCGGATGGTAGCGCGCCGGCGTCACCGAGGCGTTGGAGAAATTGCATTTGCCGGCGCCGGTGGACAGGATCTTCCTGCCGGGCACGTGGTTCTTCTCCAGCACCAGGACCGAAGCCCCGGCGCGGGCCGCCTCCACGGCGGCGGCCAGGCCGGCCGCGCCGGCCCCGGTGACTAACACGTCATACGTCTTTTCCATAAATATTCACGCAACGACAAGGGGACAGGGTTAGCAAAAGCCCCTCGGAGGCCGAGGCTTGCGTAAGCGCCGAGGCCGAGAGCGGCAGGCGCGGCCACGGTGTGGCCGACGCCGTTTTTGCGTTCCTGTCCCCTTGTCGACGCCTACACCCTGCCGGCGCTGCCGAGCACGGTGGCGTTCTTGTCCATGTACATCTTTATCAGCTCTTCGCGGGCCGGGCCCAGGTACTTGCGCGGGTCGAACTCGGTGGGCTTCTCGGCGAAGACCTTGCGGATCACCGCGGTCATCACCAGGCGGCCGTCGGAATCGATATTGATCTTGCAGACGGCGCTCTTGGCGGCGCGGCGCAGCTGCTCGGCGGAGACGCCTACGGCGTTCTCCATCTTGCCGCCGTACTTGTTGATCATGTCTATATATTCGTTGAGCACCGAAGAGGCGCCGTGCAGCACGATCGGGAAGCCGGGGATGCGCTTCTCGCATTCCTCGAGGATGTCGAAGCGCAGGGGCGGGGCGCTCTCTCCGGGCTTCACCTTGAACTTGAAGGCGCCGTGGCTGGTGCCGATGGAGATGGCCAGCGAGTCCACGCCGGTCTTCTTGACGAAATCCTCGACCTGCGCGGGGTCGGTGTAGTTGGAATGCTCGTGGGAGACCTCGTCCTCGATGCCGGCCAGCACGCCCAGTTCGCCCTCGACGGTGACGTCGTATTTGTGCGCGTATTCCACGACCTCTTTAGTGATCTCCACGTTCTTCTCGTAGGGGTGGTGGGAGGCGTCTATCATGACGGAGGAGAAGCCGTTGTCGATGCAGCTCTTGCACAACTCCACGGTGTCGCCGTGGTCGAGGTGCAGGGCCACCGGCACGGGGCCTTCCTTGAACTCCTTGATCATCTCCATCGCGCCGCGGCCCATCCAGCGCAGCAGCGTGGCGTTGGCGTAATCGCGCGCGCCCTTCGAGAGCTGCAGGATCACCGGCGAGCGGCTGCGGCAGCAGGCGGTCAGGATGGCCTGCAACTGCTCCATGTTGTTGAAATTGTAGGCGGGAACGGCGTAGCCGTCCTTCATGGCGTTCTTGAACATCTCGCGGGTATTTACGAAACCGAGCTCTTTGTATGATACGGGCATATTGTCCTCCGGCTGAAATTGCGCTGCAAAACCATTATATGAATTAAAACGGCGCCGTCAAAACTTACTTCCCCCCAATGAAATTTGCTAAAATACATTATTCCGCCTTTCCTGCACAATGCGATGCGCGGGGTCAGGGGGTCGGGGAACTAACGGGGACAACGGAGGGAAAATGCAGCAACAGGAAAAACCGTATCTTACTGGCAGGGCCTTCTTATTCAGCATACATAAGGGCGAGGACCTGCTGCAGGCGATCCAATATTTCTGCCACCACCACCAGGTCCGCTGCGGCCTGATAAACGCCATCGGCGCCGTGGAGAAGGCGGTATTCAGCGTCTACGACCAGAAGGCCAAGAAGTACAACAAGCTGACGATAGAGAAGGAACTCGAGATCCTGTCCCTCTCCGGCAACATCAGCCTGTTCGACGACAAGCCCATGGTGCACGCGCACGCTATGTTCTCCGACAACGAGGGCAAGGCCTTCGGCGGCCACCTCGTGGCCGGCTCGCGCGTTTTCAGCGCCGAGGTCTTCATACAGGAACTCACCGGCGACATCAAGGTGCGCAAACTGGAGAAAGCCACGCAGCTGCCGCTGTGGGCCAACCCGGTCTGCCTTAAATGACGGACGGCGGACCTGAACCCACGGATGGAGGCGGCCTGATACCGCCTCCATCTTCATTCCGGGCCGGCTTCGTGCCCATCACCGGCCTGCCCAACGCCGGCAAGTCGACGCTGATGAACGCGCTGTGCGGCACGCGTCTCTCCATCATCTCGGAAAAACCGCAGACCACCCGCAACAATATCCTGGGCATCCTCAACGGCAAGGATTACCAGGCCGTTTTCGTGGACACCCCCGGCTTCCTGCGCGCGCGCAACATGTTCGAGCGCAGCATGGAAGGCGCCATCAAGCGCGCCGCCGCCGAGGAAGGGGACCTCTGTATCCTCATCGTCGAGCCGGGCCTCCCCCCGGAGGACAAGATCCCGCTGTTCGACCCGCTCAAGCAGGTGCGCTGCCCGCTTTACCTGGTCATCAACAAGCTGGACAAGGAAAAGACCGGCGACCGCGCCAAGGCCGCGGAAGACTTCTATTCCCGGCTGCTCACCATAGACAAGGTTTTTCACGTTTCCGCGCTCACCGGCGGCGGCCTGAAGGAACTGCGCGCCGGCCTCAAGGCCGCGCTGCCGGAACATCCCCCCTACTACCCCGTGGACCAGGTCACCGACCGCTGGGAGAAGTTCTACGCCGCGGAGATAATCCGGGAACAGATCTTCAAGATGTACACCCAGGAGATTCCCTACTCCTGCGCGGTGGAGATAGAGGTTTTCAGGGAAGCGCCCGGCGAGGACGACCAGATCCTGGCCGCGGTGCACGTGGCGCGCGCCGGGCAGAAACCCATCATCATCGGCAAAGGCGGCGCCGCCATCGCCCGGCTGCGCGAGGCTTCGGCCAAGGCCATCGGTTCTTTCCTCCACCGCCCGGTGGAGCTGCACCTCACGGTCAAGGTGACCCCCGGCTGGCAGGATAACCCCGTTTTCCTGAAAGAAATCGGTTTCTATGACAAGAAGTAGCGGAGAGGAGCGGGTGGTCTACGCGCTGGCGGCATACCTCGGCGCCTCGCTGCTGGCCACCGTACTGCTGCTGCTGCTCTCGCTGGCGTCGATGAAACTGTTCTTCGCCGCCGCGCGCTACGCGCTGGGGCCGGAGGCGGTATACTGGTTCAAGCCCGCGCTTTACGACTCGGCGGGTTTCGCCCTCGCCTCTGCCGGCACCGCGCTGGCCCAGTACTTCCTGGTCAGCCTGCTGCGGCGCGCAGCCGACGAGAAAATGTTCCTCGCCGTCATCTGCGGCTTCACCGCGCTGTTCTGCGGCCTGCTCTTCTGGCGGACCGCGCTGTTCTCCAGCCTGGGCGCCTACGGCCTCTCCGGCCTGACCGTCACGCTGGCCGCACTCCTGGGCGGCCTGGAAGCGGTTTACCAGGCCGACACGGAGAATCCGTGGCCGCCTTCGGTCTCCTCTCTGTTCCGTTAATTTATTCCCAGACGCCGGGGATCTTCTGTCCGCAGGGGCAGGCGCCCCCGGGGCCGAGCAGGTTCGCCTTTACGGCGAACCCCTCGCGCTCTATCACCCGCCTTCCGCAGGCCGGGCAGGCGGTGTGCTGCCCCTGCGCGCCCCGCACGTTGCCGCAGTAGACGTAGCGCAGGCCGGCGGCAAGGCCGAGGGCCCGGCCGCGGGCGAGCGTCTCCGGCGGGGTGGGCCGGGCGCCGGCCATCTTGTAGTCCGGGTGAAAAGCCGTAAGGTGCCAGGGGATATCCGGCGACAGCCCGGCGAGGAAGCCGGCCATTTCCCCTATCTCGCCGTCGGAATCGTTGAAGCCGGGGATCAGGAGCGTCACGACCTCCAGCCAGAAGCCGGCCTCCCGGATGGCGCGTATGCCGTCGAGGACCCTGTCCAGCCTGGCCCCGCAGACCTTGGAGTAATTTTCGGCGCTGAAGCATTTTAAGTCCACTTTCCAGAGGTCCATCACCGGCCGCAGCAGCGCGACGGCCTCCGGCGTGGCGTAGCCGTTGGAGACGAAAGCCGAGCGCAGGCCCAGCTTTTTCCCCTCGGTGAAGACGGCGGCGGCCCATTCCGCGGTTATCAGGGGCTCGTTATAGGTGGAGACCAGCAAACGCGCCCCGGCCTCCTCTGCGGCCGCGGCCAGCGACGAGGCGGAGACCTCCTCCGGCTCGGCGCCGGCGCCGGAGGCGGAGGCCAGGTCGGAGATCTGCCAGTTCTGGCAGAAGCCGCAGCGGAAGTTGCAGCCGTACATGCCGAAGGAAAGCGTGCGCGCTCCGGGCAGAGCGTGGAAGAAGGGCTTCTTCTCTATCGGGTCGGGAGCGGCGCCGGAAACGTAGCCCCACGGGGCCCGCAGCGCGCCGCCCCGGACAAAGCGCACGCCGCAGATGCCGGCGCCCCCCTCGGGGACCGCGCAGCGGTGCGCGCAGGCCAGGCAGCGTACCCGGCCGCCGGCAAGTTTTTCGGAGAGGGCGGCCTCGCGCGATAATTGAGGATGAAAAAGCATCAGCTCCCCTGCAGGCTGGGCTTGGGGGCTATGACTTTGAGGGCGGAGGGCAGCACCGTGAAGCGGATGCGTCCGTCGTGGGAGTAGAAATCCTCGCCGTCGAGGTGGTACCACGCGCCCCCGCCGCAGTTGAACTCAATAACGCGGCCCTTGTAAGCGGAATAGATACCGGGGTGCCGGTCCAGCGTGCCGCGGAACAGGGCCGGCACGGCGGCCAGCAGCCTGTACAACGGGGCTTTTTTCACGGAAACGAGGTCTAGCAGGCCGTCGTCGATGTAGGCGCCGGGGGCCATGCGCGCCCCGCCGCCGTACTGCACGCCGTTGAGCACCGCGTTGACCATGGCCAGCAGTTCCAGGCGGCGGCCGTCGAGGTTGACGGTAACCGGGGCAGGCTTATAGGAGATCAGGCGCCTGGCGGCGTGCCACACATAGGGCAGGATGCCGCGCCGTGAGCCGAGCGAATTAAAATCGTGCGCCACCTCGGCGTCCAGCCCCACGCCCCCGGAAACCAGGAACGGGCGCCCGTTGGCCAGGCCAGCGTCCACCGGCCGGGGTTCCCACTTGAGCAGTCCCGCCAGAGCGGCGTCGAAGTCCAGCGGGATATACAGGTTGCGGGCCAGACCGTTGCCGGAGCCGCAGGGGAGAATACCCAGCGCGGCGCCCTTGCCGATGAGCGGGATGGCGGCCTCGCGGATGGTGCCGTCGCCGCCCGCCGCCACGACTCGGGAGAAGCCCGCCAGCACGGCGCGCGAAGAAAGTTCGGAGGCGTGGTCGCGGGCCTCTGTAAAAGCTATCTCGCAGCGCAGTTTGCGGCCGGAGAAAAAGCGTTCTATGCGCTCGCGTACGGAGCCGTGACGCAGGCCGGCCTTGGGATTGATGATAAAAAAATAGGACATCTACTCTGTGGCGCTGAGGCCCGTGGCCCAGTCCGCCTTGCCGCCGGTGGGCTCTATGGCCAGCAGCGTATTGCCGGCCGCCGACGAGCCCTTGCCGCAGCGGAAGCGCACTTTATACACATAGCCGATGCGCAGGTCCGGCTTCGGCCCGAGCACGCCGGAGTCTTCCACGTAAAGGTAGTCGATCTCCTTAGCCCGGCCCGAATAGACCAAATTGAGCCGCCAGCCGGCTGGCACGCGCTTGGCGGTTATCATCTGCAGCTGCATCTCCAGGTCGCGGCCCTCGTAGCGTTCGGGGCGGGCGAAGAAGTCGTCCTCTTCCCCCCGCAGCGCGCGCTGCGCGGGCTGGGGAGCCTCTTCCATGACGATCTCCGCGGGGCGGGGCGCCGCGGGGGCTATGACGGGAGCCGGCGCGGGCGGCGCCGGTTCTTCCTCCTCCGGCTCCAGGTCAGGCGGCGCCTCGGGCTCCTCGGACCCCGCCCCCTCCTCGCCCTCGGCCCGCGCCGAAGGTTGCGGGGAGTAGGGGGTCTGGAAAGAGGCCGGGTGGGCCGGGGGCTTGGAGGGATAGAACTTGTCCTTAAGTATGAAGCCCAGGATGATGCCTATGAAGAAAAGGAGGAAAGTGTTCAGCGCCCTGAGGCGGAAGAAATTCATGTCTTGATTTTATAATATTTGCGGTATATTGTATATTTGAGGGATACGGAGGATTTTATGAAAAAAATATTATTGGCCGCGGCCCTGTTCCTTCCCGCGCTACCGCTGTTCGCCGCGCCTTCAGGCTGCCTCTATGACCTGTCCGGCCCGGTGGAAATATTCAAGGCCGGCGCGCCCGGCTGGGCCCCCGCGCGCAAGGGCGACGCCCTGGACCAGGGTGACCGGGTGCGCACCGGCGAGAAGGCCTGGTGCGAGCTCCTGCTGCGCGACGGCAGCTACATTAAACTGGACGCCGGCTCCGAGACCGCCGCCGACGAGCTGAAGACCGCGGCCGGAGAGCGCGCTTTCTCCTTCTCCTTTCTCAAGGGGAAGGCCCTGTGGATGGCGTCCCGGCTAAAGGCCAAGACCCTCTCCAAGTTCTCGGTCCGGACGCCATCGGCGGTCTGCGCGGTGCGCGGCACCGATTTCTCCATAGCCGTCTCCACGGCCGGCGAAACCACGGTGGGCCTGTTCGAAGGGGCGGTAGCCGTGACCGGCGCCTCGCAGGAGACCGAGATCGTCGCCGGCCAGGAGGCCTACGCGGGGCCGGGCGGGCTGACGGTGGAGGGCAGGCTCTCGAAGTTCATGCGGGCCGAGGAACGCCGCTGCGCCAAAGTCCGCGGCAGGGTAGCGGGGCTGCGCAAGCGCCTGGCCGAGCGTGAAACCTTCCTCGACGAGTATATGGATAAGCAGGCCAAAAAACTGGCCGATTTCGACGCGCGCCGCGAGGAAAGGCTCAAGGGCCGCAAATAACCCGCCAGCCAAAAGAAAAAGGCCGGGACAGCCCGGCCTTTCTTCATTTCCGCGGAATCTTACTGCAGTTCGGCGTCCAGGTCGTAAGAGGAAGTGCGGTTGACCTTGACCGGGCGCTTGGCGTTCTTGATGAGCAGCTGCGACAGGTCGGCCGCGCCGCCCCTATGCATGGCCACGTCCAGCACCGCGACGCCGCCGCTGAAAGAGCGCACCCAGGAGGCGCGCACCGCGGGGATATTGCGCAGCAGCTTGGTGAACTCGCTGAGGTCGTTCATGGTGGCCACGTTGGCCAGGTTCAGGCGCACAATGGATTTTTCCCTGAGGGCCTTGAGCACGCTGTCCTTGAGCGGGTCGGAGGCCTTCTTGGCCGCGTTGATGATGGAGGCCCGGGCGGCGGCCTGGTCGTTGAGGTCTATGCCGCCGGCGGATTCCTGCACCGAGGTCAGCGTCTCCAGCGAGCCCTGCTTGACGGCCGCCAGAGAGATGCCGGCCCGGTAGGACACGAAGCCGCCGAGGCCTTCCCTGGTGTTGAAGGAGGTGCGGACATCGCCCTTGATGACGATGTCGGCCTTGTCCTTCTCTCCGGTGATGAAACCGGCCTCGATGAGGCGGTTCTTCAGTTCCAGAGCGGCGTAATCGGTCTGCAGCGGCTGTCCGTCCGCCGACTCGGCGATGTCGAAGCCGATGACCGGGTTGCCCAGCTTCTGCGGCTCAGTCTCCAGCGTCCGGAGCTTGGCTGAAAGATCTTCCTTGCGCACGTGGGCGCGGATGCGGGTCTTGTAGAACTCGCCGTCGCGCCACTCCTTGAGCGTCTCGTATTTCTCTATGTAGCCCTCGCTGCGGGAGGTGATGCTGTCGTCTATCAGGATGGCCTTGGAGACCATGGCGTCCTGCGAGACGTACACGCCGACCACCAGGCCGAGGGCGTTCTTCATGGCCTCGGCGAGGGCGGTCTTGCGGGCGCCTTCGGTGTCCCCCCCTACCAGCGGGGCCATGCCTTCGGCTTCCACCACCTCGGTTTCGTAAGCGGGATTAAGGGCGCTCTTGCGGGCGCCCCCGCAGCCGGCGGCGGCCAGGAAGACCGCCGCGAGCAGCGCGCGGGAAAGGCGGGACGTCATCGGGCGGCCTTACTCGGCCAGCTTGATGCCGGCTTCCTTGAGCGCCTTCTTGGGCAGGCGCAGCACGACGATGCAGCCGTCGTCGGAGGTCCATTCTGTGCGGACCACCTGCGCGCCTTTGATCACGGCGTCGATCTTGGTGGCGAGCACGGAATCGGTCTCTATGGCTTTCTCTACGGTAATGCCGCCTTCCAGCTGCACGCCCTTGATGAAGGAGAGCATGTTGTACTGGCCGTTGACGATGGAGGCGTTGCGCGAGGTGGCCATGCGCTGGGTCTTGTTCTCCAGCGTCTGGTCGGCGGCGCCTATGCCGCGGGCGAAGATGTAATTCTTGGTGATGCCTTCCTCGACCCACTCCCTCTCTATTTCGCCGGTCTTGCCGACCGAGCCCTTATCCGGGGAAGACGAACAGCCGGCTACCAGCAGAGCGGCCATGGCGGTAAAAAGTAATCTTTTCATTTATAAACCCTCCTTAACTTTCATAAGTAATTCTATAAACAAAACTCCATGGTGTCAATTTGACTTAGGATACGTGCATAGGCCCGACAAGGGTACGCCTTCTCCGGGCCTGGCGTTCCCCGTTGGTTAGTAGATCCAGAAGAAGTCGGAGTCCTTCTTCTTTTCGGGGGCCGGGGCGGTCTTGGCCCTGGGCTTGACGGGAGCCGCCTTGGCCGGGGCCTGGCGATCCGGGCGCGGCGCCTTATAGGAGGTCTTTTTCTTGTACTCGTTGATTGTTATGCTGCTGAACTTATAGGAGAAGGCTATCAGCGAAGAATTGTAGACCTCGTTGCCCATGCCGGTGGAGAAATCCAGGGCCATGTCGCCGTAATGCAGGCCGAAGCCCAGCGTCATGCCTTTATTGTCCTCAGCCGCCTTGTACCCCAGGCGCAGGTTGAAGATGCGCTGGAAATGGTACTCGAGACCGAAGCGCAGGCTCTTGATGGACTCGTTCATGTAGAAGTCGGACTCCGCGGCGAGCAGCACCGACTGGTCCATCACCGTGGGCCGCTCCCAGGCCGCGCCCAGGCGCAGGATGGACGGCAGCGGCGTGGTCTCCGTGCCGTACTTCAACCCGCCGCCGTAGTTGGAGATGGAGGCGCCCAGCGACAGGCCCAGGTTGCGCTCCGTAAGCAGCCAGCCCGCGTCGAAAGCGAGCGCGGAGGGAGGAGAGTCGTCCTCCAGCATGGTGGAGCGGACATACTTCACGTTGAGGCCGAGGTACTGGTCTATCGCGGCCTTAAAGCCCTCGAGGTTGACCTCGTCGGAGTAGACGCGCTCGCCGTAGCCAGCCGTGAGGACCAGGTCCTTCTGGGCGTCGAAATTCCTGGAGACGACGGAGCCGTCGTTGGCGATAAGGTTGTACTGAAAGGAGCCGGCGTCCGCCATCATCAGGGAAAAGGCCGCGCCCGGTTTGGAGAGGCCCGCGAACCCGATCAGGGGCAGCGGCGTGGCGCCGGCCAGGTAGTTGAGGGAGGAATCGTCGAAACCGGAATGGTACATGGCCGAAGCTTCGGGGACGTAGAGCCGTCCGAGGCCGGCGGGATTGTAGGCGATAGAGTAGACGTCGTCGACAACGGCGACGAAAGCCCCCCCCATGCCGGCGGCGCGGGGGCTCATCTCGGTCTTGAGCACCTGCATCGCGGCGGAGCCGGGGCCGCCGGCGGCGGCGGGCAGGGCGTGGGCCAGGAAAGCGGCGGCGCAAAGCAGTGCCGCGGCCGTCTTTCCCGATATAATTTTAGTCCTGGTGTTCATAAGAGCCGCCGTAGCGCAGACCTACCGGATCACCGCTATTTTCACGATCTTGTCCAGGCCGGGCCCCTTCGTCTTCACGAAGTAGATGCCGCTGGCCGCCTTGCCGCCGGAGGAATTCCGGCCGTCCCAGTCCACCGTGCCCTTGCCGGCCGGGACCGGCCCGTCGTAGACCGTCTTTACCAGCGAGCCCGACTGGGTATAGACCTTCACCGAGAGGCTGCCCGGGGACTGCACCTCGTACTTGATGATGGAGGCGGAATCGCCGGTGATGATATTGTTATAGGCCGTGGCCGCCGAGCGGTTGGCCGTCAGGTTCAGCGCGTTGGAAACGCCCAGCGAGAGCACATGGCCCAGGTGGTTGCGGCCGAATACCTCGAGGTACACCGTGCCTACCCCGGGGTAGCGGGCGGCGAAGCCGGGCTGCAGGCGCACCCGGCCCGACATCAGGCGGCGGCCCAGGGAATCGGTATTACCCGGGGTGGCCAGCACGGCCTGGGAGACGACCATGTAGGAGCCGGGGGCGTTCGTTTTGGTGAGCGCGATCGGCTCGTAGTTGTGGTCGCGCAGCTGGGCGTACTCGAACACCAGCTCGGCCCCGGTAAGGGTGGAGGAGGTGGGCGCCACCGTGGCCGAAAAGTAGGGGTAGGGCGCGTCGAAGGCGATATCGTCGTTGTCGTAGAGGGCGGAGTAGACGCGCGCGGACGCGGTGCCCTGGGTCTTGCGGGAGAGGGTCAGCGTGTAAGGCGTGGTGGAATTGTCCTCGGAGTTGCCGTAATATATGTTGGGCGCGGCCGAGACCACGAGGTAATACCGCCCTCCGCCGTAGGGCACGGGATAGCTGAGGGTTACGGAAGGGCTCAGCGTGGAGCAGGCCCCGCTGATGGGGCAGGCGTTGGAACCGGTGCCGTAGATGGCCGGGATCGCCTCCGTGACATATTCGCGGTCGGCGTCGAAGAGGAACATGGAGTAAGCGTGGTAGATACCCTCGCTGGCGGTAGCCGGCAGGTCCAGCCTGGCCGTGAACTCCCCCTCGGCCAGCGGCAGGGAATAATAGTCCACGTCGCCCAGCGGGTAGACCGTGGCGGACAGGGAAGAGAGGCTGCTGACGTCGGCGGCGCACTCGGGGCCGTTGTTGGTGTCGCACAGGCCGCTGGCCCCGCTGAGTTCGTAGGCGTCGCCGCCCGGAGCCGAACCTATGCCGTGGTCGGCGAAGGCCAGGTTGATCTTGGTGCGCATCGCGGCCGTGCAGCCGTCTCCGGAGAGTTCCAGCTGCGAGCAGGCGTCCAGCATGGCCTCGCGGAAGTTATAGAAGTTGTCGGGAAAATAGAACAGCGCCGCGAAAGCCAGCACGTCGGCGGCGTTGCGGCCGGCAAAATCCCCGGTCAGGTTGCCCAGGTAGCGGGTCCCGTTGGGATTGCCCAGTTTGTAGAGAGCCTGCGAGAGTATCATGCCGTCCTCGTGCACCTCGCCCCACCAGTCTCCGGGCATCACGCGGATGCCGGTAGGCTGATTGGAACCGGAGATGTCGCGGGCGGAGCCCTCGCCGGCGCCTATGAAATTACCCAGCACGTTCTGGTTGGCGTAGGGGCTGCCGTCGTAGCCCTCGCTCCAGAACGAGGCCAGCGCTAAATAATCGGCCAAGGCCTCGCTGATGGCGCCGAACTCGCCGAAATTGATGATAGGGTAGATGCGGTCTATCACGAGGTGGATGTACTCGTGGCGCACTATGGTCCCGTCCAGGGCGAAGGAGCGGAACTTCTTGTTCCAGTCGCGCGGACCGTCGCCCATGATGATATGGCCGTGTTCCAGGTCGTAATAGGCGTTCATCATGCCGTGGCAGGCCTCGCAGCCGGTGAGGCTGTCGGGCAGGCCGTTGGCATGCACCATCACCGGCACCTGGCCGTCCAGGTTGGCCGCGGCGCTGCCGTCCTGCTGCTTGTTGATAGGGTCGAAATAGCGGCGTATGGCGTTGAGGTGGTAGAAGGCGTTGACCTCGGAAAGCGCGTTGGCCTCGCCGAGGCTGGCGTCGAGGTTGAGCCCCGCGGTGGTGGTGGACCACACGACCGAGCCTGTTGGGTTGCTGCGCTCCCAGGGGGCATTGGTCAGCACCAGGAACTTGGAATGGTCCACGGTGAAGCCGGTGGACACGCCGGAAGCGTCGGTCTCCATCGTGACCTGAAAAGAAGGATTTTCCACCGCGGCGCCGTAGAAGGCCACGGTGCGCGAGCCTATATAGGCGCCCAGCACGGCGCTGCCGTTCTGCACCTTTACTATATCCTCGTCGAGCACGGAGCCGTAGGTATCCAGCACGCCGGCGCTGAAAGCCGAGAAGCGGGGCATCACCTTGGCGAAAGTAGCATCGGGGTACTGGTCCGTCCAGTCGCCGCTGTTTATGGTGACGCTATTGGAGTAACTGGCGTTGTTGGCGTAGGGGTTGGGCGCGGCGAACGGGGTATTCTTGGTCAGCCAGACGCCGCCGCCGTTGTCGAAGTGGGCGCTCTCGCCGCGGAAATTGGTCACCGCGAAGAAAGGTCCCTTCAGCGAGGAGAACACCTTGCCGTTCTGCTGCATGCAGTAGTCGCCGTACTGGGTGGTCGCCGTCATGCTGGAGTAGTCGTTGGCCCAGAAATACTGGTCGCGCAGGGACCTGCGCACGGGCTGCGTCCAGAAATCCTCGGCGATATTGAGCGAATCCGCTTCGTAGCCGGGCAGCGGGGAGACGGCGTAGACCGTGCCCGAGGAGGTGCCGTTGGTCAGGAAAAAGCCGTCGCTGCCGTTGCAGATATAGCGCAGGTCGTCGTAGCGGTAGAGCACGGAGCCGTCGGCCGCGTCGACGTAGTAAACCCACAGACCGCCCGCGCGGCCGCGTATCTTCCAGGCCAGCTTCAATTCCCCGGCGGCCTCGTCGGGGTAGATCACCAGCTCCGTCCGCTTGATCTTAAGCTGCGCGCCCAGGTGCATCACGGCGGCGGTGACGGCGGCCTGCTCGGTGACGGCCGGAACGGTATTGATCTGCAGGTCCGGCTCGAATTTGCCCTGGTAGCCGCGCACCTCTCCGGAGGCGGTTACGTGCACCCTGGCGTAGGAGAATTCCACGGGTACGCCGTCCTTGTACTGCTGGTACTGCAGGTGGGTGACGCCGCGGAATTCTTTTTTGAGCGTCAGGCGCAGCGCGGAGGGCTCCACTTTGAGCAGGTCTTTGTTCTCCGCGAAGAAAGTCATGGCGGCCTGCTCGGGCGAGCCGGCGTAGCGGGCGGTGCGGCCGCCGGTGATGGATTCGGGCAGGGCGGTGCGCGGGTTATAGCGGACTTTCCAGCCGCCGCCGTGCCTGGCGGAGAATTTGCGGAACGCTTCGCGCGCGGCCGGCGCCGGGGCCTTGCGCACCTGCCGCAGGGAATCGGCCAGCGGGGAATGGCGCCGCTCGCGCGCCTTCTGGGCGGCGCAGAGTTCTCCCGCCCCCGTGAGGAGGAGCAGGAGGAAAGCGGGCAGGAGCAGGCGGTTTGACATAAAATTACTTCCGTGCGGCGCGCCGGAGGATCTTCAGCGCCCCCGAGAGTTTCACCTTGGTATCCGGGTCGTCGAGGGTCAGGGCCAGCAGCGGCAGCGCCTCGTCGTCTATAAGAGAATCGGCCACTTCGATGGCTTCCAGCCTGATGTCGGCGCTGGCGGCGGTCATGGCGTCCCTGGCGGTCTGCGCGTCTGCCGGCGAGCCGGCCTGCACGAGGCCTTTCTGTACGGCTATCTTAACGCGTATATCCTTGCTTTCGGCCGCCGCCGCGGTGAGCTTGCTCTTTACTTTTATATCCTTTATGCCGCCCAGGGCGGCTATGGCCTTCAATTTTATCGTAGGGTTCTCATCATCGGCCAGCTTGAGCAGCGCTTCCGCGGCGTCTTTGCGGGCCGGGTTGCAGCGCAGCGCGTCGAGCGCCGCCATCCGAACCCTGACCGAGGTCTCGCCGGCGAGCAGTTTGGCCAGCGGCGCGGCGGCGGAAGGGTGGCAGACCTTGGCGAGCAGCGTGGCCCCCTCGTAGCGCATAGCCTCGTCCTCGTCGGCCAGCGCGCCGGTGATCTGGGCCAGTTCTTCGGCGCGGCCAAGGCGGGCCAGCTCGCGGGCGGCGGCGTCGCGCACGGGGCCGTAATTGTCGTTCTTAAGTTTATAGAGCAGGTCGGCCGCCCGCTCGCCCTTCATCCAGGTGTAGGCCTCTATCGCCTTCTCCCGGATCTTGTTCTGAGAAATGATCTTCAGCTCCACGAGAGGATTATTGGTGACCGGGATGGGACCCTGGGCGGGGACGTCGTTGACTATGGCCAGGATGGTCTTCATCCCGGCGGGGCTGCCCAGCTCCCAGAGCGCGCGGGCCGAGGCGATGCGCACGTACTTGTCGCGGTCTTCGAGCAGGCCGCGCAGCATGCCGGCCGCGGCCTTGTTGCCGGTCTCGCCCAGGATCTCCGCGGCCAGGGCGCGCACGTCGGAGTCGTCGCTCTTGAGGTGGTCCACCACGGTCTTCAGCGCCTTCGGCCCAAGTTCTTTCATGGCAAAAGCCTGGGCCTGCGCCGGTTGCACGGGCAGGGCCAGAAAGACTGAGAGCAGTAAGGCGGCCATATATAAATTCTAGTTTTTCCTGTTTACGGTATGGTTAACTTTTGATTACAAATAAGTTACGGAACGCGCACGATAAATCGTGCCCTCTAGAGGATTCGGCCACAACTCTCGGGCTCACCGTCGTTCGCCCTCGGTCGCGGCCCCGGCTCCCAGCTGCGGCCTGCTGGCCTCGCTGGTCCGCCTTTCGAATCCTCACGCGCGGCATAATTATGCCGCGCTTAGCGTGCACGCGAAAGCGTGCCCTCTAGAGGATTCGAACCTCTAACCTACTGCTTCGAAGGCAGTTGCTCTATCCAGTTGAGCTAAGAGGGCGCTTGTCCCGCCACCAAAGCGGGCGGCCGGACTCCGCCCCGCTCCGGCCTGGCAAGGTAATCCTGCCCGGGCGGTTGAGAAACTATTCATATTATTATAGAATTTATTTGCCGCAAGCGTAAAAAGCGGCGAATTTTCTGCGGAAACGCACTCACAAGCATCAAGGAGCTTACCATGGGCGGACATTCTCACTGGGCCGGTATAAAGCACAAGAAAGCCATCACGGACGCCAAAAGAGGCAAGGTCTGGACCAAGATCATCAAGGAGATCGCCATCGCGGCCAAGGCCGGCGGCGGCAACCCCGACGACAACCCCCGCCTGCGCTCCGCTATCGCGGACGCGAAAGCCAGCAACATGCCGCTCGACAACGTCAAGCGCGCCATCCGCCGCGGCACCGGCCAGGAACCCGGCGTCACCTACGAAGAAATAATTTACGAGGGCTACGGACCCGGCGGCATAGCCATCATCATCAACGTCACCACCGACAGCAAGAACCGCGCCGCCAGCGAGATCCGCAAGATCCTCGACCAGCACGGCGGCAACATGGGCTCCACCGGCAGCGTGGGCTGGATGTTCGAACAGAAAGGCTATATCTCCGTGAAGAAAGAGGACGCCAAGGAAGACGAGCTGATGAACCTCGCGCTGGAGATCGGCGCAGAGGACTTCCGCTCCCCCGAAGGGTCCGAAGAGTACGAGATCATCACCGCGCCGGCCGATTTCGAAGCGGTCAAGGCGAAACTTACCGAGAAAAAGATCCCCCTCTCCTCCTCCGAGATCACGATGCTCCCTAAGAACGAAGTGAACGTCGGAGAGGACAAAGCCGAACAGGTGGTCAAGCTGATGGACTCGCTGGAAGACCACGACGACGTACAGCAGGTCTATTCCAACTTCAACATCCCCGACGCCATCCTCGCGAAGCTGGAGAAATAAGCCTCCTGATGAGGATCTTAGGCATAGACCCGGGTCTGGACAGGACCGGCTGGGCCGTCCTTCAAAAAGACGGCCCGGCCGCTCCCGCTCTGGCGGCGGCCGGGCTGATACATACGCCTAAGAACACCCCGCTGGAGAAGCGCCTGGCGGCCATCTACTCCGAGCTCAGCGCCCTGATAAAAGCCCACACGCCCGCCGAGGCCGCGATAGAGGAAGTGTTCTTCTCCAAGCGCGCCGACACCCAGGCCAATACCACCCACGCGCGCGGCGTGATACTGCTGGCCTGCGAGCACGGCGGGCTCCCGATCAGCGCCTACAATCCCAAGACCATCAAGAAGACCATCTCCGGCAACGGCGCCGCCGAAAAGAAGCAGATGCAGCGCGTGGTGCAGATCACGCTGAACCTGGCCGCCATCCCCGAGCCCGACGACGTGGCCGACGCCATGGCCGCCGGCCTCTGCCACCTGCGCCTGGCCCCCTTCGCCCGCGCGCTGGCCGCCGCCCGGGGGCCCCGCAAATGCTAGCCTACCTGCGCGGCCGCGTGGTCGCCAAGAGCGACGAGAGCGCCGTCATCGAGGTAAACGGCCTCGGCTATGAAGTTTTCCTCTGCTCCCCTTCGCTGGAGGCCCTCGGGCCCGAAGGCTCCCCGGCCGAACTTTTCCTGGCCGAATCCATCAGCATGTACGGCGGCACGGCCCTCTACGGCTTCCGCTCGAAGGAAGAGCAGCAGCTCTTCGACCTGCTGCGCGACGCGGTGCCCAACACCGGCGCCAAGAAAGCCCTGGACTACCTGGGCAAGGCCGTCAGGTCCATGCCCGATTTCTCCTCCGCCGTGGCCGCCAAGGACGCCAAGCGCCTTACCGCCATTTTCGGCTTCACCGCCAAGACCGCCGACAAGCTCATCCAGGCCCTCAAAGACAAAACGCTGCCCGGCGCCGGCGGCGCTTCCAGCGTGGCGGGCATTCCCTCGGGCGCCTACACGCAGGCGCTGGCCGCCCTGATAGGGCTGGGCTTCAGGGCCGGCGAGGCCCGGGCCGCCCTCGAGGACGCCGCGGCCGAGGCCGGCGCGGGCGCCTCCACCGAAGCGGTCATACGCCTGGCGCTCAAGCGGCTCTCCCCCAAATAACATGTCCAAGAACGACGACATCCTTTCGGCCCGCCCGGCCACCGACGAGACCGCGCGCATGGAATCCGCCCTGCGCCCCAGCTCGCTCGACGAGTTCGTGGGGCAGACCCGCCTTAAGGAGAACCTGAAGGTCTTCATTCAGGCCGCCCGGCAGCGCAAGGAACCGCTGGACCACTGCCTCTTCTATTCCCCCCCGGGCCTCGGCAAGACCACCCTCTCGCACATCCTCGCCCGCGAAATGGGCGTCAACATGAAAGTCACCTCGGGGCCGGTGCTCTCCAAGCCCGGCGACCTGGCCGCCATGCTCACCACCGAGCTGGCCGAAGGCGACATCCTTTTTATCGACGAGATACACCGGCTCAATGCGGCAGTGGAAGAGGCGCTGTACCCGGTCATGGAGGACTTCCTGTTCTTCATCAATACCGGCCAGGGCCCCGGCGCGACTACGCTCAAGCTGGCGGTACCTCGCTTTACGCTGGTAGGCGCCACCACCCGAAGCGGCCTGCTTACCGGCCCCCTGCGCGACCGCTTCGGCATCGTATTCAACCTGGGCTTTTACGAGGAAGAGGAGATCACCCAGATCCTCGTCCGCTCGGCCGGCATCCTGGGCAGCAAGGCGGAGCGGCCCGCGCTGCGGCTGCTGGCCCGCCGCTCGCGCGGCACGCCGCGCATCGCCAACCGGCTGCTCAAGCGCGTGCGCGACTTCGCCGACGTAAGGGCCGCGGGCGTGATCACCGTCGACGTGACCGAAGCCGCGATGGCCTCGATGGAGATAGACGCCGAGGGCCTGGACAACCTGGACCGCCGCATCCTGTCCGTCATCGCCGAGAAATTCGGCGGCGGGCCGGTGGGCATAGAGACGCTGGCGGTGGCCGTTTCCGAGGAAGCGGACACGCTGACCGACGTCATCGAGCCGTTCCTGATGCAGGGCGGCTTCCTCAAGCGCACCACCCGCGGCCGCGTGATAACGGCCAAGGCCGCCGCGCACATGGGCTTCAAACTTCCCCGTCAGGCTGAACTTCTCTGATCTTCTACCGTTAATGAAAAGACTCGCCGCCCTCCTGCTAGTATGCGCCTTTACGGCCCCGCCCCCCGCGGCCGCCGGCGCGGCGTCGCCCCGCATCCGCGTGGCCATCGCCCGCAACTCCCCCTCGCTCAAGCTCAAGACCGCCTCGCAGATCTACGTGCAGGAAATGCGTACCGGCCAGAAATTCATGCTGGTGCAGAACGCCAATTACGAAGTGCGCCCCCGCTCCGGCGGCATAGCCGTGGCGGGGCAGGAGCTCTCTTCCCCGGTGAAGCTGCTCGCCGCCGCGGGCCCTGAGCGAATACGCCTGGGCAAGCACCTCTACAAGGGCGACATCATCCTGCACGCCAACCAGGACGGCCGGCTGGACATCATAGAGGATCTCTCGCTGGAGGATTACCTGTACGGCGTGCTCCCGGCCGAAATGAGCCCCGACTGGCCGCTGGAGGCGCTCAAGGCGCAGGCCGTGGCGTCGCGCACCTACGCGATGCGCTATATCAATCCCGCCAAACCCTACGACGTTACCAACGGAGTGGAAACGCAGGTCTATAACGGCACCTCAAGGATCAACCCGCGCATCATAGAAGCGGTGGACTCGACTCGCGGCGAGGTGCTGAAATACAAGGGTTCGCTGGTCCGGGCCTATTTTCACGCGGCCTGCGGCGGCCATACGGCCAGCGCCAAGGCCGCCTGGGGCGAGACTGTTACGAAGCCGCTGTACGGCGTGGCCGACCCTTTCTGCAAACCCTCGCGGCATTCGCGCTGGGAATATTTCCTTTCCGCCAAGGAACTCCTCAAGTTCATACAGGCCCAGAGTTCCACGGCCCTGAAGGTGGCCGGCCTGAAGATACACCAGAAGGACCGCTCGGGCAGGGCGCTATCGCTGCGGGTCGCTACGGACCAGGGCTACAAGACCGTGCAGGCCTCGGAGATGCGCAAGCGCTTCGGCACTTTCGAATTCCGCAGCACCTTCCTCACCTCCATCAGGGCGGTCAGCGGCGGCTACGAGATCTCGGGGCGCGGCTGGGGGCACGGCGTAGGCATGTGCCAGGAAGGCGCCAAGTACATGGCCTACAAAGGCCGCGGCTACACCCGGATACTGCGCCACTATTACCCCGGCGCCTCGATAACACAACATGACTGAACAGGCCCTTAAAGAATTCTCCTCTCTCGAAATCGACCCGCTCATCGCCGACCGGCCCGCCGAGCCGCGCGACTCGTCGAGGCTGCTGGTAGTGGACAAAGCCGCCGGCGCGCTCGCCCACCGCCGCTTCCGCGACCTGGCGGACCTGCTGGGCCCGCGCGACCTGCTGGTGCTCAACCGCAGCAAGGTCTGGAAGGCCCGCCTGGCCGCCCACAAAGCCACCGGCGGCAGGTCGGAGATACTGCTGATGGCCCCCGCCGCGCCCGGCGGCCTGGTCTGGACCGGCCTCTGCCGCAAGATACAGCCCGGCCAGACGCTCGACTGCGCCGGCGGGGCCAGGGCCGAATGCCTGGCGCGCAACGCCGACGGCGGCTACACTTTCCGCTTCTCCGTGCCGGTGGACGAGGCGTACCTCGACGCCAACGGCGCGGTGCCGCTGCCGCAGTATATCCTCAACGCCCGCAAGCGCCTCGGAGCCGAGGCTCCGGCCGACGAGGAGAAGTACCAGACGGTCTACGCGGCCGAGGCCGGCTCCATCGCCGCCCACACGGCCGGCTTCCATTTCACGCCGGAGCTGTTCGAGCGCCTGGAGGCGGCCGGCGTCAAAAAGACTTTCGTCACGCTGCACATAGGCTGGGGCACCTTCAAGATGGTGCGCGACGACGACCCCGCCTCGCACGTGATGCTGGAAGAGGCCTGCGAGGTTTCCGCGGATACCGCGGCGCTCATCAACGCCCACCGCGCCGCCGGCGGCCGCGTGATAGCGGTAGGCACCTCCTCCATGCGCACGCTGGAGACTTTTTCGGACGAGGCCGGCGAGGTGAAGGCGGGCAGCGGCAAGGCCGGCCTGTTCATCATGCCGGGGCACAAGTTCAAGGTCGCCGGCGCCTTCATCACCAACCTGCACGTGCCCGACTCCGCCCCCCTCTACATGACCGCCGCCTTCGCCGGCCGCGACCTCCTCTTTAAAGCCTACTCCGAAGCCGTTAAGGAAAAATACCGCTTCTACTCCTACGGCGACTCGATGCTGATATGTTAATAGATCAACTCGAGCCGCGAGATGCCGAGTCGTGGGCTTGGCTGCTGGATGATGTTCGGTGGTTTACCATATGGGCAGGAACGCAAAACCGCCGTCACTGCGGTGTCGCTGCGCTCCACCCGCACACCGTGCTCGCGGCTGCCCGTCTCGGCCCTCGCGCTATGCAAGCTCGGGACGCAGAAAGTGTCGCTTCGCTCCACCCCGACAGGCTTTTGCTAACCCTGCCCATATGGTTCCCGCCAGTTTCTCACATGTTACATCCTGTTGCGGGAGAACGGCAGGCTGACGAGGGCATGCCCTCGCCGGCCTAATGACTGCCCATATGGTAGGCCGCCAAGATTTTTAGCGCAGAAATTAAGGATTAAATTATGGAACACCACTTCAAAGTTTTACATAAAGACACTGAGACGGCGGCGCGGGCGGCCGTGCTGACCACCAACCGCGGGCTGGTGCATACGCCCGTCTTCATGCCCGTGGCCACGCAGGGCACCGTGAAGGCCGTCACCGAACGCGACCTCGTGGAGATAGGCACCGAGTGCATGCTCTCCAATACCTACCACCTCTACCTGCGCCCCGGCCTGCCCACGCTGGAGAAGTTCGGCGGCCTGAACAACTTCATGAAGCACGAGGGCCCGATCCTCACCGACTCCGGCGGCTTCCAGGTGTACAGCCTCAGCCGCCTGCGCAAGATCACCGAGCACGGCGTGCATTTCGCCTCGCATATCGACGGCAGCCCGCATTTCTTCACTCCGGAGAAGGTCATCGACTTCCAGGCCTCCATCGGCTCTTCCATCTGGACCTGCCTCGACGTCTGCGTCAAGAACCCGGCCTCCCGCGCCGACGCGCTGGACGCGCTCAAGAAGACCAAGCGCTGGGCCGAACGCGCCAAGGCGCATTTCACCGAGAAGGTGCGCCACATCCCGCACGAGAAGCGCCCCAAACTGTTCGGCATCATCCAGGGCTCCATCTACACCGACCTGCGCGCCGAGGCGGCCAAGCACATGGCGGAGCTGGGCGTGGACGGTTTCTGCGTGGGCGGCCTGTCGGTGGGCGAGAGCAAAGCCCAGATGATGGAGTCCCTCGCCGCCGTCATGGAGAACCTGCCCAAGGACAAGCCGGTCTATTTCATGGGCCTCGGCACCCCCGAGGACATCTGGAACTCCGTGGAGCTGGGCGTGGACATGTTCGACTGCGTGCTGCCCACCCGCAACGCCCGCAACGGCCAGGCCCTCACCTCCACCGGCAAACTCTACATCAAGAACGCCCCGTTCAAGAACGACGAGAGCCCGCTGGACCAGGACTGCGACTGCATAACCTGCCGCAACTACAGCAAGGCCTACCTGTCGCATCTGTTCAAGGCGGGCGAGATCCTGGCCAGCCAGCTGATCTCCATCCACAACCTGCGCTTCCTGATAAACCAGACCAAGCTGATGCGCCTGGCCGCGGCCGCTGGCACGTTCAAGCAGGCCAAGAAGGCCTTCATGGACGCCTACCTGCCGGCCAAATAAGGGCTTATTATTAATATAAATAGAAATTTGTTAGAATAGTACGCGTACAAGAAACCGACGGAGGAACAATGAACCAGAACCCCGCACTCATGCAGCTCATCCCCTTTATAGCGGTAGCCGTTATATTTTATTTCCTGCTTATCCGCCCCCAGCAGAAGCAGATGAAAGAGACCAAACTGATGCTCGACGCCCTGAAAGCCGGCGATAAGGTGATCACCCGCGGCGGCCTGATCGGGACCATTTCCTCCGTCAAAGAGGACGAAGTCGAGATAGAGATCTCCAAGGGCGTGAAGTCCTTTTTCACCCGCAGCGCCGTGGCCGCCATCATGGGCCAGGGCAAGTAAAGCAAAGGAGCATTGGAAATGAACAAATTACACTGGAAAATAGGCACCGTTCTGGGCCTGCTTATCCTTTCATTCTGGCTGCTGTACCCCAGCGTGGAATGGTATACCAAGACCAACGACGATCGCGCCAAGACCGAGGCGATGCGCATGCGCCCCAAGCGCATCCTCAACCTGGGCCTGGACCTGCGCGGCGGCACCCACCTGCTGCTCGAGCTGGACGTGGAAAAGCTCGACAAGAAAGAGAAGCTTAACGACGCCATGGCCCGCGCCATAGAGATCATCCGCAACCGCGTCGACCAGTACGGCGTAGGCGAAACCCCGATCTCCCGCCAGGGCGAACGCTGGATCTCCGTGGACCTGCCCGGCATTTCCAATACCGAGGAGGCCGAGAACCTCATCGGCAAGACCGCGCTGCTCGAGTTCCGCCTGGTCAACACTTCCGACGCGGCGCAGGCCGTGCTCAACAAGGTGGATGCCATGAGCGAGCCCCCCTTCGACAAGAAGGGCGTGCTGCTCCCCGAGATCGCCAAGCTGATGCCCAAGGGCGCCATCCTGCGCAAGGCCGCCCCCGGCCCCGAAGGCGAGCGCGCCCGCTTCTACGTGCTCGAGGGCGAAGTGCCGGTGACCGGCGCCTACCTTGAGAACGCCCGCATCGAGACCGACCAGCAGTTCGGCACCCCCTCCATCGGCTTCACCTTCAACAAGGAAGGCGGCCGGCTGTTCGAGAACTTCACCGGTGCCAACGTCAATAAGTACCTGGCCATCGTGCTCGACGATGTCGTACACTCGGCCCCGGTCATCAAGAGCCGCATCGGCGGCGGCAGCGGCGTCATAGAGGGCTCCTTCACCATCGAAGAGGCCCGCAACCTGGCCATCATCCTGCGCGCCGGCGCCCTGCCCGCCCCGGTCAACATCATCGAGAAGCGCGTGGTCGGCCCCGGCCTGGGCGAGGACTCCATCAAGAAGGGCCTCACGGCCGCCGGCATCGGCTTCATCTTCGTCATCGCCTTCATGCTGGTCTACTACCGCGCGGGCGGCTTCGTAGCCGACATAGCGCTGGCCCTGAACTTCGTGTTCCTGGCCGCCGCGATGGCCTACTTCGGCGCCACGCTGACGCTGCCCGGCATCGCCGGCATCATCCTGTCGCTGGCGATGGCCATCGACGCCAACGTGCTCATCCTCGAGCGCATGCGCGAGGAACTGGCGCTGAGCAAGCCGGTGGCGATGATCATCCCGGTCTCGTTCGACAAGGCCTGGAGCGCCATCCTGGACTCCAACGTGACCACCTGGATAGCGGCCATCTTCCTGTTCCAGTTCGGCTCCGGCCCGGTCAAGGGCTTCGCCGTCACGCTGACCATCGGTCTGCTCGTCGGTATGTTCACCTCGGTTTTCGTGACCAGGGTCGTATACGAATTCTGGCTCACTTCCAACCCCAAGGAGCTCAGCATATGATGGTACTCATCAAGAAGACCAATATTAACTTCATCAGCAAGCGCTTCATCTTCTTCGGCTTTTCGGCCCTGCTGATAGCCGTAAGCGCCGCGTCGATGGCCGTAAAAGGTCTGAACCTCGGGCTGGACTTCACCGGCGGCACGCTGCTGCAGGTAAAGTTCGAGCAGCCTGTCACCACCGCCCAGGTGCGCGAGGCCATGGCCAAAGCCGGCCTTGAGACCTCGATACAGAGCTTCACCGGGCGCAATGCCTACCAGATCAAGGTGAAGGGCACCCAGGAGAAGGTCAACGAGATCGCCGACAAGATGCTCGCCGGCTTTACCGCCTCCTTCCCCGGCAACACCTACACCGAGGAGAAGCGCGACTACGTGGGCCCCGTGGTGGGCCGCGACCTGGCCAAGAAGGCCCTGTTCGCCTTCGTGCTCTCGCTGTTCGGCATCATCGTCTACGTGGCGTTCCGCTTCTCCAACCCGGTCTGGGGCGCGGCCGGCGTGATAGCGCTGCTGCACGACGTGTTCATAGCGGCCGGCGCCATGTCGGTGACCAACCGCGAGATCGACCTGGTGATAGTGGCCGCCCTGCTGACCATAGCCGGCTACTCCATCAACGACACCATCGTCATCTTCGACCGCATGCGCGAGAACATCCGCATGTTCCCCAAGATGGCGCTCTCCCAGCTGGTCAACACCAGCATCAACGAGACGCTCAGCCGCACGCTGCTCACCAACTTCACCGTGCTGACCGTGGTGGCCGTGCTGTTCTTCGCCGGCGGCGAGGTCATCAACAACTTCGCCTTCTGCATGCTGGTGGGCTCCATCTTCGGCACCTACTCGACGATAGCTATCGCCACCCCGCTGGTCTACCAGTGGGAAGGCAAAGGCAAATAAAGCTGACGGCGGCAAGGTCATGAGGAAGATAAAGAAGTTCAAGATCCCGGTCTACTCCTACGAGGTGCTGCGCAAGGCGCGCAAGCACCGCCTCGACCTTGCCTCCATAGGCCTGGCGGACGAACAGGCCGTGCGCGAGCACGCCTCCGGCCTGGCGGCCGCGCTGGAACCCGCGGTGGTCTTCGAGTACCTCCCCCCGGAGGACGAGACCGCCGGGCGCATAGCCGGCGAGACCCGCCTGCCCATGACGGCCGGCATCCTGACGCTGGGCAGGAGCTTCGAGGAAAAGCTGGCCAACCCGCCCGACGAGACGCACAAGCGCCTGGCGCGCATAGCCGCTCAGGTCTTCATGCAGACCGCCGTCAGCGTGACGGCGGACCTCGCGGTGCGCGAGGCCGAGCCCGAAGGCTTCGAGCTCGGCCCCGCCATCTACATCGCCTCCTGCCCGGAGCCGGAACTGCCCCCGCAGGAAGCTACCGCCGTGCCGCTGTTCGAGAACGAACTGATCAAAGGCCTCTGCGAGCGCCTCGAGTCGGTCAAGATCGGCGTCTCTTTCGACACCGGCGCCTTCACCCCCAAATATTCCGCGGTCTTCGCCCTTCCCTGGCTCTCCAAGAAGAAGAAAAAAGCCGCGGCCAAAAAGTAAACGCCCGATGGGCTACCTGCTACTCCTGATATACAGCCTGCTGGCGCCGGTCATAGCCGCGCTCTACGCGGTCTTTTTCCTGCTCTCCCCCCGCCGGGGCCTTATGAAAGCGCTCGGCGGCGAGCTCGGAGAGCGGCTGGGCTTCGGGGCGCCCTCCTTCGGTTCCGCTCCGGTCTGGATACACGCGGCCTCCATGGGCGAAGTAAAAGCCGCCGCCAGGCTGGCCCCCGAACTGGCCGCCCTGTATAAAGCTCCGCTGCTGTTCACCTCTTCCACCGCCGCCGGCCGCGCCGAAGCCGCCCGCCTGGGCGCCGAGGCCAGGCTGGCCCCCCTGGATTTCTACCCCTGCGCCGCCGCTTTCATCGCGGCCGTGAAGCCCCGCCTGCTGCTGCTGGTAGAGACCGAGATCTGGCCGGCCACGCTGTACGCCGCGGCCAGGGCCGGCGTGCCGGTCTTCATCGTCAACGCCCGGCTGTCCCCCAGCACCGCCGGGCTCTACCGCGCTCTGGCGCCGCTGGCCAGGCTGGCTTTCTCGGGGGTCCGCCAGGTGCTGGCCCAGACGCAGGCCGACGCGGCGCGCTACGAGGCGCTGGCGGGGCTGGCCGGCAAAGTCAGCGTCACCGGCAACCTCAAGCACGATATGCTGGGTATTTCCGCCGCGGGGCAGGCCAAGGTGAAAGATTTTCTTGCGGCCAGCGCCTGGGGAGACGCTCCCGTCTTCACCGCCGGCAGCACCCATCCGCCGGAGGAACCGGTAATAATAGACGCCTGGCTGGAAGCCAGGAAAGCTGTGCCCGGCCTGAAATTGGCCATTGTGCCCCGCCACCCCGAGCGGTTGGCGGAGACCGAGGCCCTGCTCAAAGGGCGCGGCGCGGCCTATACCCGCTGGACGCAGGCCGCCGGCCCCGCCGCGGACTGCCTGCTGGTGGACGCCATGGGCCTGCTGCAGGCCTTGTACGCCGTTTCAGCCGTCTGCTTCGTGGGCGGCACGCTGGACGACACCGGCGGCCACAACCTGCTGGAGCCCGCGCTGTTCGGCAAGCCGGCGCTGTTCGGCCCCAACTACCGCAACGCCCGCCACGCCGGCGACGTCCTTATAAAAGAAAAGGGCGGCTTCCTCGCGGAAACCGCCCCTGCGCTGGCTAAAACACTTACCCTGCTCTTAACCGATCCTTCGGAAATGCTGGCGGCCCAGAACCGCGCCGCCAGCGCCCTCGCCACCCTCCGGGGCGCCACCTCCCGGACTATAGAGTCAATACTCCACGTATCCGCCCCTTAAGGGCATGTCGTTGCGGTAATAAGGCCTTTCGTAATAGTTATTGTACAGGTATCGGTCACAGTCGGCCCCTTCACCACCGTTATCGTCTGACTGGCGATACCGCCGCCGAGTTCCAAAGCCGTACGCGCGCCTGCCGCATCCGTAGCGCCGGTGCCGCCGTTCCCCAACGCCACGGTGCCCGTAACGTTTGCGGCCGTACCGGTAACGTTGGACGGCTGACCGCACTCAGCAATCCCGGAAGCGCTAACGCCCAAAGCCACGTTAGGCAGGGTGCAGTTGCCGCCGTTAGCGGCCAGGGCGGTAGCTGTTCCGGCATTGCCGCTAATGTCGCCTGAGATGGTGCTGGTAAAGGTCTTTATGCCACCTATACTCTGGTCGCCGGTAATATAAACCCCGTTCGTCACCGTGGAGGCATTGCCGGTAGTATTGCCGGTGCCGCCGTTGGCCACCGGCAGGATGCCGGTAACCTCCGAGCCGGCGGCGCCGAGGGTGATAGAACCGTTGTCGGCTATCGTGTCCGCGGTGCTGTCATAGGTGCCGAGAGTATCCGTGCCAAGCGTGATGGTATTACCTCCGGAGAGATTGCCCGAGCCGTCGCTCCTTACGAAGCCGGCGCCGAAGCCGTTCATCCTTATGGTACCGCCGGCAGTTATGCGCATACGCTCCACAGGCAGCGCAATGTCGGTAGTTTTAAATATCAGATCATCTCCGACCCCGGTAGTCCCCAGGAAATCCGTCACGCTATTAACATCATTCCCGCGCAAACCCCAGGCGCCATAGCCGCCGCCGCTGGCATTGTCCACGTAGGCGCGGGTAGCCGCGTCGCTGGAAAGCAGCGGGCTGCCCAGGTTGATTATCCGGCCTGTGGTCATGTCTATCACGCCGTTGTTGACTAAAATGCCGGAAGCCGTCTCGACGCTATATTGCGTCGCCCCGACGGCTTTGAACGTGCCGCTGGAGGAGGTGGTGATGGCGCTGAAGGTGGGGTTGCCGCCGGTATGTATGCTCTGCGGCAGCGACAGCGTGATGCTGCCCGCCCCGTTGGTTACTATCACCTGGTTAACGGTGCCGCTGAGTGACGCTACGGAAGGCGCGTTTCCGGTATTTCCTATAATCAACTGGCCATTGCTCATGGCTGGCAAAGAAGCGATGTCCCCAGCGTCGGCCCCGTAGAGCACGCGGTTGGCGGGCATCGTGTTAACGCCGGTGCCGCCGCTGCCAACGGGGAGCGGGGTAGTAAGTGTAAGCAGGTCGAAGGTGGGATCGGCCGCCGTGTGTATGTCCTGCGGCAGCGAGAGGGTTATCGTTCCCGGACCGTTGGTTACGGTCACACGGTTGGCAGTGCCGGTCAGCGTGCCGGTGGAGGGCTCTCCACCGCCGTCGCCGATGAATAGACCGCCGCTGCCGAGCAGCGGCAGGGCACCGACGTCAGACGTGCCGTTGCCGTAGAGCACGGCGCCAGCGGACAGCGTGTTAAGGCCTGTACCGCCGCTGGCCACTTCCATCGGCACCCGCAAATGCAACTCGCCGGTAGCCGTAAAAGTGGATTTATTAGTCCCGGAGCCGAACTGGGCGTCGCCGTTGACCTCCAGCTTGGTCTGCGGCGTTATCGTACCTACGCCGGTACGCGCCGAGGCGGTAGTGGAGAGATAAACGTCGGAAGCCACCATCAGGCCGGAGAGGCGCACCTGCGAATTGGAGCGCTGCAGCAGTTCGCCGTCGAAAGCGATATTGCCGGCCACCACGAGGTCCTCCACGGAGTCGGCGCTATAGGGGTTGAGCGGGGTGCCCAGCACCAGGTCGCCGCCGCGCACGTTGAGCCGCGAGACCGGGTTAAGGGTGCCTATGCCCACGTTGCCGCCGGTATTGAGCACCAGGCCGTCGAGCGAGCCGGCGCGCAGCACCACATTGCCGCCGCCGATAAGGTCGGCGTTGGACTGCACCACAGCGTCGGCGTTGGCCGAGATGGAGTTGGCCGAGCCGATGGCCTCGGCGCTGACGATGCTGGTGCCGTCGGGAAAGATGATGCCGTTGCCCGTGCCGTCTATGCGCAGGTTGCCGGCCACGGTCAGGCGCCAGTTGGGGTCCATGACCGAGGTACCCATGCCCACGTTGCCAATGGTAGAGCTGACGAAGATGGACGGAGTAGTATTATAGCCCGTGGAGATCCAGACCACGCTGTTCTGTATGCGGTGGTAAACGGAATCAGTGACGGTTTTGGCCTGGCCGTTCACCACCAGGGCGAGGTTGGGCAGGTAGTTGCCGCTGAGCGTCTCCAGGCTGGCGGCCTTAACGGGGCCGCGGTAGAAGGCCACCCTGGCTTCGCCGGTGGAGCCGGCCACCAGGTACGCAACGGCGTTATGGGCGAATTCGGAGGTATTGCCCCCCACCTGCAGGTAATCGTCGCCGGGGAAATCGAAGCCGATGGCCCCCACGCCGAGCCGGGAGTTGACGATAATGTCGCTGGAAACGGCCACCTGGTTGATAAAGGTATTCTGGCCGGTAAAAGTATTGGATGAGGCGATGTAGGCCGGGATGCCGGCCATCGACCCGATGCCGCCGGTGACCTGCAGGGAGCCGTAGATCACGGTGGAGGACAGGTAGACCATGTTGCCGTTGGAGGAATTGGCGTCCAGGTCCCCGTCCACGCGCACATTGCCGGAGAAGGCCGCGGTGGCCGCGATCACGCCATAGTCCGACAGGACGCTGCCCCGCACGTGCAGCTTCTCGCGCGGTGTGTCGGTGCCTACTCCCACGTTAAAAGAGTTAGTCTGTTGCAGCAGCAGGTTGGTGGCGTCGGCGGCGCGCACTTCGTTGGCCAGGCCGGTCCAGGCGTTGTTGTAGGCGCCTATGGAAACGTTGGAGCCGCGCACGCCCGAAGCCGCCCGGACATTGCCCGAGGAATAGATGCGTTCGGAGGCCGGGGCCGTGCCGCCGACTCCGAGGTTGCCGGACGAGTCTATGCGCAGCCGCTCGACGTTGTTGGTGGCCGCTATAATGGTGTTAGCCGTCTCGCCCAGCGAGATATAGTTATTACCCATGCCGCGCACCCGCCCGCCGTCGACCACCAGGTCCTCTGTAATGTTCACCTCGGTATCGATCCTGTCGGAGATGCCTTCGTTGCCTACGAAAAGGCTGCCGTCCACGTCCAGCTTTCCAAAGGGCGTAGGGGTCCCGATGCCTACGTTACCTGCATTGGTAAACCTTACGGCCTCCCGCGCCGGGTTGTTAAAAATCACGTCGCCTGTACCGGTATTCAGCAAATCCGAACGGATGACTATGTGGTCGTCAGATGTTACGCCGCCTACGGCAGAACCCACGCCGGCAGACACCATGAATGTACCGTTGGGAAAGGTTATCCCGTTGCCAAGTGTGACAAGATTTATGCTGCCGTCCACAGTCAGGCGCGCCGAGGCGTCTTGCTGCTGAGTGCCGATAGTCACAAAAGCGTCGGTCGCGGTGGCGAGCATAACGTTGTAAGTGGCGGACAGCGTAGAGAACCGCACGCTGGCACCGTCCTGCAGGTGCTTGGCCACTACCGCGTAGGCCACGCTGTTAAGCGGCTCGCGGGGGCTCAGCGTGTCGCTCTCTACCTGCACTTCCAGGTACAGCCGCTCCCCTCCCGAGAGTACGGAAGCGGGCGGGGTGAGGTCGGCGCTGAAAATACCCTGGGTGGCCTGGGCCGTGATCTCGGGGCTCTCCCAGAGGCAGGGTTGCGTGACGCCGCCACAGGCGCCGCCGTTGGTGTTATTGGCGGTGGGCGAGTTGTAGACGCGGAAAAAAAGATGGACGGGGCCGGTGATGGGGGCGTTGTCGCGCTCCAGGCGGCCCTGGTAGTTCAGCGTGCCTGGCACGCTGCCGGGGGACACTTCGCCGGCGCGGGCCGGCAGCGGCAGCAGCAGGGCCGCGCACAGGGAAAGAATTAATTTTTTCATAGGAGCACCTTACCTGACTATGACGATCTTGCCTTTCTTGACCGAGCCCTCGCCCTTGACCACGAAGAAATAGAGACCGCTGGCCACCTTGGCGCCGGCGGAGTTGCGCAGGTCCCAGCCGGCGCTGTCGATATTATTGCTCTTCTCCACCGTCACGACTTTTTCGCCGGAAAGAGTGAAGATGTTTATCGTGGCGCGCAGCGTCAGCCGGGTGAAGGTGACGCCGGTGCAGCCCCGCGAGGACATGCAGGGGTTGGGATAGACGTGCGCGGCGTTCAGGTCGGCCTGCGGCGGGCGCCAGGAATTCACCACGCCGCTGGTCACCGTATAGCGGCCGCCGGCCAGCGCGCCGTAGCCGAGCTGGGTGGTGCTGCCCAGCAGCGAATAGGCGCCGCCGGTCTTGGGCATGCTGTTGCCCACCGTGGTCTGCTCGCTGATAAAAAGGCGGTGGGCGCCGCCGGCCATCAGGGCCGAGGTGTAATTATAGAGTCCCCCCGCGGCCAGCGCGGCGAACAGTAATGGGAGCACAGTCTTTAACCGCATACTATATAGATATATGATAACCCGCGCTAAGTCAATGTCAAATAAGTTAAATATTTGTTACACGGGCGCTTTCGCCGGCGGCGCCCGGGAAGCATAAATGATATAATTTTTAGCAATTCATGGGAATAAACAGGCCCGACCCCCGCATACTGGTTATCAGGATGTCCTCCCTCGGGGACATCATCCTGACCGCCCCGGTTTTCCGCAACCTCAAGGCCAAGTGGCCGGGCGCGCGGCTGGACATACTGGTCAAGCCGCAGTTCCTGGGCGCGGTCTCCAAGAGCGCTTTCATCGACCGGGCCATCCCCTTCTCCGGCCTGTTCTCGGCCGTGGCCGCCGCCAACGCCGCCGACTACGACGCCATCATCGATCTGCACGACACCCCCCGCAGCCGCCTGATCTCCCTGCTGGCGCGCGCCCCGGTAAAACTGCGCTACCGCAAAGCCTCGCTGGCCCGGCGCCTCTTCGTCGGCCTGCGCATTCCCAGCCCCACGCTGGAGAAGCACACGCTGGAGCGCTACCTGGAGCCGCTGGCCGCCCTGGGCGTGCCGGTGGTACATTCAGGCCCGGAGCTGGGCGACTGGAATCCCGCCGGCGACAGGCCCGAACTCAGGAAAGGCCCTCTGCGCATCTGCGTGCTGCAGACCGCCTTCCTCGGCGACTGCGTGCTGACCCTGCCGCTGCTCAAGAAACTACGGGAGATCATGCCCCGCGCGGCGGTCACGGTGGTCACCCGCCCCGAGACCGCCGGGATTTTCAAAGCTTCCGGCCAGGTCAAAACCATCATCGAGGACAGGAAGAAGACCGCGAAGTCGCGCCTCGGCGAATTCAGCCGCCTGGCCGCCGAGCTGCGCGCCGGGAATTTCGACGCGGCCATCATCCCCCACCGCTCGCTGCGCAGCGCGCTGCTGGCCTGGCGCGCCGGCATCCCGGTGCGGGTAGGTTTCTCCTCCAGCGCCGGCAGTTTCCTGATGACCCACAAGGTCCCTTTCTCCTGGCTGCTGCACGACGTGGAGCGCAACCTCTCCCTGCTTTCCCCCCTGGCCGAGAACCTGACCGCCGCCTTCCCCGGCCTCAAGCGCGACGCCGGTGCCCCCTACGGCAAAGAGGACCGGGTGATAGCCGGCATCAATGCCGGCTCCGCCTGGCCCACCAAGCGCTGGCCGGCCGAAAAATGGGCGCGCCTGATAAAGCTGATGGCCGCCGCGCACGGCGGGAAAGTGCTGATGGTGGGCGGCCCCGGAGAGAAAGACTGGAACGGCGAGATAGAGCGCCTGGCCGGCGCCGACAACTGCCTCAACCTCACCGGCCGCACCACTATGCCGGAGCTGATGGAGGCCATCCGCCCGCTTAAAGTTTTCATCTCCAACGACTCGGGGCCCATGCACATAGCGGCGGCGCTGGGTGTGCCGGCCGTCGGCATCTTCGGCCCCACCACGCGCGAGCTGGGCTTTTTTCCCTACGGCCCGGGCAACCGGGTGGTGGAGACGCCGCTGGCCTGCCGGCCCTGCGCGCTGCACGGCTCGAAGAACTGCCCCCGGGGGCACTTCCTCTGTATGCGCCTGCTGACGGTGGACGAGGTTTTCCGCGCGGCGCAGGACTGCAGGAAGTCCCGCGCCGCCCATATCACGGAGGCTGCTAAACTATGACGATAGCCGCTATTGTTTTAGGACTGATCGCGCTCGGGGCGAGCGCCCGCTGGACCTGGTGGCGCAGCGCCGCGCCCGGCATGAAGGTGCTCTGCTACCACAAAGTAGGCACGCCCCCTCCGGGCTCGAAGCTGAAGGACCTGTGGGTAAGTCCGAAGAAGTTCCGCTCGCAGGTCAAGTACCTGCTCGACCAGGGCTATACCACCCTGTTCTTCTCCGACCTGAAGGCGCTGCGCGACGCCGGCCAGCCGCTGCCTGAGAAGTCCGTGCTGATCACCTTCGACGACGGCTACGAGAACAATTACACCGAGGCTTGGCCCATTCTCAGGGAACTGGGCGCCAAGGGGAATATCTTCGTCGTCTATAATACCATCGGCAAGACCAACCTCTGGCATAACCCCGCCTCCGAGCCGTGGGTCAACATGGCCACGCTGGAGCAGCTTAAAGAGATGCAGGCCAGCGGCGTCATAGAGTACGGCTCGCACACGATGAACCACCCCCATCTCTCCGCGCTCAAGCTCGAGGACGCGGCCTGGGAGATGGCGGAATCCAAGCGCCAGCTCGAGGCCGCCTTCGGCCGGGAGATGTGCGCTTTCGCCTACCCCTACGGCGACGGCGCCTACGCCCCCGCCATCAGGGCCAAGGCCCTGGAGGCCGGCTACACCTTCGACTTCAGCTTCAGGCAGGGCAAGACGCCCTGGCCCTGGGACCGTGAGGCCATGACCATAGACCGCCTGTTCATACGCGGCCGCGACAACAACTGGGACCTGGCGCTGCAGCTGTCCCGCGGCGCCTCGAGGCTCTAAGGTCTTTTTGTATAATAACAACGCGAGGTAAACATAAATGAAAGATTTAGGCATAGGCAAACTGGTAAGCGAGCTGGCCCGGACCAACACCGAGCTCTGGCACGAGGAAGACAAGGCCCGCGTGGGCGACGTGCCGGCCATAGCCGCCGCCAAGAAGAACATAGACAAGCTAAACCAGCAGCGCAACGACCTCATCGAGCGCATCGACGAGCGCGTGCTGGAGGCCATCAATGGCTGAGACCATTGGCAGCCTGGCCGACAAGATCAGCATCATCCAGCTTAAGATCTTCCACATGCGCGAGCAGCTGGAGCGCGCCGACGCCACGCAGGAGCACAAGGCCGCCTGCGCGGGCAAGCTGGAAGTGATGGGCGTGCAGGTGCGCGACCTGGAGGACGAGCTGACGCAGCTGGTCTCCGACGTGGCCTCCGGCAAGGTCAAGCTCAAGATCTACCGCCAGTTCAAGATGTACAACGACCCCCGCTACCGCGCCGCCGCGGCGAAGTAGACGGGATTGACCAGACCGGCAGCGCCGTGAGTGCTGCGAGCGATTTTAGTGCGCAGGGCCAAGGGCCGCAGCGGACGGCCTATCATTAAGGCCGCGGCGAAGAATGTCTGAGCGAGGCACTGTGTGCCGAGCGAGTTCTTCGCCGGCGTAGGCCCGCCGGCCCTCTTCCGCCGCGCACGCTCTATGAGCGAGTAGCGCTCACGGCGCTGCCGAAGCCACCGCAACTATGGGACCTGGAATACTCATTATCGTTTACAAGGGGATCGGCGACGTGCTGCTTACCACGCCGCTGCTGCGCGCGCTCAAGAAAGGCCTGCCGGACTCGCGCCTCTACTTCCTCACGCGCCGCCCCTCGCGGCGCATACTCGAGAACAACCCCCGCCTGGCCGGCGTGTTCTACCGCGAGGACAAGCCGCTCGCGGCCATACGCGCCGCCGGCATAGACATCTCTATGGATTTCATGAGGTCCGCTTCCTCCGGCCTCTACGCCCTGTTCTCCGGCGCTAAAAAGCGGCTGGCTTTCGAGGCGCCCGGCGCCTGGCTCTTCCACAACACGCGCCCCGTAAAGCGTCAGGACAACGCCTACACCGTCTTCGACCGGCTGCAGCTGCTCGAGCCGCTGGGCATACCCCACGACGGACCGCAGATGGAACTGGACTTCAAGCCGGAGAACGCGGCCAAGGCGGACGCTTTCCTGGCCGGCGCCGGGGTGAAACCCGAAGACTTTCTGATAACGTTCGACATCACCAGCCCGCGCGAACACCGCCGCTGGGCTCCCGAAAATTTCGCCGGCCTGGCCGACGCCGCCGCCGAGCGCCATGGCGCGCGCGTGGTGTTCCTGTGGGGCCCCGGAGAACTGGACTACGTCAAGGCGGCCATGTCCGCCGCCAAGCGGCCGCACCTGCTCTGCCCCGATTTCGACCTGTTGGACCTCGCGGCCCTGCTCAGGCGAGCCTCGCTGCACGCCGGCACCAGTTCCGCCCCCATGCACCTGGCCGTCAGCCAGGGGGCGCCCACCTTCACGGTCTACGCCCCGCAGAATTCCCCGGCCAGCTGGACTCCCCCCGGCCCTCGCCACGCGTGGTCGCAGGGCGAGCTCTCCACGCTGCCCTTCGATACGGTCCGGGACAGCTTCCTGACCCACATAAAGAAACTCAAGGAGGCCGCCAGATGAGCTTCTCCGCCGAAAAGACCCGCGATTCGTTGCGGCAGGGCGCGGCCGGCCGCCTGCTGCTGAGCCTGCTGTCCCACACCTATTCCGGCGTGATCCGCGCGCGCAAAGCCCTATACGCCCGGCGCGTACTCAAGAGCCGCAGGCTGCCGGTGCCGGTGGTCTGCTTCGGCAACATCTCCTCCGGCGGCACCGGCAAGACCTCCACCGTGGTCACCGTGGCGCTGGAACTGGCGCGCTCCGGCCGCAAGCCGGCCGTGCTGCTGCGCGGCTACCGCCGCAAGGCCCCGCCCGACAGCGTCACCGTCCTGACCAAGGGCCGCCCGCTGGTGCTCGACGAGGCCGGCGACGAGGCGCTGATGCTCTACCGCATGCTGGAGCCCGCCGGCGTGCCGGTGATAGTCTCCGCCGACCGCTATGCCTCCGGCACCGCCGCCGTGGAGCTGGGCGCCGACCTGATCCTCATGGACGACGGCTTCCAGCATTTCGCGCTGGAGCGCGACGCAGACATCGTGCTGGTAAACGCCACCGCCCCCTTCTACCGCGACCGGGTGCTGCCCGCCGGGGACCTGCGCGAGGCCCCCTCCGGCCTGGAGCGCGCCGCGGCCGTGGTCATCACGCATTGCGAACAGGTGACGCAGGACGCCGTGGACGAGCTGCGCGCCGAGATAGCGCGCCTGGCGCCAGGCGCCGAGATCGTGGAGAGCATGCACGCCCCGGAGACTTTCATAGACCCCGCCACCGCGGTGAACGTGGACCTCAACGCCCTGCGCGGCCGGCCCGCCGTGGCGCTATCGGGCATAGGCGACCCGGCCTCGTTCGAGAACGTGCTCAAGAAAATGCAGCTCGACCTTAAGCAGATCTGGCGCTACCCCGACCATCACGCCTTCACGGAGGAGGAACTGGCCGCGGCCGAGCGCGCCCGCGACGGCCTGCCGCTGATCACCACCTACAAGGATTTTTCGCGCTTCCCCCCCGGCTGGCAGGGCCTGCTGGGCGGCGGCGTGCTGATACTCTCGGTCAAGATAGTCTTCCTGCTCGACGGCTGGAAGCGCCTCATGCGCGTAGTGGACAACGCCGGAAAGGACCGCGACTGATGCGCGCCTGGCCCCGCACCCTCAGGAAAGCACCAGCCGCGCCCACGGCCTTCCTGGACCGCGACGGCACGATCAACCGGGACCGGGCCGGGGTCTACATCACGTCGCCGGACCAGTTGAAGCTCTACGCGTCGGCGGCCAGGGCCGTAAAACTTCTTGCGGAGAAAGGCTACCGGATAGTGGTGCTGACCAACCAGTCCGGGGTGGGCCGCGGCTACATGACCCTGGCCGCAGCAAAAGCCATCAATCTAAAACTGGTGCGCGACCTGCGCGCCGCCGGCGCGCCCGTGGCCGCCGTCTATTTCTGCCCGCACGCCCCGGACGCGGCTTGCGCCTGCCGCAAACCCCGCCCCGGCCTGCTGCGCGAGGCCCGCAAGGACACCCCGGCCGACATGAAGCGCTCTTTCGTGGCCGGCGACAAGCCTTCCGACCTGGCCCTGGCCAGGAACGCCGGTCTGAAAGGCTACCTGGTGCTGACCGGGCAGGGCCGCGCCGCCGCGGCCGCGGGCTATAAGGACCTGCTGGCGCTCGCCAGGGCCGTACCCGATCTCGGTAAAAATCACAAAGGCAAAGACTAACATGAAAAAACGCATACTCGTCTCCCAGATCGTCACGCTGCTGCTCCTGCTCGCCGCCCGTCCCGAAAGCTGGCTCCTTTTCTGGGCCGGCCTCGCCGTGATGCTGCTCGGGCAGCTGGTGCGCCTGGCGGCCAGCGCCGCCATAGTTAAATCCAAGACGCTGACGGTCACCGGCCCCTACGCCGCCGTGCGCAACCCCCTCTACCTCGGCACCATGGTCATGACCGCCGGACTGATGATCATGCTCTCCTCCCCCTCCCGCCCGGCGCTGACCGCCGCCCTCTGGGCCGCCGCCGCCGCGGCTTTCGGCTGGATCTATTACGTCACGATCAAGGCCGAGGAGCAGTACCTGCAGTCGGTCTACGGCGAGGACTTCGTCAAGTACAAGGCGGCCGCCCCCGCCATCCTGCCCACCCCCTCCGGCCTGGCCGGCTTCTTCGACTTTTCGGCTTATTCCGCCGAGGTCTTTCGCAAGAACAAGGAATGGCGGGGCATGACGGCCGCCGCCCTGCTGGCCGTACTGGTGGCCGCCCGCATTCACTATGGTTTTTAAACTCCTGCTGCTGCTCGGGCTGGCCTCGCCGGCCGCGGCGGCGGAGAACCTGCTGGAACATCCCTACTGGAACCTGCCGGCCTCCACCGCCGCCGTCACCCCGGCGTCGGCGGGCCTGGTGAACGGCGAGACGCTGGAGTACGACATCTACTGGGGGCTGGTCTACGTCGGGCGGGCCTACCTCAAGATAGAGCAGACCGTGGACATCTCCTCCCGCCCGGCCCTGCATATAGTTTCCGAGGCCAGGTCCGGCTCTTTCATAAATAATTTCTATAAAGTGGCGGACCGCAACGACTCCTGGATGGACGCCGCCACGCTGCAGTCCTACGGTTACTACAAGAAGGTCTCAGAGGGCAAGTTCTTCTTCAACGAGTGGCTGGTTTTCGACGCCGCGGCAAAGCGCTATTACGGCCGCAAGATGAACAAGAAGCGCCAGGTCACCGAGGTGGAAGGTCCGCTGGAGGGCGCTGTAAACGACGTGCTCTCCGGGCTCTACCGCCTGCGGGCCATGCAGATCCCCCAGGGTTCACGCGTGGAGCTGGACGTCAACACCAAGCGCAACTGGCGCCTGACCATCAAGTCCGGCAAGAGCGAGAAGATCTCCACCCCTTACGGCAAGAAGAAGTGCATGCTGTTCGAGCCGATGGCCGGCGAAGAGGGCATCTTCGTGGCCAAGGCCGGCAAGCGCATGCTGGTCTGGATCACCGAGGACGAGCTGAAAGTGCCGATGATGCTGAAGGCCGAGATCTTCATCGGCTCCGTAACCGCCAAGCTGGTGCGCCGCACCATCTCCCCCGGCCCCTACAAATTCCGCTAACCCCCGCTAACCCGGCGGGCCCATTTGTTATAATATTTATATTATGACAAAGGCTGCTTACAAGCGTCTTTCCGCCATCGTAGCCGGCTTCCGCGGCCGCAAGATAGCCGTTTTCGGCGACCTGATGCTGGACCGCTACATAAAAGGTTCCGTAAAGCGGATCTCCCCCGAAGCCCCGGTGCCCGTAGTGCGGGTCACCTCCGAATCCTCCGTCTGCGGCGGCGCCGCCAACGTGGCCGTCAACCTGGCCGCCTTCGGCGCCTCCCCCTCGCTGGTCTCCGTCACCGGGCGCGACGCCCCCGCCGAAGAACTGACCTCCCTGCTGGCCGCCGCAGGCGTCAGCGCCGCCTCCCTGGTGCGCGACGGCGCTTTCCGCACCATAGAGAAGACCCGCGTAATAGCCGAGCATCAACAGGTCGTGCGCTTCGACCACGAGTACCCCGCCCTGCTGGGCCAGCCCGCCCGCCGGGCCGCCCTCTCCTCGCTGGAAGCCGCGCTCGCGGACGGCTGCCAGGCGCTGATCCTTTCCGACTACGGCAAAGGCCTGCTGGAACCCTCCACGATAAAGGCCGCCATCGGCCTGGCCGCCCGCCGCGGCGTGCCGGTCTTCGTGGACCCCAAGGTGGAGCATTTCCAGCTCTACCGCGGCGTGGCCTGCATCACCCCCAACACTTCCGAAGCCTACGGCGGCATGCGCCAGACGCAGAAGGACGGGCAGGAGCACGCCGAGAAGCTCGGCCGCGACATCATGCGCCGCCTGGGCCTGCGCTCGCTGCTGATAACCCAGGGCGAACACGGCATGACGCTGTTCACCCGCAAGGCCTCCGCGCTGGCCTCTACCCATATCCCCACCCGCGCCAGGGAGGTCTTCGACGTGACCGGCGCGGGCGACACGGTCATCTCCACCCTGGCCCTCACCTGGGCCGCCGGGGCCGCCCCCGAGGAAGCGGCCACCGCCGCCAATTTCGCCGCCGGCATCGTGGTAGCCAAGCTGGGCACCGCCTCGGCCAGCGTGGAAGAGCTGCTGGAAAGCGCTAAATCATGGATAAAGACTGCCTGATCGTCATACCCGCCCGCTACGGCTCGCAGCGCTACCCCGGCAAGGTGCTGGCGCGCCTGGGCGGCAAGCCCGTCATACAGTGGTGCTGGGAAGCCGCCGTCAAGGCCGGCCTCGGCGAGGTGACGGTAGCCACCGAACACGCGGCCGTTCTGAGCGCAGTGCGCGCCTTCGGGGCCCGCGCCGTGCTGACCAGCCCGCGCTGCCAGTCCGGCACCGACCGCGTCTACGAAGCGGCCCGCGGCACCAGAGCGGCCTACGTCATAAATATACAGGGCGACGAGCCGTTCATGACGGCCGCCACGCTGAAGAAAGCTTTCAGGAAACTGAAGTCTTCCCCAGACTGCCAGATCGGCACGGCCTGCGTGCGAATAGAGGACCGTGCGGACATCGAGAACCCCAACTGCGTGAAGGTAGCGATGAACAAGGCCGGGCGGGCCCTCTATTTCTCCCGCTGCCCCATCCCCTTCCACCACGCACTTTCAGACCTCAGGGACCTGCCCTACTACAAGCACTGCGGCTTCTACATCTACCGCCGCAGCGCCCTGGAACGATTCGTAAAATTGAAGCCCAGCCCCCTCGAGCGGCTGGAGCGGCTGGAACAGCTGCGTGCGCTCGAGAACGGCATGGGCATAGCCGTGGCCCAAGTGCCGGCGCTCGGGCCGGCCATAGACGTGCCGGCGGACCTGCGGGCCGCCGAAAGATTTCTTAAACGCGCCGGGCGCTAGGAGGACGCCGGGCCGGGCCGCCCCCTCGGGAGCGGCTCTCTCAAACTGCTTTTGCGCGCAAGCGCGGGGATAAAATGACCAGATATATATTCGTGACCGGCGGCGTAGTCAGCTCTCTCGGCAAAGGCATCACCGCGGCCTCCATCGGCCGCCTGCTCAAGTCCCACGGGCTTTCCGTCACCATCATGAAATGCGACCCGTACATCAACGTGGACGCCGGCACCATGGCGCCGTTCCAGCACGGCGAGGTCTTCGTCACCGACGACGGCGCCGAGACCGACCTGGACCTGGGCTACTACGAGCGCTTCCTGGGCATAGACACCGGCCGCGTCAATATCATGACCGCGGGGCAGATCTACCAGACCGTCATCGCCAAGGAGCGCGAGGGCGGCTACCTGGGCCAGACCGTGCAGGTCATCCCGCATATCACCGACGAGATCAAGCGCCGCTTCGTCAAGGCCGGCGAGGGCTTCGACATCGCCATCATCGAGATCGGCGGCACCGTGGGCGACATCGAGAGCCTCCCCTTCCTCGAGGCCGCCCGCCAGATGCGCCCCGACCGCATGCGCAACGACGTGCTGTACCTGCACGTCACGCTGGTCCCCTACCTGACCGCCTCCGACGAGCTCAAGACCAAGCCCACGCAGCACTCCGTCAACAAGCTGCGCGAGATCGGCATCGACCCGGACATCATCGTCTGCCGCGCCGAGAAGCCGCTGGCGCGCGACATCAAGAACAAGATCGCCCTGTTCACCAGCGTCCCCAAGGAAGCCGTGATAGACGCGCCCGACGCGCCTTCCATCTACGACGTGCCGCTGGTGCTCAAGAAGCAGGGCCTCGACGAGCAGATCATGATGCTGCTGCGGCTGCGCAGCGGCAAGTGGGACTTCGACGAGTGGACCGAGTTCACGGCGCGCCTGAAGGCCGCGGCCGGCGCCGCCCCGGTGCGCATAGCCATAGCCGGCAAGTACACCAAGCTCAAGGACTCCTATAAATCCCTGACCGAGGCCGTGCTGCACGGCGCTATCGCCAACGGCGTGAAGGCCGAGTTCGACTACGTGGACGTGGAAGCCGAGGATTTCGGGGCGCGCCTGGCCAAGGCCGACGGCCTGATAGTGCCCGGCGGCTTCGGCGACCGCGGCATAGAGGGCAAGATCTCCGCCGTGCGATACGCCCGCGAGAACAAACTGCCGTTCCTGGGTATCTGCCTAGGCATGCAGTGCGCCACCATCGAGTTCGCGCGCAACGCCATCGGCCTCAAGCGCGCGCATTCCACGGAGTTCGACCCCAAGACCCCCCACCCGGTGGTGGACCTGATGGCCGAGCAGAAAGGCGTGAAGGACAAGGGCGGCACGATGCGCCTCGGCGCGTGGCCCTGCGACATCAGGAAGGGCTCGCTGGCCGCCAAGATCTACGGCGCCGCCGCCATCTCCGAGCGGCACCGCCACCGCTACGAGTTCAACAACAAGTACGCGGCGCAGTACGCCAAGGCCGGCATGACGGTCAGCGGCGTCAACAAAAAGGTGAATCTGCCAGAGATCGTGGAGATCAAGGACCACCCCTGGTTCGTTGGCGTGCAGTTCCACCCGGAGTTCAAGTCCCGGCCGCTGATGCCGCACCCGCTGTTCTTCAGCTTCGTCGCGGCGGCGGTAAAGAACCGGAAAAAGTAAGGAGACGCGCGTGGCTAAACAGAAACAGGTTAAAGTCGGCAAAGTGACCTTCTCCAACGACGGGCCGCTGGCCTATATCGTGGGACCGTGCGTCATAGAAACGGCGCGGTCCTACGAGGCCGAGGCCGTGAAGCTCAAAGCGGTCTTCTCGGTCCTCAAGACGCCGTTCGTACTAAAGGCCTCTTTCGACAAGGCCAACCGCACCTCGCACAGCGCCTTCCGCGGGATAGGCATGCAGGCGGCCCTGGACTTCCTCAAAGAACTGAAGAACCGCCTGGGGCTGCCGCTGCTGGTGGACGTGCACGAGCCGTCGCAGGCGGCCGCGGTCGCCGCCGCGGCCGACATACTGCAGGTGCCGGCCTTCCTGTGCCGGCAGACCGACCTGCTCTACGCCTGCGCCGACACCGGCCGGGCCGTCAACGTCAAGAAAGGCCAGTTCCTCTCCCCGTGGGAAGCCGAGAACATAGTCAAGAAGCTCGAGAACCGCGGCGCGGCGGGCATCATGCTCACCGAGCGCGGCTCCTCCTTCGGCTACGGCAATCTGGTGGTGGACATGCGCTCGCTGGAGATCATGAAGGACTTCGGCTACCCGGTGATCTTCGACTGCACGCACTCGGTGCAGCGCCCCGGCGGCCTCGGCAACGCCACCGGCGGGGACCGCCGCTTCATCCTGCCGCTGGCCAAGGCCGCGGCCTCGCAGCGCATAGCGGGCCTGTTCTTCGAGGCCCACCCGAACCCCTCAAAGGCGCTCTCCGACGGGCCGAATTCGCTGCGGCTCGCCGCCGTGAAGCCCGCGGTGGCGGCGCTCAACCGCGTGGACAGGCTGGCCACCGAGATCGCCGGAGTAGGATCCAACTAAGGAAAGATTATGAAATGCACCAACTGCGGGCAGGAAAACCGCCCTACGATCAAATTCTGCAGAAAATGCAACACGGACCTGACGCTGCCGCCGGCCTGGTTCCCCAACTGGCGCTGGCATCTCAAGACGCTGGCCTGGATCTACCTGACGCTCGTCGTCGGGTTCTTCGCCGTCAGCTACCTGCTGCGCCGGCTGCCGCCCCCCTACGACCAGCGCCAGATACCGCCGGAGATGACGCCGTGGCTGAACCCGAAGAAAGCCCCGGCCAAATAGCATGAATCCCAAAGACTCGCTGATCCTCAAGACCGCCCGCGGCGTGATCAAGTCCGAAAGCGCCGCCGTCTCCGGCCTGTCGGCCGCGCTGGACGCGTCCTTCGTGCGGGCCGTACGCCTGCTAGAGCGCTGCCAGGGCAAGGCCGTGCTGCTGGGCGTGGGCAAGTCCGGCCTGATAGCCCGCAAGATAGCCGCCACGCTGGCCTCCACCGGCACGCGCAGCGTCTACCTGCACCCCGTGGAGTCCCTGCACGGCGATCTGGGCATGATAGCCGCCGACGACGTGGCCGTGGCGCTGTCCTATTCGGGCGAGACCGAGGAGACGGCCAAACTGCTGCCCATACTAAAGAAGCAGGGCCTGCCCGTCATCTCCATCACCAACAACGCCGGCTCGCGCATGGCCCGCCATTCCGACGTGGTGCTGCGCCTGCGGGTGAAGTCCGAGGCCTGCCCGATGGACATAGTCCCCACCTCCTCCACCACCGCTATGCTGGCCCTCGGCGACGCGCTGGCCGTGACGCTGATGACTCTCAAAGGCTTCGGCCGCAACCATTTCGCCCGCCTGCACCCCGGCGGCAATCTGGGCAAGCTGCTGAACCTCAAGGTCGGGGACCTGATGCACAAGGGCCGCGAGAACCCCGTGGTAAAAGAAGGCGCCGCCGTAGCCGACGCGCTGCGCGTGATGACCGCCACCCGGGCCGGCGCCGTTTCCGTAACCGGCAGGGACGGCCGGTTGACCGGCTATTTCACCGACGGGGACCTGCGCCGCCGGCTGCAGGACGGCAGCCTGGACCTGGCCGCCCCGGTCAAAGGCGTGATGACGCGCTCGCCGCTGACCGTACACCCCGAGACGCCGGCCATGGAGGCGGCGCGGTTGATCAGCGAGCGCCGCATAGACAATCTGCCGGTAACGGATTCGAAGTCC
>Ga0209212_1000109_pt1 | contig 160823 bp, 156 predicted proteins | sample RifGroC2_FD_183996 | JGI IMG/M metagenome (GOLD analysis project Ga0209212, IMG submission 183996) | Groundwater microbial communities from Rifle, Colorado, USA - Groundwater C2 (SPAdes) (version 2) | ecosystem: Environmental > Aquatic > Deep subsurface > Groundwater | place: Rifle, Colorado...
CCTTACTAAATCCTCTTTTTACCATATACGCAGCATCTCTGCGTACCTTTGATATGTGTGGGTTTTTTGTGTATGACATATATCTATCTTACTCACCTCAATCCGTCCAAGCTAGTGAACCATTACGTCCATCTTTACAAATTGGGTTTTATTGTATATAATATAACAATGATTTCTTGGCTCAAAAAACATTTTATTCCTCATCAAGGCAACGATCACCGTCCGCACATATTACGAAACTGTAATATTAAGAATATTCTCATTCTTGTTATTCTTTTGGAGATATTTACTTTTTTAATACCAACTTTTACTTATATAAACAGAACGGGCGGTATGGCAGCGGTCATATCGGCAGTTTTAGCTAATCTAACCAATGAAGAACGCCAAGCACAAAATCTTCAAACTCTCGCCGTCAGTCCAATTTTAAATAAAGCGGCAGAAATGAAAGCGACAGATATGGCCACCAAAAGTTATTTTGCTCACACTAGCCCAGAAGGCAAAACCCCATGGTTTTGGCTTGATCAAGTTGGGTATAAATATCAATATGCCGGAGAGAATCTGGCTATTAATTTCAGCGATTCAAAAGATGTTACGAATGCATGGATGGCAAGTCCTACTCATAAAGCAAATATCGTAAAAGGAAACTATTCAGAAATTGGCACCGGTATAGCTATTGGTATATATGAAGGAAGAGAAACGGTATTTGTGGCTCAAGTATATGCTAATCCTATTTTAAAAACTTCCCAAGAATCTGAAATTAATAAAATTGACGTTAAAAAAATACCTATTAACTCCTCTGTGTCAGAAATAGGCGGGGAAAAAGTTACTAATATAACTAAAGAAGAACCGACAAGTGTTCTTGGAACAGAAGTAGTCACAGATACAAAAATAGTAAATAGTGTAACTAATCCAATAGAATCTCTTCAAAAACCTACATTCTGGCAGGAAGCTTTTGCTTCACCTCGCAATACAACAAATGTAATTTTGTATATTATTTTTGGAATAATTACTATTGCCTTACTTCTTTATTTATTTATAAAAACGAAAAATTATCATTCAGATCTAATTACCAACGGATTAATTGTGCTTGCCATTGTCGGAATGATTTTCGTGGCAAACTATTATTTCAGCTATCGCAATATGATTATTACTCAGAGTCTCGATTATTCAAATGAAGATAAATTATATTTCTGATATAATAGTGATATGAAAATATATAATTTTTTTGATAAACTGGAAGATAAAATTAGGGGAAAATTGAGTCACTATCCTATTTTTTACGCCTTGATTGGAGGTGTGGGCATAGTGATTTTTTGGCGGGGCGTTTGGCATACGACTGATTTTTTTACGGAAGTTATTTTTTCGTATCAACTAAATGGTTCTATCAATTTAGGTTCCTTGCCTTGGTGGGATGGGCCCCTATCTTTATTGGTGGGCAGCGTTTTGCTTTTATCGACCGGTTTATTTGTTTTTGATTTTATTGGTAGTCAGGCGATAATCTCTGGGCTCAAAGGAGAGAAAAAGTTAGAAGAAAAAACAGAAGAGGAAATTAAAACCGAGACAGAAGTAATCAGGGGAATAGAAAAAGAAGTTAAAGAGATATCGCATCGTTTGGAAGAAATTGAAGAAGATTTAGGAAAAAACAACAAAAAACCATAAAAAGCAAAGTTTTTGTCGGTACGGATTTTTTGAAGCTTAAAAAATCCTGCCTTGCCCGTGTCGGGACGGCCGAGGGAAGTTTTCGCGCCGTCGCGCTCAAAACCCCTTAAAGACTTTCTTTTTATGGTTCTTTGTTTTGTTATGCTATAATGTTAAGTATATGGAAAATACAAAAAATTATAATATTTGGATTATTGGTTTAACTTTATTAGCTTTCTCCGCTGTCTTTTTTCTCTCTGCCCAGAATTTTTCGAAACAAGGATCTTATGTTGAAGTAAAAGGATTATCGGAAAAAATAGTAAAAGCGGATGTGGCGATTTGGTCGATTAATTTTGAAGTTAAATCAAATAATGTTGATTCTCTGTATGCTGATATAGAAAAGAATGTTGCAGCTATAAAATCTTTTTTGAAGGAGAAAGGCTTTGAAGAATCAGAAATAAACGTCGCTCCGGTCAATACTTATCAAGATACATATAAAGACGCATTATTTAGATATAATTCAACTACTCAGTTGTCTGTTTATACGAAAAAAGTTGATCTAGTAAAATCTGCTTCCAAAGAAACCCTGGTTTTAGTTAAAAAAGGAATTGTGATGAATCAAAATTCTATCTCTTTTGAATTTTCAGACATCAATAGCATTAAGCCGGAAATGTTAGCTGAAGCCTTGAAAAATGCCAAAGATACAGCACAAAAAATCGCCAAAGAATCGGGATCTAGTTTGGGCGGTTTGCATCGTGGTAATCAGGGAGTGTTTGATATTACTGACAAAGATCCGGGCTCGCCTGAATACAAAAAAATACGTTTAGTCTCTACATTAAGTTTTTTAATTAAATAAATTACAAAAGCATAAAAATCAATTTTCTAAAAACCCAGAAATCAAAAATTTTTGAGCCTTCGCCCTCGGGGACATAAGGGCAGGGGACCAACACGACTCTTAAAATTTTTATTTCTGGGTTTTTTATTTAAAAAAGTTTTTGAATTTTTTCCCAAGGAATAGCAACAAGCAAGGTACCTAAGACCACTAGCCCTAACCCAATACCTGCTTGCAAGGTGATGCCTTCTGCCAAAACTATTACCGCTAAAATGGCAGTAAAGGTGATAGATAATTTATCAATGACTGTTACCGCTACTGTTGGGCCGACAGACAAAGCTTGATAAAAGAAAATCCAAGATAAAGCTCCACCAAGACCTGAAAGAATTACAAAAATCCACTGCTTGGTGGAAAGGGAAGATAATGCTGTTACGGTTAATTTTCCGAATGATAAAGCAGCTAAAGAAACAATTAGAGCCATTACAATTCCACGAACAGCGGTAAGTAAATTCGCATCTACCCCTTTCAGTCCCAATTTAGCAAAAATCGTTCCGGCACTTGCCATAATTGCTCCCAATAAAGCATAAATTATATACATCGAACCATTATAACACATAACACATAACATATAACATATAACAGGATTTTTGGTATAATAAATAGGGTAGAAAATATTAATTTTTGGCTAATGTATAAAAACGTTAGTGTATCATATATGATAAGTTAAGGAATTAGAAAATGGAATATCAAAATGAAACTAAAAACTGCCAGAATTGCAAAAAAGACTTCACAATTGAGCCGGAAGATTTTAAATTTTACGAAAAAATGAAAGTCTCTCCGCCAACTTTTTGCCCTTTCTGTCGAATGCAAAGAAGATTTATTCACAGAAATGAACGCAAACTTTTCAAAGTTGAAGATATTTTTACTGGCCAAGGTATTTTTTCTTTATATCCCGCAGAAAGTGGCAGGAAAATTATCACTCAAGAAGAATGGAATGGAGACAGTTGGGATGCCATGGAATATGCTTGCGATATTGATTTCTCAAAACCATTTTTAGAACAGATTTTGGAATTAGAAAAAAAAGTTCCGATTTTTAATTTGAATGTAGAATTTATGATAGATAGTCCATATTCCGGAAATGCCACAGGATTAAAAAACTGCTATCTTTGTTTTAATTCAAATCATTCAGAAGATTGTATGTATGGAAATGCCGTTGATCAATGTAAAGATTGTATAGACAATTCTCATATAAGTCATTCCGAAAGGTGTTATGAATCGTTCTGGTTGCAGAATTGTTATCAGTGCTATTTCACAAAAATGTCAGCTGATTCCCGTAATCTTTGGTTTTGTCGTGACTGTGTTTGGATGTAACGATTGTTTCGGGTGTGCGAATTTACGTAAATCTTCCTACTGTATTTTTAACAAACAATATAAAAAAACCGATTATGAAGAACAAATAAAAGAAATGGAATTAAATACTGTCATAGGTGTAAAAAAAGCTCAAGAAAAAGTAAGGGAATTTTGGAAAACTCAACCTAATAAATATCACCAAGGTTTAAAAAATTTAAATTCAACTGGTTCTTATGTGACAAATTGTAAAAATGTGAATGATAGTTACTTAATAAGAGAAAGTGAGAACATGCGTTACTGTCAATATATGCAAATGCCAAAAAATAAAGAATGCTATGATACAACTATTTGGGGCGCAAACATGGAATTGCACTATGAAACTTGTCTTTCAGGTGAAAATTCATACAATTTAAAATTTTGTGTAAATTGCTGGCCCGCTTGTCGAGATGATGAATACTGCATGGATCTTTTCAGTTCTTCTGATTGTTTTGGTTGTATTGGTTTAAAGAAAAAGCAATATTGTATTTTGAATAAGCAGTACTCTAAAGAAGAATATAAAACACTTGTTCCTAAAATAAAAAAACATATGGATGAAATGCCGTATATTGATTCACAAAGCCTTGTTTATAAATATGGAGAATTTTTTCCAAGTGATTTTTCACTATATGGATACAATAATACAATTGCCATGCAACATTTTCCTATTACCGAAGAAGAAGCAAAGAAAAAAGGCTATACGTGGATAGAAGTACCTCGCGGAGAATATGCCATCACAAAAAAGATTTTCGAACTTCCAGACTCAATTGAAGAAGTAAATGATAGTATTCTAAAAGAAGTTATTGAATGCGAAAATTGTAAAAATGCTTATCGTATTTTGGAAAATGAATTAATTTTTTTGCGCAACGAAAAACTTCCTCTGCCAAACCTATGTCATGATTGTAGATATGAAAGAAGAATTAATGATAGATTAAAGATCCAATTATATGGAAGATCGTGTATGTGTGCTGGTAATGTAGATAGTACCGGAATTTATAAAAATACCATAGAGCATTTCCATGGAGATAAACCATGTGAAGAAAAATTTAAAACTGGTTATAATCTAGATTCAAAAGAGATAGTATATTGTGAAAAATGTTATCAACAGGAAGTGTATTAGAAAGGTACCAAATTCTGCTATCGCAGAATTTGGTACCTTTTATCAAATTTATTTATGCGAAAAAATAAACAACAAAAGATAGTAGCGGTCAGCGGGGGATTTGATCCGATTCACATTGGGCATATTCGGATGTTTCAGGAGGCAAAAAAATTGGGTGATAAATTGATAGTTATTTTGAATAATGATAATTGGTTCAAAGTAAAAGGCAAACCCGTCTTTATGTCGCATAAAGAGAGAAAAGAAATTATAGAAGCGTTGGAATGCGTGGATGAAGTAATTATTTCAGGTCATAGAAAAAATACAAAAGATATAAGTGTTTGCAGAGAATTATTAAAGATTAAACCCCATATTTTTGCCAATGGCGGAGATAGAAAACCCGAGGATAATGATCTACCTTCCTCTGAATATAAGGTTTGCAAAGAACTTAGCATTGAAATGGTTTTTAACGTTGGGAAAGGGGGTAAAATAAGGAGTTCCTCGGAGCTTTTAAGAGAATACTCAAAAAGGATAAAAAAGTAGTAGTTTATTTATATTTAGTTTAGGAGTATAATATCTACATAAAATAAGTATTAACTTATATGGCTGAGTCCGTTAAAACACAAAAGAAAAAAAGGGTAGCAAAAAAGAAAACAATAAAAAAAATTGTAAGGAAAAAAGTTGTAGGAAAAAAAATTAAAGGAACACAGCTTAAAAGGTCTCCGCATAATCCAATCATAGAACCTCGTTCATATTCTTGGGAATCTGAAGCGGTTTTTAATCCAGCTGCTGTTTTCGTCGATGGACGAGTGCATCTCTTTTATCGAGCATTGGGAAAAGACGGAATTTCTCGTATTGGCTACGCCTCCAGCAAGAACGGCGTTGATTTTGATGAAAGACTTTTTTCCCCGGTGTATTTTGTGGAAAATGTGGAAGAAATGATGAAACATTGGCCCTATACCTCTCCAGCTCGTCCTATTTATGACGCTATTTTGTATGCTTCAGGTGGGGGATGGGGCGGTTGCGAAGATCCTCGCACGGTATTGATAGAAGACAATGTGTATATGACTTTTAATATGTTTAATGGCTGGGATTCTATGCGAGTGGCCGTAACTTCAATCAAGGAAGAAGATTTATTAAATAAAAAGTGGCTTTGGAATAATTTTTCTTATCTTTCTCATCCAGGAGACAGGCAGAAAAATTGGGTTTTATTTCCTGAAAAAATAAATGGCAAGTTCGCTATCTTCCATAATTTGGATAAAGGTAATCCGACACGAGTTGGTATTGCTTATGTAAACAAACTTGATACATCAGAAACGCCATCGGGTAGAGATGCGCCTGATCCTCAAACTCTGCCGGACCACATAGTAGCTTGGCACAAACGCACGCGCAGTGCTGCCGCCCCGCCGATAAAAACAAAAGATGGCTGGCTTCTTCTTTATCATGCTATGGATAAAGACGATGCGAATCGCTATAAATTAGGAGCGCTTTTGCTTGATTTAAAAGATCCGGAAAAAGTTCTTTATCGAGCTCAACATCCAATTCTTGAGCCGGATGCCTGGTATGAAAATGATTGGAAGCCGGGTATCATATATGCCAGCGGAGCAGTTGTTAAAAATGGAAAACTTTTAGTATATTATGGCGGAGGAGATAAACACATCGGCATAGCATCTATTATGCTTTCAGATTTGATAAACAGTATGAAAAAAGATGGCGCAGTAAAATTAGAAAAAAATAAATCACTACATTTCCAATGAATTTTTATGTTTGTTGTTAAAAGATCAGAACAAAATCCAATCCTAGTTCCGGACAAAGATCATTATTGGGAAGAATTTTCGAGTTTTAATCTTTGTCCGATCAAACACGGCAAAATATTTTACGGAGCTTATCGCGCCATCTCGGCGGTAGATTTATTGCAAAATCCTCGGCAGATTTCAGTTATTGGTGTCGGAAAAAGCAAAGACGGAATACATTTTGAAGACCGCAACCCGCTTATTGTCCCCAAAGAAGAATGGGAAAAATTCGGCTGTGAAGACCCAAGAGTAACATATTTTGAAAATGTTTTTTATATTTTTTATACCGCTCTTTCAAAATATCCTTTCAGTGCCGATGGTATTAAAGTAGCCGTCGCTTCTTCGGGCAATTTAAAAAAAATCGATGAACGGCATCTAGTCACTCCTTTCAACGCTAAAGCCATGGCGCTTTTTCCAGAGCGAATAAATGGAAAAATCGTAGTTATATTTTCTTATCATACTGATACTCCTCCAGCCAAAATTGTTTTTGCTACCTTAGATAAAATAGAAGAGTTATGGTCGCCGTTGTTTTGGGAAAAATGGGAAAAGAAGGTGAATAATTATACGATTGATTTAAAACGTTCACCTTATGACCATATAGAAGTAGGAGCTCCGCCCATTAAAACCAAATATGGTTGGCTGATTATTTATTCTCATATTCAGAATTATTTTCCGTCGCCGAATGGTTCTGAAAGAATTTTTGGCATAGAGGCTGTTTTGCTTGATTTGAAAGATCCCCGGAAAATAATTGGGCGAACTAATGGCCCGTTGCTTGTACCGGAAGAATCTTATGAACTCTCAGGCTATGTTCCGAATGTGATTTTTCCGACCGGTGCTTTGGTTGAAAAGAATACCCTTACCATATATTACGGTGCAGCTGACACGACCGTATGTTCTGCGCGGGTTAATTTGACGGATCTCATTTTTAGCATGCACTATGAATACAGAGACCGTTTTCATTTCAAGCGTTCTCTTAAAAACCCGATTATTGTTCCTAAAACAGAAAATAATTGGGAAGCACGAGCAACCTTTAATCCCGGGGCCATATTATTGAACGAAAAGATTCATCTCGTTTATCGTGCAATGTCCTTGGACAATATATCTACCTTCGGATATGCTATGACAAAAAATGGAACAGACATAATAAAGCGATTATTTTTACCCATTTATATTCCGCGGGAAGATTTTGAGAATAAAAAAATCGACAATAAGAATTCCGGTTGTGAGGACCCAAGATTAACTAAAATTGGCAAAAATATTTACTTATGTTATACGGCTTATGATGGTATCGGTCCTCCGCGAGTGGCTATTTCATCCATCACAGAAAAAGATTTTATTTCTCACCATTGGAAATGGGAAAAACCATTTCTTATTACTCCCCAGGGTCTTGATGATAAAGATGCTTGCCTTTTTCCTAAAAAGTTTCCTCTGGGTTATTTTATTTTACATCGTGTAGGCAATGAAATTTGCGGTGATTATTTGAATTCACTTGATTTTAAAAACGAAACCGTGAAAAAATGCTTAAGAATCATCGGACCTCGAATAAACATGTGGGATAGTTATAAAGTAGGTGTTTCTGCTCCACCTATCAGAACTAAATATGGTTGGCTTTTGCTTTATCACGGCGTATCAAAAAGTCACAATATTTACCGTATTGGATGTGTTTTACTTGATTTGAAAGATCCCGCCATAGTGCTGGCGCGCAGTACGGAACCGATTTTTGAACCGGAGGAGCAATATGAAAAGAATGGGATTGTTAATAATGTAGTATTTCCCTGCGGCATGGTTCTAAAAAGCAAATTACTTTATATTTATTATGGCGGGGGCGATCGAGTGGTTGGTGTTGCAACCATGGAACTAGATGTCATCCTAAAGGCCCTTGTCCATAGTTTGAAGTATTAAATTAATAATATTTTGTGGTAAAATGGAAAAATGAAAATAAATTTACAAGGCAAAAATTTTGAGCTTACTGAGACCATAAAAGATTATATTCTGAAAAGAGTTACTAATTTAGAAAAATTATTATCCACAATTGAAACAAGAGGGGGAGAAATAATGGTTAATTTTGAAGTTGGCAAGAGCACTAAGCACCATAAATCAGGCATTGTTTTTCATTCCGATTGCTTGATTAATATAAACGGAAAGAAATTTTATTCCAGCTCCGATAAAGAAGATTTATACCAAACAATTGATGAGATAAAGGAAAATCTTTTTAATGAAATTAAAAAAAGCAAAGATCGTAGACAGACATTATTTAAGCGAGGAGCAGCCAGTATCAAAAAAATGATGAAGGGTCTCTCCAAACGAAATCCTTTTACTTCGAAATATTAAAAAATAAAGAAACCCCTTAAAAAGTTGTTTCTTTATTTTTTAAAGTTTGTAATTTATTTCTTTTCCACCCTCCGGAATAATTTTTTTGATTATAAATTTGTCGTTTAAGAGTTCTGCATCAGTAATAATTATTCTTTTGCCATCTTTGAAGAAGAAAATTCTAGGCCAAGAAGCATAAGCGCGGAATTTATTGTAGTTTTTAACTGAATCATCACTCAAATTTATTTCTCCATCTTCCTTTTTTATTTTTTTGCAATAAGTGGCTTCGTTCTCATTTTGTGGAGTTAATTTAGTTTTTCCATCTACAAAATCAGGCAAGATTTTTATTAAAAGCTCTCCCCCGATTTTTATCAAGCGTTTACGTAAATCTCCCGCTTTTTCTTCAGGCTCAATTTTCACTTTTTCTTGAACCATAATTGGACCCGTATCCATTTTATATTCCATTTTTTGGATAGTAATGCCTGTTTCTGTCTCTCCATTTAGAATGGCTGATTCCACTGGTGAAGCTCCGCGGTATTTTGGTAGTAAAGAATAGTGAATATTTATTGAACCTAATTTGGGTAAATTTAAAATATCTTCTGGTATTATTTTTCCGTAAGCGACTACCAAAAAGAAATCTGGGATATTTTGCTCACCACGAAAATTTTCTCCAGGCTCTTTAAGGTCGGACCTTAGGAATTTAAAGAGGTCCGACCTTTCCCCGCCTGTTAATTCTTCCGGTTGCAAGTATGGAATATTGTTTTCAATCGCCCAAACTTTTACTGGTGGGGGAGTAATAGTCATTTTGCGCCCCTGAGGTTTGTCAGGGGCAGTGATAATAAGCGATGGTATATAACCATTTTCTTTTAAAATTTCTAAGGTTTCAGATGCCACGTCCGGCGTTCCCCAAAATATAAAATTTAGATTATCTTTTTTCACTTTATAACTTTATGAACTTTTTACTTTATAAACTACTTAGGCAATTCCTCTTTAATATCTTTAGCATGATCAATGAAAAGTATGCCTTTCAGGTGGTCTGTTTCATGTTGGAAAATTTGAGCTAAAAGACCAGATGCGCCTCTTTGGAATTTTTTGCCGTTTTCATCATAAGCTGTAATCATTGCTTTTTTTGACCGATAAGTTTTTCCATATAGCCACCTGACGGAAAGGCAACCTTCCGGGGACCATTCTTTTTCGCGGGATAATTTTGAAATTTTGGGATTGATAAAAATTAAATCCTTGGGGATTTCCTTCTTTGGTATAAGGTCGGACCTTTTTGAAGACTCAAGGTCCGACCTTCGTTCTCCTCTGACAAAATCTTTATGAAAAATTTTTCCAGATACGATAAAAATAGACAGTAAATATCCTATTTGTGGCGCTGCGAGGGCTACTCCATCACTTTGGCTTTTTAATGCCATAGACATTTCTTTTAATACCTTTTTTATTTTGGGAATTGTAATTTCACTTACAAGTATATCTTTTGTATTCTGGCGCAGAACTTTATTTTCTTTTTGAACTATTATTCTCATTTTTATATGCGGGAAACTTACTTGATTTCCTTCAAATATTCCAAAAGATTTTTTAATTTCACAGTTTCTTGAGAGCGGTTAGACATATCGCGTACAATTACCGAATCATCAATAGCTTCTTTTACTCCGAAGATAAGTGCATAAGGAACGTTTAATTTTTCTGCAATTGCCAATTGAGAGCCAAGACTATCTTTCGAAATTGATTGAGTAATAGGAATATGTGCCTTGCGCAGTATCTCAATTATATTTAAACTTTTTAATTTTGCCTCAGAACCAAGTTGGATAAAACAAATTTTAGGCTTTTTAAATATACGAGGTGAAAGTTTTTTATACCAAGGAGATGAAATGATTCTATCTACTCCAATTGAAAAACCTACGGCTGGAACATCTTTTTTACCACCAATTTGGTGCGCCAGATAATCATAACGACCACCTCCTGCCAAAGTTAATGGTGTTCCATCTTCTGCACCTGTTTGTTCTATTATTTCAAAAACAGTACGGGTGTAATACGAAAGCCCGCGCACCAAATTTTTATTGATATTATATCCTATATTCATTTCTTCCAAATATTCCAATACTTCTTTGAAATGTTTTTTACAAGAAGCACAAAGAAAACTTATTGAATCCGGCGCATTTTCATTTATTTCTTTTGTTTTTTCTTCCTTGGAATCTAAAATACGGAGCGGATTTGTTTTTAAACGTTCGCGGTCAATGTGAGCCAAACCATTTATATGTTTTCTATAATAACTTGTGAGTTCTTTGATATATATATTTCGGCATTCTTTATCGCCGATAGAATTAATATCAACGGACATATTTTGCGCTCCCGCTTCTTCTAAAATACTCATTCCGACCTTAATTACCAGAGCGTCAACGATACTTTTGTCACTTCCTAAAGAATCTAAATCAAATTGCCAAAATTGCCTATAACGTCCGCGTTGAGGGTTATCATGTCGAAAAACTGGACCATACTGGTAGAACATTACAGGTTGAGGCATATTTTGCATTCCTTTTTCAATATAAGACCGCATTAAGCCTGCTGTGTGTTCTGGTTTTAACGCTAGATGATCTCCGCCTTTAGTTTTGAGGGTATACATTTCCTTATCTACTATATCTGTTCCCTTGCCGATACCTGATGTAAAAGTTTCCACATGTTCTAGCATTGGAGTTTCGATCGGCTTAAAACCATAATATACAGCTACCTCTTGTGCTTTCTCAAAAAATCCTTGGAAACTATAATATTCTTCATTTATAATATCCCTCATTCCCCTTGGAGAGAATAAATTTTTAGTCTTAGTTTTAGTACTTTTGAATCTTGTGTGTGGTTTTGTCTTTTTCATTATTTTAATGAATAGCTACCCGGTAAGATGTCGATCTTACTTATTGGCAATAAACGCAGAAATACTTTTCCTATTAAAAGTTTTTTTGATACCGCCCCCCAATATCTTGAATCAGAACTGGCAGATCTATTATCGCCCATTACAAAATATTCATTGTTTTTTAATTCATAACGAACATTGTTATCTATGGTGTTTTTTACGTAAGATTGATCAAGTATGAACCCTGAAGGATATTCTGTATTGAATATAATGACTACATCACCTTTTATATCTACTGTTTCATTTGGAAGTCCTATTATTCTTTTGATAAAAAACTTTTCCTGATCATTGGGATATCGAAAAACTACAACGTCATTTCTCTTTGGATCATTTAATCTGTAAGATATTTCATCTATTATTAAATATTGTCCGTCTTCAAAAGTAGGGACCATAGAAGAACCTGAAACTATAAAAGGTTGAGCAATAAATATGCGTATGGGAACAACTATGGCTATTGCCATCAATGCAAAACGCGCCAGTTCCCAAAATGATTGTTTGTTAGATTTCTCTTCCTCCATCGTTGTATTTTAACACAAAAAAGTCTTGACACGAAACAGAATTATGTTTTGTAATTCATAATTGGCAATTCGTAATTATTGTTTTCTGTTATGATAGAAACATGAAATTAGTAGTTGGTTTAGGAAATCCCGGTCAGGAATATGAAAACACCAGACATAATACCGGATGGCTTATGGTTGGGTTAGTTGAAAAAAGATTAAATATAAAAGATAAAATTAAGTTTGTATTACCGGACAAATTTATGAACAATTCTGGTAAAGTGATTGCACCATTAATAAAATCCAAAAAAGATTTAAAGAATCTTGTGGTAATTTATGATGACATTGATTTACCCTTAGGGAAAATGAAAATTTCTTTTAATAGATCTTCCGGAGGTCACAATGGGTTGGGTTCTATAATCAAAGCGTTAAAGTCCGAAGAGTTTTTACGTATCAGAATTGGAACTTCACCTGCCACTCTATCCGGTAAAATAAAAAAGCCGAAAGGAGAGAAGGCAGTGTTGAATTTCTTACTTGGTGAATACAAAAAAAATGAACTAGATGAACTCAAAAAACTTTCTAAAAAAGTAGCACAAGCATTAGAAATTATCTTTACAGAAGGAAAAGAGAAAGTAATGAGCTTGTATAATTAGATTTTTTAGATTTCCTTCACCGCCTCTATAATGATGCTTTTTTCGCCGTTGCGAAGGGAGACTTTGCCGGAAAAAGCGATGCATTTTTCAGGAACAAGTATCTCAATAGATTCCTTGAATATATTAGGGAAAGCGACAGCTTCTATGGAACCAGTTAAGTCTGAAATTTTTAAGAATGCCATACGGTCATTTCCTTTGGTGATAATGACTCTGGCAGTATCTATTATCCCAGCTATCGTTATTTGCGCGCCATTTTCCAATTTTTCTTTTATTTTTTTAATATTCATATCTCGGTTCTCTAATTTCCCGCGGATACGATCAAGCGGGTGCCCTGAAATATAAAGTCCCAACAATTCTTTTTCCCACAATAATTTTTCAGCTTGGGTGGCAGGTGGGGCATTTTTCAGTTTCAAAGTTGGAGTTTCCGGTTGTTCTAAATCGCCAAAGAGAGAAATTTGATTTTCATTTTTATTTCCAGACTCTTTGTTATATAGAAGCATATCTTCAAGATTAAAAAGAAAACATCCTCGATCACTCCATTCGTCCATACTGCCTGATTTAATCAAAGCTTCCATAGATTTCTTATTTAAATTTTTATGCTTGATTCTATCTAGAAAATCGGTAATTGATTTAAATTTTCCGTTTGTTTTTCTTTCAGCAATGATAGCGTCCGCAATGTCAGTACCTAAATTTTTAATGGTGTAAAGCCCAAATCTTATTTTTTCACTGGTGTTTTTCTCTTCATTTCTAACCACGGTGAAACCTCCATAGCTTTCATTGATATTGGGGGGCAGAACCGGGATATTCATATTTTTACATTCATTAATTATTTCAGATATTTTTTCTATATCTCCTGATTCAGCCGTAAGAATAGCAGTCATATATTCAACAGGATAATTTGCTTTCATGTAAGCCGTTTGATAAGCAACCTTGCCATAACTGGCCGCATGCGCCTTGTTAAAACCATAAGCTTGAAATGGTTCAAAAATTTTCCAGAGCTTTTCGGCGAATTCCAGAGTTTGTCCATTTTCAATAATACCTTTAGTAAATTTTTCTCTTTGCGCCGCCATCTCTCTAGGAATTTTTTTACCGACAGCCTTACGGAACTTATCTGCTTCTTCCCAGTTATATCCAGCAAGTTCCATAGCGCAGAAAAGGAGATCATCCTGATAAACAATAAGTCCATATGATTCGCTCAAGAATTTTTTCATTCGCGGGTCTAAATATTTCACCAGACTTCTATCATGTTTGCGTTTGATGTATTCTGGGATTGATTCCATCGGTCCTGGACGATAAAGTGCCACCATTGCATTAATATCATGAATGGAAGTAGGTTTAAGTTCTTTTAAGAACCTTGTCATACCGGCCCCATTTAATTGAAACAATCCTTCAGTTTGGCCATTTGCCAAAAGTGAGAAAGTTTTTTTATCATTAAGTGGAATATGTTCTATGTCTATGTTTATATTATAAAATCTTTTTACTAGACTTATGCTATCCGCCAAAATGGATAAATTTCTAATGCCGAGAAAATCAAATTTTAAAAGTCCTGCTTCTTCCACACTATACATATCATATTGAGTAATTATTTTCCCGCCCTTGGGGTCGAATTGTATAGGCACATATTCATAGAGAGGCTTGGGAGCAATGACAACTCCGGCCGCGTGCACTGAAATATGCCTGACGCAACCTTCTAATTTAAGAGCCAAATCTATTATTTTTTTTGTATCCTTTTCGCTTCTGTACGCGTCTCTTAGTTCCGGTACTATCTCCATAGCATGATCTATGGTCATCGGCAAGCCTTGGGACCCCGTAGGAATCATTTTAGAAATTCTATCACCCATATTGTAAGGATAGCCCAAGGCACGGGCAACATCACGTACTGCGCCACGCGCCATCATGGTGCCGAAAGTTCCAATTTGCGCCACCTTGTCTTCTCCATATTTATGTTTGGCGTATTCTATCATTTGGTCCCGTTTGTTATCGGCAAAATCCATATCAATATCTGGAGGAGATGGACGAAATGGATTTAAAAATCTTTCGAAGGGAAGTTTGTATTCCAGCGGATCTACATTGGTGATACCTAAAAGATAAGTGACCATAGATCCTGCCACTGAGCCCCTAATGGTGGTTAAAATACCGTGGTCTTTAGCATAATCCAACAAATCATCCACTACTAAAAAATATGGCGAATAGCCCTTTTTAAAAATAATTTTAAGTTCATATTCTATTCTTTCTTTTATTTCTGGTGTCTCTTTTATGCCCAGTTTTTTGAAACCAGCATAAGTAAGTTCACGTAATTTCTGATCATAAGTTTTTCCCTCCTCAATTTTAAAATCAGGGAAAACCCAATTACCGAGCTCCAGTTCAAGGTTGCACATATCGGCAATTTTTTGAGTATTGGTAACAGCTTCGGGAATATCTTTAAAAACCTCTAATGCTTTTGGGGTATCAATCAGAGAAAAATCATCATCTGAAAACTCGAACTTAGATGCTTCTCTGCTATCTCCCTGGGTATTTATTTGAAGCAGAGTATGATGCGCATCGTGGTCTTCACTGCACGGATAATGAGAATCCTGTGTCGCCACAATCGGGATATTGTTTTTTTTAGCAAGTTTAATCAAGGTCTCGCGTACCTGTTTGTCATTTTCAACAGACGGATGATTCTGAATTTCTATGAAATAATTTTCTTTGCCAAAAATTTCTTGATATTCTCGGATGATTTTTTCTGCTTTTGTTAAATCATTCCGAACTATGCTTTGCGAAAGTTCTCCGCCCAGACAGCCCGAAAGGGCTATAACGCCTTCATTGTGTTTTTGCAATATCTCTCTGTCCATTCTTGGTTTATAATAATATCCTTCTAGATTTGAGATAGTGACTAACTTTATTAGATTTTTATATCCTTCTAAATTTTTTGCAAGCAAAGTGAGATGATAGTAACGCTTGCCTCCTTCCGATTCAACTGCCCTATCTTTACGAGAACCCGCAGTCATATATGCTTCCACCCCGACAATAGGTTTGATACCCTCTTTTCTTGCCAGTTTGTAAAACTCAATAGCGCCGTACATATTGCCGTGGTCTGTTATGGCCATAGCAGGCATTTTGAATTTTTTTGCAAGGGCAATTAGATCTTTAAGCTTAGAAAGCCCGTCTAAAAGGGAATAATGGGAATGGGTGTGCAAGTGTATGAATTTTACTTTGGTTTCCTCCATTTTTAATATATTAGCACATTTTTCGTTTATTTTTGATATAATATATGTATTAAAATTTATATGTAAAATCATGAAAATCAAAAATTTTTGCGCCTTCGCCCTCGGAGTCATAAAGACAGGGAACCCACGACGCTCAGATTTTTATTTTCATGATTTGGTATAATTAAAATTATGAAAAAAATAAGGGTTGGTATAAATGGTTTTGGCAGGATAGGCAGAGCATTTTTGAAAATAGCCTGGGAGCGACCGGAGATTGAAATAGTAGCAGTAAATGATCTGGGTGATATTGCTAACATGGCATATTTGCTGAAACACGATACAGTTTATGGAAAATGGAATCATGATATAAAAATAGAAGGAGAAGTTTTAATAATTGATAATAAAAAAATTAAAGTTTTAGCGTTAAAAGACCCCGCTTTGCTTCCTTGGAAAGATTTAAGTGTTGATGTAGTGGTAGAATCAACCGGACTTTTTACTTCTTATACTAAAGCAAACGTGCACATTTTAGCTGGTGCCAAAAAGGTGGTGATCACAGCTCCCGTAAAGAGTTCAGATGAAACAATAAAAGGTGAAACTGTTTTAATGGGAGTGAATGAAGAAAAATTCGGTACTTGCGATATTACTTCCAATGCTTCATGTACGACGAATGCAGGTAGTCCTTTAATTGCCATTTTAGATGAGACCCTTGGTGTAGAAAAAGCAATTTTAAATACAGTCCATGGTTATACTGCTAGTCAATCAATTGTTGATGGTCCAAATAAAAAAAATTTTCGTGAAGGTCGGGCGGCTGCCCAAAATATTGTGCCTTCTTCAACAGGAGCAGCCATTGCCGTAACGAAGGCATTTACAAAATTAGAAGGACTTTTTGATGGTATCGCTATGAGAGTGCCGGTGGTAGCCGGATCGATTGTTGATATTACTTTTATTTCAAAGAAAAATACGACTGCAGAGGAAGTGAATGAAATTTTTAGAAAAGCTTCAAAAGATAAAAAGTGGGAAAATATTTTTTCTACGACGGAAGAAGAACTTGTTTCAAGCGATATTTTAGGAAACAAATATGGTTCTATTGCAGATCTGAAGATGACCCGGGTGGTTGGAGGAAATCTGGTAAAAGTATTGGGATGGTATGATAACGAAATGGGGTATACATATACCTTAGTAAAACATATTATTAAAACAGGGGAAACCATAAAATGATATGAAAATTTTTATTGGTACAGATCACGCAGGGTATGTACTTAAAGAAAAATTAGTTTCTTTTTTAAAACTTCAAGGACATGAAGTTATTGACAAGGGTGCTTTTGAATATAATGAAGATGATGATTATCCGGATTTTGTTATTCCAGTTGCAAAAGAAGTTTCAAAAAACCCGGAAGGAGTGAGAGGTATAATTCTTGGTGGGACCGGAGAAGGGGAAGCGATTGCAGCAAATAAATTTCCTCATGTAAGAGCTGTAGTTGATTATGGAAAAGCAGAAGCCGTTGTCGATGATGAATCAAATATTATAATCAGGTCAAGACAACATAATAATTCGAATATTCTTTCTCTTGGCGCTAGATATTTTACCGAAGAAAACATGATGGAAGATATCAATCTCTGGCTTAATACCCCTTTTAGTGGACACGAGAGACATGTTCGTCGTTTAGCAAAAATAGATAATCTAAATGCCCACCCCTAAAACATCAAAATCAGAATTATGGCTGAAGATTGCAATACTAACAATGTTGCTGTTTCTTGGAGTCTCTTCAGTCTCAGCGGTTGATGGTAGTATCACTAAAACTTTAAGGTATGGAATGAAAGATACTCAAGTGAAGTATCTGCAACAATTCTTGAATGAGAAAGGTTATATAGTATCCAGAATAGGAGCTGGTTCAGTAGGTTTAGAAACCACTTATTTTGGTAAAGCTACTGACACAGCCGTTAAAGCTTATCAAAGAGCTAAAGGTCTAGTAGCAGACGGAATATTCGGTACTAAATCTCGTGCTTCCTTAAGTGGTATTATGACTTATTATCCAACTCCAGTAGTGACAAACTATCCAGCTGGTTGTATTTCTAATTCAGGTTATAGTGCTTTCACTGGTTTAGCTTGTAATAGAAGCACCATTACCACTTATCCAACCGGCTGTTCATCAACTTTAGGCTTTAGTGCTGTTACTGGTCGTAAATGTGATGGCACAGTGCAAACCACCACTTTCACTACCAGTAGTGGCAGTAAGAAAAGTGGTGGTGGAGGTGGTGGAGGAGGAAGTACTCCAACCCCTACTCCTGCTCCCACTATTTCTATTTCTACCAACTCAACCTCAGTATCGTATAACAATTCTGCCACTCTCACTTGGTCAGCCACTAATGCTACCTCTTGTACTGCCAATGGTGCTTGGTCAGGAACTAAAGCAACTTCAGGCACTGAATCAACTGGTAGTTTAACTTCCACTAAGATTTATACTCTCACTTGTAGTGGAGTAGGAGGCAGCACTTCAAATTCAGCCGCGGTGACTGTTGAAACACAACCCGTAATGTCTGGCACTCTTACTTCATCAGCCCCTTCTTGTACCATTGTTTCTGGTAGTAGTAGTTGTAATGTAAATTTTACTTGGACCACCACTAATCCTCAAGCTGTCTCTACCGTTACTAAACCTACTAATGTCAATGTAGCTAATGGTAATACAGGTACCAATGTTTCATTTGCTGTTAAATATAATTCTGAAACTTTTTATCTTTACAATAATTCTCAGCTATTAGCACAAAGTACAATTACTGCAAATTGTGTTTCTGGTACTGTATGGAATGGAAGTATTTGTGCTCTATCTCAGAATATTTCTCCTACTGTTTCTATAACTTCCCCTGCTTCCAATGTTACTTCTTTTTCTTTAAACTCTACATTAAATTTTTCAGGTACCATTTCTGATCCAGATAGTTCTTCTCTTGTTGTTTCTTGGTACATTGATCGTATGGGAGATAATATTGAATCTGCTTTAATAAAAGAATCTACTCAAACTCCTGGTGTTTCTTCTGGTTCTATTACAATGTCTGGTACTAAAATAAATACTGATACTCAAAACATCAGTTTACAGGATGTTGGTGCGACATATAATCTTACCATTAAGGTTTTTGATAGTGTTAATGTTATTGAAACTACTCGTAGTTTTGTTCTTGTTGGTGTAACTGCTACATGTTCTGATGGCATAAAGAATCAGAATGAAGTTGATACTGATTGTGGAGGGAATTGTGCTGCGTGTGCAGCTGGAGGAAAAATCTCTATATATCCTAATAATCCACGTTATTTTCAGAGTGCTTCAGGAACCCCGATGTTCTTGCTGGGATACTATAATTGGGCTTGTGTACACCCTGATGGGACAATTGATCATTTTGAACCTTATGGTTATATGACCAGTACTTATGCCAACATGATACAGAAGAGTCAGGATTATGGCTTGAACTATATCAGGATAAGTCTGGGTATCAACAAGATTAATACGTGTCGTGCTGCTTTTGCATATGTCAGTGGGAAAGCAGATCTAGACCAATGGGACACAGTGTACTGGAATGGTTTTAAATATTATCTTGATCTCGCAAAGCAAAAAGGATTGATTGTCCATATAACAATATTTGATGCTGTTGATTTTAGGGGAGGCTCAGAAGATTATAGGTGGGTTAATTCATATTGGAATGTTGATAACCAAAAGCAATCTTATTATGGTGATTTGGATATAAATAATAATGGGTATGCCGATCAAGCGGGAGAATTTTATCGTGTATCAGATTTCAATAATAATGTAGGAGTAGGAAAATATCAGCGTAAGTTTATTGATAAAGTCATTCAAGAAACAGGCAATTATGACAATGTATTTTATGAAATCGGCAATGAGCTTTTAGGCTCAACCACTGAATGGAATTATGCAGTCGCATCTTACATAAAATCAAAGACAGACATACCCATTACTGAAAATTCCTGTGATAAAAAATCTGGTTGTCTCGCAAAAGCATCCAGTACTGATGGATTGACAAAACATACACCAGATACAATGTCAGAAGTTAAAACCAGTGTTGGAGAATTGTCAGGTTTAGGATATCCGTTTATGCAGGATCCTGATGGTTCGGGGATAATGGCGGCATCATCCAATGATTTGCGTGCAGCTGCATGGTATTCTTTTACGGGTGGCGCATTTGGATGGGGTGGCTTCACAGAAGATTTCTGGATAAATAACGTGAGGACAGATGTTCTCCGCTATTATGGCAACCTTATTAAATTCATCGAACAGACGGGCGCTCCATTCTGGGATATGTTCCCTAATCATAATCTTGTAAGCAATTCCGGCGTCAATTCGGTCCTCTCTAAGACAAATAATTATTATCTTGTGTATGTGAAGAGCGATTCCCAAATAACATTAAATCTAGCCCAAGCTTCAGGCACATTTACTGTCAAGCTTTATAATCCTGCAACAGGAGTATTTACTGATAGTTCTAATGTCCAGGGAGGATCAACAATAACTATCAACAAACCTTTAGGAGCAACCGATTGGGTATTACATTTAAAGAGTACTGCAAACGCTACTAATACCCCCTGGAACACCTTCGCAGAAATAAATAAACGTGTGTCAAGTAATCTTGCCAACGCACTTACTGCATTCTGGTCAGCATTTGGAGCTTTTCTTGTTGGAGTATTTGGCGATTAGGTTTTGTAAATCTCTTCAATAAAACAGAACAGATAATTAATAAAATGATTGAAATAATTCCAGCCATATTACCGAAAAATTACGAAGATTTAAAAAATAAAATCGCACTAGTACGTGGAATAGTTCCTGTTGTTCAGATAGATATTTGTGATGGGATTTTTGTGCCCTCTAAAACCTGGCCCTTTTCTACAGGGGGAGCCGAAGATTATAATTTTCATAGAATTTTGAATGAGGAAGAAGGAATGCCTTTTTGGGAAGATATTGATTTTGAATTTGATCTTATGGTTGTAGATGCGGTGAAAAATTTTGATCTTTATACAAAATTGGGAGCGAAAAATATTATTTTTCATCTTGAAGCTGTAGGTGATTTAAAAGAATTTAAGAATTTTCTTGAAGGTATAGATATGTATATAAGAGAAATGATGAAAATAGGCATATCTATTAATATAAATACATCTCTTGAACAAATTTTTCCTTTAATTAATAATGTTGATTTTGTGCAATTTATGGGTATAGAAAAAGTTGGATTTCAGGGACAAGAGTTTAATAAAAAAGTTTTAGAAAATATAAAAATATTAAAAGAAAGATTTCCAGATCTTGTAATTTCTGTTGATGGAGGAGTGAATTTTGAAACCGTGCCTCTACTGATAGAGGCAGGAGCAATGAAACTCATTATTGGTTCAACCATTTTTAATACAGATGATATTGTTGGGACAATAGAAGAATTTAAAAACTTAGGCTGAAATATATGATTAAATTAATCATGTTTGATTTCGACGGAGTGATAGATAATAACTATGAACTAAGTTTTGAGTTGAATGGGAAAAAAATTTCTTGTCTTACCAGAGAAGAGCATAAGAAAATATATGAAGGTAATATTCATTTAGAAAGAGAAAAATTAAAATGCAGAGATACCGGGTTTGATTTTTTAAAATGTTTAAGCAACACAAGAAAAACACGTAAAATAAAAGATGAGGTAAGAAAAACATTGGAGAATCTATCAGAAGATTATACTTTGGGCATAATTTCTTCGTGTTATGAGTATGGAATTAGAGATTATCTTCAGACCAATGGAGTTGGAAATTTATTCTCTTTTTTGTATGGTCTTGAAACACACAAACTTAAAAGTCACAAATTTAAAAAAGTTCTAAATGATTTTAATTTTAAAAAAGAAGAATGCGTTTTTATTACAGATACCTTGGGGGATATTTTAGAAGCTAATAAAGTAGGCATAAATACCATTGCTGTTGATTTTGGCTATCACGAAAGAGAAAGATTAGAAAAAGGCAACCCGCTAAAAATAATTTCCAGATTTGGAGAGCTGATTGAAACTGTAAAAAGTTGTTAGGAAGTTGTTAGGCAAGACCTCACAACCTCAACTTTTCTCTTTATATCTCAGCCAATCAATAATTTCTTCTTTAAAAGAATCTTTAGAAGAAAAATAATCTGGAAAATCCCTAGGATCTATGATTAAATTTTCTCTTCTATTTTGACCGCTATAATCCAAAAAACTAGAATACAAATAAGTGTTCAAAAATTCAAAAGTTGTTTTTAAATTTCTTATACCTTTTTCTTTCCATTTTCTATTTATAAATTTCACTGGATTAAGATGGATATAGGAAAAAAGATATTTTAATTGCTTGTCAGTTTTCATGTGAATTGATTTAAATTTTCCTTCAAAAAGTCCACCTGTTCTTTTATGTGTTTCGTTAAAATACATAACGTATGATGTAGATAATTTTTGCATAAATTTACTTAGTCCTTCTTCTGAAAGGGGAGTAATTAAAAGATGAAAATGGTTTGGCATAAGACAATATGCACCAATAGATACCAATGGATTTTCTATTTCTCTCAAAAATATTCCGCCTCCTTTTTCCAAATTAAAAAAGTTGAAACTTTCATTTGTATTTATACCATAAAGTAAAGCAACGAAGCGCTCGTAATCTTTTTTAGAAAGGAAAATTTTCTGTTTACTGTTCCCTCTATTATATATATGATAATATTCACCTGGTACAAACGAAGTTTTTCTTATAGACATATTTATATATTACAAAATAAAAAGTTGTTAGGCAAGACCTCACAACTCCTCACAATTTCCTCACAACTTTCTCTGTGGATAACTTTCTTGCGAAAACACTTCGGGGGGGGGGTATACTTTCAGTGTTTAAAGAAAAAGGTCTTTATTATTAGTATATTAATACACAGAGGAGCTCTGTGTGAAATAAAAAATATGATAAAAATGCGTATGTTAGTGTTAGTAGAAATATTAGCAATTAGTTTACCAGTGGTTTTGTTTGCTCAAACAGATTCAACAACAACGTCAGATACGTCTTCTTATTTTACAGGCGGTTGTATGACAGTTTCACCCGGAAATACTGAGATTCAAACACTAAGGAATCAGCTTACTTGTGTATTTAATTTAGTTATAGATCTTTCTGATAAAGTAAAAAGTTTAGAAAACAGAGTAAATGCTTTAGAATCAAGAACAATATTAACACCAGTACCTACTGTTGATAATGGGACAATAGGTTGTAGATATATGGAAAATGGAAAAGGTATGATTTGCTCAGACGGACCAAAACCAGTAGATGGAACAGATGGAGTGAAAATAATTCAAGATTTTCTTAAGAAAGAAGGATCATTTACTTATCCAACAGCAACTGGATATTATGGTCCAATAACCACAAATGCAGTTAAACAATTTCAGACAAAACAAGGGCTTACTGCAACAGGTTTAGTTGATAAAATTACTCTTCAAAAAATGCAGACTTTAGCTCCAACTGTAGCACCAAGTACGAGTACTTATATACAACAGGTTCAAGCTCCCTAAACACAAAATAAATGTTTATGTGTTGAAAAGAAAAAATCCTCTTTAAAGGGGATTTTTTCTTTTCTCTTGTGCTATAATTTAAATAATGGCTTTTCTGTCGGACGAAAAAATCAAAGAATTTCAAAAAAAAGCAAATGATATTCGTCAGAGTATTATTGAAATGCTGGTAGAAGCAGAAAGCGGACACACAGCAGGGCCGCTTGGTATGGCTGATGTTTTTACCCTCTTTTATTTTCACATTTTAAAACACAAACCTCAAAATCCGTCTTGGGAAGGACGTGATAGATTGGTTCTTTCCAACGGGCACATTTGTCCAGTGCTGTATGCCACTATGGCGCACAGTGGGTATTTCCCGGTGGAAGAATTGAAAACTTTGCGTAAGTTTGGTACTCGCCTGCAAGGGCATCCGCATAGAGAATATTTGCCATTTATTGAAAATTCTTCAGGACCGTTAGGTGAAGGACTTTCACAAGCAATCGGTATGGCTCTGGCTGACAAAATTGATAAAAAAGACAAAGACAGATTTATTTATTGTTTTATGTCGGATGGAGAACTGGATGAAGGAAATTCTTGGGAGGCTATAATGCTGGCTGGGAAAAATAAATTGAGAAATTTAATTGCCGTGGTGGATAGAAATAATATTCAAATAGATGGCTACACTGAACACATCATGCCCCTAGAACCATTAGCGGATAAATGGCAAGCTTTTAATTGGCATGTGATAGAAGTAGGAGGACATGATTTCAAGGCCTTAAATGAAGCTGTGGAAGAAGCTCAAGAAATATTTGAAAAACCAACTGTGATTATTGTGCATACCATTCCTGGCAAAGGCGTAAAAGAGTTTGAAAGAGATTATAAATGGCACGGTATACCACCAAATAAGGAAGAAGGCGAAATGGCTTTAAAAGAATTACGAAATAAATTATGACGAATTTCGTAATTCATATAAATTAATTATGTTAAATCCCAAACTAAAATTAAATCCAAAGTTATTTAATCAAGATGTTGAGCAAGTACCCATCCGAAAAGGTTTTGGGCAAGGATTACTTTTGGCGGGAGAAATAGACAAAAATGTCGTGGCTCTTTGCGCTGACCTAACCGAAAGCACCCAAATGCATTTTTTTAAGGAAAAGTTTCCAGAGAGATTTATTGAAATGGGAGTAGCTGAGCAAAACTTAGTGACTGTGGCTTCAGGTATGGCTGCTATGGACAAAATTCCTTTCTGTTCTTCTTATGCCATGTTTTCTCCCGGCAGAAACTGGGAACAAATCAGAACAACCATAGCCTATAATGACAGGCCCGTAAAAATAGTAGGTTCACATGCCGGTATTTCAGTCGGAGCGGACGGAGGCACGCATCAAGCGCTTGAAGATATTGCTCTGATGAGAGTAATTCCGAACATGGATATAATTTCTCCTTGTGATGCCATAGAAGCGAAAAAAGCGACTGTGGCGTTGACTAAAACTGGAAAACCGGCGTATCTACGTTTAGCTCGTGAAAAAACTCCCATCATTACTACAGAAGAAACTCCTATGCAAATAGGAAAAGCAGAAATTTATTGGGTACCGGACGTGGGGTTAGCGCAAGTAGGTATCATAGTCACAGGCAGTCTTACCTATCATGCTATGCTTGCGGCTAAAGAATTAGAAACAAAAGGAATAAAAACTAAAGTAATGAATTTATCTTCTATTATGCCGATAGATATAGAAGCAATCGTTGCTCTTGCCAAAGAATGCAGAGCCATAGTAACCGTAGAGGAACATCAGGTAAAAGGAGGAATGGGGAGCGCTGTGGCTGAAGTACTCGCCCAAAATTATCCTGTACCTATAGAATTTATCGGTGTTCAAAATTTATTTGGTCAATCAGGCAGTCCTGATAAACTGATAGAACATTACCAAATGGGGACACCTGATATTATACTTGCGGTAGAAAAAGTATTGAAAAGAAAAATAAATCCACATACTTAATCTAAGTGTGTGGATTTATTTTTTTAACTTTATAATTTTCTGGTGCGACCTTTAAATATTCTTCTAATTTTTCTTTGGTAAGAAGTCCTGCTTGCGCTCCAATATATTGAACCACAGACATTGAGTTTATAGGTCCCCAAGAAAATGCTTCGAGAGGAGATTTGCCTAAAGCAAGAGCCACCGCAAATGTTGAAGAAAAAGCGTCTCCCGCCCCGGTACGATCTATTGGTGGAGCAATGTCTGGATAAATAGGATTGTGCCACAGTTCTCCCCCTTTATAAAGATAAGCCCCCTTAGGGCCATCGCTGATTACAACCATTTTAGGTCCCAACGCCTGAATGCCTTTTGATAAAACCAAGATATCCTTATCCTCCGTGTTTAATATTTTTTGAGCCTCCTCTAAATTAGAAAAGAAAACATTCGTTCGCGCATAAATTTCTTTTAAATTTTCGGTACCAAATTTAATTTGAAAAGTCCCGGGCTGAAATGCCAATTTTACGTTTTCGTGTCTTTTGAGATAATTTGATATTTCAGTATGAAAAGGCAATGAATCTTCACCCATGGAACTTAAATAAATCCAAGAAGGGGAATGATATTCTTGTGATTCTTTAGTGTCAGTCCATTCGCGGTTATATTTCTGATGTTTAATCAAGATGGTTCTGTCTATATCATACCAGAGCACATAATGATAATTTGTTAGTTTATTTTTTTCTATTTTTACAAATGTTGTATCAATTTTTTCTTTTTCTAACACCGCCAGACAATCTTTTCCGTTCTGGTCGTCTCCCATAGTTGTCATGAGAGCAGTATTTAGTCCGAGTCTAGCAGCACAGACAGTAGCGTTCGGACTATTGCCGACTGCTGGGATTACGTCCAATGATTCATAGGGTACTTTGTCTCCAAACCGCAAACAAAGTTCACAAGCTTCTGTGTCTATCTTACAATGCACATGAGCGTCCTTTATTTTTATAAATGCATCTATCACAATATCCCCAATTGCAAGAAAATCTATCTTTTTCATATGATATAATCATAACACATTTATTTTAAAATATAAAAATAACGATTATGTCTAAAAAAACAATTTTAGTTTTGGTAGGGTTTGCTTTTTTATTTTCATTTAATTTGGCGCGAGCAGATGTGGTCATAAATGAAGTTGCCTGGATGGGTACACAAACGAGCCAATATGAAGAGTGGATAGAATTAAAAAATACTGGGTCTGAAAGTGTATCTCTTGTTGATTGGAAATTATATAAAAACAGTGGAACACTTTTATTTTCTCTCTCTGAGACAATTCCCGCGGGTGGATATTTTCTTGTTTGCCGAACGACACCAAGTGTTCCGAATCCGCTTTCTGGGATTTGTCACGAACAGGGAGTATTTGGTGGAAGTGGGCTCAATAATACAAGTGATCTCGTGCAATTAAAAAATGCGAGTGAGATAGAAGTTGATTTGGTGGATGGAACCATAGGAGGTTGGCAGGCTGGAAGTGCTGAGACTAAGGAAACTATGCAATGGGATGGTTCATCTTGGATTACTGCCACATCTACACCCGGGGCAGAGAATCAAGTTTCAGAAGATAATGGAGAAGAAGAACAGACAGAAGATACAGTCACCGGTTCTTCCGGTAGCAGTAAAAAAGCTGAAACTAAAGAACCAGAAACTCCCTTGGTAAATAAAACAAAAATTACCGCTCAGATACCGGCTTTTGTGGGGCTGCCTATTCAATTTAAAGCAAGCAATACGGTTTCCGATAAATCTTGCGGTAAATATTTCTTGAATTTCGGAGACGGAAATTTTTTAGAGACAGAAAAAACATTTCCCATTCCGGAAAAATTTTCCCATATTTACCATTACCCGGGAGAATATATTGTTACTCTGGAATGTTATGAAAGTTATCTTTCTGCGGAACCGGATAGTTCTGATAAAATTATAGTCAAAGTCATTTCCTCGGAAGTTGTCATATCAAAAATAGGCGATGCCAAAGATTTTTTTATAGAAATTTCCAACAATGCTCCTTTTGAAGCCGATATTTCCGGCTGGGTACTGATAAGCTATCAAAATAAGTTTGTTTTTCCGAAGAATACGATAATTAAGTCAAAAAATAAAATAATTGTGTCTCCTAAAACCACTAATTTTTCCATTTTAGACAAAGAAACTCTGAAATTAATAAATTCTGAAGGAGAGACGGTGCTTGATTATTCTTTTGCTAAACCAATTAGGATATCAGCAAAAAATTCTGTCCCCCTGAAAATATCTATGACGAAAGACTATAATTTATCAGAAAATGATACAAATATAAATGTGCCAGTCTCGACTGGCGTGAGTCTAGGCGGGCCGGTTGATAATTTGTTAGCTGGAGCTATAAAAAGCGATGTCAATACGGGAAATAATATAAAATACGGGATATTTGGTTTATTTGCTTTGTTGGGAGTTGGAACGAGCACCGCTTATTTTATCCGTAATCGCAATAGAAAATCTGTTTCAGAAGCAATCGGGAATGATTTCAAAATAATTGACGAATAAATTATCTGGGCAACAAAAAGACTAAATATTATTTTCATTTTTATTTTTGTCCCTTTTTTCTTTTTTAATGTTCTGATATAAGGCAATTAAATCCGTGGCAATATTTGCACTACAAAATTTTTCCGCAGTTTTTTTCGCTGCATTGGCCATTGAGAGACGTTTCTCATTATTATTAAGTAATTCTCGTGCATATATTTCAGCTTCTTTTTCTGTTGAAACAATATATCCATTTTGACCATTTTGTATAATTTCTGGGGCAACTCCTACTGAAAAAGAGATCGGAATAAGACCTTGAGACATACCTTCTACTAAACTTAAAGAAAAACCCTCATATCTAGAAGAAATAAAAAGGATACTCCCAAAAAGAGGCGCAAGAGCACCTGGAATTAGGTCTTTGCGCAAGTTTACATACATGTAATGTTTTGGGAAAGAAACTTTTAACCATTCTTTAAGTTTGCGATTTGTGGTCATACATATCGTAGTTTTTGAAATTTCAGGAAAAGCACGATAGAAATTGACTAACCTAGAAAGTCCTTTTAATTTTAAAGTAAACACATCGTTGCCAAGCCTCCCTAGAAATATAAGATGTGGTTTTTGTATTTCAACAGTTCGTTGTGGCTTAAACCAATAATCTTCAATTGCATTGTGGATGACAAATATTTTTTCTTTTGGTATTCCCATATTTTCTAGTTCATCTTTTACTTTTTCTGATGTTGCAATGCAAGCAGTTGCGCGTGACCCAGCTATTATCTCTATGTCAGCTATGTCTTCCATTGGGCGACGTGTTTTTAAATCAAGCTCTGGAATAATACTAAGTTTTTCCAATTCTTTAAAAATCAATTTTTCTTCTACAGGTAATTTTTTAGTAAGTGGCACAGAAGTAAGATAACCACGAATCGTGGAACCGAAATGACAAACTACTGGAGTATCAAAAGGTAGAAAAGGAAGTGGAGTATAAGTGGTTCCTTGAATAACATCATATTTTAAAATATCCTTTTTGTTTTCAAGCATTGAATAAAAGAAAAGAATATTTGCTATTCCCCTTAAATGTGTTGGTGTATCAGAAAGTTGATATCTTGGATAAAAGTGTCGTACTTGTACACCCGATGCCCCAAGGGCTTGTGCCATAAAACGATTGATTTGAGCTGCTCCTGTATGCATATCTGTATGGATACGTTTTTCGTTATGTATAAATGCAACCTTTATTCCTGTTTTTTTTATTGGCGTTGGAAAGGGTTCTGCTTTTTCTGAAGAAAAAAACTTAAACAGCGAACGTGTAGCATAAAATGCGCGCCTTTGTAGTCCGTGGTTTTTGTTTTGCATTATATTTTAATAATAACATGTATTTTACATTACTAAAATTATTGTAATCCCCAACAAGAACTATTTATGAGTTTAGGTTATAATAATTATTATGGAAACAAAGTGGTATTTGTTATCCCAAGAACAAATATTTGAAAAGCTTCACACGTCGTTACATGGGCTTACCCCAAGCGATGTTCAAGATAAGATCAAGCAATATGGTTTTAATATTTTACCAGAGAAAAAACCTACTTCTCTAATTCGTCTTTTCTTTAATCAATTCAATAGTCCGCTTATTTTAATATTGTTATTAGCAAGCGTCATTACATATATTATTGGAGGGACAACAGATGCATACATTATCTTAGCTGTGCTAATCTTTAATGCAATTGTTGGGACGATTCAAGAAGGTAAAGCCCAAAACACTCTTAATGCTCTCAAAAAGTTTGTTGAAACAAAAGCAACAGTACTGCGTGATGGTACAGAATTTATTATTCCAGATCGTGAAATAGTGCCCGGCGATATTATAAATTTAGAGGAAGGAGAAAAAGTATCTGCCGACGCACGAGTTATTCTTTCGCAAAATCTTAAGGCTGATGAGGCATCACTTACAGGAGAATCAGAACCAGTTTATAAAATAGCCGAAATTCTTAAACAAGAATCCTCTGTTGCTGATCAAAGAAATATGTTATTTAAAGGCACACATATTGTTTATGGGAACGGAAGAGCTGTTGTTGTGGGAACAGGATCCTCTACGGTTATCGGCAAGATTGCCAAAGAAATTTCCTCTATTGATACTGAAATTCCCTTAAAAACAAATATCCGATATTTATCTCGAGCAATTATTATTACTGTGGGAATAATTTGTGTAGTGCTGTTTAGTATCGGTATAGCAACTGGTGAATCAATACGGACCATGTTTACTGTCATAGTATCGCTTTCAGTATCTATAATCCCAGAGGGGTTACCTATCGTAATAACGCTAGTGTTGGCAACAGGGGTCTGGCGAATGTCTAAACGCAATGCTTTAGTAAAAAAACTTCAAGCCGTCGAAGCCCTTGGCCAAGCACAGATTATTGCGGTTGATAAAACTGGCACTATTACAAAAAATGAATTAGTCGTGCGACAAGTGTGGACGACAGATAAATTATTTGATGTTGGTGGTGTTGGCTACGAACCTGTGGGAAATGTAATGCTTGAAAACAATGTTATAGATGCAGTCAATCATCCGGAGTTGCTTAGAGTTGGCAAGGTTGTTGCTCTATGTGTCAGTGCTCGACTTTTATTTTCTGATACTGGAAAACGTTGGTCTATAGCTGGCGATCCGACAGAAGCGGCAATGGTGGTCTTTTCAAGAAAAATTGGATTTAATAAAGAAGATTTACTGGTTGAGTCGCCAATTGTGCAAGAAATGCCATTTGATTATAAACTCAAATATCGTGCGGTCATTAATTCAGTTGAAAACAAAAATTTCCTAACAGTAATTGGTGCACCAGAAATTATTATTGGGCTTTCAAAAAATATAATAGGTGTGGAAGATACTCGTTTTATATCAGAAGAAGATAGGAAAAAATTAGAAGAAGTTTTAATAAATATGTCCCTATTAGGACAACGTGTCGTTGCTATTGGTATCCAAGAAAATGCTAAAAATATAACTGATTCTCAATCAATTTCGAATCTAACTTTTGTTGGTTTTTTAGGGATGAAAGATGTATTGCGTCCTGAAGTTAAAGATGCAATGGATCGAGCTCAAGAAGCGGGTATTAGAGTTGTTATGATTACAGGTGACCACAAGATTACTGCGATGGCAATTGCTCGTGAAGCAGACATATATCATGATGGCGATGAGATACTAACTGGGAGTGAAATTGATGCAATGAACTATTATGAACTTTCAGATAAGTTATCTCGTACGACTGTATTTGCCAGAGTGACACCTGAGCATAAATTAGAAATTATTAAAGCATTCAAAAAACGTGGAGAAATTATTGCAATGACTGGTGATGGGGTTAATGATGCACCATCACTTGTAGCCGCTGATATTGGTGTGGCCATGGGAAATATTGGCACTGAGGTAGCAAAAGAAGCAGCTGATATCGTTCTTCTTGATGATAATTTTGGCAGTATTGTGTCTGCTGTTGAAGAAGGAAGAAGTATTTATAAAACCATAAAGAAAGTTATTTTATATCTTTTTTCAACCAGTATCGGTGAAGTATTAACGATAACTGGAGCTCTGATTTTTGGTATGCCGTTGCCAATACTGGCCGCTCAAATTATTTGGCTTAATTTTGTAACAGACGGTTTTCTTGATATGTCTCTGGCAATGGAACCAAAAGAAAAAGGACTTTTGTTGGGTAAATTTGAGCGACCCAAAAAATACCTTATCGATAAATTGATGCTACAGAGAATGATTTTTATGGCTGTTCCTATGATGATCGGTACACTTTTTCTTTTTCAAAAATATATTGATATAAATATGGAAAAAGCATGGACTATTTCTCTTACGACACTTGCGGTGTTTCAATGGTTTAATGCGTGGAATTGCCGATCTGACTCAAAATCAATTTTCCAATTAAATCCTTTCTCCAACAAGTTTTTACTTGGGGCAACATTTATTGTTATTCTTTTGCAATTATCAGCTGTGTATACACCATTCTTGCAAAAAATATTACATACAGTTCCACTAGAATTATTTGATTGGTTTATAATTGTTCCAGTCGCGTTGTCGATTGTGTTTATTGAAGAGACACGAAAATTATTTTATCGAAGAAAATTGATTCAAATATTCATGAAATAACAATGTTTCTTTTTAATATTCTTTTTGCTATATTCAAGAAATGTTAAGTATCGGAATTGTGGGGTTACCAAATGTTGGAAAGTCGACGCTTTTTAATGCGCTTACCAAAAAAGGTGTGCCGGCGGAAAATTATCCTTTTTGTACCATTGATCCTTCAGTAGGAATAGTGCCTGTGCCGGATGATAGACTTTTTAAACTTTCAACTATGTCTAAATCAGAAAAAACTATCCCAGCGGTAGTTGAATTTGTAGATATTGCAGGTTTAGTGAAAGGCGCAAGTGAGGGTGCGGGACTTGGTAATAAATTTCTTTCCCATATTCGCGAAGTGGATGCCATAATTGAAGTAGTGCGAATTTTTGAAGACCCTAACATCATTCATGTTCACGCTGAAGTTGACCCACTTTTTGACATAGAAGTAATAAATTTTGAATTGGCACAAGGAGGCATTAAAAAGCCGACCCTTTATGTATTAAATACTTCAGAAGTGGCAGAAAAGATAAAAAAAGATTTTATTTCTAAACTTCCCAGTCCATACATAGAAGTGGATCCGATTTTTGGTACAGGATTGGATAATCTCATTAAAGCTAGTTACGATTTATTGAATCTTATTACTTTTTTTACCACCGGCAAAGATGAGTCGCGTGCTTGGACTACTGTTCGCGGAGCTACAGCACCCATTGCAGGGAAATCAATTCATACTGATTTTCGAGACAAATTTATTCGAGCGGAAGTAGTAGCCTATGACAAACTTATAGAAGCAGGTTCTTTTGTAAAAGCAAAAGAAAAGGGGTGGGTTCGCACAGAAGGAAAAGATTATATAGTCAAAGATGGAGATGTGATAGAATTTTTAATATAAATATGGAAAACAAAATTGAAATTTTTTATTCAAAAGATTTTTGAGCCTTCGCCCTCGGAGACAAAAGGACAGGGGACCCACGACTTTTTAAATCTTTTAATTTTTATGACTTTTTATGCTATAATAAAGGTATGGAAACAAATAAACCAAAATTAAATATAGGATTTTTCTTCTTGTCTTTGGGGGTTTTAATAACATTAATAACTTCTGTTACCTCGTTTCTTAATCTTGTTTTTGAAACTTTAGATAAACGTTTTCCGGATGTTTTGAATGCAAGCTATCAGTATGGATATTTTACTTACGAATACGAAAGTATTCGCATGGCGCTTGCCACCCTTATTATTTTCTTTCCAGTTTTTGTTCTGATTTCTTATTTTTGGAAAAAGTTTTCGAAGCAGGGAATGGGACAGATAGATGAAATTATTAGGAAGTGGGTTATTTACATTGTTCTATTTCTTTCGGCTATAGTCCTTATGGTGGACTTGGTTTCTCTTATAAGATATTTTATTTCTGGCGAAATAACTACCAGGTTTATTTTAAAGATTGTAGTAACATTAGTAACAGCCATAATAGTAGGTAAATATTACATTCTCGAACTCTTAAATAACAAAATATTTGGTTTCAATATAAAAGCTGGTCCGATTTTTTCATCTGTTAGTGCCGTTTTGGTTTTGGCAGCCGTTATTTGTAGCTTTTTAATTATGGGTAGCCCCGCTGAACAAAGATTGCTTCGGCTAGATGATAGAAGAGTAAACGATCTTCTGAGTATTCAATATCAGATAATAAACTATTGGCAACAGAAAGAAAAATTGCCTGAGAACTTGACTGAACTCCCAAACCCCCTTACAGGTTATTCTTTGCCTGTTGACCCAGAATTTGAAAAAGGAAATACCTACGAATATTTAGCAAAAGATAAACTAAAATTTGAGCTTTGCGCCACTTTTGCTTTGCCTATACCAAAGGGTTGGAGAGAATATAATGATGGCGGCGGAATTATACCGATGATGCCTTATGGTGAAAAAGATGTAGCTACTATATCTTATCCGTATCCAGGCGGGGGAATAAATGAATCTTGGGATCATCAGGTTGGACGAACTTGTTTTGAACGAACAATAGATAAAGATATATATCCACCGTTTTCTAAAACTGATGTAAGATAATTAGTTTTGATGAAAAATTACGATCATAAAAAAATTGAAAAAAAGTGGCAAAATGAATGGGAAAAGAAAAAAATTTATCAAGCAAAAGACCCTTCGACGAGCTCAGGGCGAGTAGCTGGAAAAAAATTTTATTCTCTAATCGAATTTCCGTATCCTTCCGGCGAAGGATTGCATGTAGGCCATATTCGTAGCAATACCGCTATGGATATCATTTCTCGTAAACGTAGGATGGAAGGGTATAATGTTTTATATCCTATCGGTTGGGATGCTTTCGGTCTTCCGACCGAAAATTATGCCATTAAAACTGGCAAGAAACCGGCTATAGTTACCAAAAAAAATACCGATACATTTAGAAGACAGCTAAAAGCTCTTGGTTATTCTTTTGATTGGTCTCGAGAAATAAATACCACTGACCCAAAATATTATAAATGGACCCAGTGGATATTTTTACAGCTTTTTAAAAAAGGTCTGGCGTATAAAGCAAAATCTTTTATAAATTGGTGTCCTTCTTGTAAAATTGGTTTAGCAAATGAAGAGGCTGTAGGAGGTGTTTGCGATCGCTGTGGAAGTAAAACAGAAAAAAGAGAAAAAAAACAATGGATGTTGGCTATTACAAAATATGCTGACAGACTTGATAAGGATTTAAATTTAGTTGATTATCCGGAACGGGTAAAAACACAACAAAGAAATTGGATAGGAAAAAAGAATGGAGTTTCAATTAAATTTGATGATATAGAAATTTTTACCACTAGGCCGGAAACTATTTTTGGTGCCACTTTTGTGGTGGTAGCGGGAGAGAAAGATAAATTTACTGGCCGTTATGTCACCAATCCTGCAACCAAGGAAGAAATTCCTGTTTGGGAGGCAGAGTATGTTATGGCGGAAGTTGGTACCGGGGCTATAATGGGTGTGCCGGCAGACGATGCTCGAGATAGGGAATTTGCGGAAAAATATAATCTGCCGATTGTAGAAAATTACAAAAAAGCGGGTTTTGAAGATTTTGGAAAAAAATTTACTCATTTTAAATTGCGAGATTGGGTCTTTTCCAGACAGAGATATTGGGGAGAACCGATACCGATAATTAGTTGTGAAAAATGCGGGCTAATACCGGTGCCGGAAAAAGATTTACCGGTAAAATTGCCGGAAGTAAAAAGTTATAAACCGACAGATAGTGGAGAGTCTCCCCTAGCTTCAATTTCAAAATGGGTAAATACAAAATGCCCAAAGTGCAAAGGCAAGGCAAAAAGGGAAACAGACACTATGCCCAACTGGGCAGGGAGTTCTTGGTATTATTTGAGATACACAGATCCGAAGAATAGTAAAGAATTTGCTTCAATGAAAAATTTGAAGTACTGGTTACTTGGGAGCTCGGCTCCCAAGAGGGAGCCGAGCTCCCAAGAGGGTGGTGTAGATTGGTACAACGGCGGAATGGAACACACCACCCTACATTTGTTGTATTCGCGTTTTTGGCATAAGTTTTTATATGATTTAAAACTGGTGCCGACAGCAGAACCTTACCAAAAAAGAACTTCTCATGGGATGATTTTGGGAGAAGGAGGAGTAAAAATGTCAAAATCAGTCGGTAATGTTGTAAACCCGGATGAAATTGTAAAAACTTATGGCGCAGACACCTTACGTATTTATGAAATGTTCATGGGACCTTTTGAAGAATCTGTAGCATGGAATACGGAAAGTATTATTGGTTCAAGAAGATTTATTGAAAAAGTTTGGAGAATAGGAAATAAATTTTTGAAACAGAAAAATTCTTCCGGCTTGACCCTTCCCGGAGTACCGAGTGGGACCCACACCGTTCAGAATTCTTCTATTTCAAAAATTTTAAATAAAACAATCAAAAAAGTTTCAGAAGATATAGAAAATATGCATTTTAATACCACTATTTCTGCTATGATGATACTAACAACTGAGATGGAAAAAGCTTTAGAAAAAGGCCAGACCTTAAATCCTCAAAAAGGTCTGGCCTTAAGTATTGAAGATTATAAGAAATTTTTGCAAATTTTAGCTCCATTTGCACCGTATATAACGGAAGAATTGTGGCGAATGCTTGGAGAAAAAAATTTAATTGATCTTTCAAGTTGGCCAAAGTGGGACGAAAATTTAGTTAAAGATCAGGAAATAACAATCGCAGTGCAAATAAACGGTAAAGTTAGGACTGAAATTATAATTCAAATGAACGAAGAAGAAGAGGAGGTAAAGAAAAAAGCTCTTTCTGACCAGACTGTTTTAAAGTATTTAATAGATGGACATCCTAAAAAAATAATTTATGTTAAAAATAAAGTTATTAACATACTACCCTAATTAGGATATTGTTAAATACCACTATTTTGTAGTATGATATTAAGTATCAATAAAGTGATTGAAATCTTTATTAGCGTTTTTTTATCAATAAACAACAAATAATATGTTATCAAATATTTTTGACAGAATCTCTTTTTGGTCGCTTTTTGTGGTAATTGTGCTATTACCAATTTTCTTTTTGCCATTCACTCAAATTCCAATTGAAACTTCTAAAGGTTTGCTTTTTGTGATGGGCTTGGCTATTTCAATTATTTTTTGGATAGCGGCTCGATTTTCAGATGGTAAAATCAACCTGCCAAAGTCCTGGCTTTTACTTTCTGCTTTTGGTGTTTTGCTGGTATTTCTTATTTCTGCTCTATTTTCTTCAGCTTTACAAGTATCTCTCTTTGGCATAATGCTGGACGTAGGTACTTTTTATTTTATGTTGGGAGCTTTTCTTTTGATGCTGCTCTCTTCTATTGTTTTAAAAGATATAAAAAATGCAAAAACAGTTTTTTGGGGAATAATCATATCCTCTGCTGTTCTATTTTTGTTCCAGAGTCTGCGCCTGTTTATGCCTGATTTATTATCATTAGGAATTTTAGGGGGAAAAACCGATAATATTTTAGGGTCTTGGAACGCCCTTGGGCTTTTTACCGGATTTTCTACTATTATGTCTCTTTTTATAGTTGAATTTTTTTCGGTCCCAAAAGGAATTAAATGGTTGTTGGGAGTTTTGATTGCATTTTCAGTTGTGTTATCCGCAGTAGTGAATTTCCCCTTGATTTGGGAAATTCTTGGAATCTTTGCTTTAATTATTTTTATTTATAAAATTTCTTTTTCTTTTGGCAGAAAGCAAGAAGAAGGAAGTGAGAAGAAACATTTTCCGGCTTTCTCTTTCGCTGTAGTTATGGTCTCACTTTTGTTTTTTATGTCCGGCCAATTTATTGGAGAATTATTGCCGAATAGTTTAAATTTATCAAATATTGAGATTAGGCCTTCCTTTGGAGCTACGATGTCAATCACGGGAAAAGCTCTTATGAAAGACCCAATCTTAGGCGTGGGTCCAAATAAATTTGGAGAAGTATGGGCGATGCATAAACCTCAGGTTATCAATGCTACTCAATTTTGGGACACTTCTTTTAACTCTGGTTCAGGTTTATTACCAACTTTTGCCTCTACTACTGGCTCTCTGGGTATTCTAGCCTGGCTCACATTTTTCATTTTATTTATAATGATTGGCGCAAAATCTCTTTTTGCTAGCATTAAGAATAATATGAATTGGGAAGTGGTAGTATTTTTTGTGGCTTCTCTTTATTTATTTGTTTCATCTTTCTTCTATTCTACAGGTGAAGTTATGTTTTTATTGGCTTTTGCTTTCACCGGAATATTTATAGGTTTATCTTCCGCTGGTCGTTCCAATGGAGAAATTTCGATGTCGTTTTTAGATGATCCGAGAAAAAGCTTTTTCTCTATATTTTTTCTTGTAATTTTGATGATTATTTCTGCGGCTGTAGGATTTAAGTATGTGGAAAGGCTAGCTTCTGTTACATATTTTGGCAAGACACTTTCAGCTTCGACTATTCCAATGGCTGAAGATTCCATTACTAAAGCTATTTCTTTGCATCAAAACGATTTATATTTACGTACTTACACACAAGTATATCTCACAAAAATTAATTCCATAGTTACTAAGGGTTCAGCCTTATCTGAAACAGATAAAGCCGATTTGCAAACAAGTTTTGACCAAGCAGTAAATGGCGCGCAGTTGGCAGTAGCATATAATAGTGAAAATTATTTGAATTATAATTCCTTAGGGGCTGTATATAATACAGTTGGGTTACTTGGTGTAAAGGGTACTTATGATAAAGCGATTGAAGCATATAAAACAGCCTCGACCCTTAATCCGCTGAATCCGGGAATTAAACTTGCCACAGCCCGCGTCTATTTTGCTGATGGAAAAATCAAAGAAGCCAAAGACTTTGTCAAAGAAGCTCTTTCTTTGAAGCCTGACTATATAGAAGCGCTCATTACTATTTCTCAGATAGAAAAAAGTGATGGCAATAATACCGTTGCTATTTCTTATGCGGAAACGGCCTTATCTCTTGCCCCCGATAGTCAGGATTTGATTCAATATGTTAATTCTTTGAAAGGAGGAAGTTCTACTCCTTCTACTACAAATAACGATAAAACTGGACAGCAATAATTAAGTAATTAAAAATGCAGAGGATCTTGAGAATTTTCAGCAAGGAATACGTAAATATAAACCAAGCTGCGCTCCTTTTGGGTTGTTTTACTTTCCTTTCTCAAATTCTGGCGCTTTTTCGCGATCGATACATCGCCCATTTTATTGGTCCGTCGCCGGAACTTGATGCCTATTATGCCGCCTTTCGTGTACCAGATCTTATTTTTATTTCCATTGCCTCTCTTGCTTCTATTACTGTGCTTATTCCATTCATCGTAGAAAAAATGAGTGGAGAAAAAGTTACAAATGAAGCGCGCAAATTGTTAAATGATGTTTTTACTGTCTTTTTTATAGTTATGGTAATTATTTCTATTGTAGCCTTTTTCATTATGCCTTATCTGATATCTTTTGTTACCCCGGGTTTTACGCCATTCATGCAAACAAAAGTTATTTTATTTTCGCGCATAATGTTGTTTTCTCCCATTTTGATGGGTCTTTCTAACCTTTTTGGCACTATTACTCAGCTTTTCCGTAAATTTTTTATCTACTCTTTAAGTCCTATTTTTTATAATTTTGGTATTATTATCGGCATCATTTTTTTGTATCCGATTTTTGGAATAAATGGCTTGGTGTTGGGCGTTGTTTTAGGGGCCTTTATGCATTTTTTGATTCAAGTATCTGCCTCTTGGGGATGTGGATTTACTCCCAAGTTTTCCTTCGGCCGTAGTCCTACAGGCGAGGCAATTTCCATTAATTTTAAAGAGATTAAACAGATAGTGCTTATTTCACTTCCAAGAACTCTTGGTCTTTCCTTTAATAGTATTGCCCTTATTTCAATTATTGCCTTTGCTTCCTATCTATCAAGTGGCTCGATTTCAATTTTTAATTTTTCATTCAATCTGCAGTCAGTGCCACTTAATATTATTGGAGTATCTTATGCGGTAGCTGCTTTCCCCACTTTAGTCAAATCTTTTTCCGGTCAAAAAAAAGATGAATTTAAAAACCATTTAAAATCTACTGCCAGGCAGATAGTATTTTGGTCGCTACCGGTAATCTTTCTTTTTATTGTGCTTCGCGCGCAGATCGTGCGTGTGATACTTGGTTCTGGATCTTTTTCTTGGGAAAATACTCGTCTGGTGGCGGCCTCTCTGGCGATTTTTTCTATTTCTGTTCTGGCTCAGGGCATGGTTGCTCTTTTGTCTCGTGCCTATTATGCCACAGGCAATACCAAACGTCCGCTCACAATCAACTTAATTTGTTCCATTTTGATTATAATTTTTTCTTATTTATTTTTAAATATTTTTGAAAATGTCCCGACCTTCCGTTATTTTATAGAATCTTTGTTAAAAGTTGAGGACATCAACGGTACTGAAGTATTGATGCTTCCTCTGGCATATTCTGTTGGAACTATTCTGAATTTTATTTTGCAGTGGTTTTTTGTTAGAAAAGATTTTATGGAACATGAGTCCTTCATTACCAAAACTTTTTTCCAAAGTTTGGGAGCTTCGTTTTTTATCGGCCTTGTCTCCTATATAAGTTTGAATATTTTTTCTCTGATCTTTGGCACCATCACTTTCTGGGGAATATTTTTGCAAGGATTTATTTCCGGAATTTTAGGCATTTGCTCTGGTATTTTAATATTGTATCTTTTGAAAAACGAAGAGCTGAAAGATCTCATAAAAACTTTCAAAACCAAATTCTGGCGCACCAAAGTTCTTGTTTCACCTCAAGAAGAACTTTAAAATGGTATTTTCCTAAAACTCTGTTATATTTAAAGGATGGATTTAAAACATATCAGAAACTTTTCTATAATTGCGCATATTGACCACGGCAAAAGCACCTTGGCGGACCGGATGTTGGAAATTACCCATACTATTCCGGAACGCAAAATGCGCGATCAAGTATTGGACTCTATGGATCTTGAACGGGAACGTGGCATTACCATCAAAATGCAACCCGTGCGAATGGAATATACCTTAGGAACCGATAAATATATACTAAATTTAATTGATACTCCCGGGCATATAGACTTTTCTTATGAGGTTTCTCGCGCTTTAAAGGCCGTAGAAGGCTCTATTTTACTAGTTGATACAACTCAAGGCGTACAGGCTCAAACGCTTACTACGCTTAATATGGCGCGTGAGGGAGGGCTTAAGATTATTCCTGTGCTTTCCAAAATTGACTCGTCTCTGGCACGGATAGATGAAGTAAAAAAAGAAGTGATAGATCTTCTGAATTGTAATCCTGACGAGATACTTTTTGCCTCTGGACGTACGGGTGAAGGGGTAGAAAATCTTTTAAATGAGATTATAAAACGTGTTCCAGCACCTAAAGAAAATTACCACGGAGATAATATTTTGCGTGCGCTTGTTTTTGATTTCAAATATTCCAATCATAAGGGAGTGATAGTTTTTATTCGATTATTGGATGGTAAAGTTAAAAAAGGAGAAAGTTTGATTTTTTCAGTATCGGGCGAAAAGTTTAATTCTCTGGAAGTGGGCACTTTTTCGCCTGAAGAAACCGCGCGTGATTTTCTTTCAGCCGGAGATACAGGTTATATCATCACGGGTATTAAAAGACCGGGTATCGCTTCCGTAGGAGATACCATTACCAAAGAAAAAAATCCATTACCTGCTCTCTCTGGTTATATGCAACCCGTGCCTGTTGTTTGGGCGTCTGTTTTTCCAGAAGATGCCGATGATTTTTTAGAACTTAAATTAGCCCTGGGTAAATTAAAACTTTCAGATTCCTCTTTTTCTTATGAAGAAGAATCTTCCAGGTCTCTTGGACGCGGTTTTCGCTGTGGTTTTTTAGGAATGTTGCATTTGGAAATTATTACAGAAAGGTTGAAACGAGAATTTAATTTAAAATTGGTTATCACCACCCCTTCTATCACTTATGAAATAATAATGAAAAATCCTTCGACCAGCTCGGGAGAAGCTGGTAAAAAAGTAAAAATTTATTCTCCCTATTTTTTCCCCGATGACGGAAATATTCAAACAGTACTGGAACCTTGGGTAAAACTAAAAATAATTTCACCGATAAAATACATAGGTAATATAATGCAGTTGCTTTTTGAGCATGAAGCAGAAATAGGTGAAACAGACAATTTTGGAAACCTATCCGACGGCAAAACAGGCAATCGTTCTATTTTATCCGTTAAAATGTCACTGCGCGAGCTTATGCGCAATTTTTTTGATGAATTAAAAAGTGTTTCATCCGGTTATGGCTCAATCTCTTATGAAATAGATGAAATGCGCGAAGCAAATGTTACTCGACTGGATATAATAGTCGGAGGAGAAACAGTAGCTGCTTTTTCTAGGGTTGTTTCAAAAAGAAAAGTAGCGGAAGAAGCGGAAAAAACAGTTGAAAAATTATACGGTATTTTACCTAGACAAATGTTTGTTACAAAAATTCAAGGGAAAGCCTTAGGGCGCATAATTGCCTCTCGTACCATACAAGCATTTAGAAAAGATGTAACCGGCTATCTTTATGGCGGTGATGTTACCCGTAAAATGAAACTTTTAGAAAAACAAAAGAAAGGCAAAAAGAAAATGAAAGAGCGTGGAAAAGTAAATATCCCACAAGAAGTGTTTTTAAAAATGATGCGTAGAGGAAAGTAATTTAGGGACCTAATATTTTTAATTCTCTATTGTAGTCTAAATATTGGCGAGTAAAGCAAGATCATACTGATTATAACCAATATACCAAGCACTGCCCAAATTATCTGGATTTTCTTTTGGTGTTTTTTATTGAAAAACATGCAATAATAATAGCATATTATGAAAAGTTTTCAAAAAAGTGGAAGACTAAAATATGTAATGCAATCAAAACTTTTTTTGATATTTTTAGGCATTATAATACTAACTTTCTTTTTTAATATATTCAGTTTTATGAATAAAATGGGAGAGACTAGCAGAAATAAAGAAACAATAGAAGATAAAGTTACAGAATTGGAAAAATCAAAAGAAAAACTAAACTCCGAAATCATTAAGTTAAAAACGGAAAAAGGAATAGAGGAAAATATCAGGGAGAAATTCGGTTTAGCCAAAGAAGGGGAAGAGATGATTGTGATTATAGAAGATAAAAACTCAGAGGAAGCGGAAAAGAAGATGGATTCTGAAGGGTTTTTTTCTTTTTTAAAAAATTGGTTTAAATAAACGATGTGATATAATAGAAGTATGAAAATAGCATTTTTTGAATTGTTTAAATCAGAACGGAATATCCTTCAGAAATTTTTTACGGGTCAAGAAATTTCCTGTTCTGAAGAAAAGTTAACTGAAGAAAATGTCGGTTTATATAAAGAGGTAGAAATTATTTCTGTTTTTATTAATTCTGGGATAAATAAAAAAATTATTGATAGTTTGCCAAATTTAAAATTTATAACTACTCGCTCGACTGGTTTTGACCACATAGATTATAAATATGCTGAAAACAAAGGGATAAAAGTTTCCAATGTGCCAGCTTATGGCTCTTACCCTGTAGCCGAATTTACTTTTGCGTTGCTTCTAACCCTCTCCCGAAAAATTTATGATGCTTATAATCATTTGAGAGAAGGCGCGGATTTTAGTATTTTTTCACTACAAGGTTTTGATTTACATGGAAAAACAATTGGCATTATAGGCACAGGTAAAATTGGTAAAAATGTGGTTAAAATTGCTAAGAGTTTCAATATGAAAGTCATAGCTTATGATATATACCCGGATCTAATTTTTGCCAAAGAAAATAATTTTGAATATAAAAGCTTATCCGAAGTTATTTCTCAATCTGATGTTCTAAGCCTGCATGTTCCTTACAATAAAGAAAACTATCATCTGATTAATAAAGAAAATATTTCAAAAATGAAAAAGGGTGTTTACTTGATAAATACGGCTCGCGGGGAGCTTATTGATACCCAAGCATTAATTTGGGGATTAAAAGAAGAAATTATCGCAGGCGCTGGCCTTGATGTTTTGGAGGGAGAAAGAGAATTAAAAGAAGAATTTGAAATACTTTCCAGCCTTTCTAAGGCTGAAAAAGTTAAAGATTATAAAACATTGCTTGAAGATCATATACTTATAGACATGCCCAATGTTATTGTCACACCGCATATTGCTTTTTATTCTAAAGAAGCTGAAGAAGAAATCATAAAAATTACAGAAGAAAATATTAAGGGATTTATAGCTGGCAAATTGCAGAATTTAATAAAATAAAACTCGTCCCGTACTAAATTTTTGAGTAAGATAAATGACCATTATTAATAAAAATTTAAAATTTTAGTACTGGGATGAATAAAAGATTAATAAAAAATTTTGATGAACTTGCCACAACTCCGAATCGTAAAATAGCGTTAGAAATAGTAGAAGCAGGATTTGATGCTATTAGTACAGAAAAAGTTGTCAATTCCTCGGTATCACTGGCGGGGAACTTTTTGTTTATAAAAGGAAAAGAGTACAATCTCACCAAATTTAAGGAAATAAAAATCATCGGCTTTGGCAAATCTTCTTGCCAAGCAGCTTTAGCCCTGGAAAAAATTTTAGGCTCCAGAATTAAAGAAGGAATTGTCATTGGCCTTCATAAAGTTGCTTGTGAATACATTGAAACTTTTGCCGGTACTCACCCCAAACCGTCTAAATCGAATATAGAAGCCGGTAAAAAAATATATGAGATATTAAATCAATCACAAAAAGATGACCTTATTATCGTCATTGTTTCTGGTGGCGGTTCCGCTCTTCTTTGCTATCCAGAAAGCGAGGTTTACCAAGGGGCAAAACTTTATGATGCATTTTTGAAATGTGGTAAGACAATAACTGAAATCAATAATGTAAGAAAACACTTATCTCTTTTAAAAGGCGGAGGTCTGGCAAAAGTTGCTTACCCGGCGACGATTATTGGACTTATTTTCTCGGACGTCCCGGGAGATATTTTTGAAGATGTTGCTTCAGGCCCAACTTACAAAGATAAAACCACTATAGCTGATGCAAAAAAAATTATTGTCGAAAATAATCTGGGGGAATTTGATTTAATTGAAACACCCAAAGAAGATCATTATTTTGAAAATGTCAGCAATTTTGTTCTTATTTCCAATAAAACTGCGGTGGAAGCAATGGCAAAAAAAGCGCAAGAATTCAATTTGGAAGCGAATATTGTTTCCACTGATCTGTATGATGAAATAAAAAAAGCGCTTGAAAAAATTTTTACAGCTAAAAAAGAAAATGCTGTTGTTTTGGCTGCCGGTGAACCTAGTATTGTGGTTAAAAAGGGGGAAGGAAAAGGAGGAAGAAATCTTCACATGGGACTTCAAGCGATTAAAGATAAAATGATTGATGAAGATTCTGTTTTTATATCATTTGCCTCCGATGGTATGGATAATAGCGACGTAGCTGGAGCTATAGTTGATAAAAATACCATAGAAAAAATAGAGAAGTTAGGTTTGAATATTGATAACTATTTGGATAGCTTCAATTCTTACTCAGTTTTCCAAAAATCTGGCGATATGATTATGACAGGCCCAACTGATGCAAATGTTTCAGATTTAATGATTCTTTTAACTAAAAATAATGAATAAAATCACAAAAATTTTAGCAGAAGAAATAAAAGATTCGCGAGGAAATCCTACGATTAAAGTTATGGTTTGGGTAGGAGAAAAATCGGGAAGTTTTTCTGTACCTTCTGGAGCTTCTACTGGAGCACATGAAGCACATGAGTTGAGGGATCAAGATGGAAAAGGTGTAAAGAATGCAATAGAAAAAGTTGATAATGAAATTGCTCCATTATTAGTTGGCCAGGATGTCTTGGACCAAAAAGAAATAGATAAGATAATGTTAGAATTGGATGGTACCACCAATAAAAATAACTTGGGGGGTAATGCAATTGTTGGAGTTTCCATTGCTTGTGCTAAAGTTGCGGCAAAAGTCTCTAGTCTAGAAACTTTTGAATATTTACGAACTCTTGCAGAGATAAAACCATCTAGACGAGCCCCATATCTTTTTATGAATTTATTAGAGGGTGGTAAACATACAAGTAATACTTTATCTTTTCAGGAATATCATATTGTTCCAGATATAGAAAATGTGTCAGAAGCAGTTGAAATTGGAATAAAAATTCAGAATAGTCTAAAAGAAATTATTAGCAAAGAACTAGGAGAAGAATCGCTCGTGTTAGGGGATGAGGGAGGTTTTGCGCCGAAAGTAAGTGATATAAGAAAACCGCTAGAATTTTTAGCAAAAGCAATCAAGGGAAACAATTTAGAGCAAAAAGTACAGCTTGCTCTTGATGTGGCCGCTTCGTCTTTTTTTAGCGGTGGAAAGTATAAAATTGATAGCAAAGAAATCTCCAAGGAGGAATTATTGGAGATTTATAATTCTTTGATTGAAGAATTTAATTTGTTTTCCATTGAGGATCCATTTGAGGAAGAAGATTTTGAAAGTTTCAGAAAATTAAAAGAGAATCAAAAAGATTTAATGATAGTAGGAGATGATTTGACTGTTACAAATGTTTTACTTCTTCAAAAGGCGATAGAAAAGGGAAGTATTAATGCCATAATTATAAAACCGAATCAGATTGGTACACTTACTGAAACCCTTGAAACTATGAAGTTAGCTAGGGAGCATGAGATAGAACTTATTATCAGTCATAGAAGCGGAGAAACTGATGATGATTTTATTGCTGACCTTGCCTATGCTTTTGGTTGTTTTGGATTAAAAGCTGGTTCTCCACAAAAAGCCGAAAGAATGATAAAATACAAGAGATTAATACAAATACAAGATAAATTTTAAAACTTTTTATTATTAATATAAGATGAATCGATCTATGGCAGAAGAAAAGACACAGAATTTTGTAAAATGGTATAAGGAAGTGGGGATTGTGGATATTCCGAGTGTCGGTGGGAAAAATGCTGCGCTTGGGGAAATGTATTCTAATCTTATGCCGCTTAGAATAAATATACCAGATGGTTTTGCTTTGACTGCCGACGCTTATCGTTATTTTTTTAAGAAAACGGGTTTGGATGAGAAAATAAAAAAAATTCTTGTGGATCTTAATACACACAATATTAAAAATCTGCAAGTTCGCGGTAAAAAAGTTCGTGAAGCAATTTTAGAATCTAATTTGCCTCAAAATTTACAAGATGCAATTGGCAAGTCCTATAAGGAATTGTGTGAAAAATACGGAGAGAATAGGGAGGTAGCTGTCCGTTCATCGGCTACTGCCGAAGATTTGCCAGGTGCTTCATTTGCTGGGCAACAGGAAACCTATCTCAATATACACGGAGTTGAAAATATACTTGTGGCCACGAAAAAATGTATTGCCTCGCTTTTTACCGACCGGGCTATTTCTTATCGTGCAGATAAAGGTTTTTCGCATTTTGATACTGCTCTTTCAGTAGGTGTTCAATGCATGGTGCGTTCCGATCTTTCTGCTTCAGGCGTGGCCTTTACCATTGATACAGAAACAGGTTTTGATAAAGTAATAATAATAAATGGCATCTATGGACTCGGGGAGCTTATAGTGCAAGGCAAGGTTATTCCTGATGAGTTTATTATTTTCAAACCAAGCCTGGAAAATGAAAGCAAGGATTCTATTATCGGTAAAAATATTGGTAAGAAAAACATTAAACTTGTTTATGCCAAAGACGGTACCAAGGAAGAGAAAGTTTCTTTGGAAGATCAACAAAAATTCTGTATTACAAACGAAGAAGCGGTAAAACTGGCAAAGTGGTGCCTGCAGATAGAAAAATATTTTTCTAAAAAACACAATCGCTACCAGCCAATGGATATTGAATGGGCAAAGGACGGAAAAACAGGAGAACTTTTTATCGTTCAAGCGCGCCCTGAAACAGTTCATTCCGGGGAGGATAAAAATGTTTTTAAAGAATATCAATTGCAAAAAACGAGTAAAATTTTAGTAAATGGTATTGCTGTTGGTTCCAAAATTGGCAGTGGAAGAGTTCGCATTTTAGATGATGCAAGAAATATTTCTCTGTTTAAAAAAGGAGAAATATTGGTAACCAGAATCACTGACCCGGATTGGGAGCCAATTATGAAAATTGCAAGCGCTATTGTGACAAACAAAGGCGGTCGTACTTCTCATGCGGCCATTGTGTCACGCGAGCTTGGCATTCCTTGCATCGTGGGGTCAAATAATGCGACTAAAGTGCTTAAAAACGGACAAGCAGTCACCGTAAATTGTTCTTCTGGTCAAATCGGCAATGTGTATGACGGTATTCTTCCATATAAAATAGTAGAACATCATTTAGACAAAATACCGAAGATAAAAACAAAAATTATGGTTAACGTTGGTTCCCCAGATGAAGCATTCAAAAACCACTATCTTCCGGCCGAAGGAGTTGGCTTGGGAAGATTGGAATTTATTATTGCTTCGCATATTCGTGTTCATCCGAATGCGTTGATTGATTATAAAAAATTAAAGGAAGGAAAAAAGACTTCCTATATACAAAAACTACTGAAGGAGATTGATAATTTAACGCCTTTATACAAAGACAAAACGCAATTTTATATCGATGAACTTGCTTTGGGGATTGCCAAAATTGCCGCCACTTTTTTTCCGCAAGAAGTCATTATTCGTTTTTCTGATTTTAAAACCAACGAATATCGCACCCTCTTGGGCGGAGAATTGTATGAACCCCATGAAGAGAATCCAATGCTCGGTTGGCGCGGGGCCTCTCGCTATTATGATCCAAAATTCAAAACAGCTTTTGGTCTTGAATGTGTAGCCATGAAGCGTGTGCGTGAAGATATGGGTTTTACAAATGTAGTTCCTATGATTCCGTTTTGCAGAACGTCAGAAGAAGGTAAAAAAGTGATAAAAGTGATGGCGGAACACGGATTAAATCGCTCCAAAGATAAAAATTTGAAAATTTATGTAATGTGTGAAATCCCATCGAACGTTATTCTAGCGGATGAATTCCTTGAGATCTTTGACGGCATGTCCATTGGCTCTAATGATTTGGCTCAACTTACTTTAGGACTGGATCGTGATTCCGGCATTGTCACTCATATTGCCAATGAAAATAATCCTTCAGTCAAGAAGCTTGTATCTGAAATTATTCATAAATGCAAAGAAAAAAATAAATATATCGGAATCTGCGGACAAGCACCGTCGGACTATCCTGAGTTTGCACAATTTTTGGTAAATGAGGGCATAGAGAGTATGTCACTGAATCCGGATACAGTTATTAAAATTATTATGGCGCTTGGAAAAAATCAATGAGCACACTGATAATATCTCAAACTATTTTTTATATTGTATCGTCAATTGCAATAATAGTTGTTGCCGTATTGCTTGCGATTGTAATATATTATTTGATATGTATTTTGAGGAATACCCGTAACATTTCTGACGACATTACTCATACTTACCATAAAACAAAGAAAAATATTAAAAAAATTATTAATTCATTTAACAGTAAAAAATAAAATCTATGAAAAAACAAAGTGAGAAAAGAAGACCTGAAAAATCTAGCCAAGGAAACTCACGCTTCTTGGAAACATCTTAAAAAACATCTTTAGGAAAATGATTTTTGTGCGAGTAGCGGGAATTGAACCCGCGTCTTTTGCTTGGGAAGCAAATATATTACCACTATATTATACTCGCTTAATATAAAATATATCGTTGTTTTGCTTTTTGAGCAAGTAAAAAATTAGACAAATAAAAGTATTTTATTGTTTAATGATTTTTCATTTGACTGGCATGTTATAATGTAAATATGAAAAATGTAACAATTTATTCAACACCGTCTTGTCACTTTTGCCGCATGGCAAAAGATTTTTTTAAGGTTAATAATGTAGCTTATACAGAATATGATGTGGCCGGTAATCTTGAAAAGAGAAAAGAAATGATAGAGAAAAGCGGACAAATGGGCGTACCTGTAATCATCATAGATAATGAACTTATTGTAGGTTTTGATAAACCTCAAATATCAAAAATGTTGGGACTCATCTAATAACAATGAGGAAACTACTTAGAATTATTTTTACCATAATTGCATTAGGTACTGTAGTTTTTTTGTTCCGAACTGAACTCACTCAAATTTTTTTAGGTTTACAAAATAAATATCTTCCTTGTAATCAACCCATAACATATTCTATCGGCTCTTTTGATGAAAGATTTAATATATCAAAAGAAGAGTTTCTTCGTGTGGTAAGTATCGCAGAAGAAACATGGGAAAAATCTATTGATAAACAATTATTTACTTATGTGCTAAATGGCGATAGTGATTTAAAAATAAATCTTATTTATGATATTCGTCAAGAAGCGAGCCAGAAACTAAAAGATATAGGTATCACAGTCAGTGATACTAAAGCATCTTATAACGATCTTAAATCGAGATATAGCGCCATGCAGATTGATTATTTAAGAATTAAGACTGAATTTGAGTCACGAGTTGTTCTATTTCAAAATCGTCAGAATGCTTATGAAAAAGAAGTTACATATTTAAATAAGACTGGGGGTGCTTCGAAAGATGAATATGATCGTTTAAATAAAGAAAAAAATTCTCTTGACGGTGAGTTTAAAGAAATAAATAAATTACAATCAGAACTTAATACTAAAGTAGAAAACATTAATGCATTGGTAGTTGTCTTAAATCGTCTCGTTTCTTCTCTAAATATTGAGGTAAAGAAATTTAACACAATTGGTAGCGAGCTTGGTGGAGAATTTGAAGAAGGTACTTATAAAGAAGATCCAACCGGCAGGGAAATTGATATCTATCAATTTGATAATAAAGGGAAATTAGCAAGAGTTTTAACACATGAATTTGGACATGCCTTGGAGTTGGAGCATTTAGAAAATTCTAAAGCAGTAATGTATCGCTTGAATAATGGTGTTAATGAAAAATTAACGATTGACGATATTCTAGCTCTTAAGAAACGTTGTAATTTGCTTGCTCAGTAATTTTTGTGCCCTCACTCCGAATCGAACGGGGATCTATTCCTTAGGACGGAACTGTTCTATCCATTGAACTATGAGGGCATATACAAACTCTTATAATTTAACACAAAAAATCCAAATTTGAAAATTGGCTTTTGAAAAAAGTTATGATAAAATACAATTTATGGATCAAGAGTCTAAGCAATTACTTCAAAATACATTAGTCCTTGCTGAAGAAAATAATAAGATGCTTCACAAGATTAGGGGTGTTCAAAAAAGGGGCACTCTTTGGCAAGTATTAAAATTAATTGTAATAATAGGAATTGCTCTGGGGTCTTTTTATTATATAGAGCCATACTTAAATAAAATAATAGATTTATATAATTCAGTCAGTGGCATGCAACAACAAATAAATAATAGTCCCATTCAAGATTTATTGAAAAAGTTTTAAAATATGCTTGGGTAGCTCAGTTAGTAGAGCATTCCCCTGAAGAGGGAAGGGTCGGCAGTGCGATTCTGCCCCCAAGCACAAAAAAATACCTCAAAAATGAAAGAAACAATTTTTACCGGTACGGATTTTTTGAAGCTTAAAAAATCCTGAAATTTTCGCGCCGTCGCGCTCAAAACCCCTCAAAAATTGTTTCTTTCATTTTTATTATATAGATCTGACTTTAATGTTGGTTCTTTTTTCTTTGTCTACTTTTTGTATTTTGATAGTTAACAAACCATGTTTCTCCGTAGCCTCAACTTCTTCCGGTTCTACTTCCTGAGGAAGAAGCACTGTCCGGGAAAATTTTCCCCAATACAGTTCTTTAATAAAATAATTTTCTTCGTCTATATTCCGATTTTCTTCTCTTTTTCCCCTGATGGTAATCATATCTCTAGCAATGGTAAGTTCCAAATCTTCCGGTTTAACACCGGCAACCATGGTCTGTAATATAATATCTGTTGGTGTTTGATAAACATCAACAGTTAATTCTAACTCCTCATTTTCTTCTTCCATCCAGCCATTGCCATTTTTTTTATTTGCTTTGACGGATTCACCTTCTTCTTCATCATCTTCCGTGTGGATGCTTCCGGTTAATCTATCAAAAAAACTTCTTTTTTTATTTTGCATATTCATGTTTTTAGTAAATGATATTTATTTTATAAACTCATTCTTCTTAATTTTTCAAAAAGTAATATAATAATAATTGTAACGACCCAAAGGAAACCCAATACTTCCAAAAAATTGTTCCCATTATCTTCTATTATAAAAAAATTAAAGGTACTATGCAAGGTGATGGCTAGTAAAAGACCAACCAAAAGGTATATTTTCTTTACATATTTCCCCATATGAAATGAAAGTCCTAAACTAACGCCCACAATTCCGCTTGATACAGCGTGAAGCAGGGTAGACCCCAGAAATCTAAGTTGGCCAGTAAGCAGGCCTACCGTGGTTTGATTTAAGGAAAGCGGTTTAATTAAAAATAAGGTATTTTCGAGAGCGGCGAAACCTAAAGCGACAGTAATTAAAAAGATCGGCCAATCTATAGGCTCATCGATCCGATTTGTTTTATATAAAAGAATTACCACTCCCAAATATTTGATCAATTCCTCTATACTGGCCCAACCAATGATTTGCCATTCTGACGAAGTTACATTATTTTGAATAAACTTTTGAGCTGGTATAACTAAAATAACTAGAACCATTCCAATGAAAAATAATATGGCTAGAAGTCCTTTCGGTTCGGGTTTTTGATTATCTTCTTTAAGCCAAAACCAAAGCCAAAGAAGAGCGGGGGCAATTCCTCCCAAAAGCGCCAAACCTAGAATTTTGGGATCATTAATCATTGTTTTTTAGAAGATTTATTTCGAACAAAAGAAGGCCATGTGGTGACCATGATAAAGTCGTTTTTATTGCGTTTTTTAATAATAGACCAGATTTCTTCAGTGACAAACGGAACGAATGGGTGGAGCATGATTAAAGATTTTTCTAAAACATATCTTAAAATATATTGTTTGGACAATACCACATTTTTATTTTTACTTTTTAATTTTTCTTTTGAGTTTTCTATTATTTTATCGGCAAAATTATGCCAAACGTATTGATAAAGTTTTTCTCCAGCCAGATAGAACCTATAGTTGTCCATATCTTTTGTGATATCTTTTATAATAGCATTTAATTCTTCCATTATTTTTTTGTCATCTTTTTCCAGTTTTATTTCTTTTTTGTTTTCAAACAGGAATGATTCTGTGTTTGAAAGGACAAAACGAGTAATATTCCAAAGTTTGTTAGCAAAATGTTTATACGCCTTTATTTTATCTTCAGCAAGGGCGAGGGAGGTACCGGGGGTGTTCCCAATTATGATACCCATTCGAAAAGCATCTGTGCCGAATTTGTCTGTTAAAGTAAGAGGATCAATAACGTTGCCTTTGCTTTTACTCATTTTTTGTCCCTTAGCATCTAAGACTAATCCATGCAAATAGACTTTTTTGAAGGGTATCTTGCCTGTTATATAAAGTCCCAGCATAATCATTCGAGAAACCCAAAAGAAAATAATTTCTCCAGCTGTTTCCATTATATCTGTTGGATAAAAATTTTTAAAATCATCATTCTCTGGATATCCTAAAGTAATAAAAGGCCACTGCCCAGAAGAAAACCAAGTATCAAAAGTATCTTCATCTTCTGTTACATTTCCACCACATTTATTGCATTTTGAGATATTGTTTTCTAAGTCTACCATTCCATGACCGCAAGCGATACAAAGTTTTGCAGGAATAGGAATACCCCAAACAATTTGACGAGAAATATTCCAGTCCATTATATTTTCAAGCCAATGAATTGTGATTTTTTTATAATGTTCTGGTATATACTCTATTTTATTTTGTTTAATTAATTTTAGTGCCTTTTCCGCCAGTGGTTTCATCTTTATAAACCATTGGTTTTTAATTTGAGGTTCTATAACCGTTCCACATTTGTAACAAGTCCGGATTATGTGTTTGTAGTTTTCATCTATTTTTTCCACCAGTCCTTTTTTCTGTAATTTTTCAACTATCAAAGGACGGGCTTTATTTATATGCATACCGGCAAATTCACCTGCAATAGGAAGTAATTTACCAGATTCATCTATAATCTGTTCTTTATCTAGTTTGTGTCTTCCGGCAATTTCAAAATCGGCGGTATCATGCCAGGGAGTGATAGTCATTACTCCGGTTCCAAATTCCATATCAATGGCTTTGTCTTTTATTACAGTCGCTGTAATTGGGCCTTTTATCCATTCAAGATTTATTTTTTGCTTATGTTTATATTCTTTATATCTTTTATCATCCGGATGCATTACCACATATTTATCTCCAAATTTTGTTTCAGGACGTGAGGTAGCGATAGTGAATGGCCCATATTTCAGATAATAAAATTTATCTATTCTTTCCTCGTCTTTTATTTCTAAATCGGAGAAAGATGTTTGATGTTTTGCGCACCAAAATACGATTCTATTTCCTCTGTAAACTAAATTATCATCATAAAGTTTTTTGAATGTTTGATAAACTGTTTTTATAACACTTTTATCAAGAGTAAATTTTTCACGCGACCAGTCACAAGATGCACCCATTTTTCTGACTTGTTCTTCGATATTTTTTGAATTATTTAAAGTAAAATCCAGTATTTCTTTATAGAGTTGATTTCGATCCATCTTAAATCTTGTACGACCTTCTTTTTCTAATTTTTTCTCATAAACAACTTGAGTCTCGAATCCTGCATGATCAAGTCCGGGCAGCCAAAGAGTTTTAAACCCCTTCATTCTTTTATATCGTATGATAATATCCTCAATGGTCATTACTAAGCCGTGTCCAGCGTGCAGTGATCCGTTTGCATTAGTTGGGGGCATTATTAAAGTAAAAGGTTCAGCGTTCTTTTCTGTTATTCCTTTTTCTACACACACATCTGGATTAAAAAAACCGCTCTCTTCCCAGAGTTTGTATATTTTACTTTCCGTCTCTTTTGGGTCGTAGGGCTTTAACAGTCTTTCGTCCATTCCTAAATAATATCATAAAATATCGGTATTTTCTACTTAAAGCGTAGATTACCCTTGGCTTTGATATCAGATAGTTTACTTGATTTTTTATTGTTTTTTGAAAATTGCAGATATCCGGCCATACCAATCATTATGGAATTATCTATAGTTAGTTCTTTTTCCGGGAAAAATAATTTTATGTTTTTACCTACAGCTTTTTTCATTTGTCTTTTTAGATGTTTATTGCAAGCCACCCCGCCGGCAACTATGATAGTTTTTGCCTTGTATTTTTCTTTTGCTTTCATTGTTTTGTAAACAAGAACATCTATGACGGCATTTTCAAATTCTAAGGCTATTTTTGATTTTATTTCTTCATTTAATTTTCCAGCCTCGCCTGAAGCTAGTCTAGGCGGGCCGATTTTTTTTATCAAATAAAGAACAGCTGTTTTTAATCCGGAAAATGAAAAATTAAAATCTTTGCTATACATCATGGGGCGTGGAAGTTTTATAAGTTCACTCAATATGTTACTTCTGTCACCACGAAAATTTTCTGCTGAAAATTTTCTCTGTCCGTCGCCGTCGCTCCTACCAAGGGTTCCATAAGCAACATATTTTCGTGAACCCTTACCATAAAACCTAACCTCTTCTGCCAATTTTGAGATTTTTGGTCCGCCTGGATAGGGAAGTCCGAGCATTCTTGCCACTTTGTCATAAGCTTCTCCGGCCGCGTCATCTAATGTTTCACCTATGATTTTATATTGCATCAAGCCAGGACTCGCACTAGAAGCTGACCATTTTTGAGAAAGTATAAGTTCGGTGTGTCCACCAGAAACAAGCAGAGATAATATAGGGAAATCTATTTTAGGAATTGTGAATTTTCCTCTAGCTTTTCCAAAGGGAGATAAGATATGTCCTTCCATGTGATTTACTGGCATCAGAGGAACATTCCATTTTTTTGCCAGGTCTTTTGCAAAAGTTATACCTGTCCAAAGGGCTATTTCTAAACCAGGACCATAAGTAACAGCTATAATATCTACTGGTTTTGTTTTTTTATCTAATCTAGCTTTCTTTAATGCTTTTTCCAACAGAATTGGTAAATTTTTTATATGTTCTCGTTTAGCGAGCATTGGGTATACTCCACCATATGGAGCATGAATTTTTATTTGTGAATTTGAGAAATTAGATAAAACCTGAAAAGATGGTTTTTTAAATTCACCTTTGCATTTCAAGATACTTATTGCAGTGTCGTCGCAACTTGTTTCAATCGAAAGAATTCTCATGTGGGCGGTACAAGAATCGAACTTGTTACCTCGTCGACGTCAACGACGCGCTCTAGCCAAATGAGCTAACCGCCCAGATTTCTTGATTATACGGCAAATTTTCCTAATATTTCAAGTTCCTCTTTGGTATTGGCTCCTAATGCTTCATGGGGTTTGATTTTTATAGTTTCTATCAAATCTCCATTTAGGGAAGCTATTTGAAAAAGGTCTGTTAAATAATATTCGTTTTGAACATTATTATTTTTTATTTTTTCCAAATTTTTCCAAAGCCATTTTGCATCAAAAGCATAACATCCCGCATTTACTTCTTTTATATTTTTTTCTTTTTCATTTGCATCTTTATATTCATGGATACCCATAACCTTGCCATTTTTTCTTAAAATTCTTCCAAAACCAATAAATGCTTTTCTCCAGTCTTTAAAATCTGGCAGTTCTGTTGTAGTAAATGTTATTTTTGATTTTGACTTTAAATGTTTTTCCATTAAGTTTTTTATAGTTTTGGGAGTAATAAGAGGTTGATCTCCTGATAAAACTATTATATGTTCTGTGTTTACACAACTGTCTTTAGCAGAGGAAATTGCATGACCAGTACCAAGTTGTTTCTCTTGCAGTACATAAGAACATAAATTCTTCAGTTCAGATTTTACAAGTTCCGCCTTATGCCCGATAATGGCTATTGGTTTTTTTTTGAAAGCTTTCCCAGTTGATTCCAAAACATACATTATCATTGGTTTACCATTGAGCTTCACTAATACTTTGGGCAAGTCGTCCTGCATTCTTTTTCCTTTACCGGCAGCTAAAATTAGAATTTCAATTTTATTTAAATTTTTCATAAAAACAAGCCCCAAAAGGCTTTGTAGAAATATATTAACATTTTTTTTAAAATTTTACGAATTTTTTTAACCTTTTTTGTTTTTTAGAAAAGTGTTATAGTATCTATGTTCTTTAGATTGGCTCTATCGTCTAATGGTTAGGACGAGTGCTTTTCAAGCACTAAATCCGGGTCCGATTCCCGGTAGAGTCACAAAATGAAACTAGTAAGGATAAATCTATTTTTGAAAAAATCGCAAAAAGTGTTAAATTACAAGATAGGGAGATGTGGCAGAGTGGTTTAATGCACCGGTTTCGAAAACCGGCATACCGCAAGGTATCGGAGGTTCAAATCCTCCCATCTCCGCAAAAAGAAAAACTCGACAATACATTTTAATATACGGTCGAGTTTTGTAGTTTTTTTCTTGTCCAATCTAGTATGACCCCATATAACCATCCTAATATCATATTATCTACAAGATAGATTGATGATACAATCAATAGTTGGATAATGTTTATTCCCATTATCAACCCAGACATTATGTACAAAGGTATCTGGTAGATTGAAATTGAAATCGTATCTGCTATTGCTTTATGGAAACGATTTTGAGACGTTTTTAGAATTCTTAATCTCATCCAGTCCGTAATTTTAACACAGAAATAAGCACCGCTAAATTTCAGAATGTTATACAGAACCCTAAAAACAAGCCATTGTCCTTTTGTCATATCAATAATTAACAGTTCATATAAAATTGTTAGTCCACCAGAAGCACAAATACTAAATATGACTAAAGCTATAGTATCAGTAGTGATTTTTGATTTCAAAAACAATTTTAATTTTTTCAAAAAACCTCCTTTATTTTGGTTTTTTATTCATTAATTTGTTAAAAATGAAATAAAAACCAACGAATAAAATTATGGCACTTATTGTGCCTATTTTTGATATGTCATTCAAATTGGGAAAAATTTTAATGACACAAAAAACCAATATAATAGCTAGAATAAAAAAAGCTTTCTGCTTAAAATAAGCGAAAAACAATTTTTTCATTGAATTATTAACAGAACTTACAATTCCATTATAAAATTCAAGAATAAAAAGATCTTTTTTATATTCCATATTTTTCTCCTTTTATTAAATAACAAAATTTATTTAGAAATATTATAGCATTTTAAAATACTATTTGTCAAATCTAATTTTTTATTTAGCGTATAAATAAAGATATATATCTTCAAGTGCCCGAACAGCATCGCCAGTGGCGATATTGTTTTGGTGGTACAAAACATCTGTGCAATCTCCAGCAGCCCAAATGCCAGGAACTTCTGTTTTTTGATTTAATGGGTTTATTTTGATGCGTTTTATTTCATCCAATGGAACGATATCTTTGACAAAACTAGTATTGGGAATTTGTCCAATTTCTACAAAAATACCCGAGACTTTCAATTCTGTTTCTTGGCTGGTAACTTTATCTTTATAAATTATTCCTTCCACAAATTTATCGCCTTTTATTTCTAAAATATCAACATTTTTTACCGCTTTCATTTTTGGATTTTTCAAAACTTTTTCCACGGTAATTTCATCAGCCTTAAATTTTTCACTTCGATGTAAAAGGGTTACAGATTTACAATAGGCAAGAAGCTGGGAAGCGCTTTCAAAACCAGCATTGCCTCCGCCGATTACAACCACATCCATATCGGCAAAAAGGGGACCATCGCAAGAAGCGCAGTAGGTAAGGCCTTTGTGTTCCAATTTGTCCGCGTTTTTTGCTTCTAACTTTCTGCGTCCACTGCCGGTAGTTATCAAGATTGTTTTAGTTAAAAATTCTTTTGCATCATTCGTTTTTATTTTGAATAAATTATCTTGTTTTGAAACAGAATCAACGGTATTTCCTTCTTTCACTTCTAAACTTTCTCCGACATTTGCTAAAACATGATTTTTCAAATTATTAGCAAGTTCTATTCCGGAAATAGATGAAGTGCCTATCCAATTAAAAATCTGTTCAGACACGACGGATTGCCCGCCCCATTCTTTGGTGATAAATAAAGTTTTTAGTCTTTTGCGGGAAGCATACACCGCGGCCGCTACGCCGGCAGGCCCTCCGCCGATAATTATTAAATCATAAATCATATGTTAGTTTTTTTTGCGTCTTAAAAATGCTGGAACAGCGCTCCAGTCTTCCGTATCATCATCCACAATTATTTCTTCTGCCGTATCTTTTTTTTCTTTCTTGAAGAAATCACTGGCACTGCTTTTATTTGAACTCTGGATAGTATTGTGTATTTCTTTGATAGCTTTTTCGGCATTTTCTTCTTTTAACAGTGTTTGATTTAAAATATTAGTTCCACTGAAAAGATTTTTACGAGGTGCATCATTGGCAAAACTGCAAGCGATAACCGTTACTTTTAATTCGCCCTTCTTCAATTTTTCGTCTTTGATTGTTCCGAAAATCACTTTTGCATCTTTATCTATGGATTCGGTAATTATTTTAGCGGCTTCTTGTATTTCATGAATGGTTATATCATCCCCGCCGGAGATAGCGAAGAGCACTCCCTTAGCGCCATTGATTGAAACTTCCAAAAGGGGAGAATTGATAGCTTGCAAGGCTGCTTTGGCAGCGCGGCCATCTCCCGACGCCAAACCGATACCCATCAAAGCGCTGCCGGCTTCAGACATAACTGCTCTGATATCGGCGAAGTCGACATTGATAATGCCGGGAGTAGTAATGAGATCCGATATTCCTTCCACTGCTTGACGCAAAACATTATCACAACTGGCAAAAGCATCTTTGAAATTTGTATTTTTGTCGGCTAATTGCAATAATTTATCGTTTGGAATAATAATAATGGCATCCACTTCTTTAGCTAATTCCTCGATTCCTTTTTCTGCAATCTTCATTCGCTGATTGCCTTCAAAAAAGAAAGGCTTAGTGACTACCCCTACTGTCAATATTCCTTGTTCTTTAGCTGCTCGAGCCACGATGGGAGCTGCACCAGTACCTGTGCCTCCGCCCATACCGCAGGCGACAAAAATCATGTCAGCACCTTTGATAGTGTCTTGAATTTCGGATTTATTTTCTTCAGCCGCTTTCTTTCCAATTTCCGGATTCATACCCGCCCCAAGACCCTTGGTCAGATTCTTTCCGATGTGAATTTTTTTCTCCGCTAAAGAATGATGCAAGTCTTGAGTATCGGTATTCATACAAATAAAAGACACGCCCTTCACTCTGGAATTAATCATATGATTAATGGCGTTTTTCCCTGATCCTCCTATTCCGACGACCATAATACGAGCAAAACTTTCTATGGCTGGGTTTAATTTAGGCATATATTTTTAGGTTATTTATTGATAAAATTTGACTCATTTTTATATATCCTATAATAACAGAAAATAAAAAAAAGCAAAGCTTGGAATTAGGTTCTAGTTTCTAGGTTCTAGTTGCTAGTTTTTAGGTTTTAATTTTTTCTAATACCTAGTCCCTAGCACCTAGTCCCTAATCTACGGCATTAATTGTTTGATATTTAATTTTATTATTCTTTTTAGGTTTTTAAAAAAATTTTTAAACAAACCTTCGGGATAAAAATTATTATCATCATCAGACATTATAAGGCCAAGGGCGGTAAACCAAGATGGATCACGAAGTTTAGTTTTTATATTGCCAAAAATTTCTGTAGTGCCTATCCTGGAAGGAAGTTTCAAAGCAGTTTTTGAAAACTCTTCCAAGAGGGGAATGTTCGCGCTTCCACCGATGAACACCACCCCTGCCGGCAATAATTCATTTCTTTTTATTTTTTTTAAATGATTTTCTATCAATTCAAAAATATCAAAGAGACGCGCTTCAACAATCTCATCTAATTTTTTCTTTGAAAAATCTTCTATAACATTTCCAAGTTTAAGATACTCTGCATTTTCAAGAGAAACCTTCATTCCCAAAGCAATGTCATTTGTAATATCTGCTCCGCCGATAGAAAATGTATGCAAGGATACCAAGGTTCTGTTTTCGAAAACAGAAAGTGACACCGTTTCAGACCCAATATTGACCAACGCTCCCCCTACTATTTTTTGTTTTTCAGACAAGACAATACGGCTTCCTGCCTCGGCGGAGGCGATAATATCTATCGGTTCTATCCCAGCCAAAGTTATCACTTCCAATAAATCCTCAAAATGTGAAATGGCACAAGTTATAAAAAGAGCTTTTATTTCAAGCTTAGTCCCTTTCATACCCTCCGGTCGGCCCAGAATTTCTTTACCGTCGAGTTTAAAAGAAAGAGGAAATACTTTGATTACTTTTTTATTATTCAGATTTAAATTATCTTCGCAATCTTGTAGTGCTTTATTTATATCCAAGCCGGTTACCTCGCCATCAGCTTTAGAGATGATTCCTATGCCACTGCTCACATCTCCGCGTAAAGTTACGCCACCAATTGAAACAAAAGCGCGCCTGATCTTTATGCCTGAATTTTTTTCAGCCATGGAGATTGCATTTTTAAGCGAAGATACAGCTTCTGAAATATTAACGATATATCCATGCCGGATGCCTTTTGTTTCGCTTTCTCCCACACCAACAACCTTAGGATTTTTTTCTCCTTTTAGAAATTCTCCTACTACTACTCTGGTAGTGGTGGATCCCATGTCTACTCCTATAGAAATATTTCTGATCATACTTATTCTCTGCTACCTCCATTCTACTACTATGTTCCATTCCTTTCAAATGAAGCATTCCGTGGATAACTAAAAAGCCCAGCAATTGTTCAAAAGTTCTATCGAATTTCTTTAATTCTTTTCTGATTACGCTTTTACATAGGATGATTTCTCCCGCATCTTTATGCAAAGCAAAAGAAAGCACGTTAGTGGCTTTATCTATTTTTCTGTATCTTTTATTTAGTTCCCTGGATTTTTTTTCGCTGACGTAGGCAATAGACAAAGAATATCTTTTTCCCAAAATGTCTTGCTTTATTTTCTTAAATTCCATTTTTATTTTATTTTACCAAGCTTACGGAGTTTTTCTATTTCCTTTCTTCGTTCTAAATGTTTTAGAGTGCCCTTTTTTACTTTAAGTTTAGATTCTTTTCTTTTATTATAACGGGATCCTTTTACTTTTTGAATTATATTTGATTCTTGAATGCGACGAGAAAAGCGACGCAATACGCTCGTATTATTTTCGTTTGTATTTTTATTTACTTCAATTACTGTTTTTGCCATACACCATAGGTTATCATATGGTTAATGTATAGGCAAGTTTGAGTTAAAAAAATACAGAAAAGTGCTTTCTTCGGCATACGCAATATTAAATTCATTTATCACATTCAGGTTGGAGTGCGAGCCGTGAGAAAGCACTTTTTGTGTTTTTTGTTGGACTTTTTTATAAAAAAAAGCTAATATTTAAACCATGAAACAGACGGCTGATTATATCACAGAAGAGAAAAGAAAAGCTTTAGAGATTGAATTAAAAGAATTAAAAGGTCCCAAAAGGAAAGAAATTTTGGAGAGTTTGGCCTATGCAAAATCTCTGGGTGATTTGTCTGAAAATGCAGAATATCACCAAACCCGCGAGGATCAGGGTAAATTAGAAGAACGTATTCAAAAAATAGAACAAATTTTGCAATCTTCTCAAGTTGTATCTGGTGGCGGTGGGGAAGTGATTGAAATAGGTTCTAAAGTAGTGGTGGTAAAAGATAGAGAAAAAAGGGAAAAAAAATATCAAATTGTAGGCTCCGAAGAAGCTGATATGGCAGAAGGTAAAATTTCTAACAAATCTCCGTTTGGTCAAGCACTTTTAGGCAGGAAAAAGGGCGATGATATTTTATTTAAAACTCCCAGTGGAGCGGTTAATTATAAAATCATAAATGTGTCTTAAATTTCGCCACGGCGAATAAATTAAAATGTCTTCAATTGATGAAATTAGGGACGCTAAAATAAAGAAACTGAAACTTTTTAAAAATAAAGGCATTAATCCTTATAAAGCGGAAAGCAAAAGAGAACTTTCTTTGAAAGAAGTAATTGATTCTTTTGACACCCTGGAAAAGCCTGCCCGCCGTGGCGGGAAAAAAGAAGAAAAATGGATTGCTGGCCGGATAATGTCTATCCGCGGGCAGGGCGCTATTGTCTTTATAACTTTGAATGATGGCACTGGACTTTTTCAAGCTTTGCTAAAAAAAGATATTTTGGGAAATGAAAAATTTAATTTTTTTAATGAGGCAGTTGATATTGGAGACTTTATAGAAGTTTTAGGCAGTTTTTTTACTACTAAAAGAGGAGAGAAAACCATAGAAGCTAAAGATTGGACTATGCTTTCTAAAAGTTTGCTTCCCTTGCCGGAAAAATGGCATGGTTTGCAGGATATTGAAGAAAGATTTCGAAAAAGATATTTGGATATTTTAATGAACCCCGAAATAAAAGAACTTCTCATAAAGAAAACAAAATTTTGGGATACAGCGCGCACCTTTATGAAAGAACATGGATTTTTAGAAATTGAAACTCCGACTTTGGAAGTTACCACCGGTGGAGCTGAAGCCACCCCTTTTAAAACATATAATGAAGATTTTAAGTTGTCTCTGTTTTTACGTATTTCAGTCGGAGAACTTTGGCAAAAACGCTTGATGGCAGCAGGCTTCCCGAAAACTTTCGAAATCGGCAGAACTTTTAGAAATGAAGGCACTGACGCAAACCACTTGCAAGAGTTTACCAATTTGGAATTTTATTGGGCTTATGCAAATTATGAAGACGGAATGAAATTAGTGGAAGAACTTTATAAGAAAATAGCTATGGATGTTTTTGGCAAAACAAAATTTGAAACTCGCGGACATAAATTTGATTTAGGAGGTAAATGGAAACGCATTGATTATAGAGAAATTATAAAAAAAGAAACAGGCATAGACGTGCTTCAGACCACTGAAAAAGAAATAAAAAATAAACTAGAAGAATTAAAAATTGTTTATGATGGCGATACCATGGAACGCTTAGTGGATACTCTTTGGAAACATTGTAGAAAACAAATTTCTGGACCGGTATTTTTAACTGGGCATCCGAAACTTGTTTCTCCACTTTCTAAATCGATGGAAAAAAATCCAGAACTAACGGAAAGATTTCAAATTATTATTGCCGGAGCAGAAGTGGGTAATGGTTTTTCGGAATTAAATGACCCAATTGATCAGGCGGAAAGATTTGAAATGCAACAGAAGCTTTTGAAAGCGGGGGACAAGGAAGCCATGATGCCGGATAAAGAGTTTGTGGAAATGTTGGAGTATGGGATGCCGCCGACTTGCGGTTTCGGCTTTGGCGAACTGCTTTTTGCTTTTCTAGCCGACAAGCCTCTCCGCGAGACCCAATTTTTCCCATTGATGAAACCTAAAAATTTGGAGTAAAAAGTTAAATTTACGAAAGATTTACTTTCACAAAACTTCTGCATTTTTTAGGAATAATAAAAACCCACCTGAATAGATGGGTTTTTTGTTGAGAAGTTTTAAGGGAAAGCTAATTTAGTGATGAAATATAGTCTTTGGCATTCTTTCCTCCTAAAAAACACAATGCCGTTCCAAAGGCATTGTGGGAGTCGTTAATGGAAACCAGCGCAGACTCCGAATTACAAGTGAGCGCGGCGAAGCCTCCTGAAACCTCAAACTTTAATTTACCCTTAGGAAATGTGGGAAATTTCTTTTGAATTAGGGTTATTAGTTTCTCCAAAACTTCGGTGACCTTATCGGGGTAGGTGCTGAAGATCGGGTCGTTGAATACCCCGATGACTTGGAGTCTATTTTCTATAGAGAATTTAACAATTCTAAGTTTTTTGTCAATTGTTGGATCCTCTATAAAAAGTTTAAGATTGAGTTTTTGGGAAAGATCTTTTATTATCTTTTCCCTCGGTATTGGTTTTTCTAGTAATGTTTCCAACTCTTTCACCTTTTATATGTTGTTGAAAAAATTATTTTAAATAACATCTATTTCTATATAAAGAATAGCAGATTTTACACAATTTGTCAAATTTTTTATACTGCTTTCTTATAAAAGTTATCCACAGGTGGCATTTTGCGTTGTAGGAAGTAGTGGTTTACAATATATATCAAGTGGGAAAAGGTGGGAAACAAGTGGATAAATAATTTTATGTTAATCGGCGAATACATACACACCATAGATGAGAAGAATAGAATTTCATTGCCGGTAAAATTCCGCAAGGAACTTGGCAAAAAAATTATTATTACACCGGGATTAGATCAGTGTTTATTTATTTTTACAGCAGGTGAGTGGAAAAAAGTTTCTAAACGGCTTTCTGATTCGGACTCCGACCTTTCTTTTTTAAAAGCTGATAAAAGAAGTTTTAATAGGTTTATGTTCGGACGGGCAGTGGAAGTGGAAGTAGATACTATCGGAAGAATTTTAATCCCTGATTTTCTAAAAGATAGAATCAAACTGGCAGGCAGAGCAGCTATCATCGGAGTAGAAGACAGAGTAGAAATTTGGAATGATAAAACATGGTTACAATACAGAGAGGTAGTAGAAAAACAAGCAGACCAATTGGCAGAAAAGTTATGAGAGAAAGCATACATAAGACAGTTCTTTTAAATGAAACAATAGAAGGTTTGAATTTACAAAATAAATCTGTTGTATTGGACGCAACATTCGGTGGCGGGGGACATTCAAAAGCAATTTTAGAAAAGTATCCGAATGTAAAAATAATTGCCCTGGATCAAGATAAAAGTGTTTCAAAGAGTTTGATAGATCCTAGAATTTCTTTTCACAATTTAAACTTTAGAGATTTAGATAAAGTTTTAGAAAAAGGAGTTGATGGAATAATCTTTGATTTAGGTTTAAGTTCTGACCAATTGGAGAATTCCGGGCGAGGATTTTCTTTTATAAAAAATGAGCCCTTGCTCATGACCATGAAAGAAAATCCTCGCCCGGAAGATCTGACGGCATCAGATATCGTAAATAATTGGGGTGAAAAGAGTTTAGCGGATATTATTTACGGTTATGGTGAGGAAAGATTTTCTAGAAGAATAGCCAAGGGGATAATAGAAGCCAGAAAAAAAAATAAAATAGAAACGACATGGGATTTAGTCAAAGTGATAGAAAACAACGTACCTGTAGCGTATAGAAAAGGAAGACTGCATTTTGCCACCAAAACCTTTCAAGCATTACGGATAGCGGTGAATGATGAATTAAGAACGCTTCAGACAGGACTTCAAAAAGGTTTCGAGATTTTAGAAAAAGGAGGAAGGATTTCTGTAATTTCTTTTCATAGTTTGGAAGATAGAATAGTTAAAAGATTTTATAAAGAAAAAGAAAAAAAAGGAGAAGCAAAATTAATATCTGCCCGAAATGAATTTCGTTCAGGCGGGAATAAAGAAGTAATACTAGCTTCGGCAGAAGAAATAAAAAATAATCCAAGGTCAAGAAGCGGTAAATTGCGAATTTTAGAAAAAAAGACATGAAACAAGTAAGTTTAAAACTAAAAAGTTACGCGAATAATGTAAATATCATTGATAATGGTAATTTACAAAGACGAGTTTTTAACATTATGCTTTGGACGCTCGGAATGCTTGCATTTTTTTATGTTTTTCTTCTAGGAAATATGGTTTTTAATATTGTAGAACGCAAAACGCTTGAGACATATGCTCTTACCTTATCCAATGAAGTTGGAAGCTTAGAATTGGAATATCTTTCTATGTCTCAAAAGGTTGATCTTAATCTTGCATATTCTCTTGGTTTTGAAGAAACAAAAACAAAATATACGACTCGCAAAGCCCTTGGCAGTATAAGCATTGCTAAAAATGAAATCTAGTTTTCTTTTTAGAACCAGAATTATATTTTTTTGTATCTCGATTTTTGCCTTAATTTTAATAACTAAACTTTTTTTAGTACAAGTAGTGCACAGCAGTTCTTATTCTGAAAGAGCAGACAGACAATATGCTACGCCTTCGTCCAATATCTTTGAACGCGGAACTATCTATTTTTCACGGAAAGATGGACAACTTGTCTCTGCCGCTATGCAGACTACTGGATTTAAGTTAACCATTAATCCTGTTAAGATTATTGATGAGGAGTTGGCTTTTGAAGAATTATCAAAAATTTTGAACCTTGGTCGAGACGAATTTTTAACAAAAGCGGGAAAGGAAAATGATCCTTATGAAGAAATAGCCAACCATCTTTCCAAAGAAGAGGCTGATGCGATATCCCTTTTGAAAATTCCTGGCTTATTTATTTATAAAGAAAAATGGCGTTTTTATCCAGGCACTAATCTTGCTTCACAATCATTAGGTTTTGTGGCTTATAAGGGTGATGATCTTGGGGGACGTTATGGTCTTGAAAGACAATATGACGGAGAACTTTCCAGAAATAAAAACAATCCCTATATAAATTTCTTTGCTGAAGTTTTTTCTAATATTAATAAAACTTTATTTAACGATCAATCGAGAGAGGGCGATGTTGTAACAACTATTGAACCATCGGTGCAAAGTTTTTTGGAAAAGACTTTGCAGAATGTAAAAGAGAAATATAAAATTGATTCCATTGGCGGGATAATCATGAATCCACAAGACGGTGCCATTTATGCCCTCAGTAACAAACCGGATTTTGATCTTAATAATTTTTCTAAAGTTAACAGCGCGTCTATTTTTGCTAATCCCTTGGTAGAAAGTGTCTATGAATTTGGATCGGTTGTTAAACCGCTAATTATGGCGGGGGCTTTAGATACGGGTGTAGTTACCGCTAATACGACATATGATGATAAGGGGTCTGTGATAGTTGAAAATAAAGAAATATTCAATTTTGATAAAAAAGCCCGTGGAATTGTGAATATGCAGGAAGTTTTAAATCAATCCCTAAACACCGGTATGGTTTTCGTTTATCATAAATTAGGTAAAGAAAAATTGCGTGATTATATGCTTTCTTATGGCATTAAGGAAAAAACTGGAATTGATTTGCCTAATGAAACAAGCGGTTTAGTTTCCAACCTGATAAATAGTCCTCGGGACATTGAATATGCCAATGCCGCTTTTGGTCAGGGTATAGCTTTGACTCCCATAGAGCTTATAAGGGCATTAGCGTCACTTAGTAACGGAGGTAATTTAATTGTGCCTCATCTTGTGCAAAAAATAAAATATGACGATGGCACAGAAGAAGATATGAAATATAATATGCAACCTACAAAAATATCTAAGGCAACCAGCGAAGAAATTACTCGTATGCTGGTGAATGTTATGGATGCATATATGAAAAATAAAAGTACTAATTTGGAACATTATTCGATTGCGGCTAAAACCGGTACTGCCCAAGTTGCCAATAATGAAGCAGGGGGCTATTATGAAGACAGGCATACCCATTCTTTTTTTGGATATTTTCCAGCTTATAACCCGAGATTTATAATTTTTCTTTTTGCTATAAATCCCAAAGGAGTGCCTTATGCAGCCCAAACCTGGTCGGATTCTTTTCTAAGTATTACAAAATTTTTGATTAATTATTATGAAATTTCACCTGATAGATAAAAATTAATGACCCACTCGATTTTTAAAAAAATAGTAACGTATGTATTGCAAACAGAATCACGGCTTGTGCTTTGGAAATATAAACCTAAAGTTATCACTATTACAGGATCAGTCGGCAAGACTTCCACCAAGGATGCGATTTATGCCGTGATTTCCGGCGTTTCTTATGTTCGTAAAAGTGAAAAAAGCTATAACAGTGAAATAGGATTGCCTCTTACCATCTTGGGGTGTGCGAATGCGTGGAATAATCCTTATAAATGGTTTTTGAATATTTTAAAAGGAATTTGGCTTTTTATTTGGCCCCATCAATATCCCCAATGGCTTGTGCTGGAAGTGGGTGTTGGAAAACCAGGTGATATGTATCGTACTGCTTTTTGGCTTAAAAGTGATGTAGTGATTATCACCAGTATAGGAGACACCCCTTCTCATATTGAATTTTTTGATTCGCATAAGCATCTTGTGGAAGAAAAAAGCGGACTTATAAAAACTTTAAAAAAAGACGGGCTTCTAATATTAAATAATGACGACGAAATAGTTTCTGAAATGAAAACGAGAATAAAAAATCGCGTTATAACTTTCGGTTTTAAAGAAGATTCTGATATAAAAGGTTCGGGTGACAGTATTTTTTATACTGATGAAGGAGAGCCCGGGGGGTTGATTTTTAGAATAGATGAAACAGGAAACAGTTTTCCGGTTGTTATTGAAGGAGTATTTGGCAAGAATCATGTTTATGCTTCACTTGGAGCCCTGGCATTTTCTTCCGGTTTAAAATTTAATATGCTTCAGAGTATAAACAAACTTAAAAACTACAACATTCCACCTGGGCGCATGCGTCTCTTGAAGGGGATAAATAATTCTTTTATTATAGATGACACTTATAATTCTTCTCCTTTTGCTTGTGAGTCTGCTCTTAAAACCCTAGGAGAAATAAAGTCCAATGGTAGAAAAATTGCCGTTCTGGGTGATATGTTGGAACTCGGTCATCATACGGAAGAAGCTCATAAAAATATCGGCAAAATTGCAAAAGAAAATGTTGACGTACTTATGACAGTGGGTCCTAGAGCGGAGAAAATAAAAGAAGGAACGATTGAAGCGGGAATGAATATAGAGAATATTTTTGAATTTTTAAATTCTCAAGAAGCAGGAGAATTTTTGAAAACTTTTGTACAAAAGAATGATTTTGTACTTATTAAAGGTTCACAAGGTATGCGAATGGAACGCGCAGTGGAAGCTATTTTAGAAGATAAAAAAAACAAATCTCAACTTCTTGTTCGTCAAGACGAAGAGTGGTTGAAGAAGAAATAAAAAAAGCGCAGAGGTATTTTAAAAATACATGCGCTTTTAGTTTATACTCTATCCCACCAAAGTAATATTTTTTTTCCTATTCCTGTTTTAAACAGAAATTTTTCAGCTATCCATGCTGAAGAAAAGAAAACAAACATTACGAATAACAGGGTTACTGCGAAGGGAAGGTCTTCCATTATCTTTTTCCTTTTTTGAATAACTAATTTATTATTTGTATATATGGTAGCATAAAGCAACTTGTTTGTCAAGTATTTAAAGATTGCAAAAAATCGTTTATTATGTTATAATTGCAAAAGAAAAAAATATGTAAATTAAGTATAAGAGGTATGAAATGCCTGAATTGTGGAATTTTATTTTTTTTATGTTTTGTTCTTGTTTTTCAATTTTTTTTCTGGTTATAATTTATTTGAAAGTAAAATATAATCCAGAAAGTTATTTTTTCGTCAAGCCCCTTGTTTGGGGTTTGATAAAAATCTTTTTATTTTTTAGTATATTTGCCGCCTTTCATAAAGTAGCATGCGCATAAATGTATGCTACTTTTTATTTTGTGACCCTACAGAGAATCGGACTCTGATTTTATCCTTGAGAAGGATACGTCCTAGCCGTTAGACGATAGGGCCATACAAAAAATATAACATTTTTAAAGAAAAGATAAAAATTTTAGCGCATCCTTTTGAGATGCGCTATTTTAGAGTTTTTTTACTCTACGTTTAGGTATGGAAGCCTAAACACCCATTTTGATTTTTTAGGAGTCAAAATTGTTTGTATTGTAAAATTTTTACCTTCTTCTGTTTTACCTCCCTCTCCTACCTTTTTACCCAATAATTTTTTTCCCAAGGAAGAGGAAGCTAAAATTATCTCTGATTTTTCGGGAAGGATGTGTTTTTTGACGACATGAGTTCCATCTATAACACAAAATAAAGTTTCGTTATTTTCAAAATGAAGTTTTACTCCATTTCCTACAAGAACCGAAAAATCTTGCTCTGCAGTTTTTATTACAGGAAGTTTTAAGAGATTATTAATCTCTTTTCTTCTTTTGCAATTATGTGGTAAAAAACCTAATTCTTTTTCTAGCGATTTTCTACCATTGGACGTTATAAACTTTTCTGGATAATCTGGGAGGACAGAAATTTTTCCGCACATAATACAACCTCATGTTAGATAATTTTTAAAGAAGTTAATTCGTTTACATTATATGTGTTTGTTATTTAATTGTCAAGTAAAAACTATGGAAGAACCTTTATTCTTTGAGTTTTGCCTACCTGACTGAACAATCAGTCGTTCGGGCGGGGTTTTTCTAGGGAGAGAGTAGAAAGCTCGGGCGAAGTGCCGGCGATGCGAAGCACATCTTTGTCTATCTTTTTTAATTCTTTATTTGAAGCATTATAATGATTTACAACTGTGCCAAGCGCGTTACCAAGTTTGTCATGATATTCATCGAAGGATTTTAAATGTTTTCCCAGATCTTCCACTTTTTTTATTATTTCTTTGGCAGATTCCTCTATTTTAAGAGCTTTTAATCCTTGAAGGACAGTTTGTAAATATGCCAAAAAAGATGTAGGGGAAGTAATAATCACTTTATATTTTCCAGCAGCGCGTTGAATTAAATTTTCATTTTCTTCCGAGGCTCCAACTTTGTTAGTCAAAAGGTCATAATAAATAGCTTCATGTGGAATAAACATAAAAGCGAAATCAGTGGTGCCTTTGGAGGGCTGTATATATTTTGCAGTTTCAGTAATGCGATTTTTTAAATCATTTACAAAAATTGTTTCCAGCTTTTTCTTTTCGGCCTCATTGTTTTCTTCTGCCATCTTATTGTAATTTTCCAGCGAAAATTTTGAATCTATGGGTATGATTTTATCTTTTACAAACACTACAGCATCCACTATAGTACCGTCGGGAAAAGGATATTGCATTTGATAGCTCCCAGGAGGAAGAACATTCTTCAAAACCGTTTCTAGGTAATACTCACCCAATATTCCGCGTTGTTTCGGATTTTTTAAAATATTTTCCAAACTTTGCAGTTGATCAGCAAAAGAAATGACTTGTTTATTGGTTTCGTCTAATTTTGTCAGTTTTTCTGTCACATCTCTGATTATCTTATTGGATTCAGAAGAATGGAATTTCAAACTTTCATTTACTTGTTTATTTGATTCACCAAGTTTATTATCAACATTTTTTATCAGCTCACTTACTTGTGTTAATAATTGTATCCCGGTGTTGTCATTTTCTTTCTTTTTGCCAAATAGAAAATAAGCAATAATACCCCCAATTAGAACCGTGATTATAATTATTAAAATATTTTCCATATATTTATTTTCCCAAATAATGTTTCAATGTATAAATCCAATCTTCATCTATCTGATCGCTATCTATTTTTTGAGCCAGCAACCACTCCAAATATCCACGATCCACCTTCTTTATTTCTTCTATCTTTTTACCGCTATATTTGCCGAATTTGATAGAAGTAAAAAGAGAAGGATGAGAAGAAATTTCTATCATTTTTTGTATTGCTTCTTCCTCGCTTATTTTTTCCTGTTCAATCAATTTTTTCTTTAATCTTTCGTATAATTTTTCCAACACCAAAACATCACCAAGGGCATCATGAGCGGTAGCGTCTATTTCAATATCTAAAAGGTATCGCAAATATTGCAAATTATATTTTTCTATTTTTTCGTCGGGATCTAAATATCTAGCCAGTCTTAGGGTACAAATAAAATTAGCAGGAATAATGTCTTCCTTTTTTATAATCATTAAGTCAAAAGGCGCATTGTGCGCGACGACGATAGCATTTTTGTTTTCAAGAAGTTCTTTTATTCTCGAAAAATCTTCGCTTTGCCTGAAAGCAGGTTTGTTTTCTAACATCTTGTTTGTGATATGATGCACAGCTGAGGCTTCTGGAGGAACCTTGATTGGCGGTTTGTAAAAACCGACAAAACTATCATTACCGCTCTTATAGGCGATTTGACAGAGAAAATCTTTTTCAGTATTGCCGGTAGTTTCTGTATCAAAAAATATTACATCATTCATAGTGTTATTTTATCATATTTTTGATATAATAGGGTGGGAATTTATGAAAATCAAAAATTTTTGAGCCTTCGCCCTCGGAACCATAAGGACAGAGGACCCACGACTCTTAAAATTTTTATTTTCATAAATTCTTATTCATGTTGCACGAACAAATAAAAAATAATATAAAAGAAGCTATGTTAGCAAAAAATACCGTGTTGCTTGAGACCTTAAGGTCTATGGTAGCTAGTTTTACCAACGAACTTGTTGCTAAAAACAGAAAGCCCAATGAAATACTTTCAGACCCAGATGCGCTGACTGTAATTAATCGTCTTGCTAAACAGAGGAAAGATTCAATAGAACAATACAAAAAAGGCAATCGGCAAGATTTAGTAGACGAAGAAGAAGCGCAATTGGCTATTTTAGAAACTTATCTGCCGAAATTAATGGAAAAGAGTGAAATTGAGAAAATTGCCAAAAATAAAAAAGAAGAATTAGGTATTACAGATTCGACAAAAAAGGGTATGTTGATGCAAGCCCTAATGAAAGAATTAAAAGGTAAAGCAGATGGCGGGATAGTAAAAGAGGCAGTTGATAGTCTTTTTTAAAATTTTAGCATATGCATACAGTTCAAGTTTTAAATCATTTAATACAAGACAATCAAGTATTAGCTTATATATTAATTTTTTTGGGGCTAATTTTTGAAGGAGAAATAGTAGTTATTACTACCGGTGTTTTGTCGTATCTGGGGGTTCTTAATTTTTGGATATCGCTTTCTTTTATTTTAGCCGGAGGAATGGCAAAAACATTTGGCGGATATTATTTAGGTGGATTTTTGTATAAAAAATACAGCCATCATAGTTTTTTTAGATACCTTGAAAAAAGAGTGCTTTTTTTTATGCCCAGGTTTGAAAAAAAACCTTTTTGGTCTATTTTTATTTCAAAATTTATAATAGGGGTAAATTATTTGATTATTCTTTTTGCCGGATATCGTAAGATTAATTTTAAAACTTATTTTAAAGCAGAAATATTTTCTACTGTCATCTGGGCACCGTTACTTTTGTATCTGGGGTTTTACTTTAGTCAGACAGCTCTTTCTTATAGTAAAGAAATAAGCAGATTTTCTTTAGCCATATTTATTCTTTTGGTAATTTTTCTGCTTTTTGACAAATTGGCCGCTTCTTTTTATAGAATTTTTGAATATCTTAAAAATGGTGGCATAGAAAATAATGGAAATGGACACAAATAAAAAAAAATTAATTACTCACAACGGGTCTTTTCACGCAGACGATATTTTTGCGGCGGCCACTCTTTCTTTGATGTTAGAAAAAAGAGGCGAAAGTTTTGAAATAATTCGCACTCGTGACCCTGAAACAATAAATAGTGGAGATTATGTTTTTGACGTAGGTGGAATGTATGATGAAAAAACAAACAGATTTGACCATCATCAAAAAGAGGGAGCGGGTGGCAGGGAAAACGGAATTCCTTATTCTTCTTTTGGACTTATCTGGAAACATTTTGGAATAGATTTATGTGACAAGAATATTGATGTATGGAGTATGATAGATTTTAAAATTGTTATACCCATAGATGCTGTAGATAATGGTGTAGATATCGTTATACCAAAATTTAAAAACGTCACGCCGTACGGTGGAGAACAACCCTTTCTTATTTTTTCTCCAACATGGCAGGAAAATGAAAAAAATCTAGATAGTATATTTAAAGAAAAAGTTGAGGATGTTAAAAAAATTTTAAAACGTGAAATTGAAGTTGCAAAAGCCGACAACTTAGGGGGAAAATTAATTGAGGAAGCTTATTATAAGGCTAAAGATAAACGTGTTATAGAATTACCCAATTCATTTCCAAGATATTTATACCAAGATACCCTTTCTAAATTTCCAGAACCAATTTATCTTATATATAAAAGCGATCACAGTGAAACTTGGAAAGTAGAAGCAGTACAAAAATCTCCAGAAACAATGGAGAGTCGCAAACCATTTCCCAAAAGCTGGAGGGGTTTTTTAGATAATGATAAAAAATTAAAAGAAATAACCGGAATATCTGATGCAATATTTTGTCATAGGAATGGTTTTCTTATCACAGTTGTCTCCAAAAGAGGAGCTATGTCTCTCACACAAAAAGCATTACTAGAACCTAGTCAGATAGAGCCCCAAGACTCTATCTGAAAGAACCCAATTCTTATGGCCTTTATAGACGAAATAAAAATATATGCAGAAGCAGGACGCGGAGGAGATGGCGTAGTTAGATGGCGGCAAGAAAAGTTTATACCGAAGGGCGGACCGGCGGGAGGGGATGGCGGGCGTGGGGGAGATTTTTACGCTGTGGCCATCCGCGATGTGCATATACTTTCAAAATATAAGGCAAAAAAAAGTTTTAAGGCACAGAAAGGCGAAAATGGAGGAAATAAAAGTTTGCATGGGAAAAAAGGGAATGATTTTGTTTTAGAATTGCCGATAGGATCTATCATCACCAACTTGGAGACGGAAGAGAAATGGCAACTATTGGAAGAGAGAGAGAAAATTTTACTTTTGAAGGGAGGTCATGGCGGATTTGGCAATGAACATTTCAAAAGTTCTACCAATACCACTCCGAAAGAATGGCGACCGGGAGAAGAAGGTGAACGCGGTAATTTTCATATAGAGCTGGAGCTTTTTGCTGATGCCGGATTAGTGGGGCTTCCAAATGCCGGTAAAACATCATTATTGAATGCAATAACGAATACGAATGCCAAAGTCGGGGATTATGAATTTACCACTTTAGACCCCAATCTGGGTGATTTTTACGGACATACCATTGCCGACATTCCGGGATTAATAGAAGGGGCAAACCTAGGAAAAGGATTGGGCGTAAAATTTTTACGGCACATAAAACGCACTAAAATGATTGCGCATCTTATTTCCTTCGAGAATCTTTTTAAGAATACAACGGGAATGATGAAAGCTTATAAAGAAATTCGTAAAGAGTTGGAAAAATATGATAAAAACTTAAATTTAGGAGAAGAAGGTTTATCAAAAAAAGAAGAAATTATTATTCTTACTAAATCAGATACTACGGATAATTCTAAGATAATAGAAAAAAAGAAAAAAGAATTTGAAAAAATTTCTAAAAAAGTTTTTGTTCTTTCTTTATATGACGATAAATCTATAAAAACTTTCCGAGACGAATTAGTGAAAATTTTGAAGAAAAAGGTATAATAAAAACATGGGGAAAAAATATTACCCGACAATTGGGCTTGAGATACACGCGGAATTGAAAACACAAACAAAAATGTTTTGTGGTTGTAAGAATGATCCTGATGAAAAAAATCCAAATGTAAATATTTGTCCTATTTGTATGGCCCATCCTGGAGCTTTGCCAGTAATCAATAAAAAAGCAGTAGAGAATGTGATAAAAGTTGGACTTGCTATAGATGGTAAAATTGCTGATTTTACCGAATTTGACCGTAAGAATTATTTTTATCCAGATATTCCGAAAGGTTTTCAGATTTCCCAATATAAATATCCAATAGTTTCCGGTGGGCATTTGGCTGATTTTGATGTCACTCGAGTGCATCTGGAAGAAGATACGGCTAATAATAAACACGATAGAGGAAATTTTTCCTTAATTGATTTTAATCGCGCAGGCGTGCCATTGATGGAATTGGTAACCGAACCGAAAACATTTGAAGACGCGGAAATTGCTGCCAAGGGCGCTTCTATTTTTGCCAAAGAATTTCAGCTCGTATTGTGGTATTTGGGAGTATCGGAAGCGAATATGGAAAAGGGTGAAATGCGAGTGGAAGCAAATATTTCTGTTTCGGAAGATAAGAATAAATTAGGCACAAAGGTGGAGGTGAAAAATTTAAATTCTTTCAAGAGTGTCGAGAAGGCTATTAAGTTTGAATTAGATAGAATGATAGAACTTTTAGAAAATGGAAAGAAAATAGAAATAATACAAGAAACTCGCGGATGGGATGAAGAAAAACAAAAGACGTTTTCTCAAAGGAAAAAAGAATCTAGTCAGGATTACAGATATTTTCCAGAACCGGATTTGCCTAAAATGAGGCTGCATGAAGCTTTTGATTTGGAAAAAATGAAAAAAGAACTGCCAGAATTACCGCAAGCTAAACGCCTAAGATACAAAAATGATTTTGGTATTAAAGATGAAGATATAGAAAGTTACATTAATGATAAAGAGCTAGGAAGTTGGTTTGAAGAAATTGCAAAAATATTGAATGATAAAGATAAAGTAAAAATAGCTTCAAATTATATAACTTCAGATTATTTAGGACTTAAGAAAAATAATCCAAATACAAAAATCACAAAAACTCAAAATTTTGCTGAGCTAATAAATCTATTAGCAAATAATAAAATATCCTCTCGTGCTGCTAAAAATATTTTGGCGATGATTATTGTGAAAGATGAATCCCCGCTTAAAATTGCGACAGAAAAAGGATTGTTGCAGAAAAATGACGAAGGGGAAATTAAGAGTCTAGTAGAAAAAATAATAGCGAAAAATCCTGAGGTGGTTGCTACTTATAAGACCGGTAAGGAAAATGCCATTATGTCTTTAGTTGGGAAAATTATAAAAGAAAGTAAAGGAAGTGCAAATCCTCAAATAGTTGTTAATCTTCTAAAAGATTTATTAAAATGAATAAAGATATTCTAACAAAAACTGTTTCTCACTTGCTTCTTCCATCCAAGGGTATCCTGGCTATAGATGAAAATTTGAATACATGCAATAAACGTTTTGAAAAGCTTGACATACCTGCTACCGTAGAAAAACGCAGAGAATATCGAGAACTTTTAATAACCGCTCCAGAAATTGAGAAATATATTTCAGGTTATATTCTTTTTGACGAAACCATTAGACAAAATACTAAAGATAACAAAAGTTTTATTTCTGTTTTGCAATCAAAAGGTATAGAAATTGGCATAAAGGTTGATAAGGGCGTAGAAGAATTTTCTCCGGATTCTTCAGAGAAAATTACAGAAGGACTTGATGGATTAAGTGACAGATTAAGAGAATATAAAAATATGGGCGCAACTTTTGCTAAATGGCGCGCCATTTATAATATTGGAGAAAATATTCCAAGTCCGAAATGTATAAAAGCTAATGCGAATATTTTTGCCCAATACGCTCATATTTGTCAGAGGCAAGATATAGTGCCGATAATTGAACCAGAAATTTTAATAGACGGAGATTATACTGTGGAAAAATGTTATGAGATAACTGCTAAAAATCTAGATATTATTTTTTCTGAGTTGCAAAATGCGGACATTTTTATTCCGGGAATAATTTTGAAGACAAATATGATAATTTCTGGAAAAGAAGCAACAGTGCAGGCTTCAGCAGAAAAAGTTGCTGAAATGACAATCAAATGTCTAAAAGAACATGTACCGAATAATATTGGTGGAATAGTTTTTTTATCAGGTGGGCAAAGTGACGAAAAGGCAACCTTGAATTTGAATGCCATGCATCAAATAGCAAATTTACCTTGGCCGCTTACTTTTTCTTATGGTCGAGCGATTCAAAATAAAGCTCTTCGAAGTTGGGCGCAAAATTCAAAAGATACAGTAATTATACAGAAACTTCTTTTAGAATCAGCCAAGATAAACAGCTTAGCTAGCGTAGGGAAATATCAATCAAAATAATATGTTTTTACAAATATTTAATATGATAAAAAATTTATTACGCACCATCTTTGTCTTCTTTGAATGATTTTTAAAAATTAGATGAAAGAGGAAATCCAAAAATTTTTTAAGGGGGAAGTGGAAGATGATGAAAAAACTCTTGCAAAATATTCGCGAGATGCGAGTATTTTTGAAGTAAAACCTAAACTTGTACTCTTTCCCAGAGATTCTGAAGACGTGAAAAATCTGGTGAAATGGGTTTCTGAAAATAAAGATAAGTATGCGGATCCGGAATTAAATAAAGATTGGAAAAATCTTTCTATTACTGCCAGGTGCGCAGGTACCGATATGTCAGGTGGAGCAATAGGGGAATCTTTGATATTGGATTTTACTAGGCATATGAATAAATTAATAGGTTGGAATCAAATTCTAAAAAATTCTTCAGAATTTGATTCCATTACAGTGCAACCGGGCATGTTTTACCGAGATTTTGAAAAAATGACGCTGGAGAAAGGATCGGTTTTACCTTGTTATACCGCCTCGAAAAGTTTGAATGCCATGGGAGGGATGTTTGGTAATAATTCTGCTGGAGAGCGAACTCTTAAATATGGGAAAACCGAAGATTATATTTTAGAAACCAAAATGGTTTTTTCGGATGGCAACGAATACGTAATTAGACCGCTAAGCCAGAATGAATTAACAAAAAAAATTACACAAACAAATCTTGAAGGTATAATCTATAAAGATATTTATGATTTAATAAATAAAAATAAAGAAGAAATAAAAGATGCAAAACCAAAAGTTCATAAAAATTCTGCTGGTTATTATATTTGGAATGTTATAAGTAGCCCGCCTGAAAAAGATTTTGGCGCCTTCGCCCTCAGAGATATTAAGACAGGGGACCCACGACGCATAAAATCTTTTTCAGGCGGGCTTTTCTTTGATCTAAATAAATTGCTTGTCGGTTCACAGGGGACTTTAGGTATTGCTACGGAAATTACTTTCAAACTTGTTCCCAATCCAAAATATTCCAAACTGGTAGTTGTTTTTATGAATGATTTAGCTTCCCTGGGTCATCTGGTAGATGAAATTTTACGATTTGACCCAGAAACCCTAGAAACGTATGATGACAAAACTATAAAACTAGCAGTCAGATTTTTCCCAGATTTTTTTAAAAACAAAGGTTTTATCGGCATTATTAAATTTATGTGGAATTTTTTACCGGAGTTAAAAATGATGATTACTGGGGGTTTCCCAAAATTGATCCTTCTAGCGGAATTCGCCGGAGAAGATGAAACTCTAATAAATAAGCGATGCATTCTTCTTAAAGAAAAAATTGAGGGTTTTAAACTGGAAGTTCACATTACTAAGTCAAAAGAAGAAGCGGAAAAGTATTGGGATATCAGAAGAAAAAGTTTTTCTCTTTTACGGAAACATATTTCAGGTCTTCATACCGCTCCCTTTATAGATGATATTATAGTTCGCCCAGAATTTTTACCAAAATTTTTTCCAGAGTTAAATGGAATTTTAAAACAATATAATTTGACCTACACCATAGCAGGACATGCGGGGGACGGCAATTTTCACATTATTCCTCTCATGGATTTTTCACGTTCCGATACTGCAAAAATAATAGTAGAACTTTCAGAAAAAGTTTATAATCTTGTCATAAAATATCACGGTTCGATTACAGCTGAACATAATGACGGCCTTATTCGCACCCCTTATCTGCAAAAAATGTATGGAGAAAAAATAATTAATCTTTTTGAACAAATTAAAAAAATTTTCGATCCGAAGAATATTTTCAATTTGGGTAAAAAAGTTGTTTCACCTGATGGAGTGGGCACCAAAGAATACGTAGTATCACACATTGCCTTAGAACACAATGTTCATCATGAAATTTAAATTTTAGAATTAAATTCTCAGACTTAGTATTATGTTTGCTTTTTGATTTTTTTTATATATAATGCCTTTATGTTTGTAATTAAAGCTAAAAAGAGAAATGAGGGTGTTAATTTAAATACTTTGAGAAAAACAGGAGAAATGCCGGCAGTTTTTTATGGTGCGGGTAAAACCCCTACTTCTATTTCCTTATCAATCGTTGAATTTAAAAAAATCTGGAGAGAGGCTGGAGAATCTTCTACTGTTAAAATTTCACTAGATGATAATAATATTGATGCACTTATACACGAAGTGCAAGTTCATCCAGTGACAGAAGAGCCAATACACGTGGATTTTTTGGTTGTAGATATGAATAAGAAAATACGGGTCAAAGTACCGCTTGAATTTATCGGAATATCCAATGCGGTGAAAAATGGACTGGGAAATCTTGTTAAAGTACTTTATGAAGTGGAGGTTGAAGCATTACCTAAAGATCTTCCACACAATCTTGAAGTTGATATATCCAAACTTGAAACAGTAGAAAACCAGATCTTTGTTTCTGATATAAAATTGCCAACTGGAGTTGCTATTATTGTAAATGAACGTGAGATTGTAGCTTCTATCGTTCTTCAAGTAGAGGAAAAAGAGGAGGTTGCTCCGCCAATTGATTTATCTGCAATTGAAGTTGAAAAGAAAGGTAAAAAAGAAGAAGAAGGAGAAGTTACAGATGCTGTAGTTCCTGAAAAAGAGGAAAAAATAGAGAAAAAATAATTCCCGAGAAGCAGACAAGTTTTTTATAAAATGTTATAATAGAAATTATGGTTAAAAAATTCGCCATAATTTTTGTTTCTATATTTTCAATATTAATTTTTACGGCATATAAATTACATGCCTCTTTTGATTGTCTCACTTTGAATAATTCTTCTTCTCAAGCTGATAAAGATTTTTGCAGAAGGGAGCTTAGTCAAATAGAAGCCCAACTGGCTGATTTATTAAATAAACAAAAAGAACAACAAAAACAAACCGGAACCCTGCAAGGTGATATAAACTATTTAACTAGCCAAATTAATGCTTTGAAAATTAAGGTTAAAGCGAGGAGTTTAAAAATTGCAGAACTAAAGGTTGATATAAAAGACAAAGTCTCAAAAATTGAAACCCTTTCTGAAAAAATAGATCGTGAACATGAATCTTTAGCTCAATTATTGCGCAATACAAATGATTTCGATAATAAGGATTTTATTTATTTAATATTTTCTGATGAAGATTTGTCTACCTTTTATAGCGATCTGGAATCTTATGCTTCAATTAAACAAGCAGTAAAAACATCAGTAGATCAAATTAAAGGGATAAAAACTGAAACTGAAACAGAAAAAAAAGATCTTGAAAAAAAACAAGACGCAGAAACTAATGCCAAAGCTGAACTTGAGTCTGCTCAAAAGAAGGTGGTACAATCTGAAACAGAAAAGAAACAGCTTTTATCTATTAGTAAATTGAAAGAAGCGGAATATTTGAAACTTGCTAATGAAAAAAAAGCTAGAGCAGATAAAATACGTTTGGCATTGTTTCCTCTCCGTGATGCACAAGCAATTCCTTTTGGTGTGGCTCTAGATTATGCGGAAAAAGCTGAAAAGAAAACAGGAGTTCGTCCAGCTTTTGTGCTTGCTGTTTTGAAGCAAGAAACCAATCTTGGAGCGAATGTTGGTTCATGTGTTATAACCAATCTTTCAACTGGCGAAACAAAAAATACAAAATCAGGACAAGTTTTTAGTAAAGGCATTCATCCTACGCGCGATTTACCTCTTTTACAGGAGATAGTAAAAGAACTTGGCAGAAATCCGCTTAGCACTATAGTTTCCTGTCCGCAATCAGTAGGTTTCGGGGGAGCCATGGGACCAGCGCAATTTATTCCATCGACCTGGAATCTTATTAAATCAAAAGTAAAAAATGCATTAGATAAATCAATTCCCGATCCGTGGAATCCTGCTGACGCAATTATGGCGTCTTCTATATTGTTGCAGGATAACGGGGCAAGCGCTCGGACCTATACTGCCGAAAGAAATGCTGCCTGTAAATATTATTCTGGTCGAATATGCTCTGATCCAACTGTAAAAAATGTTTTTTACGGAAACGCCGTTATGGCTTTGGCTGAAAAAATACAAGCTGATATAGATTTGCTTTCAAATTAAAATTGTGATAGTGTCTAAAAGAAAATTCAAAAGATTTATGAAAAAAAATATACATCCTAAATATGATATTAAAACCAAAGCCACTTGCGCCTGTGGGGCTGTTTTTGAAGTGGGCTCAACCATGCCTGAAATTAAAGTAGAAGTTTGTAGTCAATGCCATCCTTTTTACACTGGCAATGAAAAAATTATGGATACGGCCGGACGAGTAGAACGTTTCAATAAACGCCGAGCAGCTTCTGTTAAAGTTAAAAAATAATGGACTGGCAAGAGTGGAAAAAAAGTCAAAAAAATGTGGAAACAGAAGAATTTCCGAATGAGATAGTTTTAGAAGTGCGGGCTGGGGCAGGAGGCGACGAAGCTTCACTTTTTGCTTGGGAACTTGCGCATATGTATGAATTATTTTCCACTATTCAAGGTTGGCAATGGAAAACCAATTATGAATCAAAAAGTGAATTGGGGGGATATAAAGAAGCCAGTTTTGAGATAAAAGGCAGAGATATTTATAAAATGATGCGTTATGAAACAGGAGTGCATAGAGTGCAAAGAATTCCAGCCACAGAAAAAAATGGCAGAGTACATACCTCTACGGCATCTGTGGCTGTACTCCCTATAAAAAAGAGAATTTTATTTGAAATAAATCCTGCTGATTTAGAGATGGAATATTCGCGTTCTGGTGGAAAAGGTGGACAGAATGTGAATAAAGTTGAAACAGCCGTACGGCTTATTCATAAACCGACAGGTATTGATGTGCGATCTACAAATGAACGAAGCCAATTGGCAAACCGGGAAAAAGCAATGGTCATTTTGACTGCCAAACTTCAACAATTAGAGGAAGAAAAAGAAGCGAAGAAATATGCCGGGGTCCGCAAAGATCAAATAGGTACAGGAGATCGTTCTGAAAAAATCCGCACTTATAATTTTTCACAAGATCGTGTGACGGATCATCGTATTAAAAAATCATGGCATAATTTGCCTAGAATAATGGAAGGGGAGATTGGAGAAATTATTAAAGCTTTAGAATCTGGTGAAACGGGAGATGAGGAATAAAGATTGTATTTTTTTATATTTAGTAGTAATATTAAAAAGAAGTCGTTATTATTAGTTTTTAATTATTTTAATAAAATTATGAATAAATCTGAAAATCGAGAACAAATTTTATCAAGAAATGAAAGTATAAGTGAATATGGGAAACAAGAATCTGAGGAAAAAGAGACCTTAAAATATTTGGGCGAGGAGTATTGGATAGAAATTAAGGGGACAACTAAACGTATGAAAAAGAAAGAAAATGGTAATATTTTCACTTCTACGAAAGATTATCACAACTTTTTTATTAAGGATGGAATCTTGTATGGTAAAATGATGGGAAACAAAGAGCCGGAAGCCGTAGAATTTGTGCAAATTGATTCATAAAAATTTCTTTGCTTTTTAAAAAGGATGTGTGCTATATTCTCTATGTAGTTTCTCCATTAGCTTTTTTGTTTAAATTGTGAGGTTTGGTTTTATTTTGCATCAAAGAGATCATTGAGCGACAAGAGTATCTACGTCCGCCTTTCCGGTGGATATTATAATTAGTTTTTACTCGTTTTTTAAAAAACGGGGGAAGTAAAATAATATGGCTACAAAGCTATATGTAGGGGGACTCCCTTACAGCGTTCAAGAGGATGCTCTTAAAGAGCTCTTCGCACAAGCTGGTAATGTAACATCAGCTGTGATTATTATGGATAAGATGTCAGGTCGCTCAAAAGGTTTTGGATTTGTAGAAATGGCTACGGCTGAAGAAGCACAAGCCGCTATATCTATGTTTAATGACCAAGAATTCGAAGGACGTAAGCTCACAGTGAATGAGGCTCGTCCCATGGAAGCTCGACCACCTCGAACAGGAGGTAGTGGCGGATATGGCGGAGGTAACGGTGGTTACAGTGGTGGAAATCGTGGACGTCGAGAATACTAATTTACTTAGTTTTTCAAAAAGAGCCCTGATTTAAGTCAGGGCTCTTTTTTATTATTAAATTTGCGTAAAATTATTAATTTTGTTATATTTTTATTGGGTTGTATAGATTTCGGGCGTGTAGTTCAGTGGTAGAACGCTGTCCTGATAAGACAGAGGCCGTAGGTCCGATTCCTACCACGCCCACATGCAAGAAAATAAAAATAAAAATAGTATTTGGTGGAAACCAGCGGTTGAAATATTTAGTGAAATTTCTACTTGGATTGCAGTGCCGATAGTATTAGCTCTTATTGCAGGCAAAGCCCTTGATAACCGTTACGGCACAAAACCATGGATGCTTTTAATACTGGCCGGCGTAGGTTTCTTGATTTCGTCTTTTGGCATTGTGCGTACTGTAAAAAAATATATGAAAAAAATAACTGAGGAAATTGAAAAAAATAAAAATTAATTTACTTGTCCCGTACTAAATTTTTGATTACGGGGCATAAAGATAAAGATTATTAATTAAAATTTTAGTACTGGGATGATAGAACAGGAAAACACAATACAGATAGAACAAGAACAAATAAGTCATGAAATTACTCTTTTTGCCGAACCTGTATATCATTATAAAAATTTTCCTATCACCAATGCTTTACTGACTAGCTGGGTTGTAGTAATAATTATTATTATTTTGTCTTTTATTCTTCGCTCTAAACTTCGAGAAATTCCTAGTAAAATTCAAAATCTTTTTGAAATTATTGTAGAAGGTGCGCTTTCTTTGTGTGATCAAGTGACAAACAACAGAACTCTTTCCATGAAAATTTTTCCAATCGCTATTTCTGTTTTCTTTTTTATTCTTATTAACAATTGGTTCGGAATACTTCCGTTAGGTGGATTTGGATTCATAGAAAAAGGAGAAACTAGTACCATATTCGTGCCTTTCCTTAGAGGAGGGACGGCTGATATAAATACGACAATTGCTCTTGCTATTATGGCAGTGTTAGGTGCAAATATATTTGGTGTTTTTTCAATAGGTATATGGAAAACTTTTAATAAATATGTTAATCTGAATGTAATTGGACAGATAGGGAAAAAAATACGTAAAGACCCAACAATCATCATCGTGGCTCCGATTACGTTCTTTGTTGGATTAATTGAAATTATTGGTGAGTTTGCAAAAATAGCATCACTGTCGTTTCGTCTTTTTGGTAATGTATTTGCTGGAGAAGTTTTGCTTGTTTCTATGGCAGCATTAGTTGGATATATAGTACCAATACCTTTTCTTTTTCTTGAAATATTGGTAGGACTTATTCAAGCACTTATTTTTTCAATTTTACTTGTTGTTTATTTTACCATTGGAGCAACCGATCATGATGAACACGAGGAGAAATCTTCCTCGCCGAGTCAAGATGGGCATGAGGTCGTTATTATTAATTAACTCCGTTTAAACGGAAAGAAATATATGGAAGGATTAGAATTAAGTACTATCGCAAAAGCAGTTGTTATGGCCGTAGGAGCTATTGGTCCTGCTGTGGCTATTGGTATGATTGGTTCAAAAGCTATGGAATCAATTGGCCGTAATCCAGAAGCTGCCGGCAAAATTCTCGTGCCTATGCTTCTTGCTTGTGCCTTTGCTGAAGCAATTGCTATCTATGCTCTTGTTATCGCGTTTTCAATATAGTTGGTAGTTTGAAGATTTAAAATTTAAGAACTTTTTAAATTTTAAATCTTTGCCTCTACTCGCTATGTGCGTGTAGTTTTATGTTGTTTTTTAATTTAATTTTCTATGGAATCAATCATTAACACATTTCATATTGACCTTAAAATTATTATTGCTCAAATTTTTAATTTTGGGATTGTTTTTGTGGTTTTATATTTATATGCGCTAAAACCATTGAATAAACTGATGAAAGAACGTTCAGAAAAAATAGAAAAGGGAATCAACGATGCTAAATCAAATGCTGAAATTTTAAATAATACAAAAGTTGAATACCAAGAGCTTATAACCAAAGCCCGCAAAGAAGCAGATAAAATATTTCAGGAGGGTAAAAAAGAAGCTGAAACTAAGAAAACTTTAATGTTGGAAAAAGCAAAAGAGGAAGTAGCTGTTATGATTGCAAATGGTAAAAAAAATTTTGAAAATGAAAAAATAAAAATGGTTGCACAAGCAACAGAAGAGATTGTATCTCTTTCTGTCAAAATAGCAGAAAAAATACTTGGTAATAAAATTGATGAATCTTTTGAAGAAAAAACAATGAAAGAATTAAATAAAATATAAAATGACCACTTTATCAAACAATGACATAGCGCGCGCCATTTATCTGGTTTCAAAAGACAAGACACATGCAGAACTTCATAATGTAATCAATAAAATAGTAAGTTTTCTTGTTCGTAGACGATTGTTGTCAAAAACTGAAGATATATTGGAACGATTAAATAAAATAATTAATCATGAAAATCAGAAAATTATAGCAAAACTGTTAAGTGCTAAAAAATTGAAAGAAAAAACAAAGAAAGAACTTACTTCTTTTTTGAGAGAACGTTATAAAGCAAAAGAGATTGTTTTTACGGAAACAATAAATGAAAAATTATTAGGAGGAATAAGAGTGGAAATAAATGATGAAATAATTGATTTAACAGTAAAAAACAAAATAAAAAAATTACAAGAATATTTAATAAGAAAAACATGAGCACCAATTATATTGTAGAAAATTTAAAAAAAGAAATAGATAATTTTTCATCACAAATAAAAGCCGAAAAAATTGGTCATGTTTTGGAAGTTTTTGATGGCATTGCGAAGGTGTCTGGACTTTCTGATATAAAATCATCTGAAATGGTGACTTTTCCTAATGGTGAAACGGGAGTAGCTCTTAATTTAGAAGAAGATACAGTAGGCGTCATTATTCTTGATGATTTTTCAAAGATAAAAGAAGGTGATGAAGTTAAAACTACCGGTAAAATCCTTGAAATACCTGTTTCCGATAATATTGTAGGACGAGTGGTAAATGCTCTTGGAGTGGAAATTGATGGTAAGGGAGTGATTAAAGCGGATAAAACTTATCCAATTGAAAAAGTTGCTCCCGGGGTTATTACCCGTCTTAGTGTAGATAAGCCAGTAGCTACTGGAATCAAAGTGATAGATGCCATTATTCCCATAGGACGCGGACAGCGCGAACTTATTATTGGTGATCGTCAGACTGGCAAAACAGCTATAGCTATTGATACTATTCTTAATCAAAAAGGTCAAAATATGATATGCATCTATGTATCAATTAGCCAAAAAGATTCCAAACTTCGTAAAATTCAGACTCGTCTAGAAGAGGGTGGCGCTATGGCATATACAGTTATTGTGTCTGCAGGATCTTCAGAACCCGCGCCACTATCATATATCGCTCCTTATACGGGAGTATCCATAGCCGAATATTTTATGGACCAAGGAAAAGATGTTTTAATAATTTATGACGATCTTTCCAAACACGCCGTAGCCTATCGTGAAATATCTCTTCTTCTAAGACGTCCACCAGGTCGCGAAGCATATCCGGGAGATGTTTTTTATTTACATTCTCGCTTGCTTGAACGCGCTTGCCGAAGAAATCAAGAATATGGAGGCGGATCTATTACTGCTTTGCCGATAGTTGAAACGCAGGCTGGTGATGTGACTGCTTATATTCCAACCAATGTTATTTCCATTACTGACGGACAAATTTTTCTAGAGACGGATCTTTTTTATAAAGGTATTCGTCCAGCAGTGAATGTCGGTCTTTCTGTTTCTCGAGTAGGATCCAAAGCGCAAATTAAAGCGATGAAAAAAGTAGCAGGTACTCTTAAACTAGACTTAGCGCAATATCGTGAGTTGGAGGCATTTGCCCAGTTTGGTTCTGATCTTGATAATGCTACTAAACAACAACTTGAACGCGGAAAGCGGGCAGTGGAAGTTTTAAAACAGCCCCAATATGCCCCCATAGCCATAGAACGTCAGGTGGCAGTGCTTTATGCTCTAACTAAAGGTTATATGGATGATATACCGGTAGATAAAATTAAAGAATTTGAAGAGGGTCTTATAAATTACACGGAAAATAATACTAAAAAATTTTACAAAGAAATTATGGAAACAAACATCTGGACTGACACTGGCGAAGCAGAATTAAAAAAAGCAATAGAAGAATTCAAAGCTAACTTTTAACTTTATGAACTTTATGAACTAATTTATATGGCTAGTACCAAAGAAATTAAAAGGCGAATAAAAAGTGTCAAAAATACCAAGAAAATCACCAAGGCAATGGAACTTGTGGCTGCTTCAAAAATGAAAAGAGCAGTATCTTCTACTCTTGCTTCACGTCTATATGCGGAATATTCTTGGGAAATTTTAACCTCCATTGCCAGGAACACAGAAAAAATAACGCATCCGCTTTTTTTAGAACGTGAAGTAAAAAATATATTACTCCTTCTTATTACCTCCAACCGCGGACTTTGCGGTGCATACAACACTCAAATAATAAAGAAAGTGCTTTTTTTGTTAAAGAAAGAAAATGAGAATATTAAAATAGATATTATTACCATTGGTAAAAAGGGGGATATGATGATGCGTCGGGTAGGTAAAAATATTATAGCCAGTTTTTTTGAACTACCGAGCAATATTTCTCTCTCGGACATCGTTCCAATATCAGAACTGGCAATAAATGAATATAATCTCAAGCACTACGATAAAGTGCTTATAGCTTATACAGATTTTGTTTCTGCTCTTTCCCAGAAACCCAATATTAAACAAATTATACCAGTTTCTAAAACGAGTTTAAAAGAATTAATCGATACCTTGGGGGACGATCTTAGAAATAAAGATGAAAAACCTGCTTCTCAAACAGACAGGACGACGGATTATTTATTTGAAGGAGATCAAGATTTATTAATAGGGTCATTAGCGGAAAAATTAACCCGTATGCAAATATATCAAATGTTTCTTGAATCCAACGCTTCTGAACAATCTTCTCGCATGGTCGCCATGAAGAATGCTTCAGAAGCGGCCGGAGAGATGATAGATGATTTAACATTAGTATTTAACAAAGCTCGCCAAAGCAATATTACGCGAGAAATATCGGAAATAAGTGCGGGTATGGCATCGGTTAGTTAAAAGTTTATAAAGTTATAAAATTATTAATAAATAAAAAAGTTATGAAAACAACAGGCATAATAAAAAGAATAATCGGACCAGTAGTGGATGTTGCTTTTGAAAATGACGTCCCAAGTATTTACAGCGCCTTGACTATTAAGAAAGGAAACTCAGTGGTGGTTTTAGAAGTAGAACAGCACATCGGAGAAAATACTGTTCGTACCGTGGCTATGGATTCCACTGACGGTCTTTCTCGCGGAATGGAAGTTGTAAATACAGGTATTCCAATTTCCGTGCCTGTCGGCAAGGAAACGCTAGGAAGAATGTTTAATGTTCTAGGTGTTCCAATAGACAATGGCAAAGCCATATCTGCCACTGTACTTCCCATTCATCGCAAAGCTCCGGAATTTATTTCTCAATCCACTAAAGTGGAAATTCTTGAAACTGGTATTAAAGTCATAGATCTTATTTGCCCGGTATTGAAAGGAGGAAAAGTTGGACTTTTCGGAGGGGCTGGTGTCGGTAAAACTGTTGTCATTCAGGAACTTATTCATAACATTGCAAGTAAACACGGAGGCTATTCGGTTTTTGCCGGAGTGGGAGAACGCACTCGTGAAGGTAATGATTTGTATCACGAAATGAAAGAATCTAAAGTACTGGATAAAGTAGCTATGGTTTTCGGTCAAATGAACGAACCGCCAGGAGCGCGTTTACGCGTGGGGCTTTCGGGACTTACCATGGCGGAATATTTTCGTGATAAGGAAAATAAGGATGTGTTATTTTTTATTGATAATATTTTCCGTTTTACCCAGGCTGGTTCCGAAGTTTCCGCTTTACTCGGTCGTATTCCTTCAGCTGTGGGCTATCAACCGACCCTAGCAACAGAAATGGGAATTTTACAAGAACGCATTACTTCTACCGACAAAGGTTCTGTTACTTCTGTACAAGCTGTTTATGTACCGGCTGATGACTTAACTGACCCAGCTCCAGCTACTACATTTTCTCATTTGGATTCCACAGTAGTTTTAAATCGTTCACTTTCTGAAATAGGGATTTACCCCGCTGTTGACCCTCTTGACTCGTCTTCTACTATTCTTGATCCGAATATAGTAGGTAAAGATCATTATTATGTTGCTCGTGAAGTTCAGCGAGTGCTTCAACGTTACAAAGATTTGCAAGATATTATTGCTATCTTAGGTATGGAAGAATTGTCTGAAGCTGATAAAGAATTAGTGGCTCGTGCTCGCAGAATACAGAAATTTCTTTCCCAACCATTTTTTGTAGCTGAACAATTCACGGGAACAAAAGGGGAATATGTATTACTTACCGAAACTATTAGATCTTTTAAGGAAATTCTTGAAGGCAAACATGACGACAAACCGGAAAGCGATTTTTATATGAAAGGAGCTCTTTAGTAGTAGAAAGTAGAAAGTTCTTAAAGTTTATAAAGTAAAATGCAGGAAACTTGATAACTTTATAAACTTGATGACTTTATGAACTAATTCATGAAACAACTTAAATTAAAAATAATAACGCCGGAACGATTGGTTTTGGAAGAAATGGTAAATCAGGTTAGTTTGCCGACCACTCTTGGTGAAATAACGGTTTTACCAGACCATGTTCCTTTGATTACTGGATTAATTTCCGGAGATATTGTAGCTTTAGCAAATGGCGAACATATACCGATGGCAGTAGTAGGTGGATTTTTGGAAGTGAAACAAGATGAAGAAGGAATCACTAATGTAGCAGTCTTAGCTGATTTTGCGGAGCATCTTTCAGAACTCGGAGACGAGGCAATCAAAAAAGCCAAAGCTCGAGCGGAAGAACTAAGAAAACAAATGGAAAATAAAGAAGTGGTGGATTATGAACATTTTGCCGCAGAACTCGAACGCTCACTTACTCGCGTAAAAATTGCTGATAAATGGAGAACAAAAAAGTATAGGAAATAAGATGAGTAAATTTTATGTAGTAGCGACGCCAATAGGGAATATGAGAGATATTACTCTTCGGGCTATTGATATTCTAAAAGAAGTGGATTTGGTATTGTGTGAGGATACCCGAGAAACTAAAAAAATTCTACAAAAATATAATATCAATACGCCTACTCTGAGTTATCATATCCAAAGCAAACTTGCGAAAATTGATAGAATTTTTGAATTACTAAAAGAAGGAAAAAATCTAGCCTTAGTTTCTGACGCTGGCACGCCGACTATTTCTGATCCAGGAACAATGCTTATTTCTAAAATTAAAGAAAATTTAAAGGATATAGAAATAATTCCAATACCGGGAGCTTCAGCCGTAATAGCTGCGCTTTCCGCTTCTGGGCTACCTACGCACGGATTTACTTTTCTTGGTTTTCTTCCTCATAAAAAGGGAAGAGAAACTTTATTCAAAGAAATTGCAGAATCAAAACGCGCTATGGTTTTTTATGAATCTCCACATCGCATTTTAAAAACATTAGAATCTTTGCAAAAATTTTGTCCAAATAAAAAAATTTGTATTGCTCGTGAAATTACCAAAATTTATGAAGAATTTAAAACTGGATCTCCAGCTGAACTTTTAAAATATCTAACAAAAAATCCCATCAAACAAAAAGGAGAATTTACGGTAATAGTGGCATAAAAATAATAAAAGGGTGATTCTGTTGTAACAAAATCACCCTCTTTGGGGGTGAGTTATTTTTTGAATAACTCGTTTTTCTTTTTTTTCTCGAGTGTTTTTATTTCTCGAGAAATTTTTTTGAAAAGCTCGCCAGGACCCATCTTTTCTATTTGTTTTCTCGCTTCTTCATCAGAAAAAGCATAAATTGTAGTCGGTAGTCTTTCGACTACTGGTACTTCACCAACATGATTTCGCAGAAAAATATAAACATCCATAAAAAACTCCTTTTTCTTAAATTATAAACAATATAAAAAATATGTCAACTACAATAGATTCTCTGGATCCACGGACACTTCAAAAGAAGGAGGGAGAGAAGAAAGTAAATTTTTTAAATTTTGATCCACTGAAGAACCAACAGAGAGCTCTGGTAAAGACCATTTTTTTGTTTCTATTTTTATCAGGGCATTTGTCACATACTGATTTTTATTTTTAGGAACGAATCCACTAAAAATTTCAGGATTATATTCTTTTAGGAGTTCTTTTAACGTTTGTCTGGCCTTGATTGATTCTGTTTTATCGCCCAGAAAAGTAATTTTAATAAAACGTTTAAAAGGTGGATAATTTAAATTTTTTCTGTCTTCTAGCTCTTCCCGTATAAAATGGAGTAAATTTTCTGATTTAACAGCCAGAAGGGCAGGGTCGTTTTTATTTTTTGTTTGGATGATAAGTTTTTTTTCTGTTTTAGAAAGTATAGAAAGCAAAAGTTGAATTATTTTTTCACTCATTTTGAAATTTGGTATACTCCAGAGAGAATCAAAAGAAGCAACTATTGATAAATCAACTTTTGCTTTTAGATAAAAAAAGGCCATTTCTGTGCCCACTAGTATTGAACCGGAATTTTTCTCAAACTCTTTTGTAATTTTTTCTGCCTCTTTATCTGTTTTTACTGATTCTCTATTTAATTTAAAAATCTTAATTTTGGGGAATTTATTTTTTATTTCTGCTAAAACTGTATCTGTGCCAATACCCAAAGGCATTAAATTCCAACCTCCGCAGTTCGCACATTTAATCTCCGGCTCTTTTTCTGTATTACATTTATTGCAAACGAACATTCTTTTTTTGTTATCACGAGAAAGATACAATACTACCGGAGCCAAACATTTTTCACAATTTATCGTTTCATTACAGTCTTTACATATGGTGTGTGTGGCCAGACCTTTTCTTAATGAAAAGATAAAAATATTTTTTTTGTTTTTTAAACTATGTTGTATTTCCTCGATGCTTTTCTCAGAGAATATTTTAAAAGAATTTTTAGATGAGTTCTGCGCCTCTTCTTCCTTATGGGGATTGGGATTTACTATATTTATCATCGCTTCATCAAAATTAGTCCTGAAAGACAAAGGATATACTTCACTTAAACCGTCTATTTCTTTTCTAGCTATAGTTTCATAACGCAATAAAGTGTCAGCCAATATGAATTTTACATTAATTTTTGAGGCATAAACTTCCGCAAAAATTCTCAAATCAAAATGAGGTCTCGGAAACATCTTGTAAACGTCTGAATTTTCATGTTCTACTATTATTGCTCCTAAATCTGTGCGGGGGATAGACAAATATTGGGCGGTTCCCAATATTAATACCCCATGTGCAGAATTAACTATTTGTTCATATTTTTCAATGATTTTTTTAGGTTTTAATCCTCCGTGCATAGAAAAAGTGAAGTTTTCTATACCTTTTGATAATGCTTGCTGAAAAATTTCTATGTCATATTCTGTTGGCAATACTATAAAAACAGATTTTTTTAAAGCGAAATATCCGCGAATTAAAGTTTTATAAAAAGAAATACGATCTTCCAGTTGAGCCTGTAGAAGCAATTTTTCAGTTTTGATGTTTTCAGAAGCATTAGTTAATTCCTTTTTATCTTTTTTTTCACTGAAAGTATTTTTATTCTTCTCGGAAAATTTCACTATTTCATCGTATTTTTCTCGGAAGATGGCAGGAATGAAAGATGCGACTCCGATATTTTTTGGGGAAACAAAATAAGAACTCAATTCTAAGGCAGATTCTAAAAATTCATTTCTAAAAATAGAGTGTTCTTTTATTTCAACTATTTTTTTTAATTGGAAGGGCATATTTTTTATACCCGATTTAGTATTCGTTACATCTTGGCAAGAAATGACCAAGCCTAGAATTTTTTTATTACGTAAGAAAATGCTTACGATACTTCCATTTTTTACATCTTTGGCAGTGAAATAGGTCAATTCCGTTCTGAAGGATCCTTTATCTAACGGTATTACAGTTACAATTTTCATGTTTCTATTCTAACATAACTTGTGATATATTTACTTTATGGGATTTTTTTCAAGAAAATTGGGCATAGATTTGGGAACGGCCAACACCTTGGTATTTCTGCCCGGCAGAGGAATAGTTCTAAACGAGCCTTCAGTAGTGGCGGTTTCCGAGCAAGATAGTAAAATTTTGGCCATAGGTTTTGAGGCGAAAGATATGATTGGAAAAACACCGGATTCTATCATCACTTATTGTCCGATGAAAGACGGAGTGATCGCGGATTATCGCGTGACCGAAGCTATGCTTCGTTATTTTATTAATAAAGCGTTGGGAAGATTTAATCTCTTCAAACCTGATGTTATGGTTTCCGTGCCAGCAGGCGTTACTTCTACAGAACGCAGAGCTGTGGTAGAAGCGGCTATACGCGCAGGCGCTAAAAATGCTTATGTGGTAAAAGAGCCAATCTTGGCTGCCATAGGCGCTGGTATTCCAATTTATGAATCAAAAGGATATATGATAGTTGATATCGGCGGAGGCACAACAGATGTGGCTGTTATCTCATTAGGTGGTATTGTTTCTTCCACTTCAGTAAAATGTGCCGGCAATAAAATCGATCAAGCTATTGCAGATTATATTAAAAAAACTTTTAATTTGGCGATCGGAGACAAAACAGCAGAAGAAGTAAAAATAAAGATTGGTGCGGCTGTTCCTCTGGAAGAAGAACTCAGAGTTACTATTAAAGGGCGGGATTTTATTCAAGGATTGCCCCGATCTGCTCAAGTTGGAACCAATGAAATAGTGAAAGCCATAGATGGAGAATTAAAACAAATAATCAAAGCCATCAAAGATGTTTTGCAGGAAACTCCGCCGGAACTTGCTTCTGACATAATGGATTATGGCATTATTATGACAGGCGGTTCATCCCAATTGCGTAATTTTACAGATCTGGTTTACAGAAAAACTGGGGTAAAAGCAACCTTAGCCGAGGATTCTATTTTTTGTGTGGTAAAAGGCACCGGTATCGCTCTTGAACACCTGGATGTCTATAAAAAAACAGTTCTAAGCAAAAAATAATGGAAATTTTAGATAATCTGGATAAAAATAATTTGCATCACGCATATTTGATAGAAGGAACTGAAGAGGAAATTGTGCCTGAAATTTTTAAGTTCATGGAAATTTTAGGAATAGAAACTTCTGCTAATCCGGACTTTTATCATATATCTGTAGATTCCTTTAAAATTGAAGATGCTCGCAATTTAAAATCCGTGGAACACGAGAAAAGTTTTTCAACTGGCAAAAAGATATTCCTAATTTCTGCCAATAATTTTTTACTTGAAGCGCAAAATACCTTGCTTAAAATATTTGAAGAACCGATAGAAAATACGCATTTTTTTATAATAATACCTAATACAGATACTCTTTTGAAAACTCTTGTTTCTAGATTTTATTTAATCAAAACAAAAACAAAATTGGGGGATGAATTAAAAGAAGCAGAAAAATTTATGGCTCTGCCTCTAAAAAATAGAATTGATTTTATTAAAGAATTATTGGTTGAACCGGAAAAAGATGCTGGAATTGTCTTATTAGATTCTACTAGATCTAAAGCTTTAAAATTTTTAAATGCACTCGAAACTATTTCACAAAGTAAATTTCTAAAAAATTCTTCTGGCTTGACCCTTCCCGGAGTACCGGGCGGGACCCACACCATTCAGAATTCTTTAGAAATTTACTTTAAACATATTTTTAAAGTTCGGGAATTTTTGAATCAACCTGGTTCATCAGTGAAAAACTTAATGGAATCCTTAGCTTTAATTACACCTAATTTAAAATAGATGTTATAATTCAATATATGCAATACAATTTTTCAAATTTTAAATTGGGAAATAATAAGATAGTAGAATATCTGATTAGAGAATATAGCCAACTTAATATCGGCCGGGCTTCACCTGTGATATTAGATGGAGTTTCTGTAGAATCATATGGTTCTTATGTTCCATTAAAGAATGTAGCCTCAGTTTCTATTGAAGACCCCAAAACCTTACGCATTACTCCTTGGGATAAAAATCAAATTAAGGAAATCGAAAAAGCCATAGTATCTTCGAATCTGGGATTATCAGTGGCTGCGGACGCTTCTGGTATTCGAGTTATTTTTCCACAATTAACGACAGAAACAAGACAGACTCTGGTGAAAGTGTTAAAAGAAAAATTGGAAGAAAGTAGAATAACGGTACGCAAAGAACGTGAACGGGTTTGGGATGAAATTCAGAAATTAGAAAAAGAAGGAAAAATAACTGAGGATGATAAATTTAAAGCAAAAGAGGATTTACAAAAAATTATAGATGAAACAAATAAAAATTTAGAGAATATTTTTGAAAAGAAAGAAAAAGAAGTGCTGGGGTAAATTAGGTGCTAGTTTCTAGGTGCTAGCTTAAAGAAAGAAACATATGAATATATTAATTTTTATTATAATTTTATTGGTATTGGTTTTGGTCCATGAATTTGGGCATTTTTTTGCCGCTAAAAAATTTGGCATCAGAGTGGATGAATTTGGTTTTGGTTTTCCCCCTAGATTATTTAGTTTTAAAAAAGGAGAAATTGAATATAGTTTTAATCTTTTGCCAATTGGAGGATTTGTAAAAATTTTTGGTGAAAATCCTGATGAAGAAAATACTTTTGGCCCTGATGCCTCCAGAAGTTTTATAAATAAACCAAAATATAAGCAGGCTGTAGTGCTTTTTGCCGGAGTGTTTGCGAATTTTTTACTTGCTTGGTTTTTGTTTTCTTTGGGTTTTATGTCAGGACTTCCGACTTCAGTGGGAAATGAGCCTAGAGGATATTCAATGGCAGACACCCATTTGGTAGTAGTTTCTGTTTTGGCTGATTCGCCGGCTGAAAAAGCGGGATTAAAATCCGGAGATAAAATAGTTTATATAAAAAGCAATAATCTCGACACGAATTATATTAGTCCTGAAACTGTAAGGTCTTTTGTTGCTTCGGGTAATAAAATAGAAATTGGATATTTACGTGGAAAAGACACAATATATAATACAGTAGAAATTACCCCTCAAAATGACAATGGCAGTTTTTTTATAGGTATTTCTATGGATCAGATAGGAATCGTTAAATTGCCTGTTTTAACGGCTTTTTGGGAAGGGTTAAAATTAGACTGGTTTGTAACAAAAGGCACGGTTGTGGGGCTTTATACGCTTATAAAAGAGGGTATAGAAGGGAGGGGAAGCCTTGCTTCTGTTACAGGTCCTGTTGGCATGGTAGGAATAGTGGGTAATGCTTATCAATTTGGCTTTGTGTACCTGCTTTCCTTTTCTGCCTTGATTTCAGTAAATTTGGCTATTATCAATCTCATTCCTTTTCCCGCCTTAGATGGTGGACGTTTGTTTTTCCTTTTGATTGAAAAAATAAAAGGCTCTCGTTTAAATCCTAAATTCGCTAACACCGTCAACATGGTCGGTTTTGCCGTTTTAATTATTTTAATGCTTCTTGTTACTTACCACGATGTAGTTAAATTATTCTAAAATTAATTAATATGAAAAAAAAGAAATTGAAGATAGGCGTACTCTTTGGGGGTAAATCAGCGGAGCATGAAGTTTCTATAATGTCAGCTAAAAACATTATTAGAGCTTTGGATAAAGAAAAATATCAAATATTTCCCATAAAAATAAACAGAAATGGAAAATTTAATTTTAATATTATTAAAAAAATGGACGTTATCTTTCCTGTATTGCATGGTCCTTTTGGGGAAGATGGAAGCATGCAAGGATTGCTGAAGGTTCTTAATCTTCCTTTTGTCGGATCCAGTGTTTTGGGATCGGTTGTCAGTATGGATAAAGATGTGATGAAGAAACTTCTAAAAGAAGCTGGGATTCCCATCGGTAAATTTATTGTTCTTTGCGTCACAGAAAAAATAACGTTTGAAAAAGTTATAAAAATTTTGGGTTCCTCTTTGTTTATAAAACCTGCCAATATGGGTTCTTCGGTTGGCATTAAAAAAGCTGAAAATAAAAAAGAATTCGTCGCTGGTATTAAAAATGCTTTTCGATATGATTCTAAAATTATTATTGAGGAAACAATAAACGGAAGAGAAATCGAATGTTCCGTATTGGGAAATGAAAAGCCCTTGGCTTCAATTCCTGGAGAAATTGTCCCAATCAATGATTTTTATTCCTACAAAGCAAAATATATAAAAAAGAATGGAGCAGATCTTTTAATTCCAGCCAAACTTACCAAAGCAACAATTAAAAAAGTTCAAAATTTAGCAATTAAAGTATTTCAAACTCTTAATTGTGAAGGAATGGGGCGAGTAGATTTTTTTGTGAAGAAAAATGGGGAAGTATTAGTGAATGAAATTAATACCATTCCAGGATTTACAGCTATAAGTATGTATCCCAAATTATGGGAAGCAAGTGGTTTGCCCTTACCAAAACTTTTAGATAAATTGATCAATCTTGCCATAGAGAGATTTAAACGAGAGTCAAAATTAAAAACTACAGTTTCTTAAATAAGCTTGCATTTTAAAGGAAATTATATTAATCTATATATATGTCACAAGAAAGACTTATAAAACTTGCCTGTTCTGCTTGTAAGCGTATAAATTACTGGTCTGGCAAAAACAAGAAATTGGTAACTGAAAAAATCGAGCTGAAAAAATATTGTAAATGGTGTAAAAAACAGACCAAGCATAAAGAAACCAAGAAATAATTTCTATTTTACGCCTATTCTGATATACTTAAGTTTAACAATAATTTTATTTATTGTATTCTTTTTGTTTTGGGCGATTAGTTAAGTGGTATAACTTCGGTCTCCAAAACCGATGTCGGGAGTTCGATTCTCTCATCGCCTGCAGGTGAAAAAAAATGATAATAAAAATTTGAATGAAAAATGCGGGGTTTTTGGAATCTGGGACGAAAATGAAGCATCTCGTTATGTTTATTTTGGACTTTTTGCTCTTCAACATAGAGGACAAGAACAAACAGGCATTGCTTCAACTAACGAAAAGAAAATTTTTTTCTATAAAAATCGAGGATTAGTAAGCCAAGTTTATACTGAAAAAATAATAAAAAAACTTTCTGGTCTCGCTGCTATTGGTCATAATCGCTATTCAACTTCGCGCGGCACGAGCACAAAGCATACTCAGCCAGTTATTATTAACAATACTGTTGCTTTTGCTCATAACGGTAATTTACCAAGTACCAAAGCATTAACAGATTTTCTTAAAAAAAATAAAATACCCACTAGAAATAATTCCGATTCGGAACTGATGACAAAAGCCATCGGTTTTTATATGAAAAAGGGGATGTCCTTGCCGAAAGCCATAATAAAATCATATCCTCTTTTTACTGGAGCATTTTCTTGTATAGCGCTTTCCAAAAAAGAATTAGTGGCCTTCCGCGATCCCAGAGGAATTCGACCTTTTGTCCTAGGCAGAAAAGGGAAAAAAATCATCGTTGCCTCGGAAACATGTGCTCTCAGAGCATGTGGCGCAGAATTTGTGAGAGAAATACTTCCTGGAGAAATGACAGTTATATCAAAAAAGGGGATCAAAAGTAAAATTCTTGCGAAAGAAGAACCGAAACTTGATATTTTTGAATTTGTTTATTTTTCTCGCCATGATTCTTTAATGTTAGGAAAATCCGTTTATCAAGTCCGTAAAAATTTCGGAAAGATGTTGTTTAAAGAACACCCTAATGTCAAATTTGATGTTGTAATACCGATACCGGAAACTTCTATTCCAGCGGCTATCGGTTATTCCCAAGCATCTGGTATTCCTTTTGAAATGGCTTTAAATAAAAATCGTTATATCCACCGTACATTTATTGAGCCTTTGCAAGTAAGCCGTGACCAAAAAGTTAAAATGAAATTGTCTGTGCTTCGAAAGATTATAAAAAATAAACGCATCGGAGTAATAGATGATTCAATTGTTCGTGGAACAACAAGCAAACAAATTGTCAGAATGCTTTTTGAGGCCGGGGCCCGCGAAGTACATTTTCTAGTCGGTTCAGCTCCAGTTAAATTTCCAGATTTTTATGGAATCGACACTCCTAAACAAGAAAATCTTATTTCCTCACAAAAAACGATAGAAGAGACTCGTCGACATCTAGGTGCAACATCTTTATCATTTCTTTCTATCGATGGGATGGTAAAAGCCACGGGTTTGCCTAAAAAAAGATTTTCTCTTTCCGCTTTTAATGGAGAGTATCCACTGCCTATTTTTGAACACGAAAAAGAAATAAAATATAAAAAATAATATGAGAATTGCATTACTTATTTCCGGAGAGGGAACAACAATGGAAACAATCATAAAAGCTACGCAAAATGATACACTAAAAAACGTAAATCCTGTTTTAGTTATTGCAAGTAAAGAAAACGCTAGTGGTCTGATAAAGGCCAAAAATCTTGGTATTTCTGAAAAAAATATTTTAGTTATAAATCCGAAAAATTTTAAAACCGGAGAAGAATTTGGTGAAAAAATAATAAAAGAATGTAAAGAAAGAAACGTTGATTTTATTGGTCAATATGGTTGGCTGGTAAAGACACCTGAAAATGTGTGTGAAACGTTTAAAGAAAGAATCATTAACCAGCATCCAGGACCATTGGATAATGGGAGACCTGATTTTGGCGGAGCTGGTATGTATGGTAAGCGAGTGCATGAAGCGCGGCTTGAATTTGTTCGTCGAACCAACCACGATTTTTGGACAGAAGCCACAAGTCATCGTGTCACTTCTAAATTTGACGAGGGAACAATCTTAAAAATAAAACGAGTTCCTATATTTCCTGGCGACACAGCAGAAATTTTACAAGCCCGAATGCTTCCTATAGAACACGAAATTCAGATAGAAATATTAAAAGATTTTTCAGAAGGAAAAGAAAAAGAGTTTTATCGTGATTTATCGCTTATTCGTAAAGAAGAGGAAAATATTTTAGAGGAATCTAAAGAATTAGCAAAGAAAATGTATCCCAATGGTTAATAAACAAAAAATTTTAATAATAGGAAGCGGGGGGCGAGAGCATGCTATCGGATGGAAAATAGCGCAATCACCAATCTGTGGTAAACTTTATTTTGCCCCCGGTAATGGAGGTACTCTTAATATTGGTGTAAACATAGGTATAAAAGCGACAGATATAAAATCTCTCATTACATTTGTGAGAAAAGAAAAAATTGATTTGACTCTGGCTATACCCGATGATCCGCTGGCTCTTGGTATTGTAAATGAATTTCAAAAAGAAGGTCTTAGAATTTTTGGACCGACAAAAGAAGCTGCTCAATTAGAGTCTTCTAAATCATTTGCCAAAAATTTTATGCACAGACACAATTTACCGACGGCGAAGTTTAAAACTTTTATTGTTTTTAGCGAAGCTTTAAAATATGTAAATACACTGAACTTGCCGATTGTGATTAAAGCGAGTGGACTTGCTTTTGGTAAAGGAGTAATTATTGCTCAAACTGAAAGAGAGGCTCATGAAGCGTTAGAAAATATTCTAATTAAAAAAATTTTTGCTGAAGCGGGGAAGGAAGTGGTGATTGAAGAATTTTTAACGGGTCCTGAAATTTCTATTCATGCATTTTCGGACGGTAAAAATTATTCTATTTTCCCAGCTTCCCAAGATCATAAACGTATAGGGGAAGGAGATACAGGTCCCAATACCGGAGGGATGGGCACTATAGCGCCCCTGCCTTTTGTTGCAGAAGAATTAAAGAAAAATATAGAAGAAAATATAATAAAAACTACTTTGGCTGGAATGCTAGAAGAAAAAAATATATTTTCCGGAGTTTTATATCCCGGTCTTATGTTGACTAAAGATGGTCCCAAAATCCTTGAATATAATGCGCGTTTTGGGGATCCTGAAACGGAAACTTATATGAGATTGCTTCACACAGATCTATTAGAAATTATAAATGCATGTATTGATCAAAATCTTGATAAAATAAAAATAGAATGGAAAAAAGAATCTGCTTGTACTATTATGCTTGCTTCAAGTGGTTATCCGGGTGTTTATGAAAAAGGGAAAATTATCGGAGGTATAAAAGAAGCTGAATTAGAAAAAAATATTGTTGTGTTTCATGCCGGCACGAAAATAGAAAATAGTAATTTAGTCACGAATGGAGGACGAGTTTTGGCAGTAAGTGCTATCGGGACAAATTTAAAAGAAGCTCTTGTCATTGCTTATGAAGCAATTTCAAAAATTTCATTTGAGGGCATGCAATACAGAAGAGACATAGGCAAAAAGGTTTTTCTTTGACGCATCAAACCATTTTATTTCTTTGTCCCGTTTGAACCAGGTCATTTGACGTTTGGTATACTTGATAGTTTCCTTTACCATCTTTTCGTAAGTAGGGGAATCATATTCAAAACCAAATTCTTTTAATCTTTTTTTTGCCACTCCAGATTTTTTTAAACTTTTAATTTCTTTCAATAATTTATCTTGAAACATTTTTTTTACTCTTTTTTCTATTTTCTTTTTTAATTTATCTGGTGGTAAATACAATCCAATTTTAATAAATTTATATGATGACACATTTTTTGCCATGGCTGAGTTTGTATCATATTTCAATTCAGGAACTTTACCTAGGGCTTTAGCTATTTCAATAGCTCTGACTAATCTGATTTTATTATTTTGTTCATTTTTGTTTTTTATATCTTCTGCCCGTCTAGGATCTAATTTTTTCAAATACTCGAATAATGCGATCGCTGATTTTGAGTGTAGAGTTTTACGAAGTTTTGGATTTGGTAAAACTTCTGGGAAAACTATTCCTTTAGTAATAGCATCAATATAAAAACCCGTACCTCCACAAATAATTGGAATTCTATCTCTACTTACAATCTCCGCTATAGCGGAGATTGCCAATTTTTGATATTCAGCGACTGTAAATTTCTTTTTAGGATCTACAACATCAAGTAAATGATGTGGAACACCTTTCATTTCTTTTTTGGTGATTTTGCCGGTCCCAATATTCAAATTCTTATAAACTTGTCTAGAATCGGCCGAAATGACCTCTCCGTCTATTTTTTTAGCAATTTTAACAGCTAAATTACTCTTTCCGGTGGCTGTTTGACCCAAAATTACAATAATTTTTTGCTTTTTCATTATCCAAACAAAATCTTATTTCAAAATCTTAATATCTGCGCCGATGGAATTTAAGCGTTTGGCTATTTCTTCGTAGCCTCGATTGATCATATACACATTACGCAGAATAGAGGTGCCCTCTGCTGCCAGCATCGAAATAAGTATGACCATAGAAGGCCGAAGGGCAGGAGGACACACGATTTGGGCAGATCTTAATTTAGTTCCGCCGATTATATACACCCGATGCGGATCAGCCAGGGTGATGTTTGCTCCAAGACGATTTAATTCAGTGAAATAGATGGCACGATTTTCATAAACCCAATCATGAATCATTGTTTGACCTTTTGCCCGAATAGCAATAGGTACAAAAAACGGCAAATTGTCTATATTGATTCCCGGATAAGGGTTTGAATGAATCTTATCAACCAGTGCTTTTAATTTGCTTGGGAAAATTTCAATATCTGCCAGTTTCGTACGGCCATTATAAGAATAATATCTTTTTAGTATTTTAAATTTTAAATTCATCCTCTTTAATTTTTCAAGTTCCAAGGAAAGAAAATCGATGGGACATCTGGTTATAGTGAGTTTTGAATCCGTAACTATACAGGCCGAGATAAACATCATAGATTCAATTGGATCCTCACTGTTCCAATATTCAATATCTTTATTTATTCCTTTTATTCCATGAACAATCAAAGTAGAGGTACCGATACCATCTACTTTAACCCCCAAGGCTTCAAGGAAAAAACACACCTCCTGCACCATATAATTTGCGCTGGCAAAGGATATAGTAGTAATGCCTTGAATCAAAGCAGCAGCTGTCAAAATATTTTCACAAGCGGTATCTCCCGATTCATACATTACAATATTTGCTGTTTTTAATTTTGAAGTGCTTATTTCATAATTTTGTGATGTAGTTTTTATTTTTACTCCGAATTCTTCTAGGGCATAAGTATGGGCGGCAATAGTGCGTCTTCCTAAGTTACATCCTTGGGCATGAGGCAAGGAAAAAGATGAAAGTTTATGAATTAAAGGTCCTATCAGCATTACCACAGAACGGGTTTTGACAGATGATTGAACATTGATATTTTTTAATTTAAAATTTCTAGGCGGAATTATTTGAACAGAATTTTGATTAATCCATTTTACTTTTGCTCCGATGCTTTGAAGTATTTCAATTACTCTAAATACTTCTTCAATCCGGGCAATACCATGCAATGTTGTTATTCCTTTATTAAGCAAAGAAGCGCAAAGAAGTCCCACCGAACCATTTTTAGAAAAATTTGTAGCAATACTGCCATGCAGTTTTTTACCGCCTTTTACTTTAAAATCAAGTGTTATGTTATCTGTTTTGTTTGTTTTCATATGTGTGCAGTATTCTTGAATTAGTCCGAACGCATTTCGCCGCCTGCGGTGGCGAGGAACCCCCCGCGAATTCGGAGCGGCTTCGCCGCGAGATTTAACAATTTCCAATTTTTCTTTGGCGGCAACTAATTCAGAATTCGCAAAGCGAATACCAAATGTATTGTATGAAAATTTTAAGAAAAAATCAAAAAAGAAAGCCACTTGTTTGGGACAAGTGGCAAACCCTGTTGAGTTCATCTCGGAACTCGGCGTTTCTGCGTCATGCGGTACGCATCGACGATGAACACGAGCGAGACCAATTGCTGGAGAAAGAGCCATGGATACCCCTGAATCCACATCAGCCACCCGCAGGTGACATGCATGAGGACATACCAGAGATAACCACTAGCTCGCTCTTTCGCAAGCAAATAAGTCCCAACGAGGAATCCCAACACGAGTCCGATTTCCAGCCATTGATTGATGGTAGTGATACCACCGAAATCGTAGAGGCTGTAGCCGAATCCGAGCGGGATACAGACGAGTGCGAGGTGATCGAGCCAGCGTGGCGGATTCTTGGTTGTGCCGCGAAGTGCGATGACGAGACCCAGCACCATTGCCGGAGCACCGCTCGCTTCTACCGAAGCCGCAATCCAGTTACGCCAACTGACGAGGATGATTACCCATGGAGGCAGACCAACGATGTACACTGCCCACGAAGCAATCCGCCACCTCCGCGCCTTCGCCTCGTCGCCGCGATTACGCGCGTGTTCCGAGAACGAGAGGAAGATCTTGTTGAGGAGGTAGAACCCTCCTCCAAGCCACTGAAGTACTTGGTGCAAGGGTTACCTCCTTCTGTTTTGAAATGTGCATTACCACGGCCTCTCGCGTGGCAGAGTTCATGGAATTATGTATTTTCCACGACGCTTGAGTTTAGCATTTTAGAACATAAAAGTCAAGAGGCGGCAAGTGTCGCCTCTTGGGAGTGTTTAAAAAATTTTTCTTTTCTTCTTTCCGTTAAAACATGGTTCGAGCCGATTGTTTTTCCGGGCTCTTTGGCGGTTTTGAAATCTCGCGGCGAAGCCGCTCCGAATTCGCGGGGGGTTCCTCGCCACCGCAGGCGGCGAAATGCGTTCGGACTAATTCAAGAATACTGCACCACGAAAGAAATTGCAAGTTTGAAGGGTTCGCCTCGCTTCGCTCGGCGACTAATTTGTATTGGGTTTTCGGGGCAAAAACGAATTTGCGATTTTGAAAGAAGAAAAGAAAATTTTTTAATCCTTAACCCAACAAATCTATGAAATACATACTTTACGCAAGAAAAAGCACCGAAGAAGACGACCGCCAGGTTTTAAGTATTGAAGCGCAACTCGTAGAGTTGCAAGAGTATGCCGCCAAAGAAAAATTGGAAATTGTTGCCTCGCTTTGCGAGGCCAAAACCGCCAAAGAGCCCGGGCGAATTAAATTCGCAGAAATGTTGGCAATTCTCGAATCCGGAAAAGCAGACGGAATAATTTCATGGCACCCGGACAGATTAGCTCGCAATTCGGTGGATGGCGGAAAGATTATTCATTTTGTGGATCGCGGCTTGATTCGTTCCCTCAAATTTCCCACCTTTTGGTTTGAACCGACACCACAAGGATTATTCATGCTTAATATTGCTTTCGGTCAATCAAAATATTTTGTAGATAATTTGCGAGAGAATGTGAAAAGAGGTTTGCGTCAAAAGATACGAAATGGAACATGGCCAGGCTGGGCTCCGGTAGGCTACACCAATAATCCAAAAACTCGTGGAATAGATATTGACCCTGAAAAATCTCCCAAAGTTAAGAAAATGTTTGAACTCTACGCCACCGGAGCATATACACTCCATTCTCTCGCAAATTGGTGTAAGAAAAGTGGTTTAGTTGGAAATCTCGGCAAGCCACTTGTTATCGCCAACATTCAGAAAAATCTACAAAATATTTTCTATCTCGGATTGATGAAATGGAAGGGGGAAATTTTTGAGGGAAAACACGAGCCGTTAATCTCAAAGAAACTTTTTGATAAATGTCAGGAAGTGATGTTGAAGCGTGGGAAAGTACAAGAAGTGAGAAAACACCACTTCGCTTTTCTTGGCTTAATGAAATGTGCTTCTTGTGGTTGCTCAATTACTGGCGAACGACAGAAAGGACATAATTATTATCGTTGCACGAAGAAAAAAGGTCTTTGCCAAGAAAAGCATTATCTCCGTGAGGAAGCACTAACCGAACAAATCACTTCTTATCTTCAAAAAGTTTCTTTATCGAGCCAAGACACCGAGAAAGTTTTGGCGGCGTTAGATGGCGAGCAGGATAAAGCGCGAGAGGAGGCACAAAGCGAGGTTATTATTTTTAAAGAGCAGTTATTAAAAGTTGAGATAAAACTTCAAAAACTTTTAGACATCTATCTTGCCGACGCTTTATCCACAGAAGAATACGCCGCCAAAAAACGAAGTTTGATTTCCGAAAAAATGTCGTTAAGCGAGAAAATCACTGATTTTGAGACAAAAGGATTGTCTTGGCTCGAACCGGCTCGTGAGTTCGTTTTATCCTTGAATCAAGCCGCGAAATTGATTGAGGAGAATAATCTTTCGGAATTGCCAACATTTCTGAAAACAATCGGCTCGAACCATGTTTTAGAAAATCGCAAATTCGTTTTTACCCCGAAAACCCAATACAAATTAGTCGCCGAGCGAAGCGAGGCGAACCCTTCAAACTTGCAATTTCTTTCGTGGTGCCCAGGGAGAGAATCGAACTCTCATGATGTTGCCATCAATAGATTTTGAGTCTATCGCGTCTACCAATTCCGCCACCTGGGCAGTTTCTAAATATTACTTGAATTTTCATTTAAAATCAATTTTTTATTTTAGAAAAATATGCTAAAATGAATTGATGTCTAGTTTATATTCAAATTCAATTTTTTGGATTGATACCGATAAAGTAAAACCAAATCCATATCAACCTAGGCGAGATTTTGATGAGACTCGTTTGCAGAATTTAGCTGATTCCATAAAACAATATGGAGTGCTTCAACCTTTGACGGTTTCTCGCGTAGAAGTAGAAAAAAATGACGGCGGTATTACCACTGAATATGAATTGATAGCGGGAGAACGCAGACTGCGTGCTGCTAAATTAGCTCAAGTATCACAAGTGCCTGTTATTATTCGGGTAGGAGATACTTCTATGATGAAGCTTGAACTCGCAATCATAGAAAACTTACAACGTGAAGATTTGAATTCTGTCGATCGCGCTCGCGCTTTTTCTCGTTTAGTGGAAGAATTCAAATTTACTCATAATGAAATTGCAAAAAAAATAGGCAGAAGCAGGGAATATGTCTCTAATACTTTGCGTATTTTATCTTTGTCCGAAGAAATATTAAGCGCTTTATCAGAAGGTAAAATCACCGAAGGTCATACCCGACCAATATTAATGCTGGTAGATCATCCCGAAGAACAAATGGTTCTATTTAAAGAAATTTTATACAAAAAAATAACTGTGCGTGAAGCAGAAAGGTTGGCCAGGAAAATAGCTTATGACCGCGTGCGCAAAAAAGAATTTATGCCAGATCCGGAGATAACAGAACTAGAAGAAGAATTTCAAGATAAATTGGGCACTCGCGTTCATATAGACAGAAAAGAATTAGGGGGACAGATTAAAATAGATTTTTTCTCAATTGAAGATTTGCGCACAATTTTAGATTCAATAAATAAATCAACCAGCGAGAAAAAACCTGAAGAAATGCTTCAGAATTTTATAAACAAAAATAATTCTGGCCAGAAAAATGAAGAAGATTCATCAGGAACTCCAGCTTCTTTCCCATTGGCAGGCGAAGATGACAGGACAAAAAATGAAATAAAGGAGGATGATTCCAAACTTTATGATATTTCTAATTTTAGTATTTAGACTAAACTATGAATTACGGCCGAGGGATTTAAGCCTGGAAAGCAGACTATTTTTTTCCAGATAAGATCTTATATTCTTTTTTGCAATATTTGTTTTTGAATATTCTAACCATTTACCAGAAGGATGAGCGTCTTTTTTAGTTATGATTTCTACGATATCCCCGTTTTTCAATTTTGAAAGAATGGGAGCTATTTTATTGTTCACTTTTGTTCCAGAAATATGATCGCCGATATCCGAGTGGATGGAATAGGCAAAATCTATCGGGCTTGAATCTTCCGGTAAATCGATAACATCGCCCTTAGGAGTGAAAATAAAAATGCGATCATTAAAGAAATCGGTTTTTAAATGTTCTAAATATTTTTGAGGTTTATCTAATTCATAATTAAAATCTTTTAATTCTTCTATCCATTTGAATTTGGATCTTTCATCGGGATTTTTTTTATGTTTTTCTTTATAAGCAAAATGGGCCGCGATACCGTAAGCTGCTTCGGCGTGCATTTCCTTGGTTCTTATTTGAATTTCTGCTATGCCACCTGAGCCAGTAAAAATAGTGGTGTGAATGGAACGATAACCATTGGGTTTAGGCACAGCAATATAATCTTTTATTCTGCCGGGTAATGGTTTCCAGATAGAATGAATTATTCCCAAGACTTTATAACATTCTTCCACGTTTTCCACCACGATACGGAGCGCAACTATATCATATATTTTTTCTATATCCATTTCACGCTTCAGGAGTTTTTTCCATAAACTATATTTATGTTTCATTCGATAATTGATCTCAACCACCTTAACTCTGTTTTTGCTCAATTCTTTTTCAAGTTCTTTATATATTTCTTCTAGATTTTTTTCGTAAAGTTTTTTTCTGTCTTTTATTATTTTTTCTATTTGGGCATATTCTTCTGGATATGCAAAAGGGAAGGCAGCATCTTCTATTTCTCCTTTGAGTTTCCCCATGCCAAGACGATTGGCCAAGGGAGCATAAACTTCAATCGATTCCATGGCTATTCTGGACCTTTTCTCCTCTGGCAAAAATTGAAGAGTATTTAAATTATGAAGTCTATCGGCAAATTTTATAATAACCACCCGTAAATCATTCGTCATGGCTACAAAAAATTTTCTTAAACTTTCTACGTGCCGTTCATGTCCGCGATATTTCAAAGTTCCCAACTTTGTTACTCCGTTAACCAAAAAAACAATATCTTCTCCGAATTCTTTTTTTACTTCTTCTTCAGTGATTTTTGTATCTTCTAAAACGTCGTGCAAAAGTCCAGCCACTATGGTTTGAACATCCATTCCAAATTTAGCCAATATTTTGGCAGTTTCAAAAACGTGAGCAAAATATAATTCTCCGCTCATTCTTTTTTGTCCTTCATGCGCGCGTTTTGCAAACTCATAAGCTTTCTTTATCAGTTCTTCGTCTTTTTTATTTATTCCTCCAGCCATTAAGTCAGTTATTTCTTTTATTTCTACCATGACGCTATTATATAACGAATGCAATATAAATAGTATTTTCAGCTATTTCATTAATTTGTGAGGGTTATGGTCGGGACAAGATTTATTACTACATCTTTCAGGTATAGTTTTCGTCCCTTGCATCATTAAAGAGCCACACTTATTACATATTTTACCCGTAGGTTTTGCCTTTATGGCATATTTACAATCAGGATAATTGGAACAAGAATAAAATATTCCGAATCTTCCACGTCGTTCCGAAATATCACCTTTTTTACATAGGGGACAAATAATACCTGTCCTTTTCTTAGCTTCTTCCGTTTCATCCTTTTTTATGAATTTACATTTTGGATATCGTGAACAGGAAATAAAAGTGCCTGTTCCATCACGCCTTTCACGCACGATCAGTCTACCACCTCCCAATTTTCCTTTTTTTCCCGCCTTGCCCGATGCAAGAGGCAGGTCTCCACAATTCGGACATTTTTCTCCTGTTTCCTTGGGACCTTCCAGTTCTATGCCATCAAGTTTTAAAGCCCCAACACAATCTGGATATCTGATGCAAGAATAAAACCTGCCTCCGCGAGAAAGTTTTATAATCATTTTGCCTCCACATTTGGGACATTTAATATTTTCCGGCGCTTCGCCTAAATTTGTCGCTTTTTCTAACTTTTCTTTTATTTTTATATCTTTTGAAAATGGTCCATAAAAATCTTGGAGTGTTTTTTCATATTCACGCTCACCCCGAGAAATTTGGTCTAACTCATCTTCCATTTCGGCAGTAAAAGTATCGGAAATATAATTGGCAAAATGTTTTTCCAAAAAATCGGAAACGACTTCACCGACATCGGTAGGGAAAAGAGTTTTACCTTCTTTTTTGACATATTCTCGATCCTCCAACGTTTTCATGATAGAAGCGTAAGTGGACGGTCTGCCAATGTCTCTGGCTTCAAGTTCTTTTATTAAACCTGCTTCACTGTATCTGTTGGGCGGTTCGGTTAATTTTTCTTCTTCTATGAGATTAAGTAATTTTAATTTTTCTCCAATTTTTACTTCTGGTAATTCTATATCTTCTCCTACACTGCCCTTATCCACTTGCAACCATCCAGCAAAAAGAATTCTGGAACCAGTGGCAGAAAAATCAGGAAATTCTGACTCTGAAGGACTTTCAGTAATGTTTGCACTTATTTTTATCTTCAATAATTTTGCATCAGCCATTTGCGAAGAAACAACTCGTTCCCAAATTAATTTGTAAAGTTTTTGTTGTTCTTCGGTGCCAACTCCCAAATTCTCTATATGGGTAGGACGAATAGCTTCATGCGCTTCTTGGGCATTTTTTGATTTAGTTTTATAAATTCTCGGTTGGGAATATTCTTTCCCATATTTTTTCTGAATCAAAGATACTATCTGTGTTTGAGCAACTGAGGATAAATTAGTACTGTCTGTTCGCATATATGTGATATGCCCAGCCTCATAAAGTTTTTGGGCGATATGCATTGTTCTGGAAGGTGAATAACCAAGCCGTGAGCTAGCAGTTTGTTGTAAAGTAGAGGTAGTAAAAGGGGCCCGAGGCACTCGTTTTTGTTCTGATTCTTTTATTTCTTTCACTAACCAATTTCCTTTTTTACCTTCTTCTAATATTTTTTCAACTAACTTTTCATCCCTAGGCTCTTCTGAACAAAAAAGAGTCAATTTTCCTTTTTTCAGTGTTTCAAAGAGACCCAATATCTTCCAGTATTTTTCTGAAACAAAAGCGCGAATTTCTCGTTCACGTTCCATTATTATACGAAGGGCAGGAGATTGTACTCGTCCTGCCGAAAGCCCATAACGTACTTTTTTCCAAATAAGTCCAGAAAGGTCATAGCCAACAAGTCTATCTAAAACGCGCCTTGCTTCCTGTGCTTTTCTTAAAGCTGTATCAATATTTCTGGGGTTTTTTAATGCTTTTTGAATTGCTTCTTTGGTTATTTCGTAAAAAACTACGCGTTTGGTTGACGCTTTTATTTTTTTGTCTGCTTTTAATAATTCTTCGATGTGCCAGGCAATAGCCTCTCCTTCGCGGTCAGGGTCTGTAGCTAAAAGTATTTCACTTGCTTTTTCTGCTAATGACTGAAGTTCATGCACCACTCTTTCTTTACCTTTAGAAATTTCATAATACGGGATAAATCCACCTTCTATATCTATAGCTTCTTTATTTGATTTTGGTAAATCACGAATGTGTCCAACAGATGCACGCACAGTGAAAGCGCCTTCTAAATATTTTTCTATAGTTCTTGCTTTTGATGGCGATTCTACAATTAGTAATTTCATAAAAATTAGGTGCCAGATGCTAGTGATTAGTTGCTAGATAATAATTAAAATACTAGAACCTAAAACCTAGAAACTAGAACCTAATCTCAAGTATTACACGAAATAGTTTTTTTTTGCAAATTAGGCCAATCTAATTTCTCCCATCTCTTCTTTTATTAATTCTTTTATTTCCATTATGGAAAGAATCGCATTTGCATTTGGGGTTGGCATTTCCATAGCACGAATCAAATCATCTCGAGGCATCGCTTCGCGAAGCAATAGAACTACTTTTTTCTCTTCTGGAGATAAATCGGAAAATAGTGTTGCTTGTTTTTCTTTGTCTTTTGGTTTTTCAAAACCTAAAGCTTCTAGTACATCTTCTGCGCAAGTTACTGGCGTCGCGCCTTGGCGTATCAATTTATTAGTGCCTTTGGAATTAGAAGAAAAAACTGATCCAGGTACAACCAATACATCTCTGTTGTATTCTGTAGCCAGACGGGCAGTAATCAGGGTTCCAGATTTTTCTTCTGCTTCTATAATAAGGACAGCTTTGGAAATTCCGGCCATTAATCTGTTGCGCATTGGAAAACTCCACTGAGTCGCTTTAAAATCCGGTTCAAATTCCGAAATTAAACATCCGCCACTTTCTACTACTTCTCTCATTAACCTGACATTTGTTTTTGGATACATCGCCTCGTCGGAAAGTCCCGATCCGGGAAAAACTATGGTTTTCAGCCCCGTTTGCATTGCTTTTTTATGGGCTATGGTATCTATACCCAAGGCAAAACCAGAAACGATGGCTATGGGATATCCTCTCAGTCCAGCAATTATTTTTTCACAGCTTTCTCGTCCATAAGAAGTGAATTTCCGTGAACCGACCACGCATAAATAAATTAATTTATCTTTAGGTAGGTCGCCTATAATCCAAAGTTCTTCGGGGGGTTGAGGAATTTCTAAAAGTGCTTCGGGAAATTTTTCTTTTGGCAGTTTTCTAATTTGCACTTTGTAATTATATCAAAATTTGTATATAATAAAAGAATGTTAGATATAAAATTCATCCGAGACAATAAAAATATAGTGCAAGAAGGAGCAAAAAAGAAAGGTGTGGATGTTGATATCGAAAAGCTTATTATGCTAGACGATCAGCGTTTGAAAGAATTAAAAGAAGTAGAAGATTTAAGAAGCGAAGTTAATAGAGTTTCCAATGATATTTCCCGGGATCAAGATAGTGCGCTAAAAATACAGCTTATAGAAGAAATGCGTACTGTAAAAGAAGATATAAAAGAAAAAGAAGAAAAACTAAGAAAGACAATTGAAGTGTGGCAAAAGATTATGTTACAAGTTCCAAACGTCACTTCTCCCGATGTGCCGGAAGGACCAGATGAATCGGGAAATGTTGTGATTAGAAGCTGGGGAGAAAAACCAACATTCGATTTTACTCCTAAAGAACATTGCGAGATAGGGGAGAAGCTCAGAATGATAGATAACCAAACCGCCGCAGAAGTTTCTGGGGCAAGATTCACTTATTTAAAAGGCGATTTAGTTTTATTGCAGTTTGCCTTACTTAATTTTTTACTCGAAATTTTAACTAATACAGAAACTTTGGAAAAAATCGCCAAGGAAAAAAATATAAATATAAATCCCAAACCATTTATTCCTGTCATTCCTCCCTTTATGATAAAACCAAATATCTATTTAAAAATGGCCAGACTTGAACCCAAGGAGGATAAATACCATTTGGAAATTGATGATATGTATCTTATCGGGAGCGCGGAACATACTCTCGGACCTATGCATATGAATCAAATCTTGAACGAAAAGGAAATGCCCATACGTTATGTCGGTTATTCTCCGGCTTTTAGAAAAGAGGCGGGCTCCTATGGAAAAGACACAAAAGGAATATTGCGAATGCATCAGTTTGAAAAACTGGAGATGGAAACTTTTTGTTTACCTGAAAATTCTATTCAGGAACAAGAATTCTTGGTGGCTATTCAAGAATATTTCTTACAAATGATTAAACTTCCTTATCAGGTTGTTTTAATTTGCACAGGGGATATGGGTAAACCAGATTTTCGTCAAATTGACATTAATACTTGGATGCCTGGGCAGAATGCATACCGGGAAACACACACAGCGGATTTAATGACAAGTTTTCAATCACGGAGATTAAATACTAGGGTTAAACGTACTAATGGAAAGATAGAATTAGTTCATATGAATGATGCTACTATTTGTGCTGTGGGTAGAACATTGATTGCTATTTTAGAAAATTATCAGCAAGCTGACGGTACAGTAAAAATTCCGGAAGTTCTAAAAAAATATATGAACGGAAAGAATTTCATAAAATAGTATGAAAAGTCGAAGTGTTTTAAATTCTCCACGTCTTTCGGGTTTAAAAAAGAAAAAACGTAAAATTTTAAGAAAAAAGATATTCTTTTTAATTTTTTTATTTCTTTTAATTTTTATTGGGCTATCTTTTCTTGCCAAATGGGAAAAACTTAATATAGATAACATTCAAATTACAGGTAATAAAGTAGTAGAAACTAAAACAATAGAAGAAGCAGTAAAAGAAAAAATTGCCGGTAATTATCTTTGGTTTTTCCCGAAAACCAATTTTATAATTTATCCTCAACACGAAATAGAAATTGATTTAAGAAATAAATTCAAAAGAATTAAAGAAGTCTTTGTAAATAATAGAAATATAAAAAATTTAGAAGTTTTTGTTACAGAACGAACGGCACTATACACATATTGTGGTATAGTGCCACCCAAATTAGACAATTCAGAAAATAAACTCCCAGATGAAGAAAAATGTTATTTTCTAGATGAGGGCGGCTATATATTTGATGAAGCTCCTTATTTCTCAGGAGAAGTTTATTTAAAATTCTATGGCTCCGTCTATAAGGCTACAGCCGAGGATGGAAACGGCCCCTTAGGTTTTTATTTCTATCAAGCAAATTTCGGAAAATTAATTTCACTAAAAGAAACATTAGAAAGAATAGGCATAAAACCGGTAATATTTTATATTCAAGATGATGGAGATATAAAAATATTTCTTTCTTCTACTACAGCTCAATCGGGTCCATTCATAATCTTTAAAGCAAATGATAATTTTGATAAAATCGTGGAAAATTTGCAGTCAGTTTTGTTCACGGAACCGTTGCAAACAGAATTTAAAACGAAATATTCTTCACTTATTAAAATTGATCTTCGATTTGGGAATAAGGTTTACTATAAATTTAAATAGGGTTAAAATACAAAAATCAAAAAATTTCTGAGCCTTCGCCCTCGGAGGCATAAGGACAGGGGACCAACACGACTCTTAAAATTTTTTATTTTTATATTTTTTAAAAATTATGAACAATTTTTGGAAAAAATTAAATAAACCATTTTTTTGTTTAGCACCGATGTCGGATGTTACGGATTGTGCTTTTAGGCAGATTATAGCTAAATATGGTAAACCTGATGTTTTTTGGACCGAATTTGTCTCTGCAGACGGTCTAGCACACTCCAAAGCGCAAAAAAAACTTTTAATTGATTTAAAATTTTCTAAAAAAGAGCACCCAATAGTGGCACAATTATTCGGCTCAAATGTAGAGAATATGAAAAAGGCTTCAGCCCTTTGTGGAAAGTTGGGTTTTGACGGCATAGACATAAATATGGGTTGTCCTGATAAATCAGTTGAGAAACAAAATTCTGGCGCTGCTATGATAAAAAATCCGGAATTGGCAAGAAAAATTATTCGAGCAACTTGTGAGGGCAGTAACGGATTACCTATTTCTGTCAAAACTCGTATTGGTTACAACTCTCCTCCGCCTAAAAGCTTCGGACGGGCAAGTAAAAACAAAAACTATTTACTAGATGAAAAATGGATAAGGAGTTTACTTGAAGAAAATTTAGCGGCCTTAGTTGTACATTTACGCACCCGTAAAGAAATGTCTAATGTTCCAGCGCATTGGGATTTAATGAAAAGAATTGTCGAAATTCGAGATGAAATAAATAAGAAAACTTTGATAATAGGTAACGGAGATGTTTTGGATTTAGAAGAAGCCAAACAAAAAATAAAAGAAACTGGTTGCGATGGAGTAATGTTAGGTAGAGCGATTTTTGGAAATCCGTGGTTGTTTGCTAAACGAAGTCCCTTAAAATTTAAAAACTACGTTATAAAAAAATTAAAAGTCTTAATAGAACACACGAAACTTTTTGAGAAATTACTTGGCAAATACAAAAATTTCGCGGTAATGAAAAAACATTATAAGACTTACGTAAAAGATTTTGAGGGAGCAAAAGAATTGCGGACAAAATTAATGGAAACCAAAAATGCTAAAGAGGTGGAAAAAATAGTAAAAGATTTTCTTTTATTTTTAAAAGAGATATAATCGAAACATGCATGATTTAGCTTTATATCGAAAATACAGGCCTAAAAGTTTTAGTGAGGTTCTAGGACAGGATCACATAGTAAAGGTTTTAGAGATTTCTGTAGAAACTAATAAAGTTTCTCATGCTTATCTTTTTGTCGGTTCCCGTGGCACAGGTAAAACCTCCGTAGCCCGAATTTTCGCAAAAGAAATAGGGGTTTCAGAAAATGACTTATATGAGATAGATGCTGCTTCCAACAGGGGAATTGAAGACATTAGAGCCCTTCGGGATGGCGCTAGAGTCTTACCATTTGATTCAAAATACAAAGTCTATATTATAGACGAGGTACATATGCTCTCTAAAGATGCTTGGGGCGCTTTACTTAAGACCTTAGAAGAACCACCCAAACATGTTATCTTCATTTTAGCTACCACTGAAATCCATAAAGTACCGGAAACAATTATCTCTCGTTGCCAAGTTTTTACTTTTAGAAAAGCCTCTGACTTGATTTCTAAAAATATGATTTTAGAAGTTTCCAAAAAAGAAGGTTTTGAGCTGGACAATAGCACTGCTGAATTGATAGCGATATTAGGTGATGGATCTTTTCGTGATGCTTTGGGTACTCTTCAAAAAGTTTTAAATTTCTCCAAAACTAAAAAAATAAAAAGAGAGGATGTAGAAAAAATAACCGGTGCGCCAAAAACAATTTTAGTGAATGATTTTATTTCCGCTATCGCTCAGAAAAAATTGGAAGATGGAATTATGACCATCAGGAAAGCGGCGGCAGAAAATTTAGACATGAAACTTTATTCCAAACTTATTATTGAAAAATTTCGAATAGCGGTAATTTTAAAATATGCACCCAAATTAGAAAAAGAAATGGCAGGGGATTTAGGGGAAGAAGATTTGAAATTTTTGAAGGGTTTAGTGCAAGATGATAAGGAAGGATTACTCCGTTCTAAGGCATTATCTGTTTTACTTGAAGCATATAGTGATATAGATCGTGCTTTTGTTTCTGAACTTCCTCTAGAACTTGCATTAGTAAAAATAATAAGTAAAGATAAAGAAGTTGTTTAATAAAACATTGGGAGAACACCTAACGGTAGGATGTTTATTTTGAAAATTGAAGTTAATATATTGAGGGGTCGTCTAACGGTAGGACACAGGACTTTGAATCCTGGTATGAAGGTTCGATCCCTTCCCCCTCAGCTAGCAAATTTGCTATAATATCATTATGAACAATGAAAGATTTATATCAAATACAGCAGAAAAAAGAATAAAGGATTGTTTTAAGGATTATTCTAATGAATTCATAGCGATAAATATTACATTATCAAGTAGTGGTATAGAAGGTGTTCGTGAACTTTTAAGGAATGGTTATAAAATACCGGCTGTTGAAGAATACTTAGAAAAAAGTCGTAAGGAAAAAAAGGAAACAATCAGTGCCCAAGATGAGAAAAATCTTATGTTTACTGAAAGGGTAAAAATATTTAATGATTTAGCAAATGAAATAAATACTCTAGGTAAAAATATAGATGAAGAAACAATAAAAGAAATAATGCAAAAAATCATGAAAAATGCCTATTAAAAATATAGATATGACATAACAAATAAAATATAGTATAATCCTATTATGCCATCAGAAAAATTATCAAAAAATCCTATAGAAAAAGGACAGAAAAAGGAATCCATTTTAAAGATGGAGGATTTTTATAAGGAAATAAATATTCTCATTGCCAAAAGGAAAAAGGAAGAAATAAACGGAATGTATGAACTTCTTTTCATAAAAAATGTTGAAGATCTTACAGAAACTGATGCCTTTATGTGGAGAAAAGTAAACAGTCCTGAAATAAACTCAATTACCCAAAATGATCTCGAAGCATATCGACAAGATGTAAAAAATTCAAACAATATCTCTCGAAAAGAATTCCAGGCACTTATTGTTCAAAAAATTACTATTCTTTGGCTGGACAGACAGACCAAAGAAAGATATAGTCAGGGACATAAATAAATGAAAAGTGAAACTAGACAATGTCAGAATTATAAGCAGTTACACTACCAAAAAGTAAAATATGAACTGAAAAAAATTGGAATTATATTATTTTTAATATTTTCTCTATTACCAATTCAAAAAATATTTGCTCAAGATTCTAACACTGGTTTTGTATCAGGAAATATTTGGTATTCTCAAGATCCGTTTGAAGAAGAGGATAAGATTAAAATTTATACCTTTATCTTTAATCCTGATAGTAGGGAACTGTCCGGTACTGTAATCTTTTTTGATAAAACAGTTTTGTTGGGTAAAAAAGAATTTACTCTGCCTGCCAAAACAGCAAACGATATATCCATTGATTGGACTGTAACAGTCGGCGATCATACTATTTTTGCCAAAATAGAAAATGCAAAATTTCTGGTATCAAAAGGGAAGTATGAAGAAGTTTATTTGGCCGAAAATGAAACAGAAAAGAATTCACGTACAGTTTCAAAAAAGATAATTTCTAAAGAGAACCCTGAAGTAAATTCTGAAACAAATACCGGCACAACCGTTTCAGATATAAAAAAAATAATAGAAGAGAAAACACCAAATTTTATCGCTGAACCGATAGTTTCTACTGTCAGCACCTTGGAAGAATTTAGGATAAATACAAATATTGCATCAGACAATAAAAAGGAAGAAATAAAAAGTGAAATTAAAATTTTAGATGCTAAAAAAACAACATCTAAGGAAAATACTAAAACAAATCCGCTATTAAAACCGTTAAAGTATGTAGAAGTGTTTCTACTTACCATTTTCTCTCTTATCTTAAATAACAAAATTTTATTTTACGGCTTTCTAATTGTTATCGTCTTTTTTATTTTACGTTTTATTTGGAAGAAAATCTTTTAAAATAAGATTTGTATTTTAAATTTAAGCGTGTAGAATAGAATTATGATACTCCGAGTTTTTATCTCTTTATTAATATTATTCTCGATTCTCTATCTACCTTTCTGGCTATCTGTGATATTGGTATTGGGAGCAATGACTTATTTCTCTTTCTTTTGGGAAGGTGTTGTTTTGTTTTTCATTTCTGATTTACTTTATGGAGTAAGAGAAGTCAGATTTTTAGGCATATTTTTTGTTTCCCTTATTATTTCTTTCTTGTCCTTAATAATAATAGAATTATTGAAAAAGAAAATCAGGGTTTCAAAACCAATGATAAAATGATTAGAAAAATATTATCAAAACGAAAAATAAAAAATGCTAATTTTTTCGTAGAACCTGACGAAATTTTTCTTGATTCTAAAAATCTGCAAAATTTTGATCGTCAGCAGTTTGAGGGCCGAATAGAAAGACCAATTTCCAAAAAAACTATTTCTCTTATTGGCGTTTTTTTCTTGTTATTTTTAGGAACATTTTTAACTAGACTTGAATATCTTCAAATACAAAAAGGTGAAGCATTTTTGAACAGAAGTGAAAATAATGTCTTAGAAAAACAAATCATTTTCAGTGACAGGGGAATTATTTATGACAGAAATATGATAGAACTCGCTTGGAATAAAAAAGAAGTAAATATACCCATTGCTATCCGTACATATTTAGCACCTGGATTTTCGCACCTTTTAGGTTATGTAAGTTATCCAATGCAAGATAAGGCGGGAAATTATTGGCAAAGTGAATTTATTGGCAAAGATGGATTAGAAAAACAATATAATGAACTACTAAAGGGTCAAAATGGTTCAAAAATAGTAGAAATAGATGCGCGTAAAGAAATCCATTCAGAGAATATTGTTAATGCTCCCAAACGTGGTACTGATATAATAACTACTATTGACTCACGTATTCAAACAGAATTACATACTTTAATTAAAAATTTAGCACAAAGTAATTTTTTTACAGGCGGAGTAGGAATATTAATTGACATTAGAAATGGAGAAATATTAGCTTCTGTTAGTTTTCCAGAATATGATTCTGAAATTCTTTCTTTAGGGCAAGATACAAAAAAAATTGAAAGTTATTTAAATGATAAAAGAAAAGTTTTTTTGGATAGAACCATATCTGGTCTTTATACACCCGGTTCTATTGTAAAACCTTTCTTTGCCTTCGGAGCATTGGTAGAAGGTATAATTGATCCATATAAAAAAATATTGTCTACAGGCTCTATTTCCATCCCCAATCCATATTTCCCCGACCAAAAAACTGTCTTTAAAGATTGGAAGGCACACGGATGGGTAGATATGCGAGAGGCTCTAGCTGTATCAAGTGATGTTTATTTTTATGAAATAGGAGGTGGTTTTGAAGAGCAAAAAGGTATGGGTATAGTAAATATTGAAAAATACGCCAAACTTTTTGGCATTGGAGAGAAAACCGGTATTGACTTACCGGATGAAAAAGGAGGCGTAATTCCCAGTCCTTTATGGAAAATAAAAAACTTTAATGGTGAACTGTGGCGCATAGGAGATACATATCACACAGCCATTGGACAATATGGTTTTCAGGTAACTCCTATGGAAATGACCCGGGCAGTATCCGCTATGGCAAATTATGGTTCGCTTGTTACTCCTCATTATATTTTAGGAGACATAGAAAAAGAGAAGAATATTTTAAAGATAGATTTTAAAAAAGAATATTTTGACGTTGTTCATGAAGGAATGAGACAGAGTGTTTTGGTGGGAACTTCTTCATTGCTTAACGTATCTTATGTGCAAGTAGCTGCTAAAACCGGTACGGCGCAGTTAGGTGTAAATAAAAATAAAGTTAATTCTTGGATTATCGGCTTTTTCCCGTATGAAAACCCACAATATGCATTCAGCATAATGATGGAAGCCGGTCCTTCTTCAAATAGCGTAGGTGCTTCTTCCATAATGCGCCAGCTTTTGGATTGGATGTCTATAAATACTCCGGAATATTTCTAAAAAAATCAAGAATAAAGTTTTCGTTTGTTCTTGATTTTTTATAGGCTTTTACGCTATAATAGACAAATGAGTAAAGTAAAAATAATTTTCGGTTTAAGTGTTTGGGTGACGATATTGCCATATTTAGGGTTTCCATATTCTCTAAAGAATGTTTTGTTTTCTGTCACCGGTTTAGGACTCATTTATCTTACTTATATGCTATACAAGGATTTCAAAGCAGGGGAGACAGCAGAAAAAACTTTTGATAATTTTTCTGAAAATAATAACTTCAAGGAAAATCAAATTAAACCCCAAGAACCTGCCGATTTAAACAAAGAACAATTTTAATGACTTTTAAAAACAATTTCATTTCAGAATATTTTAAAACAAGACGCGCCTTTGCTACTATACTGCTCGTAGCCCTTTTTTTTGGTTTAGGTGTTTATATAGGATTTAATAAAAGACCGGAGATTAGCAAAGTAGAAAATTTATTGGGAAAAGAAACTGCCGTCGCCACAGAAGCTGATTTTTCTCCATTTTGGAAAGTCTGGAACAATATTAATGAGAAATATCCAAATGCTAGCAAAATAAGTGATGAAGATAAGATTTACGGGGCTATTTCGGGGCTGGTAGATTCTTTAGATGATTCCTATAGTGTATTTTTCAAACCGGACGAAGCAAAGTTATTTGAAGATGATATACAGGGAAATTTTGGAGGAGTTGGCATAGAAATCGGCGTAAAAAATAAAACGCTTACGGTAATTGCTCCTCTCAAAAACACTCCTGCTTATAGAGTTAATATAAAATCAGGCGATAAAATTCTCAAAATTAATGATCTGACCACTTCTGGTTTAAGTGTAGAAAAAGCAATAAAATTAATCAGGGGAGAGGTAGGCACAACGGTAGCACTCACAATTTTACATGAAGGAGATAAAGAACCGAAGGAAATAAAAATTGTGAGAGATATTATTAACATACCTACTCTTGATACAGAATTAAGAAAAGACGGTATTTTTGTCATAAAACTTTATAGTTTTTCTGCTAATTCGGCTAATCTTTTTCGCAAAGCATTGAAGGAATTCTCCTTATTTCAATCTGATAAATTACTGCTTGACTTAAGAGGAAATCCTGGAGGATATTTAGACGCGGCTGTCAGCATGTCTAGTTGGTTTTTGGAAGGAGGTAAAACTGTGGTAACAGAAGATTATGGAAATAACACAAATCCTAAAATATATAGGAGTCAGGGTTATAATATTTTTTCTGATAAGTTAAAGTTTGCTATTTTAATAGATAATGGTTCTGCTTCAGCCTCCGAAATTTTCGCTGGGGCAATGCAAGATTATAAAAAAGCTTTTTTGATAGGGGAAAAAAGTTATGGTAAGGGTTCTGTTCAAGAAGTTGTAAAAGTAACCCCGGATACAATTTTGAAAATTACAGTGGCTAAATGGCTGACCCCTGATGGTAATTCTATTTCTGAAAAAGGTCTGATTCCTGATTATGAAATACTCATTACTAAGAAAGATCTTGAAGAAAAAATAGATCCGCAGTTGAATAAGGCGGTAGAATTATTAAACAACTGGCCGAAAAAATAAAATATGCAAGTGATTTTTTTACAGGACATACCCAGAGTAGGTAAAAAATACGACATAAAAAAAGTGAGCGACGGTTATGCCGTGAATTTTTTGTTTCCTAAAAAATGGGCCGTGAAGGCAACTGCCGAAGCCACGGCGGAAATTGAGAGACGAAAAAAAGAAATAGTTATTGAAAGGGAAGTACGGGAAGATCTCCTAATCAAAAATTTAGATGAAATAAAAGATAAAATTATCACCATAAAAGCAAAAGCGGATGAAAAAGGCCATCTTTTTTCTGCTATTCACGAAAAAATGTTGGCAAAGGCTATGGAAAAAGAATATCATGCTCAAATAGATGAAAAATTTATTGTTCTAGAAAAACAAATAAAAGAAATAGGGGAATTTGAAATCCCGATTGTTATAAAAACCACCGCCGACGGCGGGGTAAGCAAAAAATCTTCATTCAAGCTTATCGTAGAAAGAGCATAAAAAATCCCCTCGGCAGGGGATTTTCAGTTGATATTTAAACTACATTTACCACTTTTTTCGCTATTGTTCTGCCGTTAAAAGAAGTCTTGCGTCTAGAGCCAAATTTGACCGTACCAGACTTTAAAGCAAAAAGGGTGTGGTCTCTGCCCATTGATACATTATTACCCGCCACAATGACCGTACCGCGTTGACGAACGATAATAGAGCCTGATTGCGCCTTTTGGCCATCTGCAAGTTTAGTACCAAGGTATTTGGGGTTTGAATCTCTTAAGTTTTTGGCTGTTCCACCGGCTTTTCTATGTGCCATAGACTAAATATTTAAAATTACTTATAATGAGGTAATTACAAGTATAAACAATTATATGGAAAAAATCAAGCCACTCATAAAACACTGGATAGAAAGTGATAAAGGTAAAGATATTTTGGTCATTATCATTATTATTTTAGTCGGTTTAGGTTCATTTGAATTAGGCAGATTATCAAAAGACAATGCTAATTCTGGTATAAAAATAGAATATTCAAACCAAGAAGCTAATACCTTGGAGTCTATAAACCAAAATTCAATTGATTTGTCCTCAAATTCAAATATTTTACAAAATTCTCAAAAATCAATTTTGGGAAATTTTTTTGCTTCAAATAGGGGAACTAAATATTATTCTCTAGGTTGTTCTGCCGGAAAAACTATCAAACAAGAAAATAGGATATACTTTGCAACCTCTACAGAAGCTCAAAGCGCCGGTTATGAGCTTTCCAGCTCGTGTAAATGATTATATGTCGGAAAAGATATATTGTGCGACATAGTGTTAATTTCAATATATAAAGAAAAAAGCTATTCCCTATTAACAGTAGGAGCAGCAGTTTCATAATCTGTCGGCTGGCCATCTCTAATCCGTTCCATATTATTAATAAAAGATTGCCAAAAAATATTTACGAAAACATTATTCCAAAGATAAGAGGTGGGTTTTTTAAGATAATCATTCCACAAATTTCTAGTCCCTCCCCCGACGTAGTTTATATTATCTTGCGCTTCAGGATTTTCTATTACTGACCTGATGCTTATTTTAAAATAACTGAGCACTAAAAGAAGAACAAACCCCAAAAATAAAACTCCAATAATGCTTATTCCTCTTTTTTTTTCACCAATCTTTATCATTGTAATTTTAGTTAAAAAACGCTATATTAAATAATGCCTTAAACCAATCAAGAATATCAGATACAGAAACATTAAAATATTTTATTAAAAATAAAACAACAATTATAAAGATTATCAATTTTAAAAATCCGCTCTGTTTACTTCTCATTTGACTATATTTTACTATTTTTATTGTTACTTGGCAATAAAAACTGTTCATTTAAATTTTATTTGTAAGGAGGCAAATAATACATCGGATCCAGGTAAGCGTTGGTGGCCGCTATTGGTTGAGTAAGAACTTTCCCGGGACAAGATTTGCTTGGGAGACTTTTTACGTCAACAGCATCTTCAGGATAAATTGAAATATGAAGATGAGGGCCGGTAGAATAGCCGGTATTTCCCGTATAACCAATGACTTGATTTCTTGACACTTTCTGTCCTTTTTTAACTTTTATAAGAGATAAATGACCATAAGTGCTAGCCAAGCCATTATTATATTTTATTAAAATAAAACGTCCGTAAGAAACCCCTGAACATTGCGTGTCTGTATCGCCTATTCCCGCTATTACACCATCTGACATAGCTTTAACGAGTGTGCCGACAGGTGCTCTGAAATCCACTCCCCGATGAATTCCGCCAGCCCTGGGACCAAAAGGAGAGGTTATATAAATATAATCCAAGGGCCAAGACAATACTCCTTTTCCCGGAAGAGAGGAAGGATCCAAAATATATTTTAATTGCGATTCATACGCTTCAAGTTCTTTTTCAAATGCATCTTTCTTAGCCAGCCTATCTTTTAATAATTTTTGATAATTGGCTTCGCTATTTTTTGTTTGAGTCAATAATTTCTTTTTTTCTGCCGTATTCTGATCTACTATTTTTTTCTGGTCGGCTAGTTTAGATTTTAAAGCTAATAATTCATTCTTGGCATCTGTTGTTTCTTTTCTGGTATCTTCTAAGTCATTTTTTATCTGTTTTAGATTAATTATTGTTTCTCTGATCTTGTCACTGACCGTAGCCATATTATCTATATCATTCCAAATTATGGTAAAATCATTCTCCGATAAGATGGTCGCTAACACATCATTCTGTTCGAGCTCATTCATTTTTCTAATAGCTAAAGATATAGCTTCTATATCATTTGAAATAATATCTCCTTTATTATTTATCTCTAAACTTAATTCTTTTATCTTGAAATTTGTTTTATCTATCTTATTTTGAGTAACAGCAATATCAGCCACTAATTTTTTTTGGGTTAAATCCAGTTGTTTTAAAGAAACGTCCAAAGAATTTTTTTGTTTTCCTAAGTCATCAATTTCTGCTTGATATAATTTTATTTCTTTCTCCAGCTTATTTATATCCGCATTTTTTTGATTTATTTTTTCATTTAGTTCTTGGGCTGTCTGGGCAGAAGAAAAAACAAAAGGAATCACTAACAAAATTCCCAATAAAAATAAAGAAAATGCTTTAGATTGCTTTTTGTAGTCGTGATAAAGTTTCATTTTTTCCTAAAACCTCGGCTATAACAAATGGGTCGGGAGATTTATCAAGCCCAGAAAGGGCATATCGAACAGGATGCAATAACTCTCCCCTGCTTTCTAATCTATCTGTTATTTTCATCAAAATATTTTTTACATTCTCTTTTGTAAAATCTTTTTCACTTAATTTTTCTAAGGCCATCACACTTTCTTTTAAATTACTGGCGGTTTTTTCTAAAGAAGAATTTTTATAAATTAACTTTTCCTTTTCATATTTGGGTTCTTTGTAAAAGAAATCTAACTCCCCTCTTGTCACCATATCTTTTACATCATTCCATTTGGAAATTCTTTCGGCGATAATTGGAATAATTCTTTCTATTTTCAAATTGTTTGGCAAATATTCAAAAATTTTATTTTTTAATTCTTCTACCGAAAGTTTTTTAATATGTTCCTTATTAAACCATTCTAATTTTTCTTCATTAAAAATAGCCGGACTTTTTTGCACTTTGGAAAAATCAAAAGCTTTCACTAATTCATCGTGAGTAAAAATTTCCTGATCAGTGCCTGGATTCCAGCCGATAAATGCCACCCCATTTAAAATTGCATCAGGAAGAAATCCCATTTCTTTATAATAATTGATGGGTTGTGCTCCTCGACGTTTAGAAAGCTTTAATTTATCTGGGCCTAAGACTAACGGCAAATGCGCGTATACAGGAGTCGGGGCACCTATAGCTCGCTGAATCAATATTTGTCGCGGAGTATTGGAAGTATGGTCTTCTCCTCTTATTACATGAGTAATGCCTGCTTCAAAATCGTCCACTACTACTGCCAAATGAAATAACGGTTCATTTAAATTTTTTGCAATTACGAAATTTCCCAAATCTTTAGTATTCATTACAACTTTGCCTTTTATTTCATCTTCAAAGCTGATATCAATATTGGGATTTTTAAATCGGATAATTTCCTTCATTTTTTTACTTCCATCTTTTGCTTCTTCTTGAGAGAGATAAGCATTCCCCTCTTTTATCATTTTTTCAAGATATTTTTTATGAGTCTCCACGTGTTCAGATTGTCGATAAAATCTATCATAAGAAAGTCCAAGCCATTTTAGACTTTCAATTATATTTTCTTCATATTCTTTTGTGGATCTTACTCTATCAGTATTTTCTATCCGAAGCACGAAAGCACCATTATGTTTTTTAGCATAAAGATAAGAGAAAATAGCTGTCCTATATGCCCCCAAATGCAAATAGCCCGTCGGACTGGGGGCAAATCTTGTGATAACTTTTTCTTTCATCCATCTATTTTAACACTTATTTCTCATGGTTCAAAGCTATATCCACCAGCTCACGGGCAATCTTGTAGGCAGCATCAGGCTTATTATAAGCTTTGGCACTATTTGCCATATTATTCCAAATTGCTTTATCGTTTATTATTCTTTCAATCTCCGAACTTAAAATATTAGCCGTCATATTCATCTCTTCAATGACAGTGCAAGCTCCGACATGAGCATAGTTGAAAGCATTTTTTCTTTGATGATCGCCATTAGTAGTAGTAATCGGAACAATAATTGACGGAATCCCCCAGGATGCTATTTCAAAAATAGTTGATCCTGCTCTAGAAATAATAACTGTCGCTACTCCGGCCGCCATTTTCATAGCCAGAGGATTTAAAAAAGCAAAAGGTAAATATCTTACTTTTTCCTGATTAGAGGCGAGGATTACTTGCGCTTGTCCAGCAACACTTTTAAAATTATTTACTCCTGTTTGATGTATAATTTGAAAATTTTTAATAAGTCTCGGCAAGGCGTCAAGTACTGTGTTGTTTATAAGCTCTGCGCCTTGAGAACCACCTAAAATTAAAACAACTGGCAAGCTTGATTCTAGTTTAAAATATTCAAACGCTTCTTTGGGAGAGGCAGGATGTTCTATTTCAGTTCTTATCGGATGTCCTGTCCATGCCACTGATTTTGGGGGAAAATAGTCAGCTGTTTCTTCAAAAGAAATGGCCACCCTTTTAGCAAAATGCCCAGCCCATTTGTTTACTCTGCCGGGCACAGAATCCGATTCGTGGATTAAAACGGGAATACATAGAATCCTGGCTGCAAAAATAGCCGGAAATGAAGCATAACCTCCTTTACCGAACACCACGTCTGGATAAATTGAAAACATCTTATATATTGCATTTATGGTACCAAAAAACATTTTAAAAATATCAGAGAAATTTTTTAAAGAAAAATAAGTACGCATTTTCCCAGCCTTTACTCCTTCATACAAAAGTCCGGTTTCTAAAAGTACTTCCTTGTCATAAGGACTATCAGAAAGATAATAAAGATTGGCTCCTATTATATTCTCTTTACTTATTATTTGGTTGACTCTTTGAGCAACAGCAATAATCGGATAAAAGTGCCCTCCTGTTCCTCCTCCTGTGAATACTATTTTCATGATTTTGATTAATTATTTTTATGTTGAAATTTTGATATTTGAAACACTATACCCACGGCCATAAGATACACCATAAGCGAAGTACCTCCATGACTCATAAAAACTAATGGCACCCCTGTCAATGGAAAAACCCCCGTAATAGAAGCAATATTCATAAATGACTGGGCCGCAATCAGTATAACAATTCCGGAAACTAAAAGTCTACTAAACAGATCGGGAGAATTATTAGCAATACGAAGTCCGCGCAGCACAAAAAGCAAATAGAGTATTATTATGGCTACACTTCCCACGAAACCTAATTCTTCGCCCAAAACGGCAAAAATAGAATCCCCTTGCGGTTCTGGCAGATAACTAAATTTTTGAATACTCTGACCATATCCCCTGCCAAAGATTCCACCTGAACCAATAGCTATCAGGGATTGCTGTATTTGATAAGAAGATCCCCGAGGGTCTTGGGATGGATCAATAAAAGTTTTTACCCGCTCTTGAAGATAAGGAGTAAAAAAAACGAGAGATCCAAGAGCTACTAAAGATCCCACCCCTAGTAAAGCAATCCATTTGGTGGACACACCAGAAATAAAAAGCATACAAAATCCTGTTACGGCAATCAAAATAAAGCTTTTGGTGTCTGGCTGATTAAACAAAATGACAGCAATTATGGTAAGCAATATAAAAAGAGGAAGAATGCCAAATTTAAAATCTTGGACTCTGTTTTTGGCCCAAGAAAGCCAAGCAGCTAGATAAATTATAAATCCAAATTTTAAAATTTCCACTGGCTGGAATCTTAATGGTCCAAGTTGAATCCACCTCTCTGCTCCCAGATGACTCCATCCCAAGGAAGGAATAAAAACCGCAGCCGTAAGAATGATTGATCCTAAAAAAATATAAAAAGAATATTTGCGCCAGAATTTATAATTTACTTTTAAAGCAAAATACATACCAAGAAAGCCAAAGCCAAAGCCGAGAATTAATTGGCTAAAAAGTACTGAATAAAAAGTCTCCCCGCTTTTGGCTAAAACTCCCAAAGATGCAGAAAAAAACATAGCCGCTCCGATGGATATCAAAAGAGAAACTATTATTAAAAAAAATCTATCAATTTTTTTTTCTTTCATTTTACCTACTGATAACTGCTAAAATTATGCCAATAATAGAAAAAGCAACAGATAAAACCCAAAAACGCATAGTGACTTTGTAAGACGGCCAACCCAAGGCCTCAAAATGGTGATGAATAGGTGCCAGTCGAAATATTTTTTTTCCATTTCTCAATTTTTTTGAAATAACTTGCAAAATAACAGAACCGGAACTTACTACAAGAGGCATGGCTACAACAGGAAGGATTAAAACTGAATCAGTTAAAAATGCCAGAGTAGCCAGAGTAATAGTGAGTCCTATGATGCCTGTTTCTCCCATATAAAATCTGGCTGGTGGAATATTAAACCAAAGAAAGGCCAATATAGCCCCCGTAGCAACTGCTGAAAATGCAGCTATATCTATTTGATTATTGGTAAATGCTATGACCGAGTATGCGGCGAAAATTGAAGCCAACACTCCGCCGGAGAGTCCATCCAAGCCATCAATCACTCCGCCTGAAAAAGTTGCCAAGGCAACTAAAATAAAAAATGGAATAATCAAAATACCTAAATACATATCTCCACCAAATGGAACATGAATAGATATCATTCCCAATTTATAATAAAACCAAAGTCCGATCAAAAAAGAAATAGAAAGCACTAAAAATACTTTCCATTTACGCCAAGATACATCATCATGGGCAATCTTCCCCTTGCCATAAATTTGTATCAAATCATCCCAAAGCCCTAAAAAGGAACCAAAAAGTAAAACCAAAAGAGGTATGAGAGTTTGATTTTTACTCAAAAAATTTATCTTCTCAGTAACTGCGGAAGGAAATAAAATCGATATTAAATAAAAAATCAAAGTTGAAAAAAGTATTGAAATCCAAATTATTATTCCACCCATTCGAGGGGTTTTAAGTTCCTCATTTTCATTATGAATTTTTTGAAATTCTGTCAAAGTGACACCATTCCGGGAATATTTTTTCCACATTTTGTATTTATAGAAAAAATGAGTGGCGAATGGAGTAATAAAAAGCCCCATCAAGAAGGCCAGCATCATTGGTAAAAAAATTTTAACTAAATTTAAAAGCATAAAGAGATTATACCTTTTTAGCTTCCATATCCCAAATTATACAATGTATCTATAATTTTCTCCATATCAGAAAATCTGCCTTCTGGCGTCGAACCAAGAACGGTAATAGCAATATTATGTTTATATTCGTTCTGGTATATTATGGTTAAATTACCTCCGGCTAGCGGAGTAAATCCTGTTTTGGAAAATAATAGATTAGGAATTTTCTTTAAAACATCATTGGTATTTTTTATATTATGGTCAAAACCAGATTCGGATTTTACATTTATTTCAGACAGAACACTAGCCTTAAAAATTTCTGGATACGCTTTCAGGGCGTATATAGTCATAACATTAACATCTTGGGCAGATGCGTAAGCCCCGGAAAAATTTTCATTAATATCTAATCCCGTGAAATTTAAAAATAAAGTGTTCTGCATACCGATTTTTCGCGCTTTACTGTTCATCTTTTCCAAAAGATTATTTCTATTTTCAGAAAGAGCATAAGCACCATCATTAGCAGAACCTATCAAAGTAAATTTCGCAAGATCTCCGATTTTAAATTTTTCATTCACAAACAAACCATAATCCCCTTCTTCCTTGATTGCTCTTGCAGAAACTAATATAGTATCGTTCGTATTACGATTATTTAAAACAGTGATAATAGTCATAATCTTAGCTAAAGAAGCGAGAGGCATTACTGTATCATCGTTTTTCCCATAAATTTTTCTATTTAAAGTTTCATCATGAACAGAAAACGCTTCGGCTTGCATGGGAATATCTGCCAGCGCCTTTTGTATTTTTACAAATTTATTTTCTTTGTTTAAAAAGGCGGTATCCAATTTCTCGTTTCCAATAGAAAATAAAATTGCCTCTAAGGCAAAAATAATTAAAATAAAAAATAAGAAATTATTTTTTTCAGGCATTGGTTTCGTTTTTTAACTCTCCTGCCTGCGCAGACAGGTCTGCTAAATTTTGAGCAGAAAATTCTATTGATTTATTCACTGCATCATATTCCGGCAATTCTTGCACCGACTTTACGCCCAAAAAGGAAAGCAATTCAAAAGTAGGTTTATAAATATAGCGTCTATTGTCTTCAGGGTCCAAATTTTTCTCTATTAATCCTCTGATAGAAAGCGCCCGTAAGGTAAAACTGGAATTTACCCCCCGTATATAATCAATTAAAGACCGATTTACTCCATTTTTATAAAGAATAATAGATAGTGTTTCCAAGCTTGCTTTGGAAAGTTCTTTATTCAATTCTTCTTTTTGCAATTTTTCTATAAGCTTGGAAAGTTCCGAGGCCGTGCCCAACGCAATTTCATCTTCTTTTTCTTGCAATACTATTCCCCTATTTTTCAAATTTTCTTTTAATTTTTCTAGGGCTTCGTTTATTTCCACCTGCCCTACGCCCAAAAATTCCGCCAATTTTTTTCTAGACATCGGCTCTCCCTTAAAAAAAAGTATTGCTTCAATTTTTTGTTCTAAATGCATGATTGATTTTTAACAAACGTAGTGAGTATAAAAATCATCACCCTGTTAAATGTCCCTTGGACAAATTTTGCGAAAGCAAAATTTATTTAATAGGGTTAGAAAAATATATTCGCTTCACTCACTATTTTTCTTAATAATAATATCTTCAAAAATATTCTCCTGCACCGCATGCAGTATTCCTTGCCTGACAAGTTCCAGCATAGCAAGAAAACCGATAATTACAATTATTTTTTCTTCTCGTGTTTTTGCCACTCCGGAAAAATTTTTAAAACTTACTTCCAGGGTTTTTTCAATCCTTTCCGTTAATCTAGAAATCATTTCTTCTATGCTTATCACTTTTTTAACTTCCACTTCCGGCAAAAAAACTTTTTTAGGAACTTTGCCCAGTGCATCGCGGGCAAAAATCATCATGCTCTCCTTTGTAATTTGATCATCTGGTAGAAATACTAGAAAATCATTTTTTCTTTCCAAGGGCGCAAAAATTATTTTTCTACCAAATGCATTTTTAATATTTATCGAAAGTTTAGTATAAAGTTCATACAATTTTAATCTGTCTTCTAGATTACGTATATCGCCTTCCTCTTCAGCAGTTAAATTAAGATTAGGCAAAAGTGATTTTGACTTTATTAAAATAAGAGTAGCCGCCACCACTATAAAACTTGAAATTTCAGACGGATCTTGTTTTTCTAATTTATTAACATAATTCAAGTAGTCTTCCGTTACTTGCGCTAAAGACAAATCATTAATAAAAAATTTTCTTTCTTCTATTAAAGAAAGCAATAAATGAAACGGCCCTTCAAAAGCATCGGTTTTAATTTGATATGTTTCAGTTTCCGTAGGATTCACCTTTATATTATATACTTATTTTGATATTTTAGCGATAGTTCTTAAAGAAAATTTATTCCCATTCAAAACCTCTACCAAAATGTCCCCAGATACAAGTGTCAGCAAATTTCACTTTACCTAATTTTAAATACTTATATATTCCTTGAGGACTAAGGTCATAACCGGTAATTTTTTCCTCTATCCCGTCTATCACAGCTACCGCCATGACCGGGTCACTTTTACCTATGGCATAGGCAAGTTTTGTATAAACTTCTTTCGCCTTATTCTTTTTTAATAAATCAACTGCAATTTTACGGGCCATATAAGCACCAGACCTATCTACTTTTGTATAATCCTTGCCGGAAAAGGAACCGCCTCCAATGGGTATCTCAGGACCATAACTGTCTATAACCAGCTTTCTTCCGGATAAGCCCGTGTCTGCATCAAACCCGCCATGTCTCCATTCTCCCGCCGGATTTATCAAATATTTGTTTGCTTTAATAATACTTTTTACCAGTTTTAAAAGTTCTTCATTCTTTGTATTTTGGAAACTCGCTACCACAGTGATAACTTTATTTCCTTCTATGGTCACTTGGGTTTTTCCGTCATGAGGATATACCTCAAATATTTTCTGGCATAAATTTCTGGCTAATTCGTATTCAAGAGGCATATAAGTGTTCGTCTTCGAGATGGCATAACCTTTCATAATTCCTTGGTCTCCCGCCCCGCCCTTATCTACTCCCTGTTTAATTTCTGCACTTTGCAAAGCTATATTTGAAATAATTTTGTAATCATTACCCACAATCTTTTTTACTATAGCTTCAACATCCGGTTTCGATTTCGAAGTTACTTCGCCATTTATGGTTATTAAATTATGTCCGCCCATTACTTCTATGGCTACATGACTGTTTTTATCACCTTCTAAATAAGCGTCTAAAATACTATCCGCAATAAAATCACAAATTTTATCCGGATGTTTGGGACTGACAAATTCTGCTGTCTTTTGCATAAAAAATAAAAATTCCTCCCAATTCTCGTTCTCCGTTCCGTAGTTTTAATGAAGGAGGGTTCCACCACTCTTGATATAAACTATTTATTTGTATTTCTATTGTATCATAATATCTTTTTTTTATTACTTGACAAATTAAACAAGGTATGATATACTATACAGGTAAATAAGTATTGTTCTTTTAGATAAAAATCAAATAAAAAAAGGATAGTACCCCTCACTATTTACTCCTCTAAACCCATTTAGACTTCATTTGTACCCAAACTTATGAAGTCTTTTTTTATTTAAGCAAAATAGGTCAAAGTTTTTCCTTGTTGATTATTTCTTTGCCTTTTTTGGTTTCTTTTTTTCTTTTCTATGCCCGTCTCCTTTTGCCATGTATTTGTTTTATTAAACTAATAATTAGCCCAATTTCTCTGCATCTGCTTGAGAAAGAAACTTAAACATATTGCCTCCACACTTAGCACAAGTACCCTTAGCTGAATATCGTCCCTTGTCATTCTTTGTAACGATAGGGTTTGTCATCGTCTGCATGGTTGGCTTTCTATTAGCATCTCTACACTTCATACATAAAGCTTTTAATTCCATATGATTTTTCTTCGGCTCGCCGTAGCTAAAGCATAGGCGGCTTGGTTAATTAATAATATAAACAATTATAGCATATTTTAATACATAAACTCATTAAAAAATTATTTATTCTAATTTATTAAATTTATTTAAAAATACTTTCCATCTACCAAAATCTTTACTACTAAAATGCTGCCGATCTTGGTCTTTAAAAAAAGAAATTCCTTTAATTGATTCACCCATCATTTTTACAAATTCTTTAACTGACAAAACTAAAAAGTGGGAACGGTCATCATCGTCTATCAAACACCAAATATAGAAATGAAATTCATCTTTTATTAAATCTCTGGGTTTCATATCTACTGCATATGTATTCTTTGATTTACCACTTTTATATTCAATACGAGAGCTTTTTACTTGAATTGTTCTAAATTTTGTAATATATTTTTTGCTTCCACATTCACAAAAATGATCGAACATTTCTACTTCTCCTCCACATTTATCACAACTTGGTATATTTATTAAGTCTTCCGATTTACATTTAGTACATCTAGTCTTATTGCCTATCATTATAGTTCTACAATTCTGACATATTTTTTTTGCAACAATTTTATTCTTTTGAGTTTTAGAAAAGTCTTTACCACATTTTTTACAGACTAAAGCTGGTGTGAGATTCCAATTTTTTCCACAATTATTACAAACGTGTTTATGAATGAGCAAATCAATATATTCATCATAAACTGGATTATATACATTCCATCCATATTTAGATAATTCAAAAGAAACTAGGAATTCTCCATATCTAGAAAAATGCTTGGTGCTTAAATTAACAGTAGATTTTTTATTGTTTTTCATGATCATATTCAGATATTTTTATATCTTTTTTATCAAACAAAGTCAATAAATTTTTTTTTATATTTTTTAAACTTGCTTCTCTAAACATTCTTTTATTCAGTTCAATTCCAATTCCAATTCTGTCTAATTTTTTTGCTATAATAATAGAAGTAAAACTTCCTCCAAAAGGATCTAAAACTTTTTCACCTTTATAACTATACATCCTTACAGCAAATTCAGGAATATTTTCAGGAAAAGGTGCTGTATGCCCTAGAGTATTTTCACCTTTTGAATTAATTTTTATAACGGGTGAAAATTTAATTATATCCCTACGCCATTTTTTAATAAATTCTTCTGGAATACCGTATTCTTTTTCCTGATGAGATTGTGTAGTAAGGGTTTTTAATGAAAATCTTTTCCCCCTATTACTTTTACTTCTTTCAAAACATTCAAAATTTTTACATTCCCAACTTCGTAATCCTATTTCTGATTGTGTATTACCATTAACTTTTAATGTACCACATACTGGACAAGGATAACGAGTTTCATCTAATCTATGTTTATGAAAAATTAAAATATGTTCATAACAATTTGCGGGATATTGATAAAATGGATATGGCTTATCACCATTTTTGTGCCTCTCGCTTTGCACTTCCCCTTTATCCCAGATAAAATCATCAACAAAGGTAAAACCTTCCTCTTCAAATATTTTTATAAAATAAGCACCAAGTGGTAATCTTCTTTTTCCCCAAACTGATTCGGTTTTTAAATTATCATTATCAAAAACATCTCCTACGTTAAAGACAAAAACTCTATGATTATCTAAAACCCTATAAGCTTCTTTTATTATATTTTGCATGTCACGAAAATAATCATCCATATTTTTCCAATTAGAATAGTCCCTGGCATTATAATATGGGGGAGAGGTAACCATACAATGAATCGATTCTGATTTCATAGCTTTCATTGTATTGTAACAATCTCCCCAGACTATTTTTACACCATCATCTTTTTTTTCTAAAAAATTATTTAACTTTTCATTAGTTCCTTGATATTGTCTTTGGTAATCTTCTTTTATAAACTCTATATATTTGTCAGAAAAATTCTTTACTATATCTTCGCGTTTTTTAAAATTATAAATAAAATTTATTGCATCAAAAAACTCCTCAAGTCTCCCTTTTGAAAAAGATTTTTTTAAGTAGGGTTCGCTTATATTTAAAATTTTCTTTAAGTAGTTCTTTGACATATTCTTATTATAACATAATAAACAAACTAAATCTCAATCTATTTTTCTTTAATTTTTAATGCAAAATATTTACCTTTTTCAGTTAAAATTTCAACATGATCCTCTTAAATATAAACCACAGGCCAATTTAATCAAAATTGATATATCTTGATTTAATCAAATTTATTTTTATCAAATAGTAAGGTTTTTATTTCAGCCTAAGGCTGATCCGCCTCTGGCGAAAATTACTGTTAATAAATATATTATAACATATTCTTATTATCATTCTAATTTTTCGAAAATCTGCCCAAAGAGATATTACTCCTAAAGCTAAAAAGAGTGCAACTTTTAGCCAATTTTGTTTTTGAAAAACTTCAATTAAGGCAATTCCCAAAAAGATTATAAATATCGCAAGATTTGTAAATTTTAGATTTTTCATAAGTATGCTGTCTTGCGAAACAAGACGCTCGTCTTTTTTCAATAAATCTGTAAGTTGTTCAAATATATTTTTCATAAATTTTCTATTCCCCTTTTATCCCCAACCTTAATCCTCCCCACTTGGAAATTTTTTCTGGCCCGGAAAGTGGAAGGGGTGCGATATCCTGGTTTGCCTTTTCTATTCCCTACTTTTGCATAATTTTTCATCTTATTTTATTTTTTATTTTCTTAATGGTTTATAAAAAGTATGCCAAGTAAAGAGTTTTTATTTTGGACTCTTTATTTGTATTTTTCAATAAACTTATATAAAAGCCTTACAGGAGAGCCTAGGGCACCTTGGGCAAGGTTTTCGCCCTGCATTGCGGTCATACGGGGGGCAATGTCTAAATGTACCCATTTGTAGCCTTTTATAAACTGATATAAGAATATGGCTGCATAAATCGCTCCGCCATAACGGGAATCTTTATTGTGGATATTGGTCCAATCACCCAAAGTTCCTTTTATCTCATTTTCATATTCCTCCCATAAAGGTAAACGCCAAACATAATCCCCTGTTTTTTCTCCTAATTCTTCAAGCGTTTTGGCTAATTTATTATCTTCTGTAAAAATGGCTGAAGCTCTTTCACCAAGGGCAACCACAGCCGCGCCAGTTAAGGTGGCTATGTCAATCACTACTTCCGGATTATATTTTTGAGCATAAGTTAATGCATCCGCTAAAATTACTCGCCCTTCTGCATCAGTATTTAAAATTTCAATCGTTTTGCCAGACATAGAACGGACAATATCTCCGGGCCGATAACTTTTTCCAGAAGCCATATTTTCAACCGAGGGAATCAAACCAATAACATTTTTTTTTAATTTCATTTTTGCTACTAGAGCTAAGGCGTGGATGACTGACGCGCCTCCAGACATATCCATATTCATACCGAGCAGACTGTTTGATGGTTTCAAATTTATTCCACCAGTATCAAAAGTGACACCCTTACCAATAAGCACAATAGGCTTTTCCCCTTTTTTATCCCCTGTCTGCGCAGGCAGGCCTGTATATTCCATAATAATAAACTTGGATTCCTCATCTGATCCGCGACCAACAGAAAGTATGGCCTGCATATTTTGTTTTTCCATTTCCTTTTCGCCGAGCACTGTAATTTTTACCGGCAAATCTTTCACTGCTTCTTTTGCTTTTCTGGCTAAAATTTGAGGGGTCATATCTCCTCCGGGCATATTTGTCAGAGAGCGAGTTTTGTTTACTTCTTGCGCTATGGTGTGACCTTTTAAAATTTCTTTTTGTATCTTCTTGTTTATACCGCAAATAATTATTTCTTTAACAAGATTAAAACCTTCTTCAGTCGGCGTTTTATATTCTAAAAATTCATAATTGGCAAAATCAAGCTGAGAACCAATAATTTCTGCCAGTTCTTCGTTATTGATTTTCAAACCCTTAAATTTAAAATCAGAAAAATTAAAAGCAATTTTTTCCGCTTTTATTCCCTTTGCCATTATTACCATCTTACGCACTAGCAAAAAAAGTTTGCGTAAATTCATTTTTTCGTCGCATTTCAAATAAAGCGTTTTTATTCCGTTTCCTGCCTGCGCAGACAGGTCCTTTACTATTTCATCCTTATTTTTAGGGCTAACAGACACCAAAAGAGCTTCGCCTTTTACCTCTTTTGCTTTATTTTTAAAAGTAATTATCATCTTTATACTATATACCTTTTTAGAAAAAATTCAAAAATTTATCAGATAAAGGATTATAAACGAAAAAGCCCTTTGAGAAGCTTGGGGCTTTTTCAAAAGGCTTTAAAGAAATCTATCAAATCAATTAAGATTAAATAATATATTTACATATTCTAACCTTATTATTCTTCTATAATCTTCAAGATTATCTTCTTCCACTGAAGAAGAATCCTCTCCTTTTTCTAAGATAGAAAGATCTTCTTCATCTATTTCATTTTCTTTAAGTATTAATAAAGAATAGATCTTTTTACCTTCTTCACTTAGAATTCCGGTGGTTTTTTCCCCTTCCCCCACCGCTGGCAGAGAGAGACTAAAATGATGAATAGTCTCTTCTGAGATAGTTTCTATCGCGGAAACTAATTCCTTCAAAAAATCAGTGACCATTTAGTCCTCCAATTCTTGTTTATTAAAAATTATTAAAGAACAAAGATTATTTATTTAGCTTAATAATACATCTTCTTAAGAAAATGTCAAAAGATAGGAATCTTCTTTATAAACTAATTATACATGTCAATTTTAGCAGCCAGAATGAAATCTTTTTTTACAAAATTTTATTCTCTTCGCGTAATTTTGCTATTTGATAAATACTAAAAACAAGCGCTATTGAGGCTATCCATTGTGAAGGCAAAAGGACTGTGTGATACAACTGCATATCTATCAAGATGGCGATAAAAGGAAAAGTCAGTTCCAAAATGGTGGAAATATGAACTGGAGTTTTCGCAAGTCCTTTGTAATAAATCAGTAATGCAACCATGCCAGTAGAAACAGCGATAAGCGCTAAAAGAGCAAACTGAGACAAATTCGGTATAGACAAACCTCCTCCATTCGTATTACCAAACAAAAATAATAATGGTAAAGCTATTAATATTGTGACAAAAAATCTGTAAAAAGTGCTGACCTTGAAATCTATTTTCCCCAAAAGCATTTTGGAAAATGTTGTTGACGAACCCCAAGCGAAAGCAGCACCAAGAGCATATAAAGCGGCAATAATGGTCCCCTCGCCTGTCTGAAAATTAATCCACCCGTTTGGAAAGGTCACAAAAAAAGCTGAAAAGATTGCAAGTAACGCCCATTTGATATATCTTTTATCTAATTGTTCTTTCAAGAAAATTCTGGCCGTAGTGATGGCAAAAATCGGTTGGAGTTTCTGTAAGAGAAACACCACCGAGAAAGAGATGGAATGTACCTGCAGAAGAGCCGTGGTGAACCATAATGTTCCCAAAAGTCCGCTTAAAATAGATACTAAAATTACCAAGAAAAATTCCCGTTTAGTAAATTTCGTTTTTAAAATATATTTATAAACAAAAGGAAATAAAATTATAAGACCAAATAAATGCTCAAAGAAAATTATAGTAATGGGCGGAAGAGCGTAAAGATAGCGGCGAATGACACCGTCAAACGCCCACAATAACGCGGCAATGATTATTAATAAAGGACCGGTGTATTGTTTTAACATTTCTTTAAATCTTTCTTAATTTGTATTATTAATTCTTTCTCAGTCTTGAATTTTTTAAATTTTCTTATAAACTTACCAACTTTGAGTACCACTTTCTTGCCATAAAGATTTCCCTTAAAACCAACCAAATGCGCTTCTATTTTAGGCAAGCCTTTTTTATCCAACGGACCAATTACTATTCCGGCTTTATACTTTCCCTTGTTTAAAATAACAGAACCGGCATATATGCCGAATGCCGGTTTTTCTTTTATTCCTAAAAAATTTCTTCTATCCAGATTTACAGTCGGGAAACCAATTTTCTGGCCGTATTTGCTTCCCCTGATTATTCTGCCTGCGATTATATAACTCATTAAAAATTATTTCACCAGTTTTATCCCTAATTCTTTCAATTGTTCGTCAGAAATTTCAGAAGGAGATCCCATCATCAAATCTCTTCCCTCACCCGTCTTCGGGAAAGCAATCACTTCACGAATGTTCGGTTCATTTTGTAAAATCATAACAATGCGGTCAATACCGGGCGCAAAACCGCCATGGGGTGGCGCTCCATAAGTAAAGGCTTCCAGCATATGTCCAAATCTCTTTTTTTGTTCTTCTTCCGAAATGTTAAGCAGATTAAAAACTTGTTTTTGTTCCACTTGATCATGAATTCTAATAGAACCGGAAGACAATTCATATCCATTTAATACCAAATCATAAGCATTGGCCCGAATAGAAAAAATATCTTTTCCATTCATAAATTTTTCTTTATCTTCTGGTTTTACTGAACAAAATGGGTGATGAACCGCTTGAATTTCGCCTTGGTCATTTTTTTCAAACATCGGAAAATCTAAGACCCAACAAAAAGCTAATTCATTCGGATCTTCTTTATTTTCTCGCAAATCCGGTTTATCTGATTTATATTTTTTCATCGATTCAGCATAGCTCAATCGAGGAAAAGATATCTGGGTAATTTTTTTCTCGGGATAAACACTTTTTATAAGTTCTATAAACATAATTTCAGTATAGGCCAACACTTCTTCTTGACTAACAAAAGACATCTCATAATCAAGTTGAGTAAATTCAAGTTGTCTGTCGCCTCTGGTATCTTCATCACGCATACAACGCGCAATTTGAAAATATTTTTCAAAACCGGCAACCATACAAAGTTGTTTGAATTGTTGAGGTGATTGCGGCAATACATAAAACTGTCCATTAAAAAGTCTTGATGGTACAACATATTCTCGTGATCCCTCGGGAGTGCCTCTCATAAGTATAGGGGTTTCAATTTCAGTGAAGCCATTTTTATGCATATAATCTCGGAAAAAAGAAATTATTTTATCCCGCATACGGATATTTTTCTGCATTCTTTCCGTTCGCAGATCTAAATATTTGTATTTCATTCTAAGGTCTTCATTAACTCCTAAGGTATCTTCATTCACCTGAAAAGGAGCGGTTTCCGCTTTATTTAGAATTTCAATATTTATAACTTCAAGTTCTACATTTCCGTTTAATGTGTCTTGTTTTACATTTTTATCCGGACGCTTGTTTACAATACCTGTAATTTTTAAGACCCATTCCGGGCGGATTTCTTTTACTAAATTCCCCAGCAAAGAATTCTCAACGTCGTGGGTTCCATGTCCTGTGTCTCCGAGGGCGAAGGCGTCAGAATTTTTTGCTGAGGAATTTTCAATATTCATTCGGTTTGGCAATACCACGCATTGTATCAAACCTGTCATGTCACGCATATCAAAAAATATCATCTTGCCTTGATCGCGCCTGACATTTACCCATCCAGCGATAATTACTTCTTTGTCTATGTTATCTTTTAAATCCTTAATATAGACTCTGTTTTTCATATATTTTCTAACACAAAAAAATTAATATATTCCTAATAAATTTTAACCCCAATTTTTTCTCGCACTTCTTCCATTTTTCTTGAAGCAATCTTTTTTGCTTTTTCACCGCCCGCTTCTAATATTGAAAACGCCTTAGGAATATTTTTAGCAAGCTCTTTTCGCTTTTCTCTCAAAGGGGCGGTAAATTTTTCTATATCTTCAATTAATATTTCTTTCAATTCTTTATATTTGCTTGCCTTACTCTCATAAAGCGGTAAAAGTTCAGAGGCGGGACGAAATAAATTATGTATAGCATAAACGTTTTTTGGTATTCCTTCACCAGAATCAGTTACAATTGACATAACAGCTTTTTTTATTTCTTCGTATTCCGCAAACAAAGGAATAATATTTCCATAGCTCTTGGACATTTTACGTCCATCCAATCCCGGCACTACTTCCATATCTTTCATAATCATCGGTTCCGGAATTTTAAAAGTCTGGCCGAAAATACGATTAAATTTTTCTGCTGTGTCGCGGGCTATTTCTACATGTTGTTTCTGATCTTGTCCCACTGGCACGATATCCGGACTATAAAGCAAAATGTCGGCCGCCATCAGCATTGGGTAATTAAAGGTGCCGACACATATTTCTTTATTTTTTGCTTCCGCATCTTTATAAGCGTGAGCCCGCATTAAATACGGCATAGTAGTAATAGTGTCAAAAATACAAGTCAGTTCTGTGTGTTCACTTACATCAGATTGTTTAAATAAAGTCACTTTCTTGGGATCAAGACCGATGGCCAGATAATCCAAAAGAACGTTAATTATGTTCTTTTTCATTTCTCCAGCATTTTGGATAAAGTTTAAGGCATGATAGTCAGCTATCATAATATAGGCCTCGTATTCATTCTGAAGATTTACGAATTGCTTCATGGCACCAAAATAATTGCCGATATGCGGCGCCCCTGTCGGTTTTACCCCTGACAATAATATCTTTTTTGACATACATTAATATTACAGGAAAAAGGCATATTCTGCAAAGGCATATTCTGCAAAGAATTGTCCCCATTTTAATAACATATTATGCATTTTTTAACTTTGACTATTTTTTTACTGTGCTAAAATAGCCCTAATGGTAAAAACAATGAAAACTGATGTACGCATTCCACCCCAAAGTATCCCGTCGGAACAAGCGGTGCTTGGGTCTATCATGCTCCGCAAAAATGCTATTCATGAAGTGGAGGATATTTTAAATCCAGATTCTTTTTATGTTGAAAAACATAAAATAATTTTCAGGACGATGCTTGATTTATCCTTGAAAAATGAACCGATCGATATGCTTTCTCTCTCTACAAAATTAATCGAACAAAAATCACTTGAAAAAGTCGGGGGTAATCAATATTTAGCAGAAATAGTAAACGTAGTGCCTTCTTCCACTAATATCAAACATTATGCCGAAATCGTGCAAAAAAAATATATTCTGAGAAGTTTGATAGAGGCAGCTGATTATGTTTCTGAACTTGGTTTTGAAGAGAGTGATGATCATATGGACGACATATTGGATATGGCAGAAAAGAAAATCTTCAGCGTGATATCTTCTCCTAAAAGTCAGAAATTCATAAATTTAAAAGACGCTCTGCCAGAAGCATGGGAACGTCTTGAAAAATTACATGAACATAAAGACATGCTTCGAGGACTACCAACTGGTTTTCGAGATTTAGACAATGCTCTTTCAGGTCTGCAAAAATCTGATTTGATTATTATCGCCGCCAGGCCTTCTATGGGTAAAACTACGCTTGCCCTTGACATTGCTCGCATATCTTCAATCACTCATGACAAGTCAGTATTAATATTTTCCCTGGAAATGTCTTCTCAACAATTAGTAGACAGAATGCTTTCAGCTCAGTCGCGAGTAAATGCCTGGAATTTACGTACTGGACGTTTATCATCTGATCGAGAATTTTCTCAACTTCGTGACTCACTAGACAAACTGGCCAAAGCTAAAATTTATATTGATGACCAACCAGGCAATTCCATAGTGCGAATGAAAGCTCTTTCTCGTAGATTAAAAGCCGAAAAAGGACTGGATCTTATCGTGGTTGATTATTTACAACTTATGACTACTTCCCAAAATTACGATTCAATGGTTAATCAAGTAACAGAAATTTCAAGATCATTAAAAAGCTTAGCTAAAGAACTGAATGTACCGGTACTGGCTCTTTCACAACTTTCCCGCGCAGTAGAGTCGCGTGGCGGCAAGCCAAGACTTTCCGACCTTCGCGATTCGGGCTCTATAGAACAGGATGCAGATGTGGTGATGTTTATTCACAGAGAAGATAAAAATAAAGATGAATCCGAAAAAACAAATATCGCTGAGATTTTGATTGAAAAACATCGCAATGGTCCAACTGGAAAAGTGGAACTTTATTTCGATGAAAAAACTACCACTTTCTTAAATCTCGAAAAAAGTAATCTCAGCGAATTTTCTGCATCAAAAATAAGCGAGGACTTGGAAGAATTTTAAGAGTTATGAACGTTATAGAAAAATTAACTGAAATTTTTAAAGAATTTCCTGGTATTGGAGAAAGGCAGGCGAAACGTTTTGTCTATTTTTTAATGTCAAAAAACGGAGAGTACCCCGAAAATTTATCCGCCTTAATTAAAGAATTAAAAAAGGATACAGTGCAATGTTCTGAATGTTTTAAATTTTTTATATCTGCTTCTAAAAAAGAAAAAAAGTGTGAAATCTGCGCAGACCCCAATATTGATTTCTCTACTTTGATGATTGTTGAAAAAGATTCCGATTTGGAGAGCGTAAATAAAAGCAGAATTTATAATGGTAAATATTTTATTCTGGGAGGACTGGTGCCTATTGTTGAAAAAAATACAAGTTCAAGAGTAAGAATTAATGAATTAATAAAAAAAATAAAAAATGAGAAGAACTTGAAAGAAATAATTTTGGCCTTTTCATTAAATCCTCAGGGTAATCACACCGATTTCTACGTCAGAAATCAACTAAAAAGCACCATAGAACCTTTGAGTATTAAAATATCTTCCTTGGGAAAAGGTCTCTCTACCGGTACCGAACTTGAATATTCCGATAACGATACTCTCAAAAATGCTCTCAAAAATAGACAATAAAACAACCCGCTGATAAGGCGGATTATTTTATTCCAAGTATTTTTACTTTAAAAAATGGCTGACGATGGCCGTTGCGGCGAAGATAACGAGACTTTTGTTTATATTTTACAACTATGATTTTTTTAGAACGGCCGATTTCTGCAATTTCAGCATCTACTTTTGCGTTTAGAATGTAAGGCGTACCTATGGTAGTATTTTTGCCATCATCCACTAAGAGAACTTTATCAAAAGAAATTTTATCTCCGACCTTCCATTCCCCTTTCATCTTCTCAACAGAAAGCAACTCGTCTTTAGAGACTTTATATTGTTTCCCGCCAGTTTGTATGACTGCAAATTTCATATAAATCATACTAACAAAATTTAACAAAAAAGCAACCCCACACCAAAGCAAGCTTGGTATGGGGCATGGTTTTTGCTATAATAAAACCTATATGCAAACAAAAATTATTGAAAGGTACTTTTTTTTCAGTCTACTATTCGCTGTTTTTATTTTTTCTTTTTTTATTTTTCGTCCTTTTTGGATAGTGCTAGTGCTCGGTGTTTCCTTTTCCATAGTGCTTTATCCTCTTTATGAATGGTTCAATAAAAGAAAAATACCGAGTTGGTTATCAGCTTTTCTGACTGTACTTTTTTTTATTATCATAATCGGAGTTCCTCTCTTTGGTATCGGCATCATAGTTTTTAATCAAAGTCAGGATGCCTACCAAATGATTGTCAGTAATGTCGATTCTTTATCATTTATAGATTCAATTAATAATTCTGTAAATAAAGTACTGCCCGAGGGAATATCTTTTGACTTACATGAAAAAATTTCAAATTTTATTTCTTTTATATCAAATAATATAGCCAGTGTATTCACCTCCACCTTATCTACCTTATTCTCTTTTATTCTTACTCTTTTATCTATTTTTTATTTCTTAAAGGACGGTGCGCGTTGGAGAAAAGCGTTAGTTGTCCTAAGTCCGCTCTCAGATGCTGACGATGAAAAAATAATGAAAAAACTTTCACGTGCAGTCAATGGTATTATTAAAGGATATCTTCTGGTTGCTTTTATTCAGGGAATATTAATGGGCCTAGGTCTTGCCTTGTTTGGAGTGCCCAATCCCGCACTTTGGGGATTAGTAACTATTATAACTTCATTAGTGCCTAGTATTGGTACTGCCATTATTTCTGTACCGGCTATAATATTTCTTTTTGTCACGGGTAATACAATAGAGGCTATCGGACTTTTGGCCTGGGCAGTAGTAATTGTAGGTATGATTGATAATTTGTTAAGTCCAGTTATTGTAGGCAGTAAAATAAATCTACCTCCTCTCTTGATTTTATTTTCTGTTTTGGGCGGAATCTCGCTTTTAGGTCCCGTCGGCATTTTGGTGGGACCTTTAACCATAAGTTTGCTTTATACTCTTATTTCCATATACAGGAATGAATTTAAACAAAGTATGGTTTCGTAATTAAAATGTCATTAAAATTTTACAATACTCTAATAAGAGAAAAAGAAATATTTTCCCCTATAGATTCAAACGAAGTTCGAATGTATTCTTGTGGTCCGACGGTTTATAATTATACCCATATAGGCAATCTGCGCTCCTATGTTTTTGCTGACATCTTGCGCCGTACTCTTAAATATAATGGGTTTAAAATAAAGCAAGTAATGAATATCACGGACATCGGGCATCTTTCTAGTGATGCAGACTCGGGCGAGGATAAAATGACAAAAGGACTTTTGCGAGAAGGAAAAGAATTAACATTAAAAAACATGAGAGAACTTGCAGAATTCTACACAGAGAGTTTTAAGGAAGATTTAAAAACATTAAATATTGAAATGCCTAATGGATTGTATTTTGCTAGTGATTATGTAAAAGAAGATATAGAACTCATAAAAAAATTAGAAGCTAAAGGATTTACTTACAAAACAAGCGATGGAATTTATTTTAATATTTTAAAAATGCCAGATTACGGAGCACTTTGGGGTGGTAAACGAAATTGGAATAAAGAAGGAGCCAGAGTAGCAGAAAATTCCGAGAAAAAAAATCCGGAAGATTTTGCATTATGGAAATTCAATGAAAAAATTGGTTTCGAATCCCCTTTTGGAAAAGGTTTCCCCGGTTGGCACATAGAATGTTCCGCAATGAGTATGAATTTTTTGGGTGAACAATTTGATATTCACACGGGAGGAATAGATCTTATTCCTATACACCATACGAATGAAATAGCTCAATCAGAATGCGCATCAGATAAAAAACCATTTGTTAAATTCTGGATGCATAGTGAATTTGTCGATACCGGAGGTGAAAAAATGGCAAAATCAACCGGTAATTTTCTACAAATTAAAAGTCTAAAAGGCAAAAATATTAGTCCTATTGCATACCGATTTTGGCTTTTAATGGCTAATTATCGTACTAAGGTAAATTTCAACTGGGAGGTCCTAGAAGGGGCAGAAATAGCTCTAAAACGCCTTTACAAGCTCTATCTTGGGCTTGGGGATAAGGTAGGAAAAGTAAATCTAGTATATCAGAATAAGTTTAGAGAGTTTTTAGAAGATGATTTAGATACTCCTAGGGCCTTACCTCTTCTTTGGGATATAATAAAAAATGAAAGTATTTCTCCTGCCGATAAAAAGGCAACTATCCTGGATTTTGATAAAGTTCTAGGACTCGGTTTTGAAAATTTAAAGGAAGAAACAATTCCAGAAGAAATTACAAAATTAGTGGAAAAACGCGAGGAAGCGCGAAAAAAACATGATTGGGCAGAAAGTGATAGAATTCGTGGAGTAACTGGCGAAGCAGGTTATTCTATTGATGACACTTCATCTGGACCAGAAATAAATAAAATTTAAATTAATCATTATGATAGATAGAATTGTAAACACAAAAAATATGAAAGAAGCAAATGTAGTGCTTCTAAGTGCTCCTTATGAAAACGGAGTTTCTTTTATGGGAGGCACTTCTAAGGCTCCCAAGAAAATATTAAGCTGTCTAAATAATAATTTAGAACTTTTTGATGTTAAATTACGTTGTGAGCCGGCAAAAATAATAAAAACTGTCCATAAAGAAATACTTAATCTCAAAAAACTTATCCCGGAAAAAGCAGTTAAAAAAATAAGCTTTGAATATTATAAATTATTGAATAATGGAAAATTTATAATTATGCTGGGAGGAGAACATATCGTGTCTCTCGGAGCTTTAAAAGCAATCGTAAAAAAAGAAAATCCCAAAAATATCACTATATTTCAAATAGATGCTCATCAAGACTTGCGCGATGATAACAGTGATTATAGTAATAATCACAATAAATACGCACACTCATGCGTGATGCGTAGAGCTTACGATCTCGGTTTTAATTTAGTACAAGTGGGGATCAGAACTTTTTCGAAATATGAATATAATTTTGAAGAAAAAAATAAAAAGACGATCACTGTTTTCCCGTGGACTAAAAACAATAAAATACCAAAAATTGAAACTATTATAAAATCAGTTAAAACTAAAAAGGTTTATCTTTCCTTAGATGTAGATGGCATAGATCCGAGTTTTATGCCTGGTACTGGTACTCCAGTTCAAGCAGGACTCGATTGGAACTACACTCTTAATTTACTAGAAAAATTATTTGAGAAAAAAGATGTAATTGGCGCAGATATTGTGGAAGTTTGTCCACAACGTGATTCAGTTCTTACAGAATTTGGGGCTGCCCTGCTTTGCTATAAAATCATGACACACAAATTCAAGAAAAAACTATTTTCTTAAAGATTTTTTTGTGATACATAGAAATTAACAAGGTTCAACCTTGTCAGGATTTGTCAGAATTCTTTAATTCTTTAAAATTTAGCCAATCATCTAAAAAGTCCTCAAATTTCCTATGGGTTTCGAAATATTGCGGAAAATTTTTCGTATCTAAAATAATTTTTTCTTTCCTGCTTAAACCATAGTGATCTAAAAAACTTGAAAATTTATAATCCAATAAAAATTTTTTAGCTTTCAATAAATCTTTAATTCCTAATTCTTTCCAATTTTTTTCTATTAACTTTATCGGATTCAATTCAATATAAGCAAACAAATATTTTAAATAATTATCTTTCTCAATATGATTACCTTTAAATCTTCCTTGAAACAGAGCGCCATTCCGCTTATATTTTCTATTAAAATACATAGTATAAGCAGTTGTTAATTTTTGCATAAATAAACTAATTCCTCCTTCACTTTTTTCACTAATTAAAATATGAAAATGGTCAGGCATTAAGCAGTAAGCACCAATTTCAACTAGTGTATTATTTCTTTCCAAATCCAAAAGATCCGACAAGGTTTGACCTTGCCTTAAATAATCTCCTAAATCTACTTTCAAATCACTGTTGCATAAATACAAAAGAATCAGAAATCTATAATAATCATTTGCTTTATTAAATATTGTTCTTTTATCGGCACCTCTGTTATAAACATGATAAAATTCACCGACAGAAAACTCTACATTTCTACTCATCAGTGTACTGTAGCAACAATAAACAAAATAAACAAGGTTCAACCTTGTTTATTTTGTTTATTGTTTATATCCCCTCTTTTTTGAGTTGTTCAATAAGTTCGCGAGACTTGCGAGATAATTTCCCCGGAAGTTTTATTTTAAGTTTAATTAGCAAATCACCGCGTTTGTTTTTTGAAATAGGTATACCTTTTCCTTTAACACGAAGAATTTCATTGATGGATACACCTTCCGGAATTTTGACACTTATCTGTCCATCTAAAGTTTGGATAGGATATTCTGTGCCCAAGAGAGCATCTGATAGTTTTAAGTCTAAATTCATTACAAGATCATTCCCTTCGCGTTTGAATACTGCGTGTGAAGCAACATTTATTTTTATATAAAGATCCCCAGCTGTTCCTTTAGAAACAGCTTCACCACCTCCGGCCATTCTAATCATTTCTCCATCACGAATACCAGCTGGTATATTTATAGAAACTTCTACTTCTTTACGTAACACTCCCTTGCCTTTACATGTCTCACATTTTTCTTTTGGCACCTCTCCAGATCCCAAACATTCTTCACAAATTTTTGTACTAGAAATAGTTCCAAGGATCGTTCTTTTAGCTTCACGAATTTTTCCTTGACCATTGCAATATTTACAGATTTCCATTTTGGTGTTAAGTTTTGCACCAGAACCATTACAAATATTACAATTTGATGTTTTAGTAATTAAAATTTTTCTACTAGTTCCAAAAACAGATTCAGAAAAAGAAATTTGTATTTCAGTAGAAATATCGCGTCCACGTCTTGCTTGGGCTCTACCTCTTCCTGTTCCACCTGTAAAAAAATCACTGAAGATGTCATTCAAGTTTCCAAAATCAAAATCAGCATTACTATTCTGAAATCCTCCAGAAAAGTTACTAAAATCAAAACCTTCAAAACCACTTTGACCATGACCTCCATATCCCTGTTGCACATTCTCAAAACCAGATCCAAATTGATCATATTTTGAACGTTTAGAATCATCCGAAAGCACCTGATAAGCTTCATTCACTTGTTTGAACTTTGCCTCATTACCTTCTTTTTTGTCAGGATGATATTTATGCGCCAACTTATAAAAGGCTTTTTTTATATCATCTTTTGACGCATTTTTATTTACCCCTAAAATGTCATAATAATCTTTATTCATAATGTTTATTTAGATATTATATCATTGGTTCAGCTTCTTGTGAAGTTTTTGTTTTGAGATCTTCTTCATTTATATCATTATTATCTTCTGTCTCTTCCTTTTTTTCTTTTTCTTTTTCTTTTTCTTTTTCTTTTCCCTCGGGCATAGCCTCACGGGCAAGCCTTTTAGCTCTTCCTTCAATTATTGCTTTCTCTTCCGCACTTCGAATAATCGTAGCTTCTTCTTCGGCAATCAATTTTGCCGCATCATCTTTTGGAATTGAATACTTTCTACGAGAAGCTGCAATAATTTCTTCATGATATGAGGGATGAGTTGGAGGCAAAACTCTAAGAGTTTCTGCTGAAAATGGATCATAAGATTCTCCATCGATTGTCATTTTAATATAAAATTCTGCAACAGCAAGATTAATCATGTCTTTCACATCAAAGATAGGCGCAAATTCTGGCTTTAATTTTACCGCATCTTCTCCTCCAACTCTAAAACAAATCAAACTCCCTGTATTTCCAAGTACTGCGTGCTGAACTTGAGGAATAAGCTGACCAATATATTGGTGAGCAATGGTAAGATTTAGGGCATATTTTCTAGCTTCTGATAAAATATTTTCAAATGTTTGGGTAACAATATTATGAAACTCATCTATATATAAATAAAAATCTCTGCGTTCTTCTTCAGGAATATTTGCTCTTTCCATTCCTGCTTGCTTTATTTTTGTCAAAAACATTGAACCAAAAAAACTGGAATTTTCTTCTCCAATACGTCCTTTTGAAAGATTTATAAAGATTATTTTACCTTGATCCATTAATTCACTAATATCTATTTTATTTTGTTTTTGACCGAAAATATTTCGTAGTAATGGATCAGATAAAAATTGTCCAAGTTTATTTACCAGCGGAATAATAGCGTCTGTATCAAATTTTTCAGACCAATCGGCAAATTCTATAGCAAAGAATCTTTTAACCATGTCATCTGTAATGTATTCCACTACTTTTTGTCTGTAATTTCTGTCTGTTAACATTGAAATCATTCCGCGCATGGTAGCGTGTGGATAGTCAAGCAAAGCCAAACAAGTAAAACGAAAAACGTGTTCCAAACGAGGGGTCCAGTTGGCTCCGAATTGCTTTTGTAAAACTTCAATCAATCCTTGAGTTAATTGAAATTTAAATAGCGGATCAACATTAGCCAGTGGATTAAAGGACGCTGGAAAATTAACATCCCCAGGGTCTATCATACAAACATCTTCTACACGTTCTTTAGGTATATAATCAAGCATTGCTTCTATCACATCGCCGTGCGGATCAATAAAACATAGGCCATGGTTATACGTTACATCTTGACGCATAAAAAGTTCAAGTAATTTACTTTTCCCAACACCTGATTTTCCAACAATATAAAGATGTCGTCTACGATCTATACGTTTAATACCAAAAATAAATTTTTTTTCTTCAAGAGAAGCAACATAATTCGTGCGCCCAATAAAAGAAACCTCCTCGGGTTTAACTTTACCAAACACCGGCAATTCTGGTGGAGGTGGGCCATATTTAATTATTTGCACTCGATTTGGCTTCGGCATATTTAGAGTATTTTACTATATTTTTAGCTTATTTTCAACTATTTAATACACTTCTTTTTGGTAACAATTTTCACAATAAATAATTTCCGGCCTGTCGGGCGCATAAGCTGTTTCGAATTCATTTTTACATCCCTCTTTCATGCATTTTCGGTGCCAAACACTGGATAGAGTACGAAGTGAAAAACGTTTTTCTAAACGACAAAAGAAACAATTTCTGGGAACAGGAATCCGCCATTTTTTATAAAAAGAAAATTCATTTGGAGTAATTTTATAATTCCTTTTACATTTAGTACATTCTAAAATCTCATTCAAAATATTATCTGAAATATCATTAATATTATCTGGAATTTCTTTCAGTGTTGTTTTTCCTTTTGTTTGTTGTAAATTATCTTGAAAACAAAGTCCTGAATTTATTATTTCATTTTTTGTCATTGGAAAAGATAAATTTGCCATCGATTCATTATACGCAAACGGTGAATATTTCATTGGAAAAAATTCTCCCCATTCCCCTCCATTTTTCATATGTTCTATTATCTTTTTTTTTAACTTAAAATATTCTTCTTTGGTATATTGTTTATTAAAAATGGAATATTCGCCATATTTCAATGCCACACAACCAAAGCAATTCTTCGAAGATTGACACGACTCAGAATACAAAATATTAACACTTTTCCATGTGTAAATAGTGAACAAAGCTCGATTTGAGTGATCTGGAGTTAATCCTTCATAACATTCTGATAATTCTCCTCCAATACATAAATCATAACTATCCTTTTGCGTGTCACCATTTTCTAAATATTTACTATTCTCAGCTTTTCTTGTGTTAAAAACATATTTCGAATTCTTACTATTTGTCAACTTATCTCCAATACAATTTACACAGTTTCTAAAAAATGCGTATTTTCTGGGCTTGGTTAATATAAAATTTTCAAATTCTCTTTTTGCTTTTTCACTTCCGCCAAAAGTTTCAAGTTCATAAAATGCTAAAATTTTTTCGTATTCTTCTTTTGTATATTGTACATTTTTAATACAATACTTTTTATTTCGCAAATTAACACATAAAAAACAAAATTCACATCCACTACAATCATAACAAAAGGAACAATTTATAAGAGCTGAAGAGTAATAAACATTTCTGCAACCAAAACATTTTTCATCGAATATTGATTCATAAAGTCCCTCACCGGTTCCTAAAATATCCATTGAATCAACAGTATCTTTTGTATCAGCTGAATAACAAACATACATACAATCTTGAATTCTCCAAGCTACCATACACATATAACAATTTTTTCCAAATGCAAAATCTTGAGTATATTCACAATTCTCACTTCCTATAGTGTTATCATTAAAAAGAGATAGAGCAGGCACTTTCAAACGAAACTCTGAAAATTGTTTAAAGAATGGCCGTGAAAAGTCAAAATTTTGACCGTAAGATTTTGGATCCCATTTATCGCTCCACCAGCATTTGTTACAATAAATAACTTGCGGATTATCGGGCGAATAAACTGAAATTATATCTCTTTTGCATAAATCACATTTTCTGTTATAAAAGATAAAATCATTCCTCCAAGCCAATCTCCTCTGTCTTCGACACTCCGGACAAAAAGTCGGCGGAGGAACGCCTATTTTTTCATAAAATCCAAAATCATCCGGCTCGATTGCGAAGTCTTTTTTGCAGTTCTGACAGATTTTTTTTTCTTCTTCTTTACTCATTTAAACATTTTGCAAAATGACAAAATAGTTCTCCCTGTTTTGGTTATATTATTAATCACAAAACGTCCTTTGTTCTTTTTTTCAACGAGACCGGCATCTGACAATTTGCGTATATGATCTGAAATAGTAAAAAAACTTACATTTAAATTCTGAGATACTTCATCAACGGACATATCAGAATTTTCTCCTAAAAGCTCCAAAATTCGGATTCTTCTGTGATTAGCAAAAGATTTAACCATTTTTTCAATTTTTCTATATTTTAGACTCATATATTTCTATATTACCAAATATTTTGTCATTTTGCAAAATGTTTATATATTAATACCTAAAAATTTTAATACACCTCTTTCTGATAGCAGGATTCGCAGTAAACTATTTCCAGTCTGTCTGGAGCATAATTTGTTGTAATTTCTTTTTGGCATTTTGCACAATTTCGTTTCCAGAATTTGTAAGGCCCACGGCGCCGAATGTTTTCCATAAAACGACAACTCCAACATTTTCTCGGTATTGGAATAGACATTTTCCTGTAAAAATCCAGTTCACGAGCTATTAACCTATAATTTCTGGAACATTCCATACAAGCCAATACTTCATTTATGAAATTATCTGATATATCTTTTATATTATCCGGAATTTCTTCCGGTTTGATGGTTTCTTTACCTTCAGTTTTATGTTGTCCTGGGCTATAGTTTCATTATAAGAAAATGGTGATAACTTACCCGGTAAAAAATCTCTATAAATACTTTTTTCTTTTAGTTCTTTTATTATATTGTTTTTTATTTTTTGATATTCTTCTTTTGAATACTTTTTATTCAAAACGACAAAGGAACCATTTTTTATGGCATCACATCCTATACAATCATTACTTTGTCTTGTTGCATAACAATATTCTATGTCTTGAGAGCTCTCAACCCACCAGGAACAAATAACTTTCCTGGAACCTGCTCCGACACCGACACCATTGTAAAGAAGTTCGGAGTTACGGCAATGCCCTATCATATCTGCGCAGTCTTTCGCCCTTTTTACCGAAAAAGAATGGCGTATATCTTCACAAAAAGAGGCTTCAAAACTATCTTTTACATTTTTTGACTCAAAAATATAATCACCTTCACAATTTGTGACTTTCAGGCTGTTATTGCTACGATTTGGGAACTTCATAGAAAATTCCGCAAATTTATTTCTCATCTCTTCGGTTTTTTTAAAGCTTCCGGATATTTCAGAAACACGTTTTAGCCATTCTTCTCTTTTCAATGGTTCATTAAAAAAATAATATGATTTATGACGCAAATTTACACAACCAAAACAATTTTGACAACCAGAACAATTTAAAACAAAAAAACAATCTACGCAGTCAGATACATTCTGTCCATAAACTACCCTAGAACTTTTATGGACGTCAACTCCTGCATAAACATTTTCAATTTCATCCCCATAATAAACATCAAAGACATCCGAGCTTTTAATTAAACCTCGTGAATAAGCACAATTTTCGTTATCTGGCCCGGAATTAAAAATTAAATAACAATCTCTATTTCCTCCAGCAAAATTTGTATACTCGCTGTTAATATTGGGACCTACGGCTATGCTGGTATAAGTCGCGGACTTTGGAGTTTTAATCATAAGTTCTTTTAATTGTTCAAAAAATGGTTTACTAGGATCATAATCTATAGCATAAGAAAACGGATCCCATTTATCCGAAATCCAGCACTCATTGCAATATACAATATATGGAGACTTTGGATTATACATACTAATAATGGAACGATTACATAAACCACAAGTTCTATTATATAGAGTATGTTCATTTCTCCATACCGCCCGCATTTTAAATCTGCAATCCGGACAGATATTGGGAACTGGCACATCCATCTTTTTGTAAAAAGAAAAATCATCCACTTCTAGGATAAAATCTCGCTGACACTTTTTACATTGTCTAATCTCTTCATTCATATTTAATAAACCTCTTTATTATAACATTGCTCACAATAAACCATCTCTGGACGATCGGGGGCAAATGCTGTCTCAAATTCGTTTTGACATTTGCCGTCGTGTTCATGATTTAATTTATCACACATGCAAGTTCGGTGCCATAATTTCATAGGATTACGTTTCCTTAAACGGGCCTCGTGGCGACAAATATAACAAAGACGTGGTAGTGGTACTCCAAGTTGGCAATATAAATTAAGTTCATTTATTGTTATTTTATAAGCTCTCAAACAACGATCTTTGCATTTTCCTTTATGTAAACAACCAATAATTTCTCCAACAATAGATTCTGAAATATCTTTCAAATTATCTGGAAGACTTTCAGCTTCTATGGTTATTTTGTGTTCACTTATTTTTCTATTTCGCCATCTATATCCTTTTTTAATCGCTTCTTCTTTGGTTATTGGAAAATAATCTTGAGCTACTGTTTCATTATAAGAGAAAGGAGAAAGTTCGGTTGGAAAAAATTCTCCATAACGATACACCCTACCAAAATTATCTATATACGGCATACTATTCATATGTTCTTTTATTTTGGGAATAAGTGTTTCATATTCTTCTTTTGGATATTGTTTATTTAAAATACAATAATTTTTATTTCGTATACCAATACATCCAAATAAATTAGAACAGCCATAACAATTAAAAGCATATTCAATATCGTGAGAGTTATAAACTACACTGGTAAAAAGGTTACGAAAGTTACCTATACCGGTATCAAACGCCTCATATATCATCTCACCCTCCCCTATTCCAGGACCAGAATCATAAACATCTTTAGCATAATGAGCTATCCAGTGAATATATTTTGAATCTTCAATTTGTGTGCCTGTTGCATCGAAACAAAATTTACAATTTTTTACTCCATCTAGATTATCGCCGGTAGAATTAACTACTTTTGATTGATTTATAAAACGGTGCAATGATTTCAAATAAAGCTCATTAAATTTTTCTTTCAATTTTAAAATAATTTCATAACTTTCTAAATTTAATTCTGTTAAATGATTTATATATTCTTCCCTAGAAAGTTGTTCATTCCACATACAATATGATTTATTGCGCAAATTAGTACAACCAAAACAATTAGTGCATCCATGGCAATCATATAAAAAATACGAATCCACGCAACTTTTACAATTAAAGGAATATAAAGTGCGATAACAGTCCGTACAAAATAATGAGTCATAGCAAAGCTCACAGCGATGAGCCACATATAAATCCGAACATTCTCTAGTTTCCGAAATTCTATTTGAATAATAAGTTTTATCAATTTTCCAAGAACCTGATGACATATAGCTATCTTTGCTGTCTTCAGCTACATTGCAATAATCGCTATTCTTGGCATTAGAATTTGAAAGGGCTTGCAAAGGAATATTATCTCGTAATTCTTTCCACTGTTGGAAAAACGGTTTTGAAAAATCATAAGCACGACCGTGTGAAATAGCATTCCATTTATCACCCCACCAATATTTTGTATCGCATATTATTAATTTTTCTTCTGGGTGATAAATAGTAATAATGTCTTCATCATGACCTTCTGCATCACATTTCCTTTTATACAGAGACATCTCGTTACGCCAACATAGGCGTCGAACAGTCCGACATTCTGGGCAAAATGTAGGCGGAGGAACTTTGATTTTTTCATAGAAAGAAAAATCTTCAGATTCTATAGTGAAGTCTTTTTTGCAATTTTGACATTGTTTGACTTCATTTTTCATTTTATTCCAAGATTTTTCTTAAAACATCTTCTGGAACTTCTTTAACTTTATCTTTGGGAACAGATATATCTGCCGACTGAATAAGATTCTTCAATTTATCCATATCTTCGACGCTGGCTGCGCGATCTTTTGATGGTTTTTCCTTATTTTCCTTCTTCAAAACATCAAGCGAAACAGGAATTGAGACGGGAGTGGGAGCTGGAGTGGGAACAGAAACAGGAGCAGAAGATTTATTTTCAGAAAGTACTTTATTTAAAACTTCTTTTAAACCTAAATTCTCTCTCAGTTTTTCCTTCGTAAAAACTTTCTTAATCGTAGAAAACACTCCGGAACGCACAGGTGGAGCGCTCTTAACCAGAATTTTTTTATCAAAATCATGAGGCAAAGATTTACTTATCCTTTCTGGATATCTCTCTTTTTCTCCATTCTCGTTTTTCTGCTTGAATTCTATACCTAAATCCGCTAAAGGTTTATAAAACTTAGTCTCATCTTGTTTAATTTGTTTTATTGATCCTGCAATAGGTTTTAATTCTCCAGATTTTATTTTAGCTATGCAATCTCTACAATACACAGCTCTACCTACTTCTGGTTTAAAAGGCACAAATGTTTCTTTTTTACAAATAGAACATTGAGCAGGAAACTTTTCTACACCGCCACTACTACTATCATCACCAATAGACATCCCGCTCCAATTATTTATTTCTCGTTCTACTACTTCTCTTGGTCTGCAGTAAAGATCACGAGAGGATTTGATAACTTCTTCTTCAACTTTTTTATTGCCAGATTTTATCAAAGGCGGAAGAGTTTTAGCTGAAAATGGACGAGATGACACACCATCTATCATTAATTTCAAATAAATTTTAAAATTCGGTAAATTTACAACATCTTGAGGAGTAAATTCCGGTTCAAATTCTTTTTCTAAAAATTCCGCATCATTAGCACCAACTCTGAAAACTATCATAGTACCAACGTTTCCAAAAATAGAATCTCTAACACTTGAACTTTTATCTGAAATCAATTGAGCAGTATATTGATGGGCTACGGTGAGATTTAATCTATATTTTCTAGCTTCAGATAAAATACCAGCAAAAGCCTCAGTTACAAAATTTTGGAACTCATCCACATAAAGATAAAAATCTTTTCTTTCATTTTCCGGAATGCGGACGCGTTCCATGGCTGCCAGCTGAATTTTAGTAATAATCATGCCGCCTAAAAGCGAAGAATTATCTTCCCCGATGCGTCCCTTGGAAACATTCACTAGAAAAATTTTCCCTTCATTCATTATGTCAAAAATATTTATGGTACTGATAGATTGACCCACAATATTTCTGATAATGGAGGTAGAAAGAAACTGTCCGACTTTATTTTGAATCGGAGCAATGGCTTCATTGCGGAATTTATCTTGCCAAGCCTCATATTCGTGCACCCAAAAAGCTTTAATGACAGGATCTTTTAAATTAGCAATTATTTTTTGACGATAATCTTTATCCACTAGCATTCTAGGAATACCAAGAAGGGTTGAGCCGGGAGTATCTAATAAAGCCAAAATGGCATTATTTAAAATATATTCCATCCGGGCGCTCCAAGCATTGGCCCAGATTTTGGTAAAAATACCCATTAGTCCTGAAGCCACCAGATGTTTGTATTTGGGATCAATTAATTCCAAAACATTAAATCCAATATGGTGATCAGTATCAGCTGGATTGAAATAGACAACATCTTTCATACGATGTGGCGGAATAGCCGATAAAATGGCTTCTACATTTTCTCCGTGTGGGTCAACCATACAAACTCCGTCGCCATTTTCTATATTCTGAATAATCATGTTGAACATCAGTACAGATTTACCGGTACCGGATTTTCCGAGGATATAAACATGCTGACGCCTGTCTTTGCGTTTTATGCCGAATAGATTATTCTTGTCCCGATAAGTGGTATAACCGATGTACGTAATTTCCTTGTTTTTAGGTAGTTCTAACAGTTCCATACCAATATTATACCTTGTATTAAACTTTTTTTCAAATATAAAAGGAAAAAGGCTTTCTTATTTTTTAAAAAAGCCTTTTTATTCTCGATTTAAGTTTGGGTATAAAAATCCAATTATAGCAACGATGACAGAAGCAAGCTGAAATGTTGCAAAGAAATTTTCTTTTTTCTCAAAACCTAAATAGGTACTCCCAGCATGTGCCAACACATACAATATCCACCCTAACCGAGGTTTTGTATGGATTAGATAATAAGTACCTAAAAGAAATGCTATAGAGCTAAAGAATTCAACTATCGTAAGAATGCCGGAAAATACAAAATAAGCAAAAGCACCTAGTATGCCAATCAAAAACCAATTAATAATTAATTCTGTTTTTGTATTTTTTTCTTTTCCTATGAGAAAACCATAAAACATCAAAACGAAGATTCCGAATTCCATCACCATATATACATAGAGTTCTAATAGAAAAAAATAAAATATTGCTAATATTCCTGCAATGGATCCCATCAACCAACCAGTACTATTCTTTCCTATAAGAACTAAAATCTTATTGGAAAAGAAAATAAGCGAAACGCTTATTCGTAAAAACGTCAGTAACATTTTTAGCTCCGTTGTTTATTAAAAAATAAATGAACTATATCTTTATAGTATACTACTTAAATTGCAATTAGTCAAGGTTGTCGTAATGGTTCACTAGCTTGGACGGATTGAGGTGAGTAAGATAGATATATGTCATACACAAAAAACCCACACATATCAAAGGTACGCAGAGATGCTGCGTATATGGTAAAAAGAGGATTTAGTAAGG